>PVBE010813928.1_pt1 | contig 12889 bp, 14 predicted proteins | sample 1631181 | NCBI WGS metagenome assembly PVBE01 (sample SAMN08397723, study PRJNA350692) | Marine metagenome, whole genome shotgun sequencing project. | isolation source: water | place: Pacific Ocean | collected 2012-04
AATGCCGTTACCAACAGCCAGAAACCGGTATGGCTGCGCGCCTTTTTCATAGTCTCACCCAGGGTTTCGGCGTCCTTTTTCTTGAACTCGTCGCCCGCCGCCCGGCCCAGCATAAGGCTTAGCGGTATCACCAGCGCCACCAGGGCGGCCAGCACCAGCACCGAATTGACCCAGCCCCAACTGTCGATCATGCCCTGGCTCATGGGTACGATGATCATCTGTCCCGCGGTGCCGCCCGAGGTGACGATGCCGAACCACAGCGAGCGCTTTTCTTCGGGCGCCACCCGGCCAACCAGCGACAGCAGCATCGGCAGCGCGGCCCCGCTGGCGCCCAGCCCGGTCATGAAGCCGATGCTGAACAGGAAGCCGGTCTCGGTCGTCGATTGGGACATCGCGATGAACCCAAGGCAATAAAGGGTGCTTGATAAGACCAGCACCTTGATCGGCCCCCACTTGTCGGCAATCATGCCGATGAAGGGCGCCGCCATGCCGTAAATCAGGCTTTGCGAGGCGATCGCCAGTGATAATCCCTCGCGGCCCCAACCCATGTCCTGCGTGACCGGGCGCAGGAACACGCCGAAGGCCTGGCGGCTGCCATAGGCTGCGATGATGATTGCGGTGGCTAAAATCAGAACGAAGAACGGGTTCTGCCAATATGGCTTGCTGTCGTCCGTCATGCCTGTTCTCCGGCCAGCTTGGTGGTATGGGTTTCGTCGATCGGGTAATGCAGCAGTGCCGCCACGGCGCCGGCGGCGATGACCACCCACCACCACATATCATAGGCGCCCGCATTGTCGCGGATAACCCCGGCCAGCCACACGCTTGAGAAGCCGCCTACCTGATGGCTCATAAAGGCGATCGCATAAAGGGTCGCCATGTAGCGCGGGCCAAAGAAGGTGGATACCAGCCCCGCGGTCAGTGGCACGGTGGCGAGCCACAGCAGCCCGATGGTGGATGCGAAGATATAGATGCTGGTCTGGCTGACCGGGGTCAGGAAAAACACCATCATGACCAGCGACCGGCCCAGATAGAGAAAGGAAAGCAGGTTCTTCTTCTGGAAATGGCCGCCAAGCTTGCCTGCCACGGCGGTGCCGATCATGTTGGACAGGCCGATCAGGGCGATGGCGTGCGCACCAAGCGTGGCGCCGGCGCCGGAATCTTCCAGATATTTGGGAAGATGGGTGACGACGAACTGCACCTGAAAGCCGCAGGTGAAAAAGCCCAGACACAGCAGTATGTAACTGCGGTGTTGCCGGGCCTCGTGCAGCGCCTCGCCCAGGGTTCGGGTATCCTTCGACTGGTCCAGCCCTTCCTTGCCCACCCTGCCGATGATGAGCGTCATGGGGACGATGGAGAATATGACCGCCGCCAGGATCAGGATGGCGTCCGGCCAGTCCATGAGCTCCAACAGGTAGCCGTTGAGCGGCACCAGGAACATCTGCCCGCCGGTACCGCCAGCCGCCACGAGCCCGAGCCACAGGCTGCGTTTCTTTTCGGGCGCGACGCGGCCGACCACCGACAGCACCATCGGCAGGCCACAGCCCGACGCGGCCAGACCGCTCAAAACACCAACGCTCAGCGTGGCGTCCATCGGTGTCAACGAATGGGCCAGCAGCACCATGCCGACCGTGTAGAGGCCGGCGCCTATGATCAGCACCTTGATCGGCCCCAGCCAACGGTCGGACACAGCGGCGACGAACGGCACGCTTATGCCGATCATCAGGGTCTGTAGCGCCACGGCGAAGGAAAACGGTTCGACCTTGCCGCCGGCGATGGTGTTGCTGATCGGGATCAGGAACAGGCCGAAGCTCTGCCTTGTACCGTAGGAAATCATGATGATGAGGGTACACAGCACCAGCACGATTTCGGGTCTTTTCCACCACGGCGTTTGCATTCAAGCCCCTTTCGGTGCCGAAATTCTGGCCACGGCGCGGTCGTCGATGGGGTAATGGATCAACCCCGCTATCAGCCCCAGGGAGATGGCGATCCACCAGATCACGTCATAGGAACCGGTACGGTCGTACAGCAGGCCACCGAGCCAGATACCGACGAAGCTGCCGAGTTGGTGGTTTAGGAACACGAACCCATAGAGCATCGCCATATACTGTGTGCCGAAAATCTGTGCTACCAGCCCACTGGTAAGCGGGACGGTGCCCAGCCAGAGCATCCCCATTGCGGCGGCGAAGACGATCGCGGAAACCACGCTGAAGGGCATCAGCAGGAAGATGATGATGACCGCCGAGCGCGCGATGTAAAGCCATGCCAGCAAATACTTGCGGGGGTACCGGTCACCCGCCCAGCCCCACAGGAAACAGCCGAGCATGTTGAACAGCCCGATGGCCGATAGTGTAGCAGCGCCCAGCCAGGCCGGGGCACCCTGATCGGTCAGGTATACCGGTAGGTGGGCACCGATGAACATGGTCTGGAAACCGCACACGAAAAAGCCGGCCACCAGCATCAGGAAGCCGCCATGTTTGACCGCCTCGCCGAGTGCCTCAATCACGCCCTGCTCGGCATCGGCCTCATCGGCGGGCTTTCGCTTGCCGGCAACCGCCGCCGCCAGGGGCACTGTCAGCGCGACCACGGCGGCCAGGATGAACAGCGCCGCGACGTAACCGTAGGACGAAATGAAATATTGGCCCAGCGGCACCATGATGAACTGACCCGACGATCCGCCGGCGCTGGCTATACCCAGAAACAGGCTGCGGCGTTCTGCTGTGACGCTACGCCCCACCACCGCCAGCAGGATCGGGAAGCTGGCCCCGCTCATGGCAACCCCGGTCAGGAAGGAGGTGGAGAAGGTGATCTCGAACGGGGTCGTTGAAGTCCCCATCAGATAAAGGCCGGCAGCATAAAGCATGCCGGATATGCTGACCACCCGGCCTGCTCCGTAGCGGTCCGCGATCACCCCCCAGAGCGGCTGCGACAGACCCCAAATAAGGGTTTGCAGCGCGATGGCGAAGGAGAATACCTCGCGTCCCCAGTCGGGGTGGTCGACACTGATCGGCGCCATGAACAGGCCGTAATTCTGGCGCGCGCCAAAGGTGATCATAAGAATCAGCGTGGCCGCCACCATGATGACCTTGGGCGTACGCCAGCCGGTTTGGGAATCAGTTGTCATGCCGGTTCGCCGATGTCAAATGTATCCTGCCGACTTGCACGGTTATCTGCCTCCCAGGGATTTCGGCAAACGATGGGGCCGGAAGGGTCCTAGACTATTTGTGGCGGAAAATGATCCGCGCTTTGGTCAGGTCGTAGGGTGTCATTTCAACATCCACCCGGTCGCCGGGCAGAACACGGATACGGAATTTACGCATTTTGCCCGCCGTATGGGCAAGAACTTCATGTCCATTGTCGAGTTCGACCTTGAACATGGCGTTTGGCAGCCGTTCGACAACGGTACCGGAAAATTCGAGCAGTTCCTCTTTCGCCATTGCGGCCTTCATCAGTCTGAAATTCCGGGGATTTTGTGCGCCCGATGGCGTTCCGGGTCAAGGTATTTCAACAATTTTCGTACTTTTAGGTCCAATTCAGCGGGTCCGGCCATACCCTGATCCGGTCCGTTTGTCGGGTGATTCGCGGCACGGCGTGTATTCTGGCGTTTCCTTGGCCCGGGCGCGGCTGGCCCGCGCCCGGACCCATCAACCGAGAATGAACGGGCCATGGCTGGAACATCCGGTTTCAAAGCCATCAAAAACGCGCTCGCGATCCGCGATTACCGCAACTTCACGATCGGCAGCGTGTGTTCGCATTTCGGCACTTGGGTGCAGCGAGTTTGCGTCGCCTGGTTGACATGGGAACTGACCAAATCCGGCACATGGCTCGGCATCATCGCCTTCGTCGACCTGTTTCCAACCATGCTGCTGGCGCCGCTGGCCGGTGCCGTGGCCGATCGGGTGAACCGGCTTAATGCGATCCGCCTGACCCAGTTTCTCACCTTTTTGCAGGCCGCCTCGCTGTCCGCGCTTACCTTCAGCGGAATGATCACCATCAACTGGTTGGTGACGCTGACGGCGATCCACGGAATCATCCTGGCCTTTAACCAGCCGTTGCGGCTGACCATCGTGCCCAGCCTGGTGCCGCGCGAGAATCTGCCGGCGGCGATCGGCATTTCCTCGCTTGGTTTCAATTCCGCGCGCATTGGCGGCCCGGCGCTGGCCGGGATCATCATCGTCAATTATGGCGTCGCACCGGGATTCACCTTCAACGCGCTAAGCTACCTGCTCTATATCGCCGCGCTGTTCATGATCCGGGATTTCCGTACCGAACGGCGTGATGCGCCGTTGCCGAAACGCAATATCCCGTTCGAGATCATGGAGGGTGTCCGCTATGCCAGGCACCATCCCGGCATCGGACCGCTGATCATCCTGATGTCGGTGGTCGCGGTGTTCGGGCGGCCCTTCAACGAACTGCTTGCCGGTTTCGCCGACGATGTCTTCCATCGCGGCGCCGAGGCACTGGCGACCATGACCTCGATGCTCGGCGTCGGGGCGATATTGGGGGCCGTCTGGCTGGCCCAGCGCGGCGCGATCAAGGGGCTGACCGCCAAGGTGGCGCTCAATACCGCGGTGATGGGGCTGGCCGTGATCGGCATCGCCGCAACCGAAAATTACTGGTTCTCGCTTGTCTGCATCGTGGTTGCCGGCTTCTCTATGGTGACTGTAGGGGTCGGCGAGCAGACATTGATGCAGAACGCTGTGGAAGGCCACATGCGGGGCCGGGTGCTCAGCCTGTACGGCATGGTGGCGCGCGGCGGGCCGGCGGTGGGCGCGCTGTTGATGGGTTATGCATCGTCCTATGTCGGGTTGCGCTGGCCGGTGGCGGCGGGCGGCTTGGTGTGCCTTGGCACCTGGTTCTGGATCAGCCGTAAGCGGCGCTCCATGGAACCGTCTCTGGAAGGCGAGCCCGATGGGGGTGGCCGCTAAGGCACTAATCTGGCGGCGAACATGCCCGCCGCCATGGCACCCAGGAACCACACCGAATCCAGCTTTCCGTAGGCAAGCGATGCGATCGCGGGGCCTGGGCACAACCCGACCAGCCCCCAGCCGATGCCGAACAGCGCGACTCCCACGACTAGCAGCAAACCGATATTATTTGCTGGTGGCTGTACGAATTTATTGTCTAAGACGGGATAGGGGTGGCTTTTGATGATCCGGTATGCCGGTGTTGCCACGGCCAGGGCGCCGGCCATGACCAGCACCAGGCTGGGATCCCAGTTCCCGGCAATATCAAGGAACCCCAGTACCTTGGCCGGGTTGACCATCAGCGACACCGCTGGCCCGACCCCGAACAGGGTACCCGACAGAAAAAAGGTCAGCATCATCATAACCGTTAGCCCCCTATCAGGTGGCGAATCACGTAAAACGTGGAAGCGGCGGCGATCATTAAGCTAACCGTGGCGACGGCGGAGCGTGGCAACAGCTGGGACAGACCACAGATGCCGTGCCCGCTGGTGCAACCGCCGCCCAGCTTGGTGCCGAACCCGACCAGGAATCCACCCGCTATCAGCACCGGCAGTGAACTTTTCAGTTCGATGGCGCGCAACGGTCCGTCGGCCACCAGATAGAACGCAACGCCGGCGACCAGCCCGACCAGGAATGCAAGGCGCCATGCGATGCCGCCCCTGCCGGCGGTCATCGGTCCGCTTGCAATGCCACTGATGCCGGCAACCCGGCCACCAAACCAGAGCAGAAGCGATGTTGCCGCGCCGATCAGCGCACCACCGATAAGCGCGGATTGGGGAGTAAAGTTTTCTATGGAGGATTGGATAACTACCAAATAGTTGATTGCACAGATTTAACCTTTTTCCCGTTGCCGGTCGAGCGTGAAGCGCACAGGCTGAGGAAAAAATCTGTTACCCATGGCCCCGCCGTCTGGTGGCAAGGAACAGTCCGGCGACGATCAGCGCAATGGCAAGCACATGATACGGCGCCATGGTCTCACCCAGGATCAGTATCGATCCGATCAGCCCGAACACCGGGATCAGGTAATTGCTGAAACCGGCCACCTTGACACCGACGACCTGGACGCCGTGGTTCCAGAACAGGTAGGCAAGTACCGATGAAAACACCGCGGTGTAAAGAATCAGGGAAATATTGCCGGGGCTGAGAACGAAATATTTCTCCTGCGCCAGTTCCCAGCCATAGAACGGCGCAAGGGTGGGGACCGCTATCACCACCAGGGCGAAGATCAGGCCTCGCTTGTCGAGCCCCTCGGGCAGCCATTTTAGGCAGATGGTGTAAAGCGCCCAGCACGTCATTGAAAGCAGGATCAGGATATCGCCGATATTGAATTCCATATCCAGCAACAGTGCCGGTTCGCCCTTTAGCACGATCACCGCAACGCCGGTAAGCGCCAGAACGATGCCGATTATTTCCCCAGCCATGATCCGTTCGTGCAGGATCAGCACCGATAGGATGACGATGGCGATCGGCGTACCGCCATGCATCAGCGACGCGTTGACGCCGGTGGTCAGCACAAGGCCGGCGAAATAAAAAAGTGTGAAAGCGGCGATGCCCAGGGTGGAAAGCCCCAACATCATCTTCCAGTGCAGTAAATAGATGGCCCGCTGGCGCCAGAACGGGCCGAAACCGAAGGGGATGAACAGGACCAGGGCGATGGCCCAGCGCCAGAATGTCAGCGTCAGCGGCGGGATGTCGCCGGCCGCCGCCCGTGCCGCCACCGTGGTGCCGCCCCAGAACAAAGCGGTCGCCGTCAGCATGACAAAGGCCAGCAGGCGGCTGCTGCCACCGGCATATGTTGATGCTTCGGTTGCCGGTGTGTCGTTCACAACTTGCGCTCCATCGTGCGCAATCTAGTGCCCGGACCGCGCCCCGGCAAGCGCGTCAATCCGCCGCTGGTCCTGCAAACCACTGGGCTTGACTCGTGTGCGGTGGGGGGTAGGCTTATGGACTTAGTGGCCTGGGGTGTCCGTGAGGGCTGAGAGTACACCCATGGAACCTGATCTGGTTCATACCAGCGCAGGGAGCCGTCACGCAGCAAGCCTGATTTTACGTTGCGTGTACGTGTTGCTCCCAGCCAAAAGGAGCGATTTTGTCATGTCCATGTCAACCGAACCCAATTCACACAAGCCCGTGTTAGCACCATGATTGTCATTATAGGTGGCGGCATTTGCGGCTTTTCGATCGGCTGGCGGCTGGCCCAGGCGGGCCGCGAGACGGTTATCCTGGAACGCGGCGAAGCCGGGCGTCAGACCACCTGGGCGGCGGCTGGCATGCTGGCTGCGCGGATCGAGGCGGAACATGGCGAGGAATGGCAATTGCCGCTGATGCTACAAAGCCGCAACCAGTGGCCCGAATTCGCCGCCGAATTGAAGGCCGCTTCCGGCATCGATGTCGAATACCGTTCGGAAGGCACCATTCTGGTCGGGCTTGACCGCGACGACCGGGAAGAACTCGAACATCGCCACCAATACCTGACTGGGCTGGGACTGGAACTGGAAATACTCTCAGGCCATGAGGCCCGCCAGCGCGAACCCCATCTGTCACGCACCGTGACCGGCGCGCTTTCCAGCCCGCTTGATCATCAGGTGGAAAACCGCCAGGTGTTCCTGGCGCTGAAGAAAGCCTTCCTCGAAGCCGGTGGAATCCTGCGCGAAGGGGCTGAGGTAACAGGCATCGTGACGAGCGCGGGCCGTGCTGCGGGCGTTACCCTGGACGACGGTGAGGAAATCGCGGCGGAGGCGGTGATCATGGCCGCCGGCCCCTGGTCGCGCAACTTCGACGGCCTTCCCGATGCCGTGCGCCCGCCGGTCCGCCCGCTGAAGGGGCAGATGATCGCGCTTCAGATGCCGCCCGATGCGCCGCTTGTCGAACACGTCATCTGGGGGCCAAGGATCATCTACATGGTGCCGCGCAATGACGGGCGGCTGGTGATCGGCACCACGGTGGAGGAAATGGGCTTCGACACCCAGTTGACCGCCGGCGGTATGCTGCACCTGCTGCGCTATGCCTACGAAATTATACCCGGCATCTATGACCTGCCGCTGGTCGAAAGCTGGGTCGGCCTGCGCCCGACCAGCCGGGACGACGCACCGATCCTGGGGCCAACGGAAATGGATGGGCTGGTCATGGCCACCGGCCACCATCGCAACGGCATCCTGCTGGCGCCGGTGACTGCCGATTTCGTCAGCCGCTACCTGCTGACCGGTGAGATCGCGCCCGAGATCGCGCCGTTCGGGCTTTCCCGCTTCGACAGGGACAAGGACGCGAGGCAGCCTGTTGCCGCCGATGCGGTTGGCGCGCCGGCATGAGCGGAACCATTACCGTTAACGGCGAACCACGCCAATTGACAGGCCCGGAAACCGTGGCCGGCCTGCTGCAAGCCGACGGAACGGATATGGAGCAGGGCGGGCTGGCGGTGGCGCTCAACGGCGAGGTGGTGCCCCGGGTGGACTGGCAGGGGACTCGCATTAACCCGGACGACACGGTAGAAATCGTCCATATCGTGCGTGGGGGGTAGGGGCAAAGGAATGGACGCCAAGGTTTCGGATCATAAGATGAACATCGCCGGCAAGTCGTTCGACTCGCGGCTGCTGATCGGTTCTTCGCGCTATTCAAATCAGCAGGTGATGCTGGATGCCATCGAGGCCAGCGGCGCCCAGATCGTCACCGTGGCGGTGCGCCGGGTCAGCCTGGACGGCGGCGGCGAAGGGCTGTTCGAAATGCTGGGCGACAAATATCACCTGCTGCCCAACACGGCGGGCTGCTATACCGCCAAGGACGCCGTGCTGACCGCCGAACTGGCGCGCGAGGCGCTCGGCACCAACTGGATCAAGCTGGAAGTCATCGGCGACGACGAAACCCTGTTCCCCGATGTTGAGCATCTGTTGCAGGCGGCCCAGGATCTGGTCAAGGCCGGCTTCGTGGTGCTGCCCTATTGCAACGACGATCCCATTACCTGCCGCAAGCTGGAAGATATCGGCTGTGCCGCGGTCATGCCGCTGGGCGCGCCCATCGGGTCCGGCATGGGTATCCGCAACCCGTATAATCTGCGCATCATCCGCGAGCAATGCACGGTGCCGGTGATTGTCGATGCCGGTGTCGGCACCGCGTCCGATGCGGCTGTGGCGCTGGAACTTGGCTGTGACGGCATCCTGCTCAATTCCGCCGTCGCCGGGGCCCGCGATCCGGTCGGCATGGCACGGGCCATGCGGCTTGCCATAGAGGCCGGCCGGCTGGCCTATGAATCGGGACGTATCCCGCGCAAGCTTTACGCCACTGCATCGTCACCCATCGACGGGATGATCGACGCCTGACTGTGGCGCTGCCGGCTCCAAAGCTGCTTCTCATCACCGACCGCAAGGCCGCCGCCCGGCCGCTGGATGATATCGTTGACGCCGCCATCCGGGGTGGGGTGCGTTGGATCATGGTGCGGGAAAAGGATTTGCCGACGCCGGAATTGACCCAGCTTGCCGCCGCCATCCTGGCCCGGGCCCATCCTTTCGGTGCCCAAGTCGTTGTCAACGGCGATGTCAACGCGGCGCTGGCGGCAGAAGCGGACGGGGTGCATCTGCAATCCACCGCCGACGTGGCCCAGGCGCGCGACCGGCTGGGGGACGGTCGGCTGATCGGTATCTCAACCCATTCGCTCAACGACGTGAAGGCGGCTTCCCTTGCGGGCGTCGATTATGTGACTGTCAGCCCGGTTTTCGCGACGCCGAGCAAGCCCGGATATGGGCCTGTGCTGGGGATAGAAGGGCTGAAGTCGGCCTGTGCAATGGATATTCCGGTGCTGGCGCTTGCCGGGATCAATGCCGCCAATGCCGCCGTATGTATCGAAGCCAGCGCCGCCGGGGTTGCCGTGATGGGGGGGATCATGAATGCTCACGACCCGGAAGCCACGGCGCGGGAAATAATCGCCGCGCTTAAACCTTCGCAATAAGCGCCGCGCCGTCACGCTCCATGTCGGCAATCTCTACCTCGCTGAAGCCCAACTCGGCCAGTACTTCAGCGGTGTGCTGGCCGTGGACCGGCGCGGCGCGGCGGATAGTCGTCGGGCTTCCGCTGAGCTTGACCGGGGTTCCCAGCGTCTTGACCTTACCAAGCCGTGGGTGATCGACCTCGGGCACCATGTCGCGCGCGATGGCCTGCGGGTCGGACAGCATGGCGCCGATTGAATTGACCGGCCCGGCCGGAACGCCTGCCTGTTCCATCGCGTCCATCCAGTGCTGGGTGGTTTCGGACTTGAAGGGCGGCGTAAGCGCTGCGACCAGCGCATCCAGGTTGGCCATGCGGTCGGGTGGCATCTTGAAGCGCGCATCCTCGGCCAACTCGGCCACGCCCAGTGCCTTGGCTAGGCGCTGCCAGTTGGCCTGGTTGCCGGCGCCCACCGTGATCCACCCGTCTTTGGTCTCGAACGCCTGGTAGGGCGCGCTTAAGGGATGGGCGCTGCCCATCGGGCCGGGGTTGACGCCGGTGGCCAGAAACATCGACGACTGGTGGAAGGTGGCGGCGATACCGGCCTCGAACAGCGAGGTATCGACCATCTGGCCCTGGCCGGTGTTGTGGCGGTGTTGCAGGGCCGCGAGGATGCCGAAAGCCGCCAGCAGGCCTGCGTTGTAATCAGTGACCGGCGAGCCGACCTTGACCGGCTGGCGTCCCGGCGCCTCGCCGGTGATCGACATCAGCCCGCTCATGGCCTGGGCAACCAGGTCGTAGCCGCCGCGTTCGGCATAGGGGCCGGTGCGCCCGAAACCCGAGATAGCACAGTAGATCAGGCCGGGATTGTCCTGCTTCAGTGTCTCGTAGCCGATGCCAAACCGTTCCATCACGCCCTTGCGGAAATTCTCGATCAAAATATCGGTGCCGCGCGCCAGCCGGGCGAAGGCTTCCTTGCCGCCGTCGGTCTTGAGGTCCAGCGCGATACCACGCTTGTTGCGGTTGACCATCATGTAGGCGGTGGATTCGCCGTCGATGTCGGGCGGTACGAAACGGCGCAGGTCGTCGCCGCCGACGATGCGCTCGACCTTGATAATCTCGGCGCCGAGATCGGCCAGCAACATGCCGCAGACCGGTCCGGCGACCACTTGGGCGGCTTCCAGTACCTTTATCTCGGCCAACGGGCCTGAAGTACCTGCTGTCATAGTCAACTTCCCTTGAACTGCGCCTTTTCCTTGGCCATGAAGGCGCGGTAGGCGGTGTGATAGTCCTCGGTGGCAGCAAAGCCGTAGCTGGCCATGATTTCGGCTTCGCTCAAGGCCGTGGGATCGGCAAGGCGGCGCACCGCACGGCGATGGTGACGGGCCGCCAGCGGCGCACCGTCGGCGATCCGTTTAGCCACGGCATATGCTTCTTCCTCGAGCACCTTATCCTCTACCAGATGGCTGAGGATGCCTTTTTCCAGGGCCTCGTCGGCGTCGAACACGGTGCCTTCCAGCAGAAGCTGCAGGGACGTGTTGCGGCCCAGCGTGGCGACCAGGGAATCGAGCAGCGGGTAGGACAGGTAAAGCCCCATGCGCTTGACCGGCACGCCGAAGCGGCCCGATTTACCGCCGACCCGGATATCGCAGGCCAGCGCCATCTCCAGCCCACCGCCCATGCACCATCCGCGGATCATGGCAACGGTGGGGTGTAGCGAGTCCTGCAGGGCGGCCAGCGCCTCATGGGTGGTGTCGCTGTGGCTGCGGGCCAGTTCCGGGGTCGAGCGTTCGGTCTCGAAGCCGGAGATATCGGCACCGGAAACGAAGGCTTCCTCGCCGGCGCCGCGCAGCACCACGCAGCGCAGCGAAGTATCCGCCGACAGCTCCCCCATGGCCCGGGTGAACTGGCGCAGGCTGTCCTGTGAAAGCGCATTTCGCTTTTCCGGCCTGTTGAAGGTCAGGGTGGCGATATCGCCGTCGTGGCGGACAAGAATGAGTTCTTCCATGACGCTGCCGGTCCTTGGTCTAACCCGAACTGCTCTAAACACCTTGCGGAGTGATTACAAGTGCCGTTCCAGTAAGCGTTGCACATGGGGCTCCCAGACCTGCGCGCCCAAGGCGGTGAAGCGGTGCGCTTCCGGCGCATTGACTCCCCAGGATAGGAAAATTTTTGCCTCAAAGGGCTTATCGGATTCTTCCAGCAGGCGGGAGATTTCGTGCGTCGGCGTGGTGTTGAAATTGTTCTCGGGTTGGATCAGCATGACCGGCGCGCCAACAGCCTGGGCGGCGTCAAGGATCATGCTCTAGCTGCTGAACTGTTCGCGCAGGATGCGTTCTTCCAGGTCGTGTTCGGGGTCGAACAGCAGCGACAGGGTCATGTCGCGTTCCTGGCTGATCCGCACCTGGCGCACCTGGCGCACTTCCGTGTAATCGGCCACTGCGCTGACCGGGCGCTTGGTCGGTTCCATCACGTCGATGATCACCTTGGCGTTGGCCGGCAACAGCGCACCGCGCCAGCGCCGGGGTCGGAACGGGCTGATCGGCGTCAGCGCCAGAAGACTTGCATCGATGGGCAGGATCGGACCGCGGGTCGACAAATTGTAGGCGGTGCTGCCCGCCGGTGTCGCCACCATGACACCGTCGCAAATCATTTCCTTAAGCCGCACCTTGCCATCAACACGGAAACGCAGCTTGGCCGCCTGGCGAGTTTCGCGCAGCAGCGCTACTTCGTTGATGCACCAGGCTTCTTTGATCTTGTCATCGACGGTGCGTACCCGCATGTGCAGCGGGTGTAGCTCAACCGTCCGGGCATTATCTAACCGCTTGCGTAGGCCCGCCTCGCGGTAGCTGTTCATCAGGAAACCCACCGTACCGCGGTTCATGCCGTAAATCGGGATACCGAGGTGGGCGTATTCGTGAAGCGATTCCAGCATCATCCCGTCGCCGCCCAGCGCCACGATCACATCGGCCTTGCGCGGCATGGAATTGCCGTAGCGCGCCCGCAATTTC
>PVBE011075768.1_pt1 | contig 12888 bp, 11 predicted proteins | sample 1631181 | NCBI WGS metagenome assembly PVBE01 (sample SAMN08397723, study PRJNA350692) | Marine metagenome, whole genome shotgun sequencing project. | isolation source: water | place: Pacific Ocean | collected 2012-04
CCAATGGACTCATTCGCCGCTAGCTGCCCAAAGGCACACCCTTCCGAGGCCTGACCGACCAGCAGATACGTCAAATATAGGAGGACCTAAACAACCGGCCAAGAAAAATACTCGGATACCAGACACCATACGAAGTCTCTCTAGAACAACGAGAGGAACACCGTGTTGCACTTAAGAGCTTGAATCCAGGCCCAAAGCCGTCAACTCCAAGGTCAGACGCGAGGCCGCGATTGAATTTTTTCGGCGGGGTTGCGTCCATTACGCAGGCCTACACATGAACAGCGCGTTTGGCGCTTATGGAGGCATAGCCATGAGACTCTATAGCCCCGCTGCCATCGTTTTAGTAACGAGTTTGGCTCTGGCCGTCTCTCCGGCCGTCTTCGGTCAAGAGGCCCCGGCCCACGGGCGGGTGAGCTTCGCCGACGCCAGCGCCCTCGTCAAGGGCGACTCGGAGGCGGAGTGGAGTTTTGCCACTCAAAATAGCCTCGTCTTGCCTGGCGACACGATTTGGGCAGTCGATTCGGGTGTCGTGGAACTGGAATTCTCAGGCGGCGCCATCGTGCGCATGGCGGATGGCAGCAAGTTGGACGTAACGTCCGCTCCTCCCGCCGCCGCTTTCCGCGGATGGAACGGGTCATTCTATATTCAGCGCATGATCCGCGGCGCCGGTACCGTCCAGTTCGAATCGCCCGTGGCCTCGATCAGCGTCGATATCGATTCGCAAGTGCGTGTAGACGTGCTCTCGGAGGGCTCGACCACCGTCACCGTCCGGTGGGGCCGCGCGGTAATAGACGCCGGCGGCGCCAAGACCGTCGTGGTCACCCAAGGCAAACGCAGCTACATCGATCCTGGCTTCGCCCCCTCGACGCCGCTCCCCTTCGACCGAAATATCGAGGACGACTTCGACACTTGGAATCGCGAGCGAGCCCGGCTGTTGGCGCTGGGGACCGAACGCAACCCAATCGTTTCCACTAGCTCGCAGACCGCGCCCATTGGCGCGGCGGATTTGAATGCCTACGGCGAATGGGTTTACGTCGACAACGATTACTATTGGCGTCCGACCTATGTGGACGATTACGTGCCGTACCGGAACGGATGCTGGAACTATGTCCCGAGTTACGGACACGTCTGGGTCGGAAACTATCCCTTCTCCTACACCACAAGCCACTATGGCTATTGGGACTATCACTCCACCTACGGATACATTTGGAGCTATGACGGCTACTGGTCGCCCGCCCATGTCGCCGCGTTGCGCTATGGCGACCACTTTGTCTGGTCTCCCATCAATCGTTACGGGAACACTCTCCACCACGGCAGCGATTATTGGAGCGTCGGCGGGCTGAACTTCAGCACGCACGGAACCAGCTACGCCTACGCGCACGATGTGCTGGGCGGTCCGCACCAAGTCTACGGATATGACCACGGCAGCATCGGCAATGTCTACGCCGACGACATCTACGTCTGGAATATCGATATCGGCACGGGGCATGGCGGCAACCGTCCGAACCCCTACCGAGATACGAATTTGCGCGTGCGAGACTACGAGCCACGGCGCGTCATGCGCGGCCCCTCAAGCGCCGGACAACGCGGAATCTCGGCCCGCGCCCAGATCGCCAGCCTGCAATCCACGCAGTCCCGCGACCGTTTTCACGCCCGGGGCTCCTCCGCTTCGAGTAACCGAAGCTCCGCTAGAACGCCGAACGCGGCGCTGGATCGAACCGCTCGCGTGCGTTCCACGCGTGTCAACCCCTCGGCGATCTCGACTTCACGCAACACCGCTCAACGCGCGGCGCGAAGCTCCCACGAGACATCCCGCCTCGTCATGCGGCGCTCGGGAGTTTCCGCCGGAACCGCAACAGCTTCGACGAACGATGGGGTGCGGTCAAATCCGACAATCCGGGCGGCTCGCGCCAGGGGCCAGATCTCTTCGGCTTCGCGAACGATCACGATCGCTAATGTGGCCGGCGTCAGTCTGAACCGAACGCGCCGGAGCCGTGCGCCCGAAACACCGTCGTGTTCGACAGCCGCTACGCAGAGCCGCTCGCGCATCGCGCCAACCACGCGAACGCAGGCGCCCCGGTCGTCGGTAGGGTCGTCGCGGGTTTCATTAAGATCGAGCGGTCTGTCGAACCGATCGACACCGGCTTCCTCGAGTTCACGGAGTTCTAACATTAGCCGGAGTTCCTCGAGCAGCCGCTCCATATCGACCCCTTTGCGGACGCCATCGCGCAGCTCCGCCTCCTCATCCCGCTCAAGCGCCCCCAGAGCTACACCGCGCGCTTCGTCGCCAAGAGGCGGCGCCTCCTGGTCAGGCGGGGCGTCCTCCTCACGCGGATCGTCGTTGCCACGGGGCGTGTCTCGATCGTCGCGCACCCGATAGTCTAGAAAGGGATTCCTCATGCTCTCGTTCACACATCGCTCGAACTGCGCCTCGACGGTAAGATGGCCGGGACGCAGCGCCACTGTCGGTATGGTCTTGAAGGTTGCCGCGGCTGTACTCGCTGGCTGCCCGCCCCCCACCGGCGGACTCTCCGAATTCGACCGTGGCTACGACGACGGTTTCGCCGAAGACGAACGCTACTTCGAGGGCTACGACGATAGCTGGCTCACCGAAGGCATGGGCCCAATCCGCTACTCGGGCGCGGACATTCCATTCATCGACGACGAGACCTACCTGGCCGGTTTCTGGGACGGTGTATATATCGCCTACAACGATGGCTACTTTGTCGCCTACCGCAACGCGTTCATCATTGGGTTCAGCGAAGGCTACGACAACGCCTACTGGGACGACTTCCTGACCTTTCTCGCAAACGACTTCCACACCGAATATCTCCACGGCGGATTCAGTGATGCCTATAACGACGGATTTTCCGAAGGCCGGGTGTACGGCGCTTTCGATTTCGAGGCGGGTCTGCCTTTCGACTGGGAAGATGCGTTCCTGGACTGGGAAGACCTCGAAGACGGCGTGGTCGACCTCTATTTCGAGGAGATAGACATAGGGACAGGTGAATTTGGGGACGTTCTCCTCTACGAATATAATACCGACCCGAATACCTTCAAGTCCGGAGAATGCGCCAGAACGTGTTCGAAGAGCGGGTTCGCGACGTTGCGGTCGGTTCCCAAACAAGCGCTTGGCTTCGAGAGGCCCTTGGGCGAGGCCAGGGAAAACGAATTGTCCGTCACGCCAACGACCTCCGAACGAAACGAGCGGCCTCTGCGCCTCGACACCACGTGGCTCGAGCGTATTCAGGCAGGGAGCGCGCTGGAGAAATCGGATTACGTTTCGCCGAGAATTCGCTAAGATAGGTTTCGCGACCGCCGAAAACATCATCGTGAAGACCCCCAACAAGGGGCGTTCTCTACTCTGAATCGGGGACTTCTCTCAGGGCGTCGAATAGGCGTTCTTCGCCGCCGCGGTAGATGAGCATGTCATCGACTTTCATGGTTTCTTCGGGACTCATGGGCGAGAACTTTCCTTCGGCCTTGGCGTATTCGGTCCCCTGCGAATCGATAATAGCCCCCTTGGTCGAAGTCAGGCGCCGATTGGACTTGGTGACCTCGGCGACGACCGTGTATTCGCGATCCGCCGAGAGGTGTTGCAGGTACCGGAGAGTCAATTCGGCGGTGACACACATTCGGCCTGTGGCGCGAGACGCCGCCCACACCATGCATTCGTCGATAATCGCCGCGACGATTCCACCGTGGACGAGGCTGAGGTAACCGCAGTGGTGTTTGCGCGGCTTCAGCGAGGCGCGGACCGAATCGCCCTCGATGTAGAACCGCGTTTGGAGTCCGGCCTGGTTATCCTCGCCACAGACGAAGCAGAAGTCGGAATTTGGCAGGTACGCTTTCGGCGATGTCGTGCTCATATGGGTCCTCGAAGAAGAGTGACATCTTCAAATTGTTTCTGGGTTGTTGTAAATCCGTTGGTTTGATTGAATGCTGAGTAAGTCTATCGAGGAGACCATGCAACTACCCGCTCCGTCCGGAGATGCGCCACGAAAGGAGGGATACGTCTCCGCTCGCGCTTCGCTTGCGCCAGTCCTTGCTTTACTCAGTTCTTTGTGGATGATCCCATATTTCCCTATCCAAGTTCCCGCGTAGCGGGTTCTGACTCGTAATGACAATAGGGCCGGCTCTCCACTTCTGCCGGCTGCGTCTTCCAGGGAGTGGCTTGGGAAGGGTCAGAATTTCTCTATTTCCTCGCGCCTCCGCGAACATTATGGAAGATTCGGTTGCAATAACGACGTGGGTGTTGTACAGTTTTCCGGTAGCGCAGCGTCGTGGACGTATTCTCGCGCAGCGTTGAATCCGCTTTCCCTGGAGCGATCCTCGCGTCCCCGAAATATCTCTCGTATAACGAAGCTTATCATTCAAATCCCCGCCTTTAACGAGAAGGAAACGCTGTCGATTTCTTTGGGTGCGCTTCCCAGGGAAGTGCCGGGCGTCGATGTGGTCGAGTGACTTGTCATTGATGACGGCAGCTCGGACGGCACGGCGGATGTGGCGCGGGAATGCGGCGCCGATTATGTGGTGAAACTTCCGCGGAACCAGGGGCTCGCGAAAGCCTTTTCGGCGGGCCTCGACGCGTGCTTGCGCCATGGCGCGGACATCATCGTGAACACGGACGCCGATAACCAATACTGTGCGGAGGACATCCCGAAGCTTATCGAGCCGATCCTCCACGATCAGATGGAGATCGTGGTGGGCGCGCGCCCTATCTCGGAGATTAGCCATTTCTCGTTCTCGAAAAAGTTGTTGCAGAGAATGGGGAGCTGGATTGTCCGACTCGCGAGCAAGACTACGATTCCGGACGCGCCGAGCGGGTTTCGGGCGTTCAGCCGCGAGGCGGCCATGCGGATCAATGTGTTTAGTTCGTACACGTATACGTTGGAAACGATCATCCAGGTCGGCAACAAGAACATGGCGATCACCTCGGTTCCCATCCGCACGAATCCGCCGTTGCGGCCTTCACGTTTGATGATGGGCATACCGCGCTATTTGCGAAACTCGATCTTGATCATCGTTCGGATTTTCATGACCTATCAACCGGCGCGGTTCTTTGGCATCCCAGGCGTTCTTCTGTTTGCCGGAGGCATCGCGGCTTCGTGTCCGTTTCTCTACTTCCGTTTGGTCCATGGCACTGCCCGGCACCTGCAATGGCTGACTCTGGGGGCAACACTCATCGTCCTTGCTACCTTCCTGGTCATCACTGGGTTGGTTACAGACCTCATCGCCGTGAACCGACAGCTGTTGGAAGAGGAGCGATTCCGCCTGCGGCGCATCGAATATGAACACCTGTCCCGGCGCGATTAAGGCGGGAAGAGAAGGCGGCGCCCGTTGGCAGCCGGGAGGGATAGCCGCGCTCTCGGCGCAGCGCCGGAGGTCCTAATTGAACGCCGAATCCTCTTTACCCTCACCTGCCCCGGCCTGCTCGGTGAGCGTCATTATCACGACCCATAATAGGCGCGACGATTTGCGCGCGTGCCTGCTTTCTCTGCCTTGGCGGGAGATCGAGGAGGCGGAGGCGGAAGTGCTGGTCTACGACGACGGATCGACGGACGGTACGGCCGCAATGACGACCGCAGAATTCTCAGGCGCGCGGCTGTTGGTCGAGGCGAACCGAGGCTTGTGCGCCGCCCGGAATCAGGCGGTGGACAACGCGCGAGGGTTGCTACTGCTTATTATCGACGACGACGTTATTGTGCAAGAAGGTTGGATTGCGGCCATGCTGGCGAACGACGACGGCCGCACCATCTTGGGGGGCCGTACACTCGATATGGACAGCGACCGGGTGCAAGGCGTGCCGACGCGCTTTACGTTTATCGGGAAGCGGCTGCCGTGCCGGCCAGAAAAAGCGAGTGTGGGCACGGGCTGCAATCTGGGGATTCCAGCTGCTGTCTTCGAAGCCCTCGGCGGTTTCGATGAGGAACTGGACGAGTACGGTTTCGAGGAGAGCGATTTCTGTATACGCGCGAACAGGGCGGGCTATGGCTTTCGTTATGTGGAGGCGGCCACGGTGCGGCACAAGGGTTCGTCGGTGAAACGGGGGCGAGCGATTCACACACAGGAACGCAACAGTACTTACGCCATACTCAAGGCCTACCGGGGAAGCCTCTGGCTTCTCTGGCGTCTCGCCGCGTGGGGTTTGAAACTTCGATTCGGAGATGCGCGCCTGCTGCTCGCCGGATGGCTCGCCGCCTATCGACGCTTCGCCCGTCTCTCGAGATAGCAGGCCCCTACCCGCGAATAAGGCGGGTATAGACTTCCATGTGACGCGCGGCCACCGCTTCGGGTGACGCGGCGCGGCGCGCGCCTTCGGGCACTTCATTGAATTCGTTTTCCTCGGCCTCTTGGTTCTCGAAGAATTGGATGAGTCTTTTGGATAGCGCCTCCGTGTTGTCATGGGGGACGATCCAGCGTTTGTCGTAGGCGCCCGCGTGGGGCAGTTCGCCGGCGTCGCTCACGATAAGCGGTGTGCCCAGGGCGACCGTTCGCGAGGCGGCGCCGCTCTGCGCGCTGAAATGAGTGTAGGGCAGCGCGGCAACATCGGCGGTGGCGAAAAATCGCGGCAGGCTTTCTTCGGGCACGTATTCGAGAAAACACAAAATCCGGTCCGCGATGCCAAGCTCCTCGATCAGCGCTTCGTAGGGCGCCCAATCGCTCCACGGTTTGCCCGCAACGACCAGAGTTGCGGCGGGAATCGTTTCGCTTACTTCCTTGAACGCGCGCAACAGAGTCTCTAGCCCCTTGTAAGGGCGGATGATTCCGAAGAAGAGAATCGTCTTGCCGTCTTTTTGTATGCCAAGTTCCTTCCGCGCCAGGGCGGAATCTTCCGGGGGCAACGCGGCGGGCCGAATCGGATGGGGCACATCGAAGATCCGGTCGAGCGGGACGCCGTACACGCGTGAGAACTCCTCGAGATTGCGTCTTCCGTGCACGATGTACGCGTCTGCGAAATGGCAAAGGATCCGCGCGAGGGGGACGAACAGAGAAGCGCGCTCGTGTGGCTGCACGTTGTGCGCGGTAAGTACGATCTTTTTGCCGCGGAGTTTCATGACGACCAAGAAAACGAAGGAAATGGGCCACAGTGGCAGGCTCCACCATTGCAGATGGAACACGGCGCAGGGCGCGGAACCGGCGGCAAGTATCCAGCCGAGGGGATTGTAGTATTTCAGTTTGTGGGACACGTGCAGGCGCGGGCCCTTGGGCAATTGAGCCGTCGGATCGACGTCGGAAGCGGTCCCGGGAAAGAAGAGAGCGGGATACATCTTCGCATATCCAATCGCGTACACGTCGCAGAGCTCGGACAGGGCGCTCACGAGGTCGCCACAATAACTCGAGATGCCTTGAGATTGGGGCGGAAAGGTCCCGAGCATGGCTACGGCCGGCATGGGGCCGTTGGCCTTTTCGTTCATAACGGAAGCCGCTCAACGCTCGGCGAGGCGGCTGCTGTGGAGGTTCGCGGGCTGGATTGCCAATTCACAGCGATTCCACCGGGGCGCCCATGACGGAGATTTTTCGAACGTACGCGCGCCCGGGATTCGGTCCGCTCGCTGCGATGTAGATTCGGAGCCGACGCGTGAGGACGGGATCGAATCGCGCGGTTAACGGTTCGGAAGAGCCCTCCGCGGCTTCGGGAGCGGCGGCGCTGGCGGGGGGCCAGGTGTCGTGTTCCGCGCCGGAGTCGTCTACGATCTTGGCGTAGAAATTCTTCACGCCATGGCTCGCCGAATAGGGTCGAAGCGTGACTTCGTCGATGTAGCAATCGCGTCCGAAATCGACTTCAACCCATGCCGGGGAAAGGGCGCTCCAGTAGGACGCCATGCCTTCGCCCTGCGCTTCGTTGACCCAGGGCGCGGGGCGGGATTGCCGCTGGGTGTTCCGTCTTCCGAAAGGCGTACACGACTCCGGACGTCCGCCGCCCGAAACTCGGAGACGTTGACGCGGCTACGCTCGAAATCCCCCCTGCGTTCGCTAGAAAGGGCGACTTCGCTGCGCGAGACGCCAGGTTGCGAAGGCGTTCCCAGTACGCGTATCCGCGCCAAGAAGAGCTGGTCTTCGGCCGCGGCGCCCCCTTTGTGAACCGGAACCGAAGCTTCTCGGCAAGCTTTGGTTGAAACCGGGCGCGCAACGAAGCCGCGGGCCTGTCGTAGTCCGGGTCGGCTACGGGAGGCGCGGCAAGGGCGGTACGCGGAAAGGTGTCGACGGTTTGGCCGCGGGCCATGATCTGAAGCGAGAACTCGCTCAGTCCATAATGTTGTGAAAGAGGATACAGTATGACCTCGCTGACGTAGGCGGGCCGGTCAAGCTTGAGTTCCAACCATGACGACGGCACCGCGCCGCTGGTCCAGTACTGGGCCTCCCCGTGAAGTCCGGACTCTTGTGGAGCCCACAGTATCTCCCGTCGGCCGTTGGACTTGGCCATCGTTGGAACAATCACGCGATTGGCGACTTCGCCGGTATCAAGAATAGCCAAATCGACCGGGCGCTCGGACAAAACAACGGGGTCGCCACCGACGAGAGTTCCTGAAAGCGTGGACTCGGAGGCTGTGGCAGGCATGGGCGCGTCCATGTTCTGTTCGGGCTCGTCTCGGGGTTCGACGCCGCCGCAACCGGCCACGGCGCAAAGACCCAATACAGCCAATGTGAACAAGATGTTGGTGAGCGAAATTCTCATGGGCAGCGCATGTTCCAGATTCATGGAAGGATCAGGTCTCGGTAGCGTTAACGGAGCGGGCCATGTCAACGAGGACAGTCCAGCAGACAGATACGATTAGAACGGTCGCGGCGACGCCGCAGAAGACGGCAAGCAAAATCGGCTTACTCTGACGTCTGACCGGGGACTCGGGTAGCTCTGGCATAGATACTATATCGAACTCGGGCGTGTGATCGGCCAAGGCCAATTCGGCGTTCAGTTTCGCTTCGCGTAGCGAGATGACGACGGCCCGCTCCAGCTTGACGTCAAAACTCGTCTCCGAGCCGGCCGCATCCCCTTTCTCTTCGCTGGATTCCGCTTCTTGGAGGCGCTTCTCCGCGCGGGTGTGCGCTTTGGCGATAGCCTCGAGGGTTCTCCGCTGATTCGACCGCCGCATGCTCTCTAAGAAATCGGCTGACGCCCGCGCCCACGCGGTCGCGAGGGCTTGAGCTCTATCCGGTGAGGCTGCGGTCGCTCGGAGTTGCACTGTGGGATAGTAGTTCGCCTCGTAGACGGTCTTCAACTCGACCCGCGTGATGGCGGCGAGGTGTCTGCGAACAGCGCCCGGCGTCATCTGTTTACCAGATTCCATGGATTGGTTGTAGGCGGCTGCGACTTTCTTTAAGACCGCGTCGGACTGGAGGAGCAACTCCAAGTCAGGCGTGTGGAGGTCTGACGGGGTGGGGCTGTGCGTTTCGCGCTCCATTGACTGCTGCACGGAGGGTACGCTGAAAATGGGCGTGCCCGGTTCACCGGCAACTTGGAGCTTGGGAAGCTGTATTTCGGGGACGATGGCGGTTCGGAAGAGGGCAACCGCTTCGCTCTGGTAGGTCGGCGCGCCGTACAGGCTCCGGGAGGCGAAGTACGTGGATGCAGCCGCCAAGACGAGCGCCACGGGCACAGCCCACCGGTTTCTTATCAGCGCCAACGCCAACAGCCGGACTTGTGAATCAGGCGAATCCATTTAGGGGGCCCGTGGACATAATCGAAAAACTTTGCTCGCCCGGTTGTCTCACCGTCTTTCTATTGCGACGGCGGATAAGGCCGCTCTGACGAGACCTTTCTCGTCCTTAGATCTCGATGTGAGCCGCCACGCTGTCGTTCGAAAGGCTTCGACTAAGTCTCGATATAGCAACCTTTTCCACCGTCTCGCTACGAAAACCGGTGAGATAACCGGACTGAGATTGCGCACCCCGCAAACCGCGGGTTCGTTGGAGAATAACACTGTACTTGCGCCCGTTCAAACGGGGCGAGGGAGGTCAAAAGTGGGAATAATCGCTCTCAAACAGCACTGTTGACATGAGCGGCCCTTTATGATAGATTGTGGCGTGAAATGAGTGGCTATCTCTTTTGATCGGGAGCAGTCCCCTATTTCGCACGGCCATGGCGGTCGACTTGATTGATAGAACGTTTGTCCCTTCAGGGATTGTCGGGGTGTTCGATCTCTTGTCGAAAGCAAGGCTGTGGGAGGCAGGAAGGCGGTTGTGCGGTTAAAAGATGAGAACCACTTACAAAATCTACTTCGGGAATGGAGGTGAAAAATACACATGAAGAAACTTTTAGTTGTTGTAACAATTATGGCCTTAGGCGCTGGTACTGCGTTTGGTTCAGCGCTATCCGTTCCGTGGTTCTTGGATAGAGCGCCATCGGACGGGACCTTCCCGCCGTCGTCGCTCGAGGCTTCCTGGATCACGGTTACGAATAACACCGATGAGGATATCGCCGCGACAATCCAGTACGTCGATTCTACCGATTTCTCGGTCTTTATCCCGGATCCCAACTCGTTTGTATTGCCGGCGTATACTTCGTTTTCGTTTCGTCCAGTAGGCGATGATGCGGGCACAGAAGGTGGCGCTTCCATCGTGCCGAACATGACGTCCGGCGGTACTTCCGGTAGCGCAATGGTTTCGTGGATGGGCGAAGCAAGTGACATTCAAGGCCGTTTGGTACAAACCTCTTCGACTGGCGACACGTTCGCGTACTTGCTTCCTCAGGGGTTCTAAGCTGGTGTGGTCGTGGGGTTAGTAGACAATCCCAACAGACATAACTAAACCTTCAGGGCGGGAATGTCGGAATGACATACCCGCCCTTTCTATGTCTTCAGTGCGGGCGAGGGAGTCGCGTTGAATCCGATGGGGTGCGCTTGTATCGGCGAGATAACCGGGTTGATTCTGCGCTCAGTTGGATTGGGTCACGGTCTCTTCTGGCCGGTCCGGTTCGTAGCCGCTTCGCGTCAGTTCGAACCAGAACTTCATAGCATCGTAGTAATACTTGAATAAATACGGCCGCTTCACCAAGTTGCGTGCGACCAAGCCCCAGTAGCGGGGGCGCAGGTAATACTTGCGGTAAGCCCGGCGCACGATCGCGTGAAGCTGGTCGATATCGCGATAGCCTTCGGACAGGTATTCGGGAAACCGGATCGCGTCAATGTCTTCGATGATCGTGCCCGTCGATTGGGCCAGCGCCTCGATAGGTGTGCCGTCCACGACGCGAAACGGGAAGAACATCATCCAATCCGCATTCAGTTCGCAGGCGAACCGGATGGTTTCCATTGTCTGCTCTGGAGTCTCCGACGGGAATCCCAGGATAAACGAGCCTCGAATCTCGATGCCCGCGTCCTTGGTCCATTGCACGGTTTCGCGGATCTGCTTGCGCGTTGTCCCCTTCTTGACGAGATCGAGAAGCTCTTGAACGCCGGACTCGAAACCGTAATAGAGATTGTAGCAACCTGATTGCGCCATCCGCTTGAGCATCTGGGGGCGCACGGCCCGCATGTGCCCATAGCATGACCACGTAATGTCCAACTTCTCCCGGTCCAGCTCGTCGCAGAATTCATCGATCCAGCGCGGATTGACCGCGAAGGTGTCGTCCCAGAAAATAATTTCCTTGTTTCCGTATTCCTTGACGAGGGGGATCAACTCGGAGACGACGTTCTTCGGAGAACGGCGCCTGTAGGTTGGCGAGAATTCGCCGCCTTGATAGCAGAATGTGCACTTGCCCCACGAGCAGCCGCGCGAAGTGATCGAGGTCGTGGACGGCTCGTGGCGCACCTGGTTCGGAAGCGCCCGGTAAGGGTAAGGCTCGAACAGTTTGCGGGACGGATGGGGCAGGTCGTCGAGATTGGCAACGGCTTGCGCCCGGCCGTTCAAGAAGACCTCTCCGTTGTACTTGCGGTAAGACAGGCCCTTGACATCGCGGTAGTCTTCGTTCGCCGCCACCTTGTCCACGAGAGCGGCGAAAGGCACTTCGCCATCGCCGGGGATTACGACATCGACGCAAGGGCAGTCTTCGTGGACGGCCTTGTAGTCGGTGGTGCAATGCGGCCCGCCCATGACAATGAGGATTCCGGGCGCGCGTTCCCGGATCAGTTGGGCGACCGCGTAGGTCGCGTGCGCGTAGGCGGACATGAGCGAGAATGCCACGACGGCCGTGTCGCGCTCAAGGATCCTATCCGCGGTCTGAATATGACCGAGATCCGTCACCTGGGCATCGACGAGCCGGGTCTTGTGGCCGCGCGCTTCCACCATGCTCGCGAGGTGGCCAATGCCAAGCGACGGCAGGAAGCCACGTTTCATTTTCGTGGTGGTGCCAAGCGCCGACGACATGTTGAATGGCGATAGTACGAAAGTCACATTCATGTGTTTGGCGCTCCAAAAGTCTAACGTGCCACTTTCGGCCAGCCTTGCCGAAACACCCGCCTGCTGGTCGGCATTCCGGCAGGCGGCCGGTTCGTTCCGCTACGCTTCCGAAGGGGCGGGTTGCGCGTCCACATGCCCGCTGGTGCGCAGAAACAAGAACTCGAAACTATCGGCGAGGGCCTCGTAGGAAGCGGTGATAATATTCTCGGAAACGCCCACGGTGTACCACGTCTCCGATTCGTACCGCGACTCGATAAGCACCCGAGTCTTGGCGCGTGTGCCGGACTGGCTATCGAGAATGCGAACTTTGTAGTCTTCAAGCTGAAGTTTTTCGAGCTCGGGATACGTTTCTTGCAGGGCCCTGCGCAGCGCATTGTCCAGCGCGTCCACAGGCCCATCGCCTCCGGCCGCGGTGTGCACACGCGAGGTGTCTCCGGGCAAGTACAGCTTAACGGTCGCCTCGGAAAGAGACCCAAGGCCGGGCTGACGGCGCGTAATGCTGACGTGAAAACCGTCCATCGTAAAGAAAGTCGGATGGTCTTTCGCTGTGCG
>PVBE012043366.1_pt1 | contig 12887 bp, 12 predicted proteins | sample 1631181 | NCBI WGS metagenome assembly PVBE01 (sample SAMN08397723, study PRJNA350692) | Marine metagenome, whole genome shotgun sequencing project. | isolation source: water | place: Pacific Ocean | collected 2012-04
CACGAAGCGGTAGCCCGCGGCCGAGACGCCCGCCAGGGCCCGAGCCAGAGGCAGCTGGTCCCGACTGTACGGGATCGTCGAGCAGGTTATTTGAAAGCGCATCCGGCCTCCAGCTTCTTTTGCTTCCGTGCCGCGGGCTCCCTGCCTACAGTTTTTGCGAGGATGGCACCAGGAATTTGCGGCCCTCCTCGGCGGACTGACGGGCCAGCAGTACCAGTTCCAACGCCAATCGCGCCTCTCGGGCACTGATCGCTGGCTGGTGGCCGCTGATGATGCAGTTGCTGAAATGCGGGACTTCCGCTGCCGATCCGGATTCGAACCGAGACTCAGACGGCCGCATGCGGAATGTCACGGTCCCCAGCTCGTCCAAGACCGCGGGCTCCCCGTGTCGGTAGACGTGCAGAGTCCCGTCGGAGAATAGGAGGATCTCGCCATCGGTCAGCGTTACGGCCGCTTCCACTGCCGGCTGCATGCGCATGTGGTGGCTCGCGTAGCTGTAGGTGCTCTCGCCCATGGCGCCGCTGAGGAATTCATAGACGATCATCGCGTGGTCTTCGCGGCCACTTTGCTTGAACTCGGGCCTGACCCGGAGTCCGTGCCCGGTGACGGCCGTTACATCGCCCATCCACCAGCGCATCAGGTCCGAGTGGTGGACTGCGGCACCGACGAACACTCCGCCCTCTTCCCAATCGGCCATCCAAGCGTTCTCCCTGAGAGGGGGCCAGTGCTCATTGTGGTAGCGCGCGAATACGGGCGTACCCAGTGAGCGCTCCGCTATGGCCCGCTGAATGAATTGAAGCACCGGTCGGAATCGAAGTACGTGGGCTACGAAAAGGACCAGGTTTCCCTTCTCGGCGGCGGCGATCATCTCGTCCGCTTGCTCCAGCGATAGGCTGATGGGCTTCTCTACCAACACATGTTTGTCGGCCGCCAGCGCCTGCATCGCGAAGGGGTGGTGGAGCGTAAGGGGGAGAGCCAGGACCACCCCCTGAATATCCGGATGCTCAAGCGCCTGCCGGTAGTCCACCGTCGCGATACCACCATGCTTGTTTGCCAAGCGCTGGGCCTTTTCCAGGTGTCGATCCACATAGATAGCGATTTCCCCAGCAGGGTCATTGGCCGCTCCCCACGCATGGGCTTCGCCCATCATTCCGCAACCAACCAAAGCGAGCTTCACCCGTTCCGAATCATCCACATTGAGTTCAGTCTGCCCCGCAGTTTCGTCGGCGGTATGCTCTTGTGCTCCGGCCATGGATACCCCTTGGTTCCGAGAATATGGCGAGCTTAGCAGGCAATAGTGTGCGGTTCCCGATGGCATTCCTCGACCATTGAGACAATTCCTAGTGAGCTCCCCCGAGGCCGGCCGCTAGGTGATTCTTCACCAGCAACGCCGAGCCTTTGTTCTCTCCACAGATCACCAAGGCCTCTGCCTTCGCCATCACAACGATTTCGTCAATCATGGCCTTCGCATCTTGCTGCGCTGATGCCTTGACCTTTTCTAGGTCAATGACTCCAGACTTGGCCCGACGTGTCCCCTTCCCGGCTTTGATGTCATGGTTGTCTATTTCGATCAATGTCTCAATTCGCCCCATGAGATCCTGCAGGGTCCGAGCGGAGTCGGGAAACAGAACTTGCTGGCCGTTGAAGTACGCATCCGCCACCACCCGAGCGGTTCGATCGTAGACGTAAAGCTCGTGGGTGAACCTCTGGGCCGTCGTCTGCCAGCTTTCCGTGCCATCTCTCTTATGGCCCGCTCCGCTGTCTGAAGACCTTCCCTGCAACCATTCCCTGCCTACGAGCACTGAGGTCAGCAGCCAGGCCCTCGTTTCACCAGTGACGCGCGAATTGACCTCAAGATGCAGGCAATGGAGGAACGCAAGGTCTATGTGCGCGTCGTGGATCCGGCGGTTCCTCTCTTCGGTCGGTCTTCCTTTGAGGCGCTTCGCAAGTGGGGTGTTTCTTGGGATGACATCGTTTCTTCTGGAGCGCGGTTGATACGGGCGGCGGCGGAGCCGAGCCCACCGCCGCATTTGAAATCCGCGAATCCGAACCGTTGCCTAGTCAGAGCCGACGGCTACGGTCGTCCTGATGAGTCGAACGGAATAGTGCGCGTCGTCCGGATAGTTGTCGGTCGACCACGTAGGTATCGTCCCGGCGCTCATTACGCGAACTGATTTGGAGGCCGGAATCGCGAAAATGGCGCAACTCATGCCTGATATGGGAAGAGCTTCATAGGTACCGCCCTGAGCGAGTAGATCGAAGCGAAGGTGCATTCCCCAGAGGTTGTCGATCCGAAATCGTACGGGCAGCGCGTCTCTGTTCTCGCCAGAGTGCGCTTCCCCGTCTATCGTCGTTGCTTCGAGCATGACCGACCCCGGAGGTGTACACGCGCTGCCCACAACTTCGACTCGGACAATCGGGTCGTCTTCGCTTATGACGATCGCGTCGCCGGGAGCTTTGACTGTCCCGGAGGTGCTGGGAAGGGTCTTTAGGGGAAAGAGTTCCATGCCGTGTGGTTCGCCGCCCTTCCACTCCCGGTCCACGTCGATGTTCATGTAGTTGAACGGAACCTTGTACTCAAACGTCTTCAGCGTAAGCTCGTTTCGCCCCTGCACTGGATCGTCTGGATAACCGGTAACCCGCCGTCCCGATGTTTCCGCAGCCATCGCTGACTCCTTCTTTTTGGCTTTCGCCACTTGCGCGAGGGAAGTGTATTGCGAGACAAGTTCGCTCAAAACCAACTCGAAGTCTGCGCACTCAGTCAATTCGTAACGCCGCCAGCCTTAGAAACCGCAATCCGCGTCATCTCGGGTGACCGCGCACGAGACTTTTCGGAGTCAATTTGATTCATCGGATGGCGTGGTTTCGTCCCTCTGCGTCACCGCGAGGTTACCTGGGCCGAACGAGCGTCGCTACAGGCTGCTACACGCGTTGCTACATTCCGGCTCAGTGGAACGGGAGTGTCTGCGATCCTACTGGGGTGGAAGCACACCATTGGCCAAATATGGTGCCGAAGGTGGGATTTGAACCCACACGCGCATAAGCGCACAGCGTCCTGAACGCTGCGTGTCTGCCAGTTCCACCACTTCGGCAGCGGAGATCGGTCTAACCCGACCGGCTTTGGCTCCCGATCCGGTAGCGGGGGTCGGAATTGAACCGACGACCAAGAGCTTATGAGTCTCCTGCTCTACCGCTGAGCTACCCCGCCGCGTCCCACAACATATTATTCGGGTGGGCCCACCTGGATTCGAACCAGGGACCAACCGGTTATGAGCCGGCCGCTCTAACCACTGAGCTATGGGCCCCGAAAGCCCGAATTCACGTATCGACGATAGTCCGACACATGTTTCCGAGGAAACCAGTTCGTTGGTCGACGGTGCGAGGAATCGTAGCACAGCAAAGCTGATAATCGGGTCGGTAAGCCGCCGACGAATTCTGATCGGTCCGCCGGATCATTTAGAATCTCTATCAAATGATCAACATGCATCAACAGGTCCGCATCAACGGGGCTGCGGGGCCCACGCTGTCCCGATCGGGCCGTGATTTCAACGGCGCGAAGCGAGTATGCGGCGTGCGTTTCCGCCGAAGCCGGCGGATGCTGCTCTGCGACGCCCGGGACCATTCACTCCGACCAGGGGACTACGCCGTAGTTCGAACAACGTCAGGCCCCGAGTTGACCAAAGTGACGTTGGGCACCACATACGGCTCGGGGGAGTCGAACACGCAGAACAGATTCGTACTCCGCAAAGCGACCCGCGCCGATCTCGAATCAATGCGCGATCTCGTGCTCCGCGAAGTGGAGGTTCGCCGGGACTTTTTCGGTGCGGCCGCGGCCGAGCGAGTGCAGGTAAGCGCCGTCCGGGTTGACTATCGCTACGACGGCGGCGCGCTGCGAATCAAGTTCAGGTCGGGCGCAAAGATATCCGACACCCGGATTCGAGAGCTACTGGCACCGAAGTACGGCGTTGGATTTGCGCTCCGAAACCTTGGGGCGCCCAAGGAACTCGGTCCCGACTCGGGCTGCGGCGGTGGAAGTTGCAACTCGTGCCCGTCCAACGGGATGCGGGAACGCGCGGGCGCAGTCGTGCCCCATTTTGGCCGTGTAAGGGCGGGACAGTTCAACGCCTGATCTGCGCCGAAAGCCCGTCCATTAAGAGCCACAAACCTGGCCAATTGGCGCCTTAGACCGGTCGACGTGTTTCAGATGAGATTCAGGGCGTTCAGCCCGATCGCCGTGCCAAAACCGATCCCATAAACGATCAGAGCGGTAATCGCCAGCCACGCATACGTGCGCCAGCTGACTTTGGACTCCAGCCGCTCGATTCGGCTTTCCACCTGACCGATAGAACCGCGCACGTTCTCCACTTCACGATTAAGCGACTGAATCGCCGCGACGTTGGCCGCGACCACTCTCGAATCTTCGCCCGATCCCCCCGTTGAGGTTGACGCTACGGCTTTCGGCAATTGCTCCAAAACGTTGGCGAGCACCCGTTCGGAGACGATGCGAATTACGGAACTCGAAAGAAAAGGTATGGCCATTGGGAATTTCGCTACGTCTAAGTAAACGCCGACGGTCTCAGTTTACTCACATGCGCTATCACTCAGGCCCGCCTTCCGCGTCTGCAAGCTCGTGGATCAACCCAAATCGACGGGCTGGCTCCCGATCAGGCGCCAATATGCGCTCTGACAATCTCTCAACTTATGCTTCGACAATTCTGCTGGCCGCGACTCATCACTGTCGTTATCGTCGCGCTCGCGCTGGTTTTGGGCTACGACGGGACAGTCTCCCAGCCCGCGGACAGTCTTCAACCGCCGCAGCCGGCCGTTGCTCTCACTGAGCCGCGGGCTGGATCGCCGCCCTCAACAAACCAAGCGGTCGAACCCCGGCCGTACGACCTACCGAAGTTCCCCGACGAGTACGACATTGAAGGCGGGCGATTCTTCTTGCGCACTGGAGATACTAACGGGACGGGCTACGCCGTAACCGACGCGGGCGACATTCCGTTCTGGACTTTTTTCAACGGATTTGGCGGCGCGGATCGGTTTGGGTATCCAGTCTCACAGCGATACGTCTTCGGCGGCCTTGTGATGCAAGCGTTTCAAGAATCCATATTCCAATGGGACGTCGCGAACGCCAGGGTGAATTTTTTTCAATACGCTCGACGAACTGGGCGAAAACGGATTCGACGAATTCCTGTCGGCGCACCGGCAGGTCCTTTTTCCCCAAGATTTTCCGGGTGAAAGCAATCTTGCATTTGAAGACCGAGTACGCCTTCGACTACGGCTTCTCGAAAAGGATCGAGCCATTGCGGACATGTTTTTCAGCAATACCAACTGGCTGGACCAATACGGATTGCCTACAGGATTCGCGGAATCGGAATTCCTTATCGCGATCCGGGCCCAGCGCGCCGTTTTTCAACACTGGAAGGTTGATGGACCGTGGGGACCGGCCGGCACGGTGACGATCGCCAACGCGGGCGATCTGGCGAAGGAATCGGGGTTCCTACCGGCCGAGTTTGTCACCTCCGAGCTGGCGCCGATCCCGGGCAGCGCGTCCCGGCCGGTCGTTGTCGCGGCCGACATCGCTGGAGAGTCACGAATAGCTGAAATCACGGCCGCGATCAACGGGGCCTACGACTATCTATGGGCGAACCACGCGGCGTGGAGCACGCGTCCGATCAGTGTGGTGGTATACGGCAACAGGGACGCGTTTGCCGATTTGAACTACAACCCGGAATTCAACCGATCCAAGTCTTTTCTCCGCACGATTCTCGGACTTCACGTCCGGGACCTCGACAATATGAGTTCCGAGCTCAGATTGAACGTGGAAGCCATCTCAGAATCCTCGGGGTCGATCGCCGACACGGTCACCCACGAGTTCGTTCACGCGCTAGAAAGTGAAATCCTCGGCCTTCAGCGAGGGGCGGACTGGTTCATGGAAGGCATGGCCGAAGCCGTGAGCATCCGTGCCGGAAACGCGCCAAACAGGCGGGAGATATTCGATAGTACGTTCTCCGATGCTCTACTGGACGGCAGCTTGCCGCCTTTGACCGCGCTCAGCAACAGCATCGACTGGGAAGCGTATGGACAGTCGGATGCGGTGAACAGATAGCTCGCCCAGACGGCGGGGTATCGCGCGGTTGCTTATCTAATGGACACGTTTGGAGCTCAAGTGTGTTTTGAGATTTTGACGCGGATGCGATTGGACTCGCTAACGCTGGATCAGGCGTTGGTTTCGGTGACCGGATTGAATATCGCCGGCCTTGACGCACAACAACGGGAATCGGCTGTGGCTGAGCAACAGATCAGCTTGCACCCAAGTATTGAGAATCTGCCGCTCGCCGCGTAGAGATCGAGCCGCCAGCGGACAGGCACATCTAATCGGGCACCTTTCGGTTTTTCCCCGTCCGTCCCTGTCGCCCGATTTCAATCCCGCCGAACCGACTCGTCCTAGGGCGCCGGAAAAAACCGCTCCACGTATGCCTCAAGAACGTCGGTAACGAACATGTGACCGGGCGAGTGGGTGATCATTAGGGGAAGTTTGGCTTCGAAGGCAACGGCCTGGGGCGTGACTCCACAGGCCCAAAACGCCGGCACCTCGCCGTCTTTGATCAGGACGGGGTCGCCGAAATCCGGCTGCGAGATGTCCTTTATCCCGATGGCTTCTGGCGCGCCAGTGTGAACCGGAGAGCCGTGAACTTGCGGGATCTGGCCTGTGATGCGCGTAGCTTCCGCAACCTGATCCATGGGAATCGGCCGCATACTCACGACAAGCGGTCCCGAGAACGATCCCACCGGCTCACAGCGAATGTTGGTCACGTACATTGGAACGTTTACGCCGCATTCGATATGGCGGAGCGGAATGTCTGCACCAGCCAGCCGCTTCTCAAACGTGAAACTGCAGCCGATCAGAAACGCGACCATTTCGCCGTCCCAAAGACTGCTGATGTCGGAAGGTTCCTCGGACAGTTCACCGCCCCTGTAGACGCGGTATAAAGCAAGATCCGTCCGTATGTCAGCGTCGTTGGCCGTCTTTGCGGGAGCAGGATTCCCCGTTTCTAGGACTTCAAGGATGGGACACGGCTTGGGGTTGGACCGACAAAATGCTTCGAAGTCGGCAGCATATTCCGATGGAAGGATCGCAAGGTTGGCCTGAACGTAGTCCACGGCTGCGCCAGCGGTGTGTCCTGACCACTCACCGTTCCGACACAACGATCGGAACTCGCGGCCGGTCATCCTCGCGTAATCGAGCGAATTCATCGAGGTCTTCGCCATCGCTTCGCCCGGTGGCCGTGATTCAACGGCCAAATTCTCCTATCCACCCCCCAATCCCAGAGCCAAGAAGAGACCGATCATCGAAGCTCCCAATTCCTCGGCCGTCGCGTCCCGAACATCCCCGGTCGGCGGCTGCACATCCACCTCCTCATCCCAATCAATCACGTCGATGGCAAGCCCCTCATCGCCGAGTCCAGACACCAAAGGCTGAAGTATCCGAACCGGCTTGTAGTCGGTCATTTGAAGATGCAATATCACATTTTCGTCGTCGTCGGACTGGACGACGAAACAACGTCCTGCGGCGCAATCTTCATCCCCTACGTAGCTCCACTCTCGCCCAGTCAAATCTTCGTAGCTGAATGGCTGCAGCACACCACCAGGGAGGCCTTGCGTGACGGCGGCGCCCCCGTCTGCGGACGTCTTCATCCATCCGCCAAGCTCGTCTCCGATGCCGCCCCTGAGATACAGATCGTCACCCACGATTATCGTCTCAATGAGCACCTCCGCCTTGCCAACGAGTCGCATCAGAATGCGGGCCGCCGGAGCAGGCAAGGCTGCAATGTCGGCCCCGACGGTCGCCGACTCGATCCCCAGCTCGTCACCAGCAGCAACCTCAAACCGGATTCGGACACCCTTCGGCTCGGAATCGAGCACCCTGCTTTTGAACTCGTCGGCGCTGTAAGTCGACACCGGCGCCGAATCGGTTGTCTCGGCCGCTCCGTCATCACCTGATCCGTTGCACGCGACCAGCAGTGATGCTGCGAACATGGCGGCCGCCAAAATCCGAAGAGTCATGATCTTCACGACGGATTCTCGCGATCTGTCCTGCAGGGCCCGGGAAGAAGTTGCTCCGTGACTATAGCGTCAGATGTACCATCCCTCGTGTCGCATGGTGAAAAGCCGAACGCCCGAGGGTGCAGATTGAAGATCACGAACGTCGATCCAATTCAGTGTGACGCAGCCTGGGCATCGTTCACGTTTGTCAGAGTCGAAACGGATGTGGGCATCACGGGCTATGGAGAATGCACCGACTGGCGAATGCCGAACGCGCTGGCCGGTGGTATCCGCGACATGGCGAGCATTGTCGCCGGGAAGGATCCCATGGCCATCGGCAAGTTGACTTCCGATATGAAAAATCGTGCCCAGCAAGCGCCGAGCGGCCTGATACAGCGGTCCATCGCAGGGATCGAATGCGCACTGTGGGACATCAAGGGGAAGGCCTACGGAGTTCCGGTTTACGAGCTGCTGGGCGGGCGACATCGTGACAGACTCAGGCTGTACTGGTCGCATTGCGGGACATACCGCGCCCGCTTTTCCGAGTTTCTACAAACTCCGCCGATCGGAAGTTATGCGGATATCGCCGCCCTGGGCCGTGAAGTTGTGGATCGAGGATTTACGGCACTGAAGACAAACATCGTAGTCCCGGGAGATCCGGCCAGCACGGTTCGATCTATCGATGGCAACATGCAGCCCGGAGTACTCGATCTGATAGTGCGTAACGTCGATGCGCTTCGAGAGGGAGTCGGAGACGCCGCCGAAATAGCGCTCGACATCAATTTCCACTTCAAGGCCGAGCCGGCGAGGCGAATCGCCCGTGCTCTCGATGGAAAAGGTCTTATGTGGCTGGAGTTCGATTCTTTCGATGCATGCGCCGTGAGGGAGGTCAAAGACTCGAGTTCAACAGCCATCTGCTCGGGCGAGAGCATTAACACTCTTCGTGACTACCTGCCGTTCCTACAATCGCACGCGATGGACATCGCCATGGTGGACGTGCCGTGGAGTGGCATCATCGAGGCGGTGGGCATCAGTACGGTTGCCGATAGCCACGAGATTCTCGTCGCGCCACACAACTACTACAGCCATCTAGCAACGTTCATAACCAGCCACTTCTGCACCGCCACGAAGAACGTCAAGATCATGGAAATCGACGTTGACGGCGCCCCCTGGCGCGACGATCTCGTAACCGAGAAGCCGCAGATTTCAGACGGAAACCTGCTCGTGTCGGACGCGCCGGGATGGGGAACCGATCTAGTTATCGAAGCTCTGGAACGGCACCCGTGGAAAGGCAACATACCGGTAATCTGATCGAGTCCTAGCGTTCAATCTTTTCCGTCGCCATTCGCGATGCACGTATACGGACGGTCCGTATACTTCAGCGCCCCATTTGTCGCCGAAATCCGACTGTATTTCAAAGAAGGCCAACACCCACCGGGAGCATTGAATGCGCGAAATGATCGAGAATGCGCTGAGAGGACATGGCGCCGACTATTGCGAGATTCGTATCGAAGACTCCGCCTCCAGCAGTATTCAGTACCGTGGTAAAGAGCTCGAAGACATCGGAACGACCACAGGAATTGGCGGGAACGTCAGGGCGGCTGTAAAGGGAGGGTGGGGGTTCGTCTCGTTTAACGACTTGGACGGCCTTGACGACAAGGTGAGCCTTGCCATACGTCAGGCCCGGCTCGCAGCACAGGAAGAAACCCGCCTCGCGGAGGTTGAGCCGGTCGAAGGCGTGGCAGCAACGGAGATCGCTTCAGACGCCGCCGACGTACCTCTGTCCGACAAGAAAAAGATCATTGACGAATATGTCGAGGCGGCCTGGTCGGTTTCCGACAAGATTCAGACATCACAGATTTACTACTCGGACGCCCATAGGAGGAAATACTTCGCAAACTCCGAAGGAACGTACACGGAGCAGGATCGAATGTTCGTCCGGACGGGCGGAGTCGTCATCGCTCGCGACAACGGCGAGGTTCAGCAGGGACGGACGAGCCGGGCCAGCACAAACGACTTCGATAGCGTCAGAGACCTCCACGGTGATTTCGAGAAGGCGGCCAAGGGCGCCGTGGCACTACTCGATGCGGAACCGGCGAAAAGCGGCGAGTTCACGGTAGTGCTGGATCCCGCCATCGCCAGCGTATTTATTCACGAGGCATTCGGTCACCTGAGCGAAGCGGATCATGTTTACGAAAATCCCAAGTTGCGAGATCTGCTTGTGCTGGGCGATGAGATCGCCAGTCCCATTCTCACCGTCGCCGACTCGGCGGCGGAACCCGCTTTGAGCGGATCATATAAATATGACGACGAAGGAACTCCGGCGCGAAAAAACTATCTCATCCAGGAGGGACGGCTGGTAGGGCGGCTCCATTCACGCGAGACGGCGGGCAACATGAACGAGTCGCCCACCGGCAATGCGCGCGCGATCACATACCGATTTCCACCCATTGTCCGAATGACGAACACGTTCATCGAGGCCGGCGACGTTACGTTTCAAGATCTGCTCGCCGACGTGGACGATGGCGTCTACGTTGTGAACTGGCTCGGCGGACAAACGGCGATGGAAATGTTCACATTTCGCGCCATGGAAGCGTATGCAATCCGCAATGGACGCCTGGAGGAGCCTCTTCGCGGCGTGACGCTGACAGGTAACGTGTTCGAGACACTCAAAAACATCGACGCGGTTGCCGACGACTTTACGTGGGACCCAGGCGGGGGCGGTTGCGGCAAAGGCGGTCAGGCACCACTGGCAGTCGGAAACGCCAGCCCCCACATTCGCGTCAGCAAGTGTGTGATAGGTGGCGTCTGATGTACGACGAACGAGTGCTCGAACTTGCGGAGAAATCCGCCGACCAAGCGGAAGCGTTCTTCCATACCAGCTCGACGACGCCCGCCGAATTTCAGGCAAACAAGCTCAAATCGCTCGAAACCAAGGAGTCCAGGTCTCTCACCCTTCGCGTGATTAACGACGGTCGTATCGGAGTCACTTCAACGAGTCGCATTGACGATCCAGAAGCCGTGGTGCGGGATGCACTGGTGTCGGCCGAATTTGGAGCCGAAGCCCGGTTCGAATTCCCGCCGCTCGGGGAGCGGACGGAAGTTGACGTCTTCGATAGCAAAACGCCCAAGATTCCCGTCGAGCGGATGGTAGAAACGGGGCGGGAGCTGATTTCGCGGCTCTTGGATTACAACCCGGATCTTCTGATCGACTTATCGCTCGAAAAGGAGGAAGAGGAAACCCGGATATCGAGAGCGGGTGTGGCTGAATCGTACAAGCGGACCGAATTTGGCATTTCCGTCAGCGCAAATCTAATTCGCGGCACCGACATGCTCGATGTCTTTTCGTTCAACGTTTCGTGCGAGCCGGAGATGGAAACGGACTCACTATTTACGGAGATCAGAGAGAAGCTGGATCTGGCGCGCGAATCTGGATCGATCAAATCCGGCAAGATGCCTGTCGTCTTCACCCCTTTGGCGTTCATGCTGTCCGTGGGACCGGCGCTGGGAATGGGCTTCAACGGGAAAATGGTCGAACAAGGAGCTTCGCCGCTAGCCAAAAGAGTGGGTCAAAAGGTCTTCGACGAGCGGCTGAGCGTCCATGACGACGCAACGCTCGACAAGCGCCCAAGGTCCAGTCCGTTCGACGACGAAGGGGTGTCGACGCGGAAGGTGACCTTGGTCGACAAGGGCGTGGTTTCGGAGTTCCTCTATGACCTTCAGACGGCGGGCAAGGTGGGAACGCGTTCCACGGGAAACGGCTACCGCGGCCAGGGGAGTCCCTCGCCAGGTTCAACCGCGACCGTTGTCGACGCCGGCGAAGGATCGATCGAGGAGATAATCGCCGATATCAAGGAAGGGCTGATCGTCGAATACTTACTCGGCGGTGGTCAGGCGAATGTGCTGCGAGGCGACTTTGGCGGCAACGTCCATCTCGGGTTCAAGATCGAAAACGGGCAGCTTGCCGGGCGGGTAAAGAACACTCTGATTGCCGGTAACACATATGAAGTTTTGGCCGACATCCGGCGTGTTGGCGGCGAGCGGCGATGGGTTGGGGGCAGCCTCTATTGCCCGCCGATAGCTCTCGAAGGAGTCACCGTTTCCACCAAAGAGTCGTAGATCGCGGACGGATTTTTCAGTTGAGGCGGCGCTGCTCCGTCACCTAATCGAGACGGACCAGCTGGCCTGAATCCGCCGATTCATAAAGCGCATCAACAATACGAGCGACGATCAACCCGTCGTCGCCTGATACGAGTGGAGTCCCGTCTTCGCGGGCAGCATCAACGAAATTCGCAATCGACATGGCGTGCCCAGGTTGACTCTTCTTTAGGTCCCGCGGCGTCCAGTCCATGAGCGCCGTGCCCCGGTCTTTGTAGACCTTCAAGGGAAACAAATTGGCCCCACCTTGATCGCCGGAAAGCTGAAGCGTCTGCTGGTCTTTCTCGATATTCAGCGCCCAACTGGTCTCTAAGACCAACGTGGCTCCGTTTTCGAGATTTACGGTAGCCACGGCAAAATCCTCCACGTCGAATTCCTCGACGTTCCAGTCGCCCCACCGGTTGAACACGCCCTCGCGCTTGCCAAATTTGGTGTAAGTGGCACCCAGTACCGACACGGGCTGAGGATGCCCCATCAACCACAAAGTCAGATCGATCACGTGTACGCCGAGGTCCATCAGCGCACCGCCGCCGCTGTATTCGCGTCGGTGAAAAACACCCCACGCCGGAATGCCCCTACGCCGGTTGTAGACGCTGCGAGCAAAATAAATGTCGCCAAGTTCCCCGTCGTCGACTATCTGTTTCAGAAGCTGGGCCTCTCGAGCGAAACGCATCTGAAAG
>PVBE012853049.1_pt1 | contig 12887 bp, 13 predicted proteins | sample 1631181 | NCBI WGS metagenome assembly PVBE01 (sample SAMN08397723, study PRJNA350692) | Marine metagenome, whole genome shotgun sequencing project. | isolation source: water | place: Pacific Ocean | collected 2012-04
AGCGCACGCCATCTTCGCCCGCGCCTCGGTCGCCCAATCCTCGACGTACCTCTGGTACGCCTGCGGTTGAGCTCGGTCGCCGCGAACGAATCTGACGCACGCTCGCGGCGCGAAACTGGGAAGTTATTCCTGCGCGGACCCCAAGGCGTCTACCGTGGGAGCGCGCGCATCACTCGGTAGGTTCGGAGTCCTCGAACAGCAGGGCCAGCTCGTCGAGGCCGTCGGAGAGCGTGTCGCTCTGCACGCCGCTCGCCGCGACCAGGTCGTCCTCGGTCAGCCCGATCGACTCTCGGCGCCACGCGCGCGCCAACCGAAACACGGCGGTGACCACATTCTCGAACGAGACGTTCCCGAACCCCGGCGCTTCGAGCAGGCGCGGGAGGGGTCGCGGGATCTCGCCCAGCGTAGTGGCCGGCGTCGGCATCAAGGACGCCAGCGCTTTGTCGAGGCGGTTCCTGGTCCCCCGAGAGACGGTCATCGCGGCGATGGGCGTCTCCAAGAAGGCGGGATCGAACACCTCGTGGAGGGCGTGGCTCAGCTCGATGACCAACAGCGGCGGTTGGCGGACCATCGCCCACCACCGCGCTTCCCAGAGGTAGCGCCGCCGCGCGTCGAGCACGGTCTGGTCGCCGTGGACGTCCGCCCACTCCACCACCGACTTCACGGGGTGCTGTGGGGTGAGCCCGCTCCACACCGGGTGCTCGGGAGGGAGCATCAAGACAGCTGCGCGATGCCCATCGATCGAGTCGTCGGTGAACTCGACCGGCGCCAGATCGGGCGTCAGACCGAATCGAGGCAGCACCGCGTCGAGCACGTCGCCGTGCTCGAATTCTACTTCGTGATGGGTCGGCATGAAGGCGACTTGGGCCGCGCAGGCCGCACCCAGGTTGGCGTGCGCGATATCGCGCTGCCCGGGCGGGAGGCGCGCGCAGAACGCGCGGACGCCGCCGGGAACCGGCGGGTCGTGCCAGCCGCCGCGGAGAGCGTGCTCGAGCGTGTCGCAGGCGCGAGCAGAATAGAAATCGGATAGCACCTCGGCGGCGGGCCGGGGGGCAGCCGCCGCCATCTCGCCCCTTGGATCGATGGCCAACCGGAGCGCGGTGTCGATGATCTCATCGCGCTCCTCGGTGGCGATCGCTTCCAAGAGGACGGGGCGCGTCGATTCGTCCAGCCCGGCGATGGCGCTGAGGAGGTAGCCATGGCCTTCGCGCAGCAGGCGCCCGAGCACGAAGCACTCATGACTGTAATCGAGGCCCTCACGCCCAAAGAGCGAGAGGATGACGCGGTGCCGACGAGGGTGCACGCAAGACTCGACGATCGGCTCGCCGCGTGTCAGGTCGACCCTGAACAGCTCGAGCTCGCTGACGAGCAACGCGTCGAACAACGTCGCGAGCCGACCGGCCCCGAGCTCCGCAGCCACCTCCGCTCGTAGATCGTCGGCCTCGATGAAGTACGGCGTCGTGGCGACCACCTCGATGAGGATGCGTACGGCCCGCGGATCACTCCACACCTTGCCGGGGTCGAGAGCCAGCGCGCAGCAGACGTCGTCGAGCAGGTCAGGGTGGTCGTCGCATGCGAACGGGCCCGCGATCTCGAGCAGGTCGCCGAGCAGCGACGGGTCAACGGGCGGGGGGCGGCGCATCTGCCCGCAGCAGTGCTTGTACTTTCGCCCACTGCCGCATGGACAAGGGCGGTTGCGTGAGGGTTTGACCTTTCGACGGCTCATTTGACCTCTCAAAACAACGACGCCAGCTCGTCGAGTCCGCTGGAGAGCACGGCGCCGTCTCCGGGGTCGCGGCTCAGCTCGGCGGGATCGACACCGGCGCGGGCGTATCGCCAGGTTCGAAGGTGGACTTCGAGGGCCTCGCGAAGCGCGTCGACGGTGGCCTCCGCCACACCGAACGCGTAGTGCACCCGACTGAGGTCGCCCGGGAGGTCGGCGACCTTCCATGGCGGCGGTGGCGTGTCGCGCAGCGTCGGGAGCCCCTTCGCCAGACGCGACCACACCCGACTGCTCAGGCCGAGCCGGTCGAGGGGCCACGCACCCGCGCCCGTGAACACCGCGTGGAGCGCGTCGCCCATCTCGTCGAGCGTCGCGGGCGAGGCCCCGCAAGTCGCCAACCAGCGAAGCTCCGCGCGATAGGCCCGCAGCGCTTCCCAGAGCGGATCGTCGCGATCGGGATCCCGTGGCTCGGCCCAGCGCACGAGAGCGCGGATCGGCGCCGTCTGCGGCAGATCCACCCAGGCGGGATGGTCGTCGGGGAGCAGCAACACCGCGCTCGGGTGTCCATCGGCGACGCCCTCGTGATGGCCGATGGGCGCCAGCTCGGCGGTGACGCCCAGGCGTCGCAGATGATCCTCCACCTCGACGACCTCGACGAAGTCGACGCGCGAGAAGTCCTGCCCCGACCACTCCATCGACGTCTGACACCGCGCGTCGCACCACGCGGCGAGCCGAGTGACGGCGGCCGGCCGCTCGATGGGCTCGAGCAACGCCACCCAGGTGCGCAGCGGGTGGCGCTCGGCGCCGGGCCGATAGGTTGTGCCGAGGTCGAAGGGCGCGACCAGGCCTGCGTCGATCTGATGGTGCAGGGAGGATGCATACCGCGTCGCCCACTCCAGGCCGGCGTTCCTCTTCGAGCGTCCGAGGCGCTCGACGAAGTTGCGCAGCTTCACGCGCAAGCCCTGTCGGTCGCCGCTGGCTTCGACGGCGAGGAGCGTGCCGAGCTTCCCCGCCACGTGGCTGTTGCACCGTTGCAGGTGGTCCGGCCCCTCCGGTCCTGACAACAGGTCATAGAGCGCGGCCCGCGACTCGTCGAGCAACGCCGCCCTCACCGCGGTCCGGAGTCGCTCCGGATCGGTCGTCAGGACGGGCGCGAAGGCGAGCAATGCGGCAAAGAGCGGATGCCGGAGGTACTCGGCGTGGTGGAGGTCCAGCGTGGCGATGGCAGACTTCGACAGATCATCAAAGTCTGCCATCACGACGCGACGGCCGACGGCGAGGACCCGGGCGACCCGCCCCCGCTCGACGTGATTCAGGACGGCGTCCGATCTCACGGGGACATCTCGAAGTCGAGCGTCGCCTCGCGGAGCCGGCTGGTCGCGACGCGCCGGGCGAACCCGTCGACGTCGACCCCGGCTTGCACCCAACGCTCCATCAGCTCCCTCGGCACCGCCTCGGCCATCGCGCCGGCGCCGAGCAGACGGCGGAATCGCTTGTGTTGCCGCTCGATGGCGGCCGCGGCGCTCTGGCTGATGGCGGCCTCGGTGCCCAAGCCCAGATCGTCCCCGGCCGGGGCGCGCTTCAAATGCGCGAAGAAAGGTCCCGACGCCGCCTTGCCCAGCCCGCCGCTCTCCATCAACACGCCGAGCAGCCGTCCCCAGACGGTGCCTAGGAAGTGCGCCAGTCGCCAGCGTTTCTCGCCGATCTGCTCGAGCCGCATCTCGCCCGCTTCGAGGCCGAGCGAGCGCGCGAGATCGGTCGCCAGGGCGGCGCTATATCGGGGCGCCTGACGCGCGATGAAGCGGGCCTCCTCGACGCCCTCGCCGCTGGTCACATACACCTTGTCGTCCCGCACCCGCGTCACGTCGCGACGCTGGCCTCCGAGCGCCAGCGACACGTGGCCCGCCTCGAACGCGTCGCGCTCCTTCTGGCTGAAGCGGGCGCGCCCGAGGGAGCGGCCGGTGACCGCGTCGACCACCTCCGTCTCGTGGCTGTCCTCGATGAGGGAGTGCACGGTGCCGCGCTTGAACAGGGTCTTCGTGGGCTCGTCGGGCACGAAGCGCCCGTTGTCGATGGGCCGCAGCGCTCCACCGATCACGAGCTCCGCGAGGACCTGCTCGACATCTCCGAGCGGCCACTCCGCGGCCACCGCAGGCGGCAGCCGGCCGTGCACGACGCGGGGGTCGATCCAGCCCTTGGGGTTCTGGAAGGCGAGCCCGATCGCCTGCTGGGCGATCACGTTGGGGCGAAAGCCCGCGTCTTCGCCGAAGAGCTGCTCGTCGGCGGCGCACTCGAGCAGGTGCTCGAAGCGGCGGCGCTCGAAGGCGTCGGCGTAGAGCCCGAGGACGCGCGAGGGGCCGCCGCGGCGGTTTCCGCGCCCGACGCGTTGCAGCAGCGAGCTGACGTCGGGTGGCGGCGCGACGAGCACCACCAGATCGACATCGCCGATGTCGACCCCCAGCTCGAGAGTCATCGTCGCGACGCAGACGCCCGAGGTGGCAGCCATGAAGCCGCGCTCCACCCGGATGCGCTCGCCCCTCGCGAGGCTGCCGTGGTGGGCGTAGACGCGCGGGCGCAGCAGCGGATCGCTGGCGAGCATCGCGCTGAGCATCTCGACCTGCGAGCGGCTGTTGGTGAAGACCAGCAGCTTCCGTCCAGCGGTGTCGAGCGCGCCGCGGATCGACGCGGCGGCGTGCTCCAGGGTGACGGCGTGCTCCAGCTTGCCGGAGATCGTGCGCCGCGCCCCGCCGGCGGTGGCGTAGACGGCGTCCGGCGCCAGATAGCGTCCGGCGAGGGCCTCGTTGTCGGCGACGGTGGCGGAGGCCGCGCAGCGCTGCGGCCGCTCGGTCGCGACCCGCTCGAGGCGCTCGAGCAGGCAACGCAGCTGGTCGCCGCGCACGGTCCCATCGAGCAGGTGGAGCTCGTCGAGCATCACGGATCGCACGCCGCGAAGCACCGCGGTCCGCCGCGCGAGCATGGAGTCGAGCGACTCGGGGGTGGTGACCAGCACGTGCGGCGGGCGGGCGACGTCGAAGTTCGCGTCGCCCGACTTGCGGCCGAGACGCAGCCCGGTGGCGGTGATCGGGGCCGTGAGCCGACGGTGCAGATCGTTGACCAGCGCTCGGGTCGGGGCGACCACCAGGAGCTGCGTCCCGTCTCCGGTCGCCGCGATCGCGCGCTCGACCAGCGGGGCGACGACGGCCTCCGTCTTGCCGCCGGCGGTGGGGGCGGCCACGAGGGTGTCGCGCCCGGCGACGATAGGGAGCACCGCGTGCCGCTGCGCCTCCGTCATCCGTCCGAATCGGGCGAAGAAGGCGTGCCAGGTGTGGGGGAGGCGCGCTCGGACGACGGCCTCGTCGGCGGCCTCGCTCACAGGGCCGTCTGTAGCTGGATCGAGCGCACGACGGTGCCGACCTTGGTGGGGTGGTGGCGCGCGATGTCGAGGAACTCGACGAGGAACTTCATCGCCTGCCGCGGGTTGGCGAGGTAGCGGGTCTCGACCAGGCCGGAGACGACCTTTCCGAGCGCCCCGACGAGGCGCGCGTCGATGGCCGCGTCGGGGTGGGCGCTGGCGTAGTACGCGCACACCCGGCTGGCGAGCTCGCGATAGTCGGCGTCGCCGAGCGAGGTGAGGGTGTGCATCTGCTCGCTCGGGACCGCGCCCGCGAGCGCGTCGACGCCATCGCCGCTGGGGGTCATCGCGTAGACCACGTACAGCCCGGCGCCATCGCCATAGCGACCTGGGAGGGTGCGCTGGACCCCTTGTCCGCCGGTCAGCACTTCGTCCGCCGCGAAGGGCGCCTCGTCTCCGCCGACCGCGGCCCAGCTCCACGCCTTGAAGAGGTTTCGAGCGAAGTCGCGGTTCTGCTTCGAGAGCAGCGAGAAGAACTCGGCCTCGTCGAGCAACACCACCAGGCCCTGGTAGCCCACGGCGCGCGCGAGGGCGGCGATGCCCGAGAGCAGATATCCGTAGATGCGCGCCCAGGGGCGGAAGTCCTGCAGGCTGTAGATGCGTGAGCGCGGTCCGCGCAGCTTGGCCAGGCGGCGGAAGATGAGTGAGTTGCTCAGCGTCGGGTGGCCCTCGATCCAGTCGATGAGCAGGTCTCGATCGCGGTCGCGGCCGGTCCCGGCGAGCCCCCGCGTGTAGGAGACCGCGGTCGAGAGGTAGAGGTGCAGTCCGCCGGCGAGCTTGTCGGCGAGATCGCCCGACACCGCAGCATCGAGGCCGAGCAGGCTCAACGCTTCGGGGGACGCGGCGGCGCGTTCGAGCAACGGGCCGAGCCCGGCCGCCTCATCCGCGGGCCGGTCGGGATAGCGCAGGCCGTGCATGAGCCGGCGATACACGCGCTTCGGGTGGCTGGGGGCGACCTCGTCGCGGCCGAGCACGGCGGTGGTCGCCAGGAAACCGCGTTGCAGGGCGCGACGTTGCGTCAGCTCGAGCAAGTGCGTCTTGCCCACGCCGTAGTCGGCGAGGAACGCACGCACCGCGCCGCGCTCACCAGTGGCGTCGAGATCGGCCTCTATCTGGGCGAGCTCGGCGTCGCGCCCCACTGTGTAGGGCGTCAACTCGGCGTCCGCGACGACGCCTAGGCGCATCGCCTCGAGGGTCTGTGCGGCGACGTCACGCCCTTGGGACGCGGTGATCCGCTGCGCCGGATCGAGGGGCGCCTCGTGCTCGTCGAGCTCGGCGGACGGGACCTCCAGCGGCAGCGCGCGACCATCGAAACGTACGACGGCGAAGCGCCCGCCGCGGCGCCATGACAACACGCTCCCCCCGCCGTGAACGGGGTGCCGGACGCGCTCGCCAGCCACGATCAGAAGTCCGTGAAGTCGTCGTCGGACGGCGTGGCGGACAGATCAGTGTGGCCGGCCTCGACGAGTTGGCACGCCGACTCGAGCGTGAGCTGCTGCTCGCCGTCGACGAGCTGCGCGTGCAGGAAGTCGACCCAGGCCTTCACGAAGAGGCGGCGGTGATTCACCTCGAAGAAGGCCTGTGTGGCGGCCTCCGCGAGGTGCTCGGCGTTGGCCCGCTGGAGCGTGGAGTCGAGCTGCGCACCCCGGGCGGCCTCGAAGACCACGGTGATCTTGGTGGCCATCGCGCTGAGCAGCTCGATGGGCTGCAGATCGAGCCGCTCCAGATCGATCAAGACCGCGTTGGGGCTGCGCACGCTCAGCGGCAGCGGTGACTTCAACCGCTGGTAGAGCGCCGGGTACTCGGGGACCACATTTCGCATGAACTCGGGCGGCACCGCGTACATGAACAGGGTCTGCGGCAGCTGCTGGCGCCCGCACAGATCGATGACCTGACGCAGGTTGTCGCCGATGGCCTGGCTGCGCTTGGCGCTGACCGAGAGGTTGCGGTCGACCTCGTCGAAGAGCAGCGCGGTGCCGGCGAAGCCCAGGCCCACCATCATCTGCGTGAGGCACCGCAGCATGGTGAACCCGTTAGCGCGGTCGAGCTGCTCGTACACGCCCAACGCGCGCATCTCGGAGAGGGGGACCTGCTCGCCGAGCAGCCACGCCTCGATGGTGCGGGCGCGGGCCCGGGCGCCTTCGACATAGGCCAGGCAGAACGCTACGACGGCCTCGCGAAAGGAGTGACTCTCGCACGCGGCGCGGCCAACCGTGCGCTCGAGCCAGCGTGCGACCTCGCGGCGAGCTTGGGAGGTCGGGTCGGAGACGCCCGCGGCGGAGGCCTCCGCTTCGGCCCGGTCAGTGGCCTCGTCGATGTGCGTGCGCAGCAGATCGCCCAGGCCGTACTCGGGGGAGCGCATCGGCTCTCGGGGCGCGGTGGCGACGCGACGCACGACGGCGCGATAGACCTTCACCGCGTCGTCGTAGGGGCACTCCGCGGGCGACAACTCGACGACTGCGGTCACGAAGCCGTGGCGCCACGCGAGGCCACGCACGCAATGGAGGAAGTGCGTCTTGCCGGCGCCGAAGTAGCCCTGCACGAGCTTGAAGGTGGCGCCGTTTCGCAGCAGCCGGCCGAAGTACTCGTGCTCGAGGACGCGCAGGTAGCTCTCGTTGCCGACGTTGATGTGTTCGACGCCGTGCTCGGGCGGCAGGCCGCCTTGGCCGAGGCGGGCGAGGATGTGGTGGGCCAGTTCGGAGTTGATGTCGTTCATGACGTCGCCTCGGTGAAGCGGATCGAGAGGTGGTATTGGCCCTCGGTGGGCGACGTGGGCACGAAGAGCACGTCGCGCTTGTTGCGAGTGCTGCCGCCGGTAGCGGTGCCGAGCTCGAGACGCACTCCCTCGTGCTGAAGCAGGCGGTCGCGTCCGAGGCGGCGCAGCTGGTAGGCGAGCAGATAGCGGGGGAACGGCGGCGCCCCCTCCTTCTGTTTGCGCCAGCTCGACGCGGCCACGCGCAGCAGGCCCAGCGGGGCCAGCAGATCGACGAGATCGACGCGGGCGCCGGCTTCGAGTCCGCGGGCGCGACGCGCCACCTCGTAGGCCTGGCGCGCCAGCTCGAAGAACTGCGCCGACTCCAGCGCGTGCTCGCGGATGTGGTCGGTGGCTGCTTCGCGCGCCGCCAGCACCTTTCGGGCGTCGAGGTCGACCTCGGAGATCGTCTCGCGGGCGTACTGGATACAGGCGACTGAGCGCGTGAGATCGAGCTCGACCGTCAGCGGCGCGAGCAGGACGACGAGCGGCCGCTCGGTGAGCAGCTCGGGCAGCACCCCAGCGGCCTCACCTGCGTGCCGGAGCTCGGCGAGGATGCGCCCCCGCATCTGGGATCGCGCCGCCGAGAAGCGCTGCTCGAGCGCAGCGACGACCTGCGCCTGCTCCTCGCCAAGCCCGAGCAGCTCGAGATCGGCGTCACGCACGCCCGAGACGGACTTCTCGAGGGTCGCGAGCCGCCCCAGGGCGCCGCGGGCCGACAGCTCGTCGAGGGCCTTGCGACCGCGCTCGATGCTGGTGGTGCGTTTGCGGACGGTCTTGCGGAGAGCCGCGAGCGCTGTTTCGAGGTCCTCGTCGGTCACGGTGGCGGAGATACTATGCGCGCTCGGGACGCTCAACCCGTTCGACAGGAAAGCGGGTTCTCCTTCGCATTCCGGAACGAGGAGAGCGACCGATGCCGGGCGCGGTCAGCGCGAGCGTTCGAGTCTGAGCACGACGGGCACGAGCAACCCTCCCGCTTTGTCTGCCTGCGCCCGCAGGTGCTCGAGCGCCACGGCGGGATGGCTCCACTTCTTCGCCGGCCACTTGGTGACCAGCAACGTCGGCTCGGGCCACAGTCCGCGCCCAGGGCGGCTGCACCGTGCCCAGCACGATCGGCGTCGAACGCGCCACCAACCCCTTCATTCGCCACGCCAGCCCGACGCCTCGCACGTCTGTCACCGAGCAGCTGAAAGGCGCGGTGCTCGACAGCCCGGCCCGTACTTTCGCCGCCACCCGCGCGCTGAAGGACACGAAGGCCTACCGCGAGCGCGGCGACGCGGGGCTACCCTTGTAGGGGGCGCTACGCTGGGAGCGCGCGCACCACCCGGAAGCCGAACATCGCGACGATCTGGCCCGGGAAGTTGCCACGGCGCGCCGCCGCCCGGCACCAGCTCTGGGGCGAGGCGAACCCGCCACCACGTTGGATCACCTGACCGTCGCCGCCGTCGCGGGTGGAGCTGGTCCACTCGATCGCCAGCCCGGCCATGTCGCGCACGCCGAAGGGGGAGCGGTCGAGTTCGTAGGTGCCGACCGGGACCGGCATGGGCCTACGACCTCGAAGCGGCCGCCGACGGGGGGCTGTGGGTGGCGGCTTCGGGGGGCCTGTATCGGCGCGCCGACGCCAACACTCTGGTGCGGGTCGAGCTGCACGAGGACGCGCCGGCCATCCGGCGGGTGGACTCGCTCCCGGATGGGCGAATCCTCGCCGGCTCGCCGACGCACGGCCTCTTCGTGGTGCACCCCGACGGCTCGGTCGACCACATCACGGTCGAGCACGGCCTGCCCTCGAACCAGGTGTTCGACGTGTTGGTGACCAACGGGCCGGAGTCGCGCGCCTTCATGGCAACGTCCGGCGGCCTGTCGGAGTACGTGGCTTCTCCGTAGCGCGCGCCGCTACGGCTGCTTGGCGGCCTGCCAGACGCCGTCGCCCTCGGCGCCCTCGGGGAGCGTGCTGCGACCTTCCCAGGTGCCGGCGTCGATGCGCTCGCCGACGACCTCGCCCTGGAGCGTGCCCTCGAATTGCACGTCGATCATGATGCCCTGGAAGTTGATGTGGACGACGCCTTCGACCATCTGCATCACGACCCGCCCGGACTCGGCGTCGTACTCGCCGGCCAGCATGGACTCGAAGGGGTAGAGGTTCTCGGCGATGCCGTCGAGGCCGCCGCGGATGAGCAGCTTGTCGTCCTCGCAGAAGATCTCGAACGCGAGCAGCCCGGCGGTCTGGTAGACGAACTCGCCGCCGACCAGCGGGCTGTCACCGCTGAGCGTGCCGCTCCATTGCCCCGACCAGTCGCCGGTGGCGCGCGTCGGGGGTGTCCACCACGACGCATTCGCCACCCTCCTCGACCGTGCCGGGGCCGCATTTCAGCGAGCTTCCGTCGTCACAAGCGACGAGCGAGACGAGGAGCACCACGGCGAGCCTGGACATGCGGCCACGGTACCACCGCGCGCCGATCCCATGCGCGCGCCGTAGCCGCGGATGGCGAGGTAGACGACTGGGACGGCCAGCATCCACCCGAGCTTGAAGAGCACGACGTACCACGCGTCGTGGCCAAAGCCGGCCCCCGGATAGAGCGGCAGCGGCCAGCGCGTGATCGCGAGGGCGACGAGGCCGGCGACGACGGTGCACCCGAGCGCGTGCCCCACGGCCAGCCGTGCCTCGGCCGAGGGCCGGTCCACCCGAAACGCGGCGAGGGGCACGTGTTGGCGCAGCATCAGCTCAACTCGAGGGAACGCTCAGGTGAAGACGACCCACACCGCGAGTACGAGGAGCACCAGCACGAAGGTGAGCAGGCCGTCGGTGCGGCGCCAGCCCGGGTCTGTCTCGAGCTCACCCTCGGTGGTGGCGTAGGTCAGGTCGGCGAGCTTCGCCTCGTCGGGCGCGGGGGTCAGCAGGCTGACGACGATCAGCACCGCCGAGCAGACGACGAAGAGCGCGATCGCGAAGTGGAGGAAGTTCATCGTCGCGAACAGTGACTCGCTCTTCATCATCTCCGTCGCCAGCCGCGCCATGCCGAGCACGAAGCCCACCAGCAGCGCGGCGCTCGCGCCCTTGGCGTTGAGGCGCTTCGAGAAGAGGCCGAGCAGGAAGACCGCGGCGATCGGCGGCGACACGTAGGCCTGCACCTTCTGCACGTAGACGAAGATCCCGGCCTCCGAGACGAGCTTCATCATCGGGATCCACGCGATCCCGCACGCCACCAGGACCAACGTCGAGATCTGGCCGACCCAGACGAGCTGCCGTTCGGAGGCGTCCGGGCGGAGCTTCCGGTAGAGGTCCCAGGTCACCAGCGTCGAGCAGGAGTTGAACACCGAGGAGAGGCTGCTCATCAGCGCAGCCAGCAAGCCGGCGACGACCAACCCGCGAACACCGACCGGCAGCATCTGCGCGATCATCGCCGGAAGCGCCTTGTCCGCGTCGTCGAAGGTGAGCGTCCCGTTCTTGGCCAAGGCGTACGCGATGACGCCGGGCACGACGAAGAGGAACAGCGGCAGCACCTTGAGGTAGCCGCCGAAGAGGCTGCCGCGTCGGGCCTGGTCGACGCCCGCCGCGGAGAGCACGCGCTGGACGATGAACTGGTCGGTGCACCAGTACCAGACGCCCAGGATCGGTGCGCCGAAGAGGATGCCGGTCCACGGGAATTCGGGGTGGCTCGCCGGTTTCCACATGTTCATGAACTCGGGGCCCGCAGCCTCGACCATCGGGCCCCAACCGCCCAGCTGGGACAACCCGATGAGCGTGACCGTCAGCGCCCCGCCGATGAGCACGAACATCTGCAGCAGGTCGGTGTAGAGCACGGCGCGCAGGCCGCCGAAGATGGTGTAGACGCCGGTCGCGAGCACGGTGATGAGCGCGCCAGTCCAGAAGTCGATGCCCATCACCGTCTCGAAGACGAGCGCGCCGGCGAAGATGGTCACCGAGATCTTCGTGAGGACGTAGCCGAGCACCGAGATGGTGGCCAGGTACCAGCGCGCGCCCGCCGAGTACCTGCGCTCGAGGAACTCCGGCATCGTGTAGACGCCGCTGCGCAGATAGAACGGCACGAAGACCCAGCCGAGCAGGATCAGGATCAGCGACGCCAGGATCTCGAAGTGCGCGACAGCCAGCCCGCCCTTGGCGCCGGCGCCCGCCAGCCCGACCAGGTGCTCGGAGCCGATATTCGACGCGAAGAGCGAGGCGCCGATCACGAACCAGCCCACGTTGCGCCCGGCCAGGAAGTAGCCGGCCGACGTCTTGCGCGTCTCGCCCCGCGACGCCCAGAAGGCGATGCCGAAGACGGCGACGAAGTAGCCGGCGATGACCACCCAATCGCCGGTGGTCATCGGAGATTTCACTGGCATGTGTCACTCCAGGCGGCGACCACGTCGACCACGGCGAAGGCACCGCCGTCGCCGCACGCCACGCGCGCGCTTCGGTTCGGGATCTCCGCGCAATCCGCCGCGGCCTCGGCGAGGGGCCAATCGCCGCGGGTGTACTTGTACTCGAGGACTCGCCCGTCCGCGATGCGCAGCGTGAGCGTTGCAGACGCCCCGTCGCGCTCCATCGACAGCTCGGGGTCGCCCGGATTCCATTGGCGCGCTTCCTCTTCGTGGAACGTGCCCGCGAGGTGGATCGCGCCGTCGGGCGTCGCCTCCGGGAAGCTCACCTCGAAGGTCACATCGCACGGCTCGGGAGGCGCGGGCATGTCGGCGGCCGGGCCGTCCGGCGCGGCGTCGCCAGCCTCGGCGTCTGCGGCACCATCGACGAGTCCGCCATCGCCGGCGCCCGAGTCACCCACGTCGTCCAGCGAGGGCACGTCGTCGGCGCTCGCGTCGGCCATGACCATCCCGGTGTCGGCCGGCGGCTGGGTGGCGGCGTCTCGCGTGGGTGCCGTGTCGGTCGCCGCGTCGGTGGCGGTCTCGAACTGCTCGGGGTCGACGCAGCCGAAGGCCACAGCGACGGCGCAACAGGCGCACGCGAGAAGACGCGCGCTCACCACGACACCTCGGCCTGGAGC
>PVBE011179370.1_pt1 | contig 12886 bp, 13 predicted proteins | sample 1631181 | NCBI WGS metagenome assembly PVBE01 (sample SAMN08397723, study PRJNA350692) | Marine metagenome, whole genome shotgun sequencing project. | isolation source: water | place: Pacific Ocean | collected 2012-04
ACCGAAGTAGATGTTTTCCCCATGCATTGTTCTGCAAACATAGACGAAAACGATGAAACAAACGTCGCACTCTTCTTTGGTTTAAGCGGAACTGGCAAAACAACGCTTTCCGCTGACCCAAATCGCCCACTTATCGGTGATGACGAGCATGGCTGGAGCGCGGATGGTATTTTCAATTTTGAAGGTGGTTGCTACGCGAAGTGCATAAAACTTACAAAAGAAGGCGAGCCACAAATTTGGGATGCGATTAAATTCGGCGCAGTGCTTGAAAACATTGTCCTTGATGAAAATACACGTATTCCTGATTATGACGATGGTTCAAAAACCGAAAACACTCGTGTAGCATACCCAGTTGATTATATTCCAGATGCAATTATTCCAAGTGTTTGTGGACATCCAAAAAACGTTATTTTCTTAACTGCTGACGCATTTGGCGTTCTGCCACCCGTGAGTAAATTGACTTCCGAGCAAGCGATGTACTACTTTATTAATGGATACACCTCAAAACTCGCAGGAACAGAGGCAGGCATTACTGAACCGCAGCCAAACTTTAGTCCATGCTTTGGCGGTCCATTCTTGCCTAGACCACCAATGGATTATGCGTATTGGCTTGCAAAGCGAGTTGAAGAACAAGATGCTCATGTTTGGCTATTGAATACTGGTTGGACTGGGGGTCCATACGGAACTGGTGAACGATTTAGTTTGCCGTGGACTCGTGCTTTTGTTACCGCAATTCTTGATGGTTCACTCGCACAAGTTGAGTATTCCCAACACCCAATTTTTGGTCTGCATATTCCTAAAACAGCCCCGAATGTGCCATCTGAAGTTCTTGACCCACGTCAAACATGGACAGATAGTGTCGCATACGACACGATGGCAACGGAATTGGCGAACAAATTTAAAACCAATGATCAGAAGTATGATATGACAGATGCTGTAAGAGCAGCTGGTCCAACGGTTTAACAAACTGCCTATATTTCCACTTTCAAACGTTATCGGTCGTCAAGATTGCAAAATCCTCGTGACCGAACGTTTTTTCCCTATAAACCATGCCCTCGGAGTAAATCCACCGCCTTGCTTGGACGAAGCAAGTTCTGTCATCAACCCGCGTGGAGACGCGGCGTAACAGAACTCTAATGAAAGGTGATTTGGAAATGAATCCATTCGACAAAGATGTACTAACAACCGGTGAAGTGGCAAAGATTTGCAATGTGGCAGCTCGTACTGTGAGCAAGTGGTTTGACTCTGGTCAGATCGAGGGTTACCGTATTCCCGGATCAAAAGACCGGCGCATTCCAGTGCAAGCGTTAATGAATTTTATGCAAGAACACGGCATTCCGTTTGATGGTTAAATTTCAGGAAATACCCGTGTTCTTATTGTTGATAGTGACACTGAGGTATGCAACACATTAAAACGTGTATTCGCAGAGCAGACGGAGTATGTGGTTCAATCTTGTAGCGATCCGTTTTCTGCAGGTGTTGAATGTGAACGATTTAGACCTCATGTCATGCTCTTTGACCTTTCATTCTGTGGTGATGATTACATGGCGTTTACAAATGCTCTTCGAAGTGGAGATGACATGCAGAGCATGAAGATAATTGCGATGAGCGGTCGTCTTACCGATGAGCAAATAACACGCATGACATGCAGTGGCTTTGATGGGGTGCTTCGTAAGCCATTTACTGTGCGACAAGTGATTGATTCCATAGAAAACGCTGTGGCAGTCGTCTATTAACCATTAACTCCTTTCCTTTCTGGTTTCTCCGAACCAGTGTGTGATCCGCGAGCCCGTCTTTAGGCGGGCTCGCGTTGCATTGGTACTATATGCATCTATGCGTATTGGACTGCTCCAACTTAATCCAGTTGTTGGCGATATAACTGGGAACGTGCGTCGGATGATTGAAACTATCAATACATTGGACGCGGATATAATAGTTACACCTGAGATGTCCATTTGCGGATATCCACCTCGTGATTTGTTGCATTGCTCTGGTTTTGTCCATGGCTGTGAAGAAGCAGCAACACAAGTTGGTTATGCTTGCAAGGATAAGATGGTTCTTGTGAGCCATCCAAGAATGGATGCCGTATCTAGGCGAACTCGTAATAGCACAAGTGTATTTCTTCATGGTGAAATCATCGCAACATGCGACAAGAAGTTGTTACCAAGTTACGACGTGTTTGATGAAAAGAGGTACTTTGAAAGTGGTGACACATCCTGCGTTTTTTCTTATGCAAGTCACACAATCGGAATTGTAATATGTGAAGATTTTTGGAGAGGACTCGATACAAACGCTGCTCCAACATACGACTTTAACCCTGTCGATGATCTTATAAAGAGTGGATGCGATATCCTTATTTCACCAAGCGCGTCTCCGTTTGTGACAAATAAGCATGCATTACATCTTCAGTATGCACTTGAGGTTGCAAAGGAAAACAACGTAACAATTGCTGTTTGTAACCAGGTGGGTGGAAATGACGACGTAGTTTTTGACGGTGGTTCATTTGTTGTAAGCCCTAGTGGTTTACTTGGAGAGTTGCCTCTCTTTGATACAGGTGCTATTTCGATTGATTTGCATACGAAAAGTTGTTCGCCAATTACACTGTGCGAAGATGAAGAACGGTTTAGAGCACTGGTTCTTGGAACGAGAGATTACTTTGAGAAGACGGGACATAAAACAGCATTGCTTGGTTTATCTGGGGGCATTGATTCTGCTCTTGTTGCAGCAATTGCGGTTGCTGCACTGGGCAGTGACTCTGTGACGGGTGTGTTGATGCCATCTAGATATTCTTCCCTTGGTTCAGTTGAAGATGCTGAACAACTTGCGAACAATCTGGGCATTGAAACAATAACGTTACCAATCGAACACATGCATAGTGCATTTGAACGAACACTTGACGAAAGTTTGCTTGAGGCAACGGGTATTGCAGGAGAAAATGTGCAGGCAAGAATCCGTGGTCTACTTTTAATGGGTATTGCAAATGAACGTGGTTCTCTCCTGCTTGCAACGGGAAATAAATCAGAACTTGCTGTTGGATACAGTACGCTATACGGAGATATGTCAGGTGCAATTTCAGTAATTGGTGACATCTACAAAACAGACGTATGGTCGATGGCAAAATGGATTAACAATAACTATGTATTGTGTGGTTACGATTCATCTCCAATACCAGAATCGTCAATCACAAAACCTCCATCTGCGGAGTTGCGTCCTGCCCAACTTGACCAAGATTCGTTACCAGAATATGAAGAGTTAGATAGCGTTCTTCGTTTGCATATTGATTTTGATCTAGGAGTTGATGATATAGAAGATACAATGGGGCTTTCACCCGAACTCATTGCAAGGATTGTACGAATGGTTGATATTTCTCAATTTAAACGTGACCAAGCCGCTGTCATTTTTAAGACATCCACAAGGACATTTGGCAGAGGAAGAAGGATGCCAATTGTGATGAAAAGAAATTGGGTAAACTCAAGAGAAACTACATGACTATCAGAATGTTGCCAACCGTACTCATTAACCAAATCGCTGCTGGCGAAGTAGTCGATCGACCTGCAAGTATTGTGAAGGAACTTGTTGAAAATGCAATTGACGCAGGAAGTACGCGAATTGAAGTCCATCTCAACCATGGTGGTAAAGATTTGATTCGTGTAAGTGACAACGGAAGTGGGATTGTGCAAAATGAATTACCTTTAGCTGTTACGTCCCACGCTACAAGCAAAATAATAGAAGAAGCGGATCTCGCAGCGATTGCTTCACTCGGTTTCCGTGGGGAAGCACTTGCATCCATTGGTTCAATTAGCCATCTAGTTGTAACAAGCCGAACTCAAGAAGATGAGTCTGGTGCACAAATTGAAGTTGATGGCGGAAAAATTTCAGAACCTAAACCAAGTGCTACAAGTGTAGGGACGACTGTTGAAGTGAAACGCCTTTTCTTTAACACTCCTGCACGACGTAAATTCTTAAAATCTGACGGAGCAGAAACTACACGCGTTCGTGAGGTTGTGCAACGGATTGCTGCATCGCATTACGATGTTTCTTTTACGGTTAAAAGCGGAGATAAAACGTTGCTTGAATATCCGCAAGCAACATCCACAGAAAGACTTTTGGAAATCTTCGGAGGCGAACTTGAAGGTGAACTCATCGAGATTCACGCCTCTGTTGAAGGTATAAAACTCTGGGGACTAGTTGGTACACCAAGTGTTGCTCGCCCAACCTCTCAGCATATTCGATTGCATATTAATGGGCGTTCAATAAGTGATAAGTCAATTACCCATGCACTTAAAGAAGCGTACCGCGGGCTTATTGAACCAAAGCGCTGGCCTACAGCCGCATTGTTTCTTGAGATGGATCCCGCCCTTGTGGATGTCAATGTGCATCCACAAAAAAGTGAGGTGCGTTTTAGGAACCGTGACATTATTTGGCGACTTGTGAATAAAACTATTGTTTCGGCACTTGCTGAGAAAGATATTGTGCCTTCATATCAACCATCAACGGCACCTTCAACATTCAGTGGTGGTGGGTTTAGTCAGGCATCCTTTGGAGCAACAAGTACTCCATCGTTTCCGGTTGACCAAGCGAGACGTGCAGTTGAGGGTATAAATTTGCCTATGGAGCGACCGCTTCCAACTATACTTGGTAGCGATGCGGTGTTGCAAGTGCACAAATGTTTTTTAGTGACGCAAGATGAGCGGGGCTTGATAATTATTGACCAACACGCGCTGCATGAACGAATGATGTTTGAAGAATTTATGCAACGGCTTTCAAAAGGCAAGTTGGAATCTCAGCGACTGTTGGTTCCAGATTCTATAGAAGCGGATTCTTGCCAACTTGAAGCGATTGAAACACATTCAACGCTATTTGAGAAATTGGGTATTGATGTATCACCTTCAGGTCCTGCATCCATTTCAGTGTATTCATTGCCAACGCTTCTCGTTTCTCGAAATGTTGATGGTGCAGTTTTTATTCGCGAATTGCTAGAAAAACTTGGAAGTACCGATTTCCCCAGCAGCGAAGAAGAAGCACTCGCAGAAATAGTCGACATGATGTCCTGCAAAGCGGCAATCAAAGCGGGGGATCAGCTGACACCGAGAGAGCTTAGTGATTTGTTAAAGAAACGAAAAGAAATCGAAAGATCGGGAAGTTGCCCACATGGCAGACCAACGACAATGCGATTATCAATTGAGGAATTGGAGCAACGTTTTGGTAGGCGGTGAACTAAAATGTAATATTTTGTTTTTTGCAGCAGCAGCGCAAGCAATGGATTGCAGAAAACAAGAAATAACAATTGCAAGTGGCACAACTGTAGGAGATGCGTTTGACTCACTTGCCGATAGTTGCGAACAACTTGCAGCATTATCTTCCATCTGTGCTCTTGCAGTTGACGGACAACTTGCAAAACGAGACACGCAATTGCATGATGATTGTACGATTGCAATTCTTCCTCCAGTGAGTGGTGGATAATGACTTCGTTACCCTCTTATTCTGAAGCACTTGATGTAGCATTAGGAATTGTGGCAAAGGTATGCACTGTTGAAAATGTTGAATTAGAATCAGCATCTGGGAGATACGCAGGAAACGATATTGTCGCAGACCGCGACTTGCCACCTTACAATCGAAGTCAAATGGATGGATATGCAGTTGTTGCTAACGAAGTAACAAATGAAACTACTATGCGAGTTCTTGGTCATGTTGCTGCTGGAGCAGCATTCAAAGAAAAACGGGAAATTAACAGTTGCGTTGCAATTGCGACAGGTGCACAAGTTCCAGATTGTTTTGATGCGGTTGTGCAACACGAATTAACTGATAACGGAAATGAAAACGTCATGTTTCGTTGTGATGAAATAAAACAAGGGAAATCGATTCATCCCAAAGGATCGGACGCAAAAGCAGGGGATATCCTCGTTGCAAAACACTCAAAACTTTCTCCGCAACATATTGGCATTGCAGCAAGTGTTGGTGTGCAACAAATCAAAGTAATATCCAAGCCAAAAGTTATCGTCATTACAAGTGGCGATGAAGTTATTGCTCCAAATGAAACACCGCTTTCTTATCAGATACGCAATGGGAATAATCCCATGATTTCGTCAAGTTTTGCCTCAATGGGTTGCGAAGTTGTAGAAATGTTTCATGTTGCTGATGATCCTGAACGTACAAATGAAGTAATTGCGTCGGCACTAGATGGGAGTTGTGATTTGGTCGTGACTATTGGCGGCATTAGTGCTTGCAAACGCGATTTTTTCCCAGCAGCATTTGCAAACTCGGGTGTAGAACTCGCTGTCAAGGGCGCAAAAATTCAGCCGGGCAAACCGGTTATTGTTGGTAGACACGAGAGTGCAGTTGTACTGGGACTTCCGGGCAATCCCGTATCTGCACTTGCGTGCAGTTGTGTATTTGGTTGGCCTATTGTGCGTGCAATGCTAGGGATTACAACTGCGTTGCCATGGCAAAGAGCGTCGCTTACAACATCCGTGAAGCCGAATCCTCATCGTCTCTGTTTTAGACCCTGCCAGATTATGAATGGACAGGTATCTATTCCACAATGGCAGGGTTCGGGTGACCTCGCCCACACCGCGTCAACGCACGGGCTCGTACAACTTCCATCTTCAGAATTAGAACTTCACGAAGGCGATATTGTTTCTTGTTTAGCGTTTCCGTGGGTTTGAATGTACCCACTCTAATGTTGCTCTAACTAGATTGTCACGGAAGTCGCAGTATTCGCGGATCGTAGGCGCTGTTGTCTTCGCTTAGGAACCCAACATGTGCCTCTTCATTGCAGTTGTTATTGAACATTCTTTGTAATGAACTGACATGCCCATCGAGCCAAGCAACAACAGTTGCTCCACCGTGTCGATATGCTTGCCTCCCACCACAACGAATCGAAGCGTTGCTCAGAGTTGCCCGCATAAACTTGTTGTCATACCCATCGCCGAACATCGCACAACTCGCAGGATGCGCACAATCGGAAACAGGAATGCCTTTAATTATAATGCCACTTCCAAGTTGATATTCATCACCGAGCATAGCGTTGTAGTTGTATCCAGTAGTTGAATAGTTTGGGTCGTTATGTTCTGGGCAGAGCATCATTTCTTCTGCATTATCCAAGTACTGCCATAGGACAGTCATTGCATCCCAGTGCACTTGCAGTGAAACAACAGTGGGTGGATGTGATTGAAAATCGTTACGGTAACTAGTTGCTCCAAAAACAAGTTGCCTTTGATTGGTTTTGCATAAGGTTGTTTGTGATAATGCATACCCACTGCCGATTGTTGGAGCCATTATCGAAGCAAGGATGCCAACAATCGCGATGACGATGAGTAATTCAATAAGTGTGAATGCTCGATTCATGACCAATTGCCAATGAGTGCGAGTAAATCGCTCACATCAACGTAATAATCACCGTTGAAATCTGCAAGCGGGCCACCAATTGCAAGTTCGCCGAAACTTCCAATCAGCGAAAGTAAATCGTTGACGTCAACGATGCCGTTCATGTCGACATCACCGACAATCTGTGGTGTAACATCAGAAAATCCATCAATTTCGGGAGAAAGTTTTGCATTTACGTCAACTGAAATACGAACGAATGAAATTTCAGTAAGCCCTGTCTCGGAGATGTCAATAGGCGTTCCTCCACCTGATGTTTGATACAAACTCATGAGAGTATCGTTTTCGAGATTCATAACATCATCGAGTGTAAGCCGAGGGTCAACTGGCAGTGTAAAGTTGGATGGTTGTGTTCCTTCAACGGTATCATACGGTTGGCTATCAAGAAACCCGCGAGTTGGCCAAAGGCCGTCTGCAAATTGCGTTGTGATTGAAATCCATTGCTTTCCATCTTGAGAAACTTCTACTAGACCACCATCGTCACTAAAAACGCCACCAACGATTCCGTTTGGATAAGATTTATCAATGCAACTTGTATTGCCGAAAATAAGAAGGTCGATACCCCACGGGTTTGCGTGGTCGTCTTGCACAGGTGTACCAAAAGAAACAACTAACGAACCACCTGCTCCGATCGAAACAATTTCATCAGCAAGCCATGGCGAGTTGAATGGGCTAACTACCCCGGGCCAAACTTCTTCTCCTGTAAAGCGACTTGGTTCTCCAATTGCAACTTCTGGGGTATTGTACCCAGCAACTCCGCCGACCCCTTCATCAAACGAAATGATTGATTCAGCCCAAGGGGTTGTGATAAATGAAATAACAATAATAGGTAGTGGCGACATGCGCGATCTCCATTTTGGGCCATTGCGTTCGTCAAGATGCTGCCTATGTGGCACAGCGACGTGACCTGATTCGCGCAGGCAACACTGAACTGCAGGGGAGGTTTTCCGGCTTCGAGAGGATATTCATGCCCTTTTATCTTTCCTTCCCACAAGTAAAAACTTGCAGTGGATTGTAGATAAGAGGGTGCTATTGCTAGCGGTCTCGTTACGGCGGCGCGTCCGCGGTGGTTTTTCACCACCTTCCCTTTGGCACAAAACTGTGCCAATCATGCAGAACAACTGCTTGACGCCCTTGCTGATGGAAGTATAGAGTAAATTTGGGCTTCGTTGGTGCTAAAAAGTAGGTAAGATACTGGTCACATTTCTTTTATACGACCATTTTGGTCGCTGTTTGGCTATCTCTACGGAGCAACGTAATGTTTACTTTTGGATTTCGATTTTCATCTTTACTAATTGTCCTCACTTGCACGATATTTTTGTCACCACTTTCTGCTAAAGAAATTGATGCCGAGTCAGCACTTGAAGATTTCATTCACTACACGCTTGTTGCGAATGTTGAAGATGCAAAGACGTACGCAAAACTTTTGATTCGTGATGACATGAGCGATGTTGAGTTTTATCAAATGGTGACAGAAACAAAACAACGGTATGACCGCTTCGATAGGGCAATTGGTTGGGCAATGTTCGTTTCAGATTTGGAACGCTTCGCAGCAATGTTAGAAGAGCGATTTGAAAATGGTCGCACAGAATTAATTCGAAATGCCGACCGTTTATACGAATCTATCGATTTATTAAAAGGAACAACTCGCCAAAGAATTCTTGCAGAAAAACGATTGCAAGAAGCCGGTGAATATGCTGTTCCAATTTTGCTCAAAACACTTCAAGCATCTGGTGATGCTCGTACATCACGCATTGTTCGAGAAATGCTGGTTTCAATTCAGCGAGATGCAGTTCTTCCGCTTACAGTTGCTCTTCCTCACCTAGGGAAAAATTCAAAAGTTTTAGTGATAAAAGCACTTGGCGAAATTGGATACGCACATTCAGCACCTGCTTTGATTTCAATTTTACAAGATGATCAGCAAGCTCCAGCAGTACAGAATGCTGCGAAAAACGCTCTTTCTCAATTAGGAATTAGTGAGGTTACTAATTTATCGACATTGAATAACGTTGTTGCTAACCAATTTTTTGATGGTCAACAATCAGTCATGCCTAGTCCTATTGGCGGGAAGAATCTATTTTGGAAATGGGATTCTCAAAATCAACTTGTACCTCTCGATGTGCCAGAGGAAGTGTTTGGTGATGTGATGGCGATGTACTTTGCATCGCAAGCGCTTACCAATAATCAGGATAATGAAGAAGCGATGAGTGTTTTTGTCGCAGCGAATCTAAGGCGAGACCGTAAACTTGCAGGTCAAGAGGATGAAGTGTGGGGCCACTTGCCATATAGCCCAGAATTTTACGCCACTGTCTTTGGTCCAAATGTTGCTCAACTTGTGTTGGATGATGCTTTAGGTCGTGGTGACACCACCCTTGTTTTAGAGGCGATTGCAGCATTGTCTGATACTGCTGGCGCTGATTCTCTTCTTTCAGGTGAAAAGCCACTTATGAAGGCAATGTTCTACCCAGATCGTCGGGTGCAATACGAAGCAGCATTGACCCTTGCCTCAACACTCCCGAATGATGCCTTTACAGGAAGTTACAGAGTGGTTCCACTGCTTGCATCTGCTGTTAGGACACAGGGTGAACTCTTTGCAATAGTCATAGGTGATGATGCTGATGAGCGAAGGACTATGGCTTCATTTCTTAACGAAAACGGTTGGATAGTTGTTGGGCAGGGAGGTTCAGCGGTTGAAGCAGTGCATGCTGCTGGTGTTGTACCGGGAATTGATTTAGCAGTGGTTCTTTCACGAAATGCTGATAATGGTGTTGTAGTGGCGGATGAGATTGCTCTTTTACCTGATACAACCGTTACACCAACATTGGTGTTAACTTCTGGTGGTGACGCAGAAATTCTTGCGAATGTAATCGGTAGTCGCGATATGGTTGAAACGGCAAATGCTGCGATTTCTGACACAGCTAAACTTGGTGTCATCGAAGACTTGCTCGCCAAAGCATCAGGTGGAATTCTTGATTACGAAGAACAAGTTGCATTTTCAAACCGCGCTCTTGAAGTTTTGAGAAACATTGCGTTAGCAGAAACAATTTTGCAAGTTGATGATGCAACAGGAACATTAATCGTTGCGCTTGCGAGCGAAACTGATTTGGACTCGCAAGCAATGGTTGCTCAGACGTTGGCAATGATTGACGATACGCTTGCACAACATGCCCTAATTAACGCTGCACTTGAGGATGGGGACGATGCCCAACGTGTGGTGTTACTTGATGAAGCGGCCGCGTCAGTACGAAGGTGGGGGAATCATGCTCAAGATTGGCATGTAGAAATGGTGGTCGACCTCGCTGAGAGCACGAATGGGAACTTGGCAGATGCCGCCGCTCGATTGAACGGTGCGTTGGATCACCCAAACACATCTGTCATGATGTTTCTACCAGAATAATTCGCCGCCCTAGCTCAGTTGGTAGAGCGAAGCTTTCGTAAAGCTTAGGTCACGGGTTCAAGTCCCGTGGGTGGCTTTGTTCTTATTGCGTCGATAGAGGCAATTAATTACGCGTTTAAAAACTAATAAATAGACTCTAATGAATTAATTTATATTTATTGACAAAAAAAGAACCCGCCTTTTGGCAGGTCCTCTTTTTTTGTTGTGAGTTACTCTAAGGACAGTCACTACATGGTTGTGAGTTGCCGATTGCTCCACCAAGCAGGGCACCAGCGCCAGCGCCAATCAGAGTTCCACCTGTGTTTCCACCAATGGCTTGCCCAGCAAGGGCTCCGACTGCCGCGCCAATACCAGCGCCTTCTTGTGTTTTTGTGCATCCAACCAGTGAGACTGTCACTATCGCTGCAACGGAAAGAGTTGTAAGTAGTTTTTTCATTGTTGTTCCTTTATGTTATTCGTAACGCCGTTCTTGTTCTGCGATGTATGAACCTTGTTCAATTCGTTCTTCTTGCATCGCTGCGTCGGTAGCAAAAGTGCCGTTGACAATTGCTTCCATAGGCGGTGTTTTCTGAGAATTCTTATTCATATTAGTACATGCAGTCATCGCACAAAAAATAGTGAATAAAAGGAGAACGATTGTTTTCATTATTTAGTCTTCTAGGCCTGTGTAACCATCGCTTGTTTGATTTGAAGTAGTGGTCGTTGTACCGGTACGAGTAATCGTTCCATCTGGGTTCATTGTTTCGTGAATGGTTGTTCGACGTAGAGTTGAACCATCTGCGTCTTGTTGTTGCCGTTGTTTTTGAGCCTCTTGATCTTGACTATTACCGACAGCTCCACCTACGAGCGCTCCAATGCCTGCTCCAAGAAGGGTGCCCCCAGTGTCGCCACCGATTGCTTGCCCGGCAAGGGCTCCGATCCCTGCGCCAATACTAGCACCTTCTTCAGTTTTTGTGCAGCCCAATAGTGCAGTTGTTGCAAACGCTGTAATGGTTAATCCTATGATTGTTCTGTTCATGGTGAACCTCCTGTTATACCTAGTAACTTCGACATCATTGTTAAACTTCTATTCCAATAGAACGTATCGAAGTTGTGTTTTGTTTCTTTTTGTTCATGATACGATGATTATTCGTTTTATGCGAATTATTCCTGAAAAAAAGACTGGGGCGGCTCCTCTCGTATGTCCCCGTGAAACAGAATTACCCTATGGGGTATGGTGTAGGAATCGTCCCAGTCTGGGAGTCCGAAGTTGTTATTAGAATAGTATGCGTTATTTTTTCGTTAGGTGCAGAAAAGTTTCCCTTTTTCTTACTACTTTTTTACGATTGCCACTTGATATTGCAACCTATTGCCGGTTTTTGCTCTTTTGGGGAAGGTGAACCATTGTGCAAACAATGCAGAGCGTGGACCACATCGTGCCCATCAGAAATTCCCTGAGAGGGTCTGGAGTCATCAAATTGCCCTCGATAAAACAACTTTCCCTGAATATCAAACAGGAAGACATCAGGTGTACAGGTGGCCCGAAACGATTTCGCTACATCTTGAGTTGCATCAAACAGGTATGGAAATGTCCAGTTGTATTTTTTTGCTGTTTCTACCATTTTTTTTGGGCTGTCTTCAGGATACGCCAAAATATCGTTGGAATTGATGCCGACCATATCTATTCCGAACATTTGGCATTTAGTGTGAATGTGTTCAAGTATATTCGCGATATGAATAATAAATGGGCAGTGGTTACACATAAAAATGACTAGAATTCCGTTGACCTTTCCATCTGTTGACCAAAACTCTCCGTGTGTATTTGGAAGTGAAAAAGAAGGTATATGTGTTTTAAGCGGAATCATTGCAGAGGGGGTCTCAGCCATGACAGGTCTCCTTTTGTTGCTGTATAATTACCGATTCTATGAAAATTCACGAATATCAAGCACGTCAACTCCTCGCAGAATCCGGAATTCCAGTCCCATCAGGCACGATGGTAACCGCTGTCGAAGCGGCAAGCGAGGCAGCAAAAACTTTATTTGATGCTGGCGCAACCCTTCTTGTTGTAAAAGCGCAAGTGCACGCAGGCGGTAGGGGCAAAGCAGGTTTTGTCAAACTTTGCCGTAC
>PVBE011427887.1_pt1 | contig 12884 bp, 12 predicted proteins | sample 1631181 | NCBI WGS metagenome assembly PVBE01 (sample SAMN08397723, study PRJNA350692) | Marine metagenome, whole genome shotgun sequencing project. | isolation source: water | place: Pacific Ocean | collected 2012-04
TGTGCAAGAGGGGAGCGAACATATCGATTGGCAAGTTGGGAAAAAGTCACTTTCGACACTTTGTTATGTAAAAAAAGTACGAAACTTTTTGCGAAAAACGCAACCTGATATTTTGCATTTGCGCTCACGCTTGCCTGCTTGGATTGGTTATTTGGCATGGAAAAAATTGCCTGAAAGTAATAGGCCTAAATTAGTGACAACTGTGCATGGTCGCTACTCAGTCAATAAATACAGCGGGGTGATGGTTCGTGGCGAAAAAGTAATTGCAGTTTCTGAAATGATACGAAAATATATATTAAATAACTATGCAGTGAATCCAGATGCAATACAGGTTATCTATCGAGGTGTTGACACGAGAGAATATGAATTTGGATTTATGCCCGATGAAAACTGGCAAGAGAGATGGTTCAAGGAGTTCTCGCAAACAAAAGGCGCCCAGATTCTAACTTTGCCAGGGCGATTAACTCGTCTAAAAGGCCACGAGGATTTTATTAAAATAATTTCTGCGCTCGTAGATTCTGGGCATAAAGTACATGGGCTCATTGTTGGCGGAGTACATCCTAAAAAGAAGCAGTACGAAGAAGAATTAAAAAAGCAAATCGCTGAACTAGATTTGAAATCACATATTACTTTTACAGGACATAGAAATGATTTAAAAGAAATTATTTCTATTTCAACAATTATTTATTCTCTTTCATCTGTCCCAGAATCATTTGGGAGGACGACGTTGGAAGCGTTAAGTATTGGCAGGCCAGTTATTGGTTATAGTCATGGCGGTGTGCAAGAGCAGTTAGAACAAATATTCCCAGAGGGGTTGATATCTGTCGGCTCAATACAAAAAGCAATTTCTACAACAAATTTGTTTTTAAATAAAGTGCCTATACTACAGCCCCAACGTACGTTTACTTTGGATTCTATGTGTTCACAAACCATTTCTATCTATCATGAATTATGTAATGAATGAACAACATTCATATGAGGATTTATAATAATGAGGATTTATAATAGCGTTACAGGTCAAGAAGCAATCGCGCTTTGCATCACCGCATTATTGTTTGTTGGCCAACCGTTTCATGGCATAGCAAAGGTTGGCTTTATTGCTCTGGCTGTAACTGGGGTGTTTTTACTTTGGAGAGATAAACATCTCATTCATTCCGTTGGAATAAAGCAATTCGGAGTGATTGTGTTGTTACTCGGATTGCCTGGACTTTTTTCATTATGTAATTCAGTAAGTGTTGGCGAAACAATTAAGTTCATTTTGTTTGTTCCGGTGTTCTTTCTGGCTGGTGTAACTATTTATTCTCTACTGAGTAATTATAAACTCCTTAGGATTTTGACAATTATTATCGCGGTTACTTCATTTGCTTGGATTATTGATGCGATTTATCAGTACTACGCCGGCAGTGATTTGCTTGGGAATCCGCTTGTTGGAAAAGTTAGAGTTACTGGACCATTTAAGAACTCCCACCTTGGGATGTTACTCGTGGTCACATTGCCTATTACTTTGAAATGGCTTACAAGAGTTGGCTGGGGCTCTCAAATTGCGTATTTACTCGTGTTGGCGTTTGTATTACTCATAGCTGGTGTTAGAACAGACATGGTTTCATTTTTGATGGTTATCCCTTTGTTTTACTTCTTTTACATACGAACGAATAGGAACAGAGTATTGGTGGCTGTTTGTTTTGTGCCATTACTTGTAGCAACGTGTTGGATTGGAATATCAAATTCTAAACTAGCAAAACAGAAAGCGGATCAAACACTTATTCTCTTTGAAGAACCCACTGATTTTAGAAACAAATTGAATGTAGTTCTTTCTGGAAGGGTAGATATTTGGCAAGCTGGCTGGAATATGTTTAAAGCTAGCCCTGTGACAGGTATCGGCGCAAAATCATTTGGTGCGGCTTACGATGATTACAAACCAACGGAAGAAGAAATACAATCCCCACTTCTAGTTGAGGATGGTATTCATGCACATCACGTTTGGATATCTGCCCTTGCGGAACTAGGCATAATTGGTGTTATTGGCTTTGCAAGCGCTGTAACTTTGATAATTGTTTTGACAATTCGATCTAGATGTGGTTTTGATTTGTATACGTATCCTTGGATGCTCTCTTTTTTGGTCATCATTAATCCATTTAATACGATGCCTCCAATTTTTAAAATGTGGTGGGTGCCAATTGTCCTATTAGTCATAGTTGCACAACTTATCGAGATTCGCCGCCACGAAAAAATTGATGAAAACATATTGGAGCTATGATTGAGAAAAATACATTGGAGCATTGCAAAAAGATTTTTTCGATTATTCTCTCATCGTTTTCGAGTAGTTCGTCGTCTCGGCGGACTATTTTTGTTAGACAATAAAAATTGGATTGATACCAGATTGCTCATTGGGCAGCCATATGAACGCGAGCAGATTGCAACTGCGATTGAATTAATAAAAGAAAATGAAATAGATTTGTTTATTGACGTAGGTTCAAACATTGGTGTTTATTCAATCATCCTTGCTCTGAATATCGAAGAACTTGAGACCATTTCTTTCGAGCCAGTGGTTCGTAATTACAACCAACTCTGCGCTAATATTTTTCTTAACAATCTGAATCGTCGAGTTGTTCCTGTCAACAAAGCGTTAAGTGATGAAAACGCAGAGGTAAAAATCCAAATTGATCCGAAGTCAACGGGTGTTTCGAGTATCACTGTAGACGAACAAAATTTAACTCGCGAGAACTTCTCGGAAATAGAAAAAATTCAATGCGTACAATTTGACGAGGAGCACTCATTTACTCGGCGAAATATGTTTATTAAGATTGATGTTGAGGGTCATGAGCCACAATCAATCGCTGGGATGCAAAAGACATTGCAGAACAACAACGTCATTCTTCAGGTAGAGGTGCTCTCTGATGAACGCAATGAAGAAATAACCAAGTTGCTTGATTCTCTTGGGTATAGGTTTATGTACCAAATAGGTGATGATTGCCGTTTTACTAATATCTAAGCAGTTGTCTTAATATGGTTCAGGTATAATTTGGTAATGAAAAAAGGCGTGATACTATGAAAGCAGTGATATTAGCTGGTGGTCTTGGAACCCGACTTGCAGAGGAGTCAACACTTAAGCCAAAGCCGATGGTTGAAATTGGATCGAAGCCAATTCTGTGGCATATCATGAAGGGGTATTCCACCCACGGGATTAATGATTTTATTATTTGCTGCGGCTATAAAGGGTATGTCATAAAAGAATATTTTGCTAATTATTTTGTGCATACATCTGATGTCACGTTTGATTTGCAAGAAAATAAAATCGAGATTCATCAACGAAGAGCTGAGCCTTGGCGAGTTACTCTTGTAGATACGGGCGAGTCTACTTTGACAGGCGGCCGCCTCAAACGGGTTGCGCCTTATGTTGAAAACGAAGATGCGTTTCTTTTTACTTACGGCGATGGTGTTTCTGATATTGATATTAAAAAGACAATTGAATTGCATAACAGCCACGGCAAAAAAGCGACTGTAACAGCGACTAGACCACCGGGCCGATTTGGAACGCTTAAAACGGAAGGTGATACAGTCGTAGATTTTCACGAAAAACCAATCGGTGGCGGAGACTTAATTAATGGAGGGTTCTTTGTATTATCACCAAAGGTAATTGATTATATAGACGGAGACGATTCCATCTGGGAGCAAGAACCGTTGCAACAACTTGCAAGAGAAGGCGAATTGAAGTTTTATGAACACGATGGTTTCTGGCAGCCAATGGATACTCTGCGAGATAAGCAATACCTTGAGAAGCTTTGGGACTCAAATCAAGCCCCATGGAAAATTTGGTAATGGATTTACAGTTTTGGAAGGATAAAAAAGTTCTCATTACTGGGCACACTGGCTTTAAGGGAAGTTGGTTGTCACTCATGCTGCAACACCTCGGTGCTGAAGTGACGGGAATCTCGCTTCCCCCAGATACGGTTCCTAATTTATTCGATGAATCCAATTGTGTTGAAGGAATGGTGAGTATCTACCAAGACATTCGTGATGCTCAAAAACTTGAATCATTGTTTCAAAAACATCAACCAGAGATCGTGTTCCATTTAGCCGCTCAAGCGCTAGTGAGGCGTTCGTATGATAATCCTGTTGAAACATACGAAACAAATGTTATGGGTACGCTTTATGTGCTTGAAGCAATAAGGAAAACCCCATCTGTTTGTGCGGGGGTAATTGTTACCTCTGATAAATGCTATGAGAACCGGGAGTGGCAACAAGGGTATGTAGAATCGGATGCAATGGGTGGCTTTGATCCCTACAGCAGCAGCAAAGGGTGCGCAGAACTTTTAACAGCATCTTTTAGAAATTCTTATTTTTCAAAAGATACGTTTGATACACACAATACGGCAATTGCATCTGCAAGAGCAGGTAACGTTATCGGTGGAGGCGATTGGTCGGAAGACAGATTGATTCCAGATATTTTGAATGGATTTCAAAATAACCAAGAAGTCAACATCAGAAATCCAAACGCGATTCGTCCGTGGCAGCACGTTATTGAACCACTTGTTGGCTATCTTTGTTTAGCGAACCGACTTTTTGTTGACGGGGTTGCGTACGCAGAAGCATGGAATTTTGGTCCAGATGAATGTGGAGCTATGCCAGTGGATTGGATTGCTGACAAGATGTCAGAAGTGTGGGCAGATGGCGCATCTTGGTGTGCCGATGGCAAAGACCATCCATATGAAGCGCGTTTTCTTGCATTAGATTGCACAAAAGCAAAGACGCAGTTGGATTGGTCTCCAAAATGGAACTTGAATGAAACAATTGAGCGAATTGTTATTTGGCATAAATCGTTTATCTCAGGCAAAGACGCAAAGGAACTTTGTTTAGCTCAAATTAAAGAGTATTTGGAATTGGTAGGATTATGCTGTTTTGAAGAGTGAACTGCAAGCAAAACTCAGCGGATTAGTTAATGAATTTGTCTCCGACACATCGACTTCATCAGAGTTTATCCCTGGCAAAACAAAAGTTCCTGTTTCTGGAAAAGTGATTGGAGTAGGAGAAACACAGTTGATGGCGGAAGCCGCCTTTGACGGTTGGTTGACAGCAGGTCGTTTTAATGCATCCTTTGAAAAAAAGTTTAGTCAGTTTCTTGGGGCGAAACATGTGTTGACAACAAACTCCGGCTCATCGGCCAATTTGCTTGCTTTAAGTGCACTCACATCGCCGTCTCTCGGAGATAGAAAGTTAGTTGCTGGCGATGAAGTGATTACAGTGGCAGCTGGCTTTCCTACAACTATTAATCCGATTATCCAGAACGGGCTGGTTCCAGTTTTTGTAGATATACATATTCCAACCTACAACATCGATATAACGAAATTAGAAGAAGCATATTCGGATAAGACGAAGGCGATAATGGTCGCGCATACACTCGGAAATCCATTTGACATAGGAGCGGTAAGGAAATTTGCAGACGAACGAGGGTTGTGGCTAATCGAGGATTGTTGCGATGCTCTTGGTTCGACATTCAACAACACAAAGGTTGGAACATTCGGCGATATTGCTACTTTTAGTTTCTATCCTGCGCATCACATAACGATGGTGAAGGTGGTGCGGTAGTTACAAATTCAGACAAACTTTCAAAACTCATTGAATCCTTTCGGGATTGGGGTCGGGATTGCTTTTGTAAACCAGGATGTGACAACACCTGTAAACAAAGGTTTTCTCAGCAGCATGGCGATCTCCCCGACGGATACGATCATAAATATGTGTATTCACATGTCGGATACAACATGAAAATCACAGATATGCAAGCAGCGTGCGGTGTAGCACAAATGGATCGTCTTGAAGGTTTTATTCAGAAGCGAAAACAGAATTTTGATTATTTAACGCAATGCCTTTCATCGTTACAAGACAAAATTATTCTTCCAGAGGCGACACCATCTTCAGATCCATCGTGGTTTGGTTTTCCTATTACTTTGAAGGAAGAAATAAATACATCAAGAACAGATTTGTTAGTTCATCTTGATTCTTGTAAAATTGGAACGAGATTGCTCTTTGCGGGCAATGTTCTCAAACAGCCATATTTTAAAAACCTTACCTATCGAGTTGCAGGAGATTTGGAAAAGACGGATATCATTTTGAAGAGTACATTTTGGGTTGGTATTTTCCCCGCAATTACCAACGAAATGTTGGATTACATTTCAATTCAAATTGGCGCGTGTTTGAACGGAGATACTTGAAATGAAATTCGAGACATCACTATTAGAGGGCTGTGCACTAATTACACTCGAAGAGTTTCACGACAGTAGGGGGAGTTTTACGAAGATATATAATGAGGCAATATTTAAAGAGTACGGAATCAACACGGTTTTTAAAGAGCAATTTTTCTCTACATCTCACAAAAATGTTCTTCGGGGAATGCATTATCAGTCAGCGCCATTTGAGCATTGCAAATTGATTGTTTGTATGTCCGGAAGCGTGCTCGATGTTGTACTTGACACTAGAAAAGATTCTCCGACGTTTGGTCAATCAACTTCTTTTTTTCTTGAAGAAGGTGATGGCAAAGCAGTATTTATTCCAGAAGGGATGGCGCACGGATTTCTTAGTTTGCAAGAGAATACAGTTTTGATGTATGCAGCATCTTCAGAACAAGAAAAATCTGCTGAAGGTGGAATTCTATGGAACAGTTTTGGTTTTGATTGGACTTGCGATAGTCCAACTCTTTCAGAAAGGGATATGTCGCACGAATCATTCGAAACATTCAAGCATAGGGCTCTAGCATGAAATTGTTTGTAACAGGCGGCACAGGTTTTATTGGATCGCACTTTTTGAAAAAAGCACTAGGCGATGGCCACGAAATTGTTGCATTGCGACGACCGTTAGGTAAAACTAGAATTCATCTAGAAACGGAACCTCAGTGGGTCGAAGGAGAGTTAGATGAAAATTATTCGGAAACACTTGAAACGTGTGACGCATTAATACATTTTGCTGCACACACGCCTAACCCTCCCTACGATACATACGAACAATGCCACTATTGGAACGTGACTGCGACAATGAATCTCTTTAACCAAGCATTAGAGGCGAGTATTAATAACTTTGTTGTTGCTGGGTCTTGTTTTGAATATGGCAAATCCGCAGAACGCTATAACAAAATTCCATCAAATGCACCATTAGAACCAACAGAATCGTATCCAACATCTAAAGCCGAAGCGTCCATTGCGCTAACGAGTTGGAGTATTGAGCGACAAGTTCATTTGCAGATACTTCGTCTGTTTCATGTTTTTGGAGAAGGCGAGAATCCCAATAGATTATTTCCGTCACTTTATCGTGCTGCGATCTCAGGAGAAGACTATCAAATGACCCAAGGCTCTCAAGTACGCGATTTTGTTTCTGTTGATGAGGTCGCCACGAAGTTTTTGGACGCCGTTGCGCATGATTTGCCACCAAAGGGTGAGCCTCGTATCAGGAACATTGGCACAGGGAAACCACAGACAGTGCGATCATTTGCAGAATTTTGGTGGAACGAGTGGGGTGCAACAGGTGAGCTCCAATTTGGCAAGTTGCCTTATAGGGATAACGAGGTCATGCGTTATCTCCCTGACGTATAATTCAAGCAACCCGAACTACATGAATGGTGAATGAACTATGAAACCTTGCCCACTTTCTGTATTTATTATTGCACAAGATGAAGCCGATAGAATTCCAATAACGATTCGCAGCGTTATTGATTGGGTCGATGAAGTCATAGTTATAGATAGCGGAAGTACTGACGAAACCGTTACAGTTTGCGAGAAACTTGGTGCTCAAGTTGTATTTAACGCATGGAAAGGGTATGGCCCGCAAAAAGTTTTTGGTGAAACTTTATGTAAACATGATTGGGTATTAAATCTGGATGCTGATGAGGAAATTACTGATGCCCTGCGAGACGAGATACTTGCTCTCTTTAAATCAGGGGAGCCGGATTTGAATGTGTACAAAATACCTCGATTGCCTATCTATGGATTCCAGAAAAAGGGACATCCCTGGACTGCGTTTTTAAAAACAGTTCGTATGTACAAAAAAAGTGTTTGTGGTTTCAAAGACGAGCTTGTTCACGATTCAGTTCTTGTTCCAGACGATGTAAAAGTTGGTACATTGAAATCAATGATGAACCATCGGTCATTTAGGTCATTGGAGCACCATGTTGAAAAAACAAATGGTTATTCAGCAATGCAAGCAGAAGTATTATTGAAAAAGGGGAGAAAAACTAATTTCTTAGCAATGCTTATCCTTCCATTTTTTGCATTTTGGAAATCTTATTTGTTAAGGAGAGAGTTCGTCAATGGCATTGATGGTGTGCTTACAAGTCATATGTACGCTTTCATGAGATTTATCAGGTATGCAAAACTAAGAGAACTTGAGCATAAACAGCGCAATGAAGATTGACGAAATTAATGCAAAGAAGGTTTTATGGTGGGGAAGATCCGATGTTTCGTATTCACGAAATGGTGTAATTCGAAATATCATGCGTCAGATTGGTATGAATCTAACGGATTTTAAGCCCAAGTTTACTTTTGCAGGGCATATTGAGGCAGCATTCTATTCGAAATGCAACGCAGATATTGTTTGGGTTCCTTGTTTCCGGCAGCGCGATGTATTGAGTGCGAGTAAATGGGCTAGTCGTAAAAACATCCCGCTCATTTTTGATCCCTTGATAAGTGCATATGACAAGCAGGTATTTGAACGGAAGAAATTTTTGCCTGAGAGTGCGGAATCAAAACGGTTGTTCGCGTGGGAATCAAAACTTTTTCAACGGGCAGACATTCTTATTGCAGACACTTGGTTACATGCACAATATTTTGAAGATGTGTTCAAGGTGCAGCACGATAAAATACACGTGGTTCCAGTAAGTGCTGAAGAACATCTATTTAACCCGATGGGAAAAAAGGATGTTAGGGAATCTTCAAATTGTACAATTTTGTTTTATGGTAACTTTTTGGAATTGCATGGTGTAGATACTATTTGTGAAGCAATTCGTAGAAACAACGATGAATCCATTGCGTGGCTACTCGTAGGTGATGGTCCAATGAAACCCAGTGCTTTGGAGAAATGTAAGGGCATCCCAAATGTTACATTTGTTGGATGGGAAAATTGTGCGTACGAGGAATTGCCAAAGTTTATTCACAATGCAAATCTTGTACTTGGTATTTTTGGCTCTGGAGATAAGGCAAAAAGGGTGATACCGAATAAGGTGTATCAAGCAATTGCCTGCGGGCGCCCGGTTGTAACGATGCGAAGCGATGCATATCCAAAAGAACTTCTTCTTTCGACCACTTCAGGATTCCATTGGGTTGAACCAGAGAATCCAGACTCTATTTTAAAAGCAGTTGATAGAGCAATTGCAGGAAATCTTCAAGAAGATGGTGAAGCTGCGTATCAGAGTTATTGTCAATACTTTTCGATGGATAAAGTTAAAAGTTCGCTTTTAAAAATATTTCAACAAATTTGTTGATTACATAAAAAAACGGACAGGGAGGGATTCGAACCCTCGGTACGCACAAGGCGCACACAGCATTTCCAGTGCTGCACCATCAGCCGCTCGGTCACCTGTCCAGTGAACAGGGTATTGTACCGATATGGAGCAACCAAGCAAACCAGACCTGTGCGGTGTTATTGTTATTGATAAACCAAGAGGACCAACATCAATGTCGATGGTGAATCTTGTTCGAAGGAAATGCAAGAAGGTCAAGACAGGACACGCTGGGACTCTTGATCCCCTTGCAACTGGTGTTTTGGTGCTAGGTGTTGGCAAAATGACGAAAAAACTAGGTCTGATGATGGATACGCACAAGCGTTACACAACAGTAATCGATCTTTCAGCGACTACCGCTGGGCATGATTCTGAATCACCAAGAGAAGAAGTTGTCGTTGAGAAAGTTCCAACGCAAGAAGAAATCGAAGCAACAGTAGGAACTTTTTTAGGCGATATTATGCAAGCACCACCGATTTTTAGTGCCGTCAAAGTTGATGGGCGCAGAGCATACGCAGTTGCCCGCAAAGGCAAAGATTTAAAACTAGACCCGAGGAAAGTGACTGTGCACGACATTAGCGTGATTGCTTATGAATGGCCATTTGTCACTATAGATATTGCTTGCGCAAAAGGCTTTTACGTTCGATCACTTGCACGTGATTTAGGGAAAGCGCTTGGAGTTGGAGGATATTGCACGGAAATTCGCAGAACCGAAGTTGGAAAATTTACCCTTGAGATTTCAAGGCAATTGGAAACATTGCCGGAGTTTCTTTCACAGGAAGACTTGATTACTCCGACTCAGGTTGACCAGATGTTGGCTTAGGTTGCCTCCAGAAGAAGACCATTAATAATCCCATACCGGTGAGGAGCAATACATCTCCGGTATTAAAAATCCATGGAAATAATTCAGTGTTGTTTCCTGGCCAAGACCAACCAAATGGAAGGTGGCGGTCAGGGAACAAATACATAAAGTCTCGGACTCGTCCTATGAAGATTCGGTCGTACAAATTGCCGAGGCCTCCTCCAAGCACCAGACCTATTGCAACATGCGCGAGGATGTTATTTTTAGAAGTGTGTCTGCTAAAAATCCATCCAGCAATACCAAGCGCCACAAATGTGAAAATGATAAAGAAAACTCGCTGCTGTGAACCAATGCCAAAAACAGCGCCATCGTTCAAGACAAGTCGAAAATTCAAGAGTTTTCCTGGAATTGCAATCACTCCATCATGTAGAGGAATCGGTGTCCAGTGCGGATTTGAAAGCAATTGCTCACGTTCTAATATTACAGGTTGCTGAGCAACCTGTTGAAATGCCAAATTTTTAGACCAAACATCAGCAATAAATCCCGCGACCATAACTGTAAGCAAAATCACACAAGCGCGAGTGGACTTCCATGCAGGGCTGGAAATCATCTGGATTTAGTGCGCCGTTCGATTTTTTCTGCCGCTTCTTTAGTATACATCGCCCATGGTTTTGCACGGAGCCGTGCATCAGGGATTGGTTTGCCAGTTTCGTGGCAGACTCCGTATGTTTTCTTTTTGATTCGAACGAGAGCCGCTTCGATGTCTGTAAGCCGCTTACGTTCGCTTGCAGCCATGCCTAACTTGAGATCCTGATCGTAGGCATCACTTCCCACATCAGCCATGTGGATTGGCATATGGCTGATGTCTGCGTTGGCATCAAGTGCTTCTTTTTCAATTGTTCCAAGATCAGACAGTAGCCTTGCTCTGTATTTCATTAACCGGTTGCGAAAATCGCGAAGTTGCTTGGCTGTCATCTTAGTTTTCAGATTGATGGCTTTCACTTCTTTTGAAGCGCTGCTTTTTGTTTTTGAGGAACGCTTCTTCTTTTTGGAAACGCCATTCGTAGTAATCATGCGAACTTTGCGACCGTTAATAAAGACAAAACCTCGATTATCTGCTTCTTCTTCTCGCGCTGCATCAGAAACTGAAACGCCTCTTCGGATACGTGTTCTTTTTTTGGTTGGCTTCTTCGTTTCTGAAATCTTTGGAGGAGGCACTCGCTTCTTTTTAGAGACTTTTTTTGCGACCTTCTTTTTAGAGACTTTTTTTGCGACCTTCTTTTTAGAGACTTTTTTTGCGATCTTCGTTTTCGTTGTTTTTTTCTTGCTCGCAGATTTCTTGACAGATTTTTTCACTGTTTTTTTCGTCACCTTTTTATTGGCTTTCTTTGTAACGGCTTTTTTTGCTGTTTTTTTCTTAGTTGTCTTTTTCTTAGCCACGAACAGGTCCTTTCATAACCTCTTGTCGGAAAACGAGTTAGACATATGCCATTAGGGCAAGGTTAAGGTCGTAATGTGACATTTTATCGTGTTTTTGACGTATCGTCAATCGACGCAGGAATCTGTGGAAACTACGCCCATGCCAGCGAATTTCTCATATCTTCGATGCACGAGTGTCTGTGGGTTGAAACGCTCAAGGTCGGAGAGGGAGTCAACAATCCATTTTTCAAGATTTGTTGCCGTCGTTTCATTATCACGTTGAGCTCCACCTATTGGCTCAGGAATGATGGCATCGATAATGCCATTTTTGAGATTATCTCGGCTTGTCAGAGCAAGTGCTGTTGCTGCAGATTGGTTTGTTTCTTCGTTTGCGATTTTCCATAGAATTGCTGCGCATCCTTCGGGGCTAATTACCGAGTACCAAGAGTATTGCAGCATTGCAACGCGATCTGCCACGCCAAGACCAAGCGCGCCACCAGAACCACCTTCGCCGATGACGACTGAGACGATTGGTGTTTTGAGACGACTCATCTCTTTAAGATTGAGCGCGATTGCTTCTGCTTGTCCACGTTCTTCTGCTTTTAGTCCTGGATAGGCGCCGGGAGTATCAATGAACGTGACAACTGGAAGGCCAAATTTTTCGGCGAGTTTCATTTTTGCGAGTGCTTTGCGGTAGCCCTCTGGGTGTGCGCAACCAAAGTGGCATGCAATTCGTTCTTCAGTATCTTTGCCTTTTTGATGTCCGATGACCATGACCTTATGCGAACCAATTCTCGCAAAACCAGTAATTATTGCGGGGTCGTCGCCAAAGTGACGATCGCCGTGGAGTTCGCGAAAGTCTCTGCAAATCATCCGAATGTAGTCGGTTGTCTGTGGCCTATTTTGATGTCTAGCAACCTGCACCGTTTGCCATGGTGTAAGATTTTCGTACAACTTTTTGAGCAAACGGTCTCGCGTTGTCTGAAGTTCGTCAAGTTCTCCTTGGTATTGATCCGCATCTTTACGGTCATTTACCGCAATAATTTGCTTGTCTATTTCTGAGACTGGAGTCTCGAATGGAAGTGGAGCGATTGTATTGCCCTTGTCGTTGTTCATACTGATAGTGTACCCTTTACGCATGAGCATAACACTATCAGTCATTGGCGGCGGAAATATGGCGAA
>PVBE012014544.1_pt1 | contig 12884 bp, 9 predicted proteins | sample 1631181 | NCBI WGS metagenome assembly PVBE01 (sample SAMN08397723, study PRJNA350692) | Marine metagenome, whole genome shotgun sequencing project. | isolation source: water | place: Pacific Ocean | collected 2012-04
AAGAGCATGTCGCCCTTGCCGAGCAGTGTCTCCGCACCGTTCTGGTCCAAGATGGTTCGCCCGTCGGTCTTGCTGCGCACCTGGAAGGCAATCCGGCTGGGCATGTTCGCCTTGATGAGGCCGGTGATCACGTCCACGCTCGGTCTCTGGGTCGCTACGACCAGATGAATGCCGCAGGCCCGTGCCTTCTGCGCCAGACGAACGATGCTCTCCTCGACTTCCTTGCTCGCCACCATCATCAGGTCGGCCAGCTCGTCGATGACCACGACGATGTACGGGAGCTTGCTCGGGGTGTAGGACTTCCACTCGTCACCCTCTCCCCGGCGACGCCGGGAGTAGCGACGGGCCTTCTCGGGCGTCCAGTCCTCCATCTCGCGCTGTACCTTGTCGTTGTAGCTGGCGATGTTTCGTGTGCCCCAGCGGGCCAGGAGCCGGTAGCGCTGGTCCATCTCGGTGCAGGCCCACTTCAGAGCAGCGGAGGCCAGTCTGGGCTCGGTGACCACGGGGTGGAGCAGATGCGGAATGTCGTTGTAGAGCTCGAACTCCAGCATCTTGGGATCGATGAGGATGAGACGAAGCTCTTCCGGGCTACGGAAGTAGAGCATCGTCAGGAGCATGGCGTTCACCCCAACGCTCTTGCCCGATCCGGTCGTCCCACCGACCAGCAGGTGCGGCATCTTGGTCAGTTCAGCGATGCGAGCACGACCCTCGGTGCTCTTTCCCAGCGCCATGGGAAGCGTCCAGGAGCTCTCCCGAAAGTTCCGTGAGACCAACATGTCCCGAAGCCAGACCGTCTGACGCTTCTTGTTGGGAATCTCGATGCCCACCACGCCCTTGCCGGGGATGGGCGCCACGATGCGGACGCGCATGGCGCGCATGGCCATGGCGATGTCATCGGTGAGGCCCGCAATCTTGCTGACCTTCACCCCAGGCGCCGGCAAGTACTCGAAGATCGTGATGACCGGCCCTGGCCGAATGGCGGTGACCTCGCCCCGCACGCCGAAGTCTGCGAGCTTCTCGACGAGAGCTACTGCCAGGTCCTTGAGGACCTGCTCGTCCAGCACGCCGACGCTGCGATCGTGCACATCGAGCAGGCCCAGGCCGGGCAGCTCCCAGCTGATCTGTGGTTCGGGTTCCCGAACGATGAGTTCCGAGGGCGTCTCGTCACCACCACTGACCAGGTTGCCGGGCAGCACCTCTGGCCCGGCCTTGGAGCTGGGGCGAGGTGTGGGGACGATGACCGGGGCTTCTTCCTCGGGCTCGAGCGTGGGTGAGGGCTCCTCGGGGAGCTCCTTCGTGTCCACCGGAGACACGTAGCGAGGCTCCACCGGGTCGATTCCCGACGGGCGCTGGCTCGGCTCCCGATAGATGGCGCCGTCACCCATCTCCTGCTCATCCACATAGGGCGGCATCGTGGGACGGACGGTGGACGGGCGGCTGGCGGGGGTCACGTCATAGGACGAAGCCTCCTCCAGCTGCTTGGACGCGGGGTGGTGGATCACGGGCGTCGCCGGCGTGTCCCCCAGGTCATCCGGTTCGTACTCCACCTCCACCAGCTCTCGGCGCTGGACCTGGGTGGGGTTCTCTGTGGGAACAGGCGCATCCTCTTCAAAGTGAACGCCCGACAGGCCCAGTTCGATCTCCATGTTCACAACGGGCTCGAGGGCCGCGTCGATCGGTATGGCGAGCGCAGGGACCGGGCCCTCGTTCTCGGGCTCCGGGAGAGGACCAAGATCCGGCTCGGAGAGGGCTTGTTCCTCCGCCCGGGCGGCTCGACGGTCGCGCCAGTTCGACACAGCCCCACCGAGCCTGCCGCGCAGGCTCCCAAGACCGCTCATCAGCGCGTTCTGGACCACTGGCCCGTTGCTCTCCACCGCGGAGACCCCCAGCCGAGCCATCTTTTCCCAGTGAACGTTGAAGAGCACCGTGACCGCAGCGACCATCACGGCCAGGACCAGGACATAGCTCCCCACTGCTCCCACGTGGACGAGCAGCCAGTCCGCCGTGAAGCTGCCGATGACCCCGCCATGGGGATAGGCCCCGAGATTGTCCGGGTGGAAGAGCAGCCCCAGAAAGGTCCCGGACCACCAGGCGAAAAGGGCCAGAGCCGCGAGCTTGCTCACGCTGGCTTCCGGCCTGCGAGCGAAGCGCAGCCAGGTCCACACACCGATCGGAATGACCACCCAGGCAGTCCAGCCCAGGAGCTGGAGCAGGAGATCGGCTTCGAGCGCGCCCCAACGGCCACACCAGTTTTCGATCTGCTCTACCGAGGAGCGCCGCGAAAATGCCGGGTCTGTGGCCGTGTAGCTGAGCAGGGAGAGCACCGTGAAGCCACATCCGGCCAGTGCGGCGATGAAGCCCAGCGCGCGTCGATTATTCGGACCCCGAGCGGCTGGAGTCAGTTTCGGCTTGCTGGCTCTCTTCGTTCGCGAAGTACCAGGTTTCTTCTTCCCGCGAGTCGTGGACTTGGCCAAGATCTTCACCCCGACAGCAGATCTACGCGAGTCTAGCAGACTACCCTTGACACGTCACCCCCTTTCTTCAGGCACTACCTGAGCATTCGCATCAATGTCAGCGCCCCCCCCCCTTTTTCGCAAGCTGGAGTTAGCTAGGGAAAGGTGAAAACGGTCCTGGTCATTGGCGGCGCTGGCTACATCGGTGCCCACTGCGCGCGCGAGCTGCGAGAAGCAGGCTGTACCGTGCGGATCTTCGACGACCTGAGCACGGGGCATCGCGAGGCGGTGAGCGACGAGCTCCTGGTCGGAGACATCCGAGACCAGGAGGCTCTGCAGCGTGCCGTGCGGGGGGTGGATGCCGTGATGCACTTCGCGGCGCTGGCCCTGGTTGGCGAGAGCACGCGCAGGCCCGGTCTCTACTTCCAGGTGAACGTCGGCGGAACCGCGAACCTGGTGGAAGCCATGGTCGCCGAAGGCGTTCGAGATCTGGTCTTCAGCTCCAGCTGCTCGGTCTATGGCACCCCTGAGAGCGCGCCCGTCGACGAGGACCACCCCAAGGCTCCCGAGAGTCCCTACGGGCTCTCCAAGTGGATGGCAGAGCAGATTCTGAGCGAGGCGCGCCAGCGCCAGGGCTTGCGCGTCGCCTGCCTTCGCTATTTCAACGCCTCAGGAGCGCACCCGGACGGAAGCCTGGGCGAATCGCACGACCCGGAGACGCACCTCCTACCGCTGGCTCTGGACGCGGTCAGAGGCCGGCGCCCCCCCCTCAAGATCTTCGGGCGGGACTACCCCACCCCCGACGGCACCTGCATTCGGGACTACATCCACGTGTGCGACCTGGCATCGGCCCATCGGCTGGCGCTGGAGACACTCGCCACGGGACACCCGGGCGGGGCCTGGAACCTGGGCACAGGTCGCGGCACGAGTGTGCTGGAGGTGCTCCGTTCCATAGAGCGCGTCACCGGGCGTCCGGTCCCTGTCGAGGACGCCCCACGCCGCGACGGGGACCCGGCAAAGGTCTGGGCCTGTGCGGATCGCGCCACGGCGGAACTTCACTGGCAGCCGCTCTACACCGACATGGACGAGATCGTGGAGACCGCTTGGCGTTGGGCGTGTTCGCCCCGCTACTAGGCGATGGCTAGTAGGTCATCTCGAAGACGAGGCTGACGGGGAAGTCGTCGTACTCGATGGTAGGCAGGGCACCGCTGGGATGGCCCGCCCAGGACGCACGACGCTTCCACCCTCCGGAGAAGCTGATGTTCATCCACTCGTTGGCGTTGTAGGACAGGTTGCCGGTCGTCCGCACGAAGTGGTCGGCCCGTTCGACCTCGCCCACATAGTCCTCGAAGCGGTAGCCGCCCTCGAGGCTGACGGACCAACGGGACGCGATCAGGGCGTTGTAGCGAGCGAAAGCGTAGTGGTAGGACAGGTAGTTCGTGAACCACGAGTCCTCGAAGTCCTTGGAGTAGCCGAGGGTCAGGTTGTGCTGCGGGAGGGGCGCCACGGTGAACTGAACGGTTCCCAACAGCCCATCCAGGCCCTTCAGGTCCTGGCCCCATCCTTCGGAGGGGTCCACTTCGTCGATGCCTTCCGCCCCAGCGAGCTGAGCTGCGCGGTCCAGGACCGACTGCTCGTCGTAGTCGATCTGCCCGTAGCCAGCGGAGACATTGATCACGAGGCGGTTGTTGATCCGTCCGATGAGCGAGGCGCTGGCCCGCCACTCGCGACCGTCGGGGACGGCCAACCGGTCACCGATCTCGTTGTCCTCGGGTGCCAGACGGTTGCTCGCGTTCAGCGAGTTGAGGATGTTCTCGCTCCAGTTGAACCACTCCATGCCACCGTCGATGATCAGCGCCGTCCGGGGAAAGAAGGTCCACTTGCCGTAGATCTGCGGGCCGTAGGCAAGGCGATTGTTCAGACGGATCTGGTTGCCGGCGAAGGTAGCGCCGGGGTTGCCTCGGTACTGGTTGGCCTCGAGGTGACCACCCACGTCCACGAAGAGTGCGGCACCCGGATGGATGCTCAGGTCCACAGACGTGTCGCTGATCAGGTGCGAGATGTAGGCCTTGTCCGACCAGACCGACTCCGTGTTGAGGTTGTCGTTCTGGAAGTCCTCGGTGACCTTCACTCCGATGAGGTTGGTCGGCAGGAGGTGCAGCGATGCGGTCGCGTCGGTGTCGTTGTACCGGTTGAGGTTGGACTTCTCGTACGCGGGGTTGTCGGACTTCTGGCTGAAGTAGTAGTGCCGCATCGACAACGAGCCGGACATCAGGAAGACGAAGTCGCTGTTCCGGTTCTCGACGGCGATCCGTGGACGGAAGAGAAAGGCTGAGGCAGCAACCTCGTTCGTGTGGAGGCGGTAGACGTTGGAGCGGAACTCCGTACCCATGTCCACACCGGGGGTGACCGTGGCCGTACCAACCGCTACGTGATCCCCCGGATCCGCACTGGCACCAAGCGGCAGGGCCAGCAACAGCAGCATCAACGAGGCGCGGGGCTTCCAGCTAGTCATCTACGTCCACAACTCAGGAATCGTATCCTCACCCGGTGGAGGGGCAAAGGCAACCCGCGTACAGCCTATTCGAAGGGTGTGGTGCCCGGTGGATCGGTCCCGATGTCGCTGTTTCCATCATCGAGGGCGCTCGTATCGTCGCCCAAGCCCCAAGAATCACCTTCGACATCCACAAGGGTCTCACCACTGGCACCGTCACCGCCACCGCTGCAGGCCTCGGCCTCGGCTCGGAACTGACGAGCCTTGGACAGGGCCACTGCAACCTTGCGGAACTCCGCATCGGCGCGAGGTTTGTTTCCAGCCGTCATGGCATCGTTCATGCTGACGGAGGCGGACTCGCTCACCTGAACCAGGCTGCGAATGGCCGCCAACTTCTTGGTCAGACAGTTGATCGTCAGGACGTCCCCGTCCCGCTCGGCATCCGCCAGGAGCTTGGACACGTCCTTGTCTGCGGTGCGCATCTCCTCGACGGCATCCGCGGCGAAGCTGGTCTTGTCCTGATCGGACAGCTCGGTGCTTGCTTCGATCTCACCCGTCGCCCCAGCGTCCTGAGCGAGGGCCGTCGAGGACAGAGCCAAGCCGAGAGCGCAGAGGGCCAGCAGTTTGCGATGCATCGCGGATTCCTCTCGTTATCAATGCAGATTAGGTGGGGGCACGAGCACTGTCAACGCACTGCCCTTGCGGTGATATCGGCCTGACAGTGCATCCTCTGGAGGCTCAACCCGACGGTGTGAGGACAAAGGGGAAGATGACGTCCCCGGTGACCTCTTTCGGGAAGCGCCAGGTCCGTACCTTGCCCACGATGCATTTCCCAAGGGCATCGCTGCCCGTGGTGTTGCCAAAGACCGTCGCGTTCATGGCGCGGCCCTTGCTGATCGTCCAGGAGATCTCGACCCGACCCGACAGGCTGGGGTTGGCCTTCAGTTGGGCCTCGTAGCAGTACTTGATCTGGCCGCTGTACTTGCGGACGATCTTGAGAACCGCATCGGTGTCGCCCTCTTCCAGCATGGTGTCGCCCTTGCCCAGGGCGATGTCACCGCTGACCTTGGTCGAGACACCACTGCCGACACCCACGTCGCCGGTGGATGCGCCCTTCAGGTCACCGATGTCCGCATCACCGCGCTCGCCGGTACCCTGCCCCGCCTTGGTCGCCAGGCCTTCGGTCGTGGCGACCTCGGCACCGTTGACCGTAGCCAGCGCGGAGTCCAGATCCTGCCCAATGGAGTCGCCGGTACCGAAGAGGTCCTCGACCTGGTCGCCTGACGAGGTCTCGCCGCGAGTACCGATGATCGCCATGAGCAGCTTGGACTCGTTGAGCACCCGCTCCTCGTTGGCCTTGCGCCGCGCAGCCTCCTGCGCAGCCTTCTCCTCGGGGGTGAGCTCCCGCTTCTCGACCTCCTCGGCAAGGTCGCGGGCCAGGTCTTCAACCTTATCCTCGGCTTCCCTCTCGGCCTTCTCGACCTCGGGTCCTTCGAGTTCATCGTTGATTTCGGGCGGCGGCGTTTCGCTGGTGTCCTCCATGATGATGTGGGTGAAGCGCTCAGGAATCTCGTCTAGCGAGATTCGCTCCACCGGTTCCGTCGTGTAGACGTAGATCATGAAGACGGCGGCCAGCGCCGTGAAGAGACCCAGGAATCCGTAGTAGACAGGGTCGTCTTCGTCGATGAGGCGGGGCCGGAAGTCCAGGTGCTTTCCGGAGCGCATGGGCTCGGGCGGCGGAGGCACGAACTGGAAGAGGACCGTCACACCATCGACGGACACCTTGCCGCGGTTCCTGTCGGACAGTGGCAGGACGTAGTCGGTGCCCTTGCGAGTCGCCTCGCCCTTCTGCTTGAGCTCGCCCAATGGAACGATGGCGTTCTTGTACGAGACCTTGCCGACCATCCCCTCGGTGAAGTGGAGGATGTAGCCGCCACCCTTCTTGGCCTGGAAGAGCTGGAATCGACGGGGAAGCGTGGTGGGCGGGAACACAAAGGTGTTCTTGGTGGACTCTCCCACCGTCACGGAGTCGCCCGCACGAATCAGTTGTTCCTGAACGATCTTACCGTCCTGAACGATGCCGATGCGGAGCACCTTCTGCTGAATCTGTCGTTGCGGCTGCGCCATGTACGGTTCCCGTTGCTTCCAGTCCCTACTTAGGACCATCGGCACGCGGTGGGGTTCTCAAAAACAAAAGACTAAGTCAGTGTAGCAGGGTCCTGCTGCGATGAGCCACGAGGCCCGTCGGTGCCGCTCCTGAACAAAAAAAGCGGACGCGTTAGCGTCCGCCTTCCTGGCCACGCGAAGAGGCTTCGTCCTCAGACTAACCTTCGGTCTTGTACACGACGAACTTGAACTCACCGAACTGAGCCTGTCCTGCGGTGTACATGACCTCCCGGATGACGGAGAAGGGCAGCGTCTTGTCGCACTGCAGCAGGATGCGTCCCTTGAATGCGTGATCCTCCTGGCCGGACTGTTCGGCGATCGCCTTGGACCGCTCCGCTTCTTCCAGGAGGCGATCGTAGAGACGGGTGATCATCTGTCCCTTCTTCTCGTCCTCCGGGACGGCGATGAGCTCGCGACCCGGATTCTCCTCGTCGGGGATCTTGGTGAGTGCCACCAGGGGCACGCCGTTGACAACGACCTGCTTCTTGGAGACGACCAGGTTGACCACGGACTCCGGGATCTTCTTTGCCGTCGACACGGGAAGTTCGAGGCTGTCGTCACCCTCGACGGAGATGTCCTCGGTCGAGTACGACTTCAACAGGAAGAGCAGGATGATGGTCATCATGTCCATCATCGAGGAGATGTTCAGGTCGTTGTTGAGTGCGGGCCTGCGGGCCTTGACTGCCATTTGTACCCTCTACTGCGCGCCGCCAGCGATGACGACGAAGGGAAACAGGAGCCGCGGAGAGCCATCCACCGGTGTGGAGGGATCCTCACGCGTCGAGTCCATCGTCTTGACGATGACCTCGTAGGGAATGCGGGATTCGGGAACCAGGATGACGTTCTCGTCATCGGGGTACTCGTCCTTGATGAGGCCGAGCAGCCGGGTGAGTTCGTCGTAGTCGTAGGACTCGACGCCGGCACAGGGGCGGGACTTGCAGGGGATCGTCGGCTCGATTTCGGCCTCGGGATCGGGCTCTTCCGCGCCTTCCTCCGGTGTACCCGACACCACACCGTTGTCGCCCAGGATCGTGTAGCCCTGGTCGGTGATGGCGAGGGACAGCATCAGGGGCGGATCCTCGTCGTCGGGGGGGGTCTCCGCCGGCGGTCCGATGGCCGGCAGCGTGCTGTCGATGACGGCAAGCTGCACGAACTGCGCGGACAGCAGCAGGAAGGGAATCAGGATGGTCACCAGATTCATGATCGGAATCAAGTCAAGCGGCGGGAGATGACTCTTCCGCCGTGCTTTACCAGCCATGATGGTCCTCCGGAGTTGCGCTCAAGATTGGATGGGTAGAGGCGGCGCTACTTGGCGCTGGCCCCTTCCTTCTCCAAGGTGCCGCGACGGCGAGCGCCGAGCAGGTTGACGGTCTTGAGAGCGAACTGGTCGACTTCGTCCATGATCTTCGTGGTCTTGGCCACGATGACGGAGTTGAAGACCAGGGTCGGGATGGCGACGATCAGACCGGACATGGTCGTGAACATGGCCATGGAGATACCGGCGGCCAGCAGCGTCGACTTGGTCTCGGCGGATGCGTGAGCGACCGCCTCGAAAGCCATGATGAGGCCCTGGATGGTGCCGAGCAGTCCGGTCAGGGTGGCGACGTTGGCCAGCATGGCCAGGTAGCCGGTGCGCTTGGTCAGCTGAGGGAAGACCTCGAGCACCGCCTCGTCGACCGCGTTCTGGATCTCGGTGTCACTCCGGTTCGCCCGGGTGAGACCGGCCTTCAAGACGCGCGGCAGCGCGGCGTTGGGCTCCGCGTTGCAGAGCTTGATGGCGCGGTCGATGTTGTTCGCCATGATCAGCTTTTGGATCTGGGCGAAGAAGGCTGTTCCGTTGATGTTGGCGCGGAACAGGATGTAGTAGAACCGCTCAGCCGAGATCGCGAGAGCGAAGACTGCGCAGCCGAGAAGGGGCCACATGAAGGGACCGCCCTTCTGCATGGCATCTACTAGCAAGTTCATGGTCGTGCCTCCGAGGAGTGTGGTGGAATCTGTGGAGTGTGAAAACTCAGGTCTGTCCCACACTGAGTGGGACGGAGAAAGGGAATCTACATCAGTGGTCCGGACTTTTCAGTCTGCGGATTGTGAAACGACTGTCAGTCCCGAGTTTTGAGAGAGCAGACGCCACACGGACCCTAGTTGACAGACCCGATGGGGGTAAGGTCGTCTAGAAACTGCAAGGGTTGCGAGAAGACTAGAAGGGCTTCTTCTCAATGCTCTCGACGATCTTCGGCAGGAAGCTCTCATCGAGCTCCAACTCATAGTCTTCGTTGAGGTTCTGCCTGGAGATGAAGATCTGCACAGAGGGAAGCTGGACCTCGCCCTCGATCTCGATCGCTTCGTCGATGTAGGTCTGAGCGTGGACCTGGGAGGCGGCCAGGGCCGCAAAGGTCAGCACGATGGCGATGGCAGAAGCCAAGCGGCGAAGTGACATGATCATCCTCCTCCCCAGGGATCGGGATCTTCGGTCGGGACGGGTTCGGCGGGATCTTCGGTCGGGACGGGTTCGGCGGGATCTTCGGTCGGGACGGGATCGGCTGGAGCTTCCTCAGGAGCCGGCTCGTTGGAACCCGGTGCCTCGATCGCTGGTTCCGGCGCCTCGGCTGCCTTCTCCGTCTCTTCGAACTTCCGGCGACGCTCCTCGATCTTGCGGACCTTCTCCTGTTCCTTCAGCGTGGCGGCGATGTAGCCATCGACAACGGCCACGTCGCGACCGCCCCTCGCCTTGTACAGGTTGTACTCGGAGATCGCCTTGTCGTAGTCCTTGGTGTAGTCGCCGTAGAGGATGCCCAGGTTCAGGTAGGGCGCCGGGTTGCTCGGATCGAGCAGCTTCACCCGCTCGTAGAGCTTGATGGCCTCGTCGTAGCGCTCGACCCCGCGGTAGGCGATGGCCAGGTTCATCAGGATCCCGACGTCGTCAGGGTTGAGCCTGTCCGCCTTCTCCAGCACCGCCACGGTGTCTTCGTAGTTGCGGTTGTCCAGGTAGTAGTAGGACAGGTAGACCATGGCGGGGACGTAGTTGGGGTCCCGTTCCAGAGCCTTGTCGAACTCGTCCTTTGCCGAGCCGGTCTTGCCCCTCAGCTGGTGGACCCGTCCGTGAGTGGAGTGCAGACCTGCATCGCCGTCACCGCCGGGAACCAGCAGTCCCTTCTCGACGATGAAGTAGGCCAGGTCCAGCTTCTCCATGTCGATGTAGACCAGGCCCAGGTTGTTGTAGACCGCCAGGGTGTTGGTGTTGATCTGGAGTGCCTCCTTCGCCTCCTGCTCGGCCGCCTCCAGGCGTCCCTGGGCACGAAGAGAACCGATCAGCCCGGTCCACAGCTCCATGTTTTCTCGGTCGTTACGGATGCCGTTGCGGTAATGCGCCTCGGCCGCCTTGAAGTTGCCAGACCGCATGTCCAGGCCAGCCAGGTTGACGTAGGCCGCTCCCAGGCTCTTCTCGGATGTGATGGCGGTGAGGTAGCTCTGGCGGGCTTTCGCGAGCTGGCCGACCTTCTCGTAGGCGAGACCCAGGTTGTAGTGGGCGTAGGCGTTTCCGGGGTCGGCGGCGACCACCTCCTCGAGGATTGGAATGGCCTTCTTGTTGGTCGATGGCAGGTCCACGCTGAGGTAGGACACAGCCTTCGCAATGTCCTCTCGCCGCTCCTCGTCGGGGCTCTTCTCGGGGACGGGCGCAGTCCACGGATCCGCCGCCTCCGGGCCCATGTCCGTCGCCGTAACGTCGGTGGCCTCCTCGTTCGGAACCACCTCCACGGTTGTCTCGGGCAGGGGTTCGGCTTCCGGCGGCTTGGGGCAGGCGGTCAACAGCGCCAGGGAGAGGACCAGAGCAGGAGCGCGGCTCACGGCTCACCTCCTTCTTCCTTGGCGTCGGCGGGATCCGGCTCCCCTACGCCGTCAGCCTGTGGAATGACCGTGGGGTCTGCCGTGCCGCGGATCTCGGCCTTCTCCAGGGGGTAGGCCGAGGGATTGATGTCGTTCAGTGCCACGATGGTCTTGTCGATCCAGACACTCGAGCGCTTCTCAACCTTCGCTTTTTCCAGGTTCTGCTCAAAGCGCTTGATGCCCTTCTCCTCGATCGGCTGGGCCTGTTCGGCCATCTTGTCCAGGAAGATGATCTCGAGATCCGGATCCGACTGGAAGGCCTTGGGAACAGGCGCTTCGTACAGATAGTCGGCGTAAGCGATGTAGGTACTTCCCCAGATGTAGATGGCCGCGGTCGTGTACTCGAAGTCCTGGTACTTCTCGATGATCTCGATGCACCGGGTCTCGATGGCCTTGTACTCCACCACCTTGTCACCCGGACTGCCATCGGGCTTCTGGATGAGGAAGGCGACCAGCTTGTCCTCGTTCTTGGGGTAGGGGTCGCCGATGAAGTCGTCGTACATGGTCTCGATCTCGCGGAACTCCCCTTCTGCGGCATGGTTCCGGGCGAGAGCGCCCATTGGCTCACCCGCCACCGCCATGGCGTTGTAGTCCGCCATCAGCTCGTCCCAGGCCTTGTCGGCCCGGCGTGTGTCGCCCTTGTCCTGGTAGTAGGTCACGATGAAGTAGCGAGCGTCGATGATGTGGTCGGTGTTGGCGGAGGACTCGATGCTGCCGCGAACGCCGTACTTCGGCAGGTACTTCTTGCTGTAGAAGTCCACAGCGTACTTGCCGCCGACCTTCTTCCACTGCTCTCCCGCCTGCCAGTAGGCAGCCTCGCGATCCGCCGCCTCGGTGAACTTGCGGTGGTACTCCTCGAAGTTCTGGGCCGCGCCGACGTAGTCCTCCATTCCTGTACGCAGGAAGGCCGCGTTGTACAGGGCCGGCCCTGCGTCGACGTAGGGCTCCGCCTCGTCCTTTCCGAAGTAGCGGTAGAGCGCCTCGTAGTAGTCCACCGCCTTCTGGAGCTCCAGCACGCTGGCGTAGTTGCCCGCGATGCGGAAGTACAGGGCCTTGGAGCGCTCGTCTCGAGGGAACTCGTCGATGTAGCGCTCGAAGAGCTTGTTGGCCTCTGGGGCCTTGCCCGCCTTCTCGTAGTTGTTCGCTGCGTTGTACAGCGACACGGCGTAGTTCTCCGACTCCGGGTAGTCGACGAGCAGCTGTTCGTAGGCCTTGGCGGCCTCGAGGTACTGGCCGGTGTCCGCCAGCGAGAAGGCGAGCTTGAAGCGAGCGCCCTCCTCGAGGTTCTTGAAGACCTCGACGTTCTCGTCTCCCTTGGGGCCCAACTGCATGTTGCTGTAGAGGCGGGTCAGCTCGACCACCTTCTCCAGGTCCCCGTCGAACTGGTAGGTGTTGACGATGAGGCGGGCGGCGAAGGCTCCCTCTTCGGTGTTCGGGAAGAGCTCGATGACCTTCTCGAGGCGCTTGCGAGCCTCCTTGTAGTCGCCGTGCTCGTAGTAGATCTGGGCGGGGATGTAGTAGAAGGCCGCCTTGTTGTCCTCGAAGACCTTGGTCCAGGCCTCGTCGGTGAACTTCGCCGTCTTCAAGGCGTCGGCGGCGTCCACGAAGAGCACGTGGTCGCTGCTGAGCGCGTAGAGGGGGCGGGTCTTCCCCGAGTCGAGCTCGATCTCGTCCTGACGAATTGCGTCTTCCGGACGGAGGAAGGGCGACCCGTGTTTTTCCTCGAGGATCTTCTGGTAGGCCCGGGCGAGGTTGAACTGCGAGCCGTCCCGATAGGGGTGGGCAGAGATCTTGAGCAGCTGCAGGTACTCTTCGACCGCCTCGTCGTAGCGCTCGGCGTTGTAGAGGCTGTCCGCCAGGTACCACTGGATCTCGTAGTAGTCGTC
>PVBE011568929.1_pt1 | contig 12882 bp, 6 predicted proteins | sample 1631181 | NCBI WGS metagenome assembly PVBE01 (sample SAMN08397723, study PRJNA350692) | Marine metagenome, whole genome shotgun sequencing project. | isolation source: water | place: Pacific Ocean | collected 2012-04
CAATCAAACACGTTCGTGTTGTGCGAAGCGCTTCAGATGTTCCTGTTTGGGAGTCTGTGCCCGTTGACTCTCAGGGAAACCTCACGACATTGCTGCATAGCATGGCGCGCTATTCAAAGGACAATCGCCTGTTGCCTCGCGGATGGAAAGATGATTTTCCTGACATGAAGCACATGAAGCCCATCGGCGTAGCGGGCGATAGTGATTTTCTTGGTGGTTCGGATACGGTTCAGTATCGCATCGCGATTCCAGGCGGTCTTGAAGGAGAACCAACCGTCTCGGCACGGCTTCTCTATCAGTCAATCTCGCCGAGGTGGATTCACGGGCATCGAGGCAGCAAGACTGAGGCATCGAAGCGATTCATGCGCATGTTCGACGAGTCCAACACACTGGCAGAGATCCTTGTCGACGCGGAGAAATGAGCCTCTTGAGCCACAAGTGACAGGGTTGTTTATGTCCGCTATGATCTGCTCATGTACAAACAACGAGTCCTGACGGCATGTCTTCTCGCGTTCATTCTGAGCCCAGCGATGGCGCAGCTCCGCCTTGCTTCACAGATCGGCGATGGTGCCGTTCTTCAGCAACAGTCCGAAGTCGTTCTTTGGGGGTGGGCTGCGCCTAAGGCCGTAGTGAAAGTAAAGTGTTCCTGGATTAGGAAGCCCTTCTCTACGACAGCACGTGCCGACCGCCTCTGGGAAGTGAAAGTCAAGACGTCGCGCGCTCACTTGACGGCGACTCATTCCATCGAAGTTACAAGCGCCGGCGCTAGGGTCACTGCTCGTGACATCCTCTTTGGAGAGGTCTGGGTTTGCTCTGGACAGTCGAACATGCAGTGGACATTGGGGCGCATCGGTCGCACACCGAAGATGGAAGAAAACGCAGATGGCGTTGCGTCGGAAGGTCTGTCAGTGATCCGCATGCACGTCGTGCCGCATCATTTTGCGTTGCGCCCGATCGAGTCAATTGTAGGGAAGTGGGTCGTTGGATCACCGCAATCCGCGATGGGATTGAGTGCAGTCGGGTGGCTTTTCGCAAAGCGCCTGCGGCGAGAACTCAATGTACCCATCGGAATGATCCACACGAGTTGGGGCGGAACACCATCGGAGGCCTGGACGTCAGCTGAGAAATTGAGTCAAGTTGGAGAGTTTGCTGACGTTATCGGCAAGCTCAAAGTGGCGAAGAATAGGAAAGGTTTCAACCATCGCTCAGCATCCACTCTCTACAACGCAATGATCCATCCGCTTCTGCGCTGCAAGTTCAAGGGAGCTATTTGGTATCAAGGTGAATCCAATGTCGGCCGCGCGAAACAGTATTCCCGTATTTTTCCGGCAATGATCGAGGATTGGCGTTCAGCGTTTGACTGTGGTGCTTTCCCATTCTACTTCGTGCAGATCGCACCGTTCGAATACGGACCCAAACGCAACTCTGCGGCATTGCGTGAAGCGCAGCTGAAGACCTTGTCTCTTGAGGCGACCGGTATGGCTGTGACGATGGACGTGGGCAATCCCAAGAATATTCATCCGATAAACAAGGGGCCTGTGGCAGTCCGACTGGCAAACATGGCCCTCGGTCGAGTCTATGGCAAGGGTGACAGTGTTGATTCAGGACCGTTTTATCGCGCATGCAGAGCCAGCGGCAACCGCATGATTCTTCGCTTCGACAACACGGGCGGAAAACTCCGATTGAGCGATCCTGCAAAGGGCGTCTTCCAAATCGCCGGTGCCGACAGGAAGTTCGTCGATGCATCGGCAGTGGTGGTGGGGGATGAATTGCATGTTCACTCGCCCGCAGTCAAGTCGCCAAAAGCGGTGCGCTATGGATGGAGCAACGCTCCTAAAGCCGCTCTATTCAATAGGAAGCGTTTACCTGCATCCAGCTTCCGAACGGATCCATGGGACGACTGAGCTTTGTGTGAGGATGGACTGCTGTCGGTGGCGCAGAGAAGCTGAATACAAACGTGAGCTTTTCCAGTAGGATGTTGAACTCTGATTGACACTTTAGCTGTCTTATGGAGGATTGACTATGCGCTGCTTTGCTGTGTTCATCTGCCTTGTTCTTGCCTTGCCACGATTAGCATTTGCCAATGGCGAGACCTCCTGTCCGACCAGTCTTGCCGCAACACCCGATCAAACCAATAAGATTGTCCTTCTCTCTTGGAATATCTCGGGTTCTGGTGCGACTGGCTATGACATTATCCGCGATGGCGCTGTCATCGCCACCACGGCTTCGGGCGCGACGACCTATGTCGATGTCATGCCGCCGAACTTTGGACCCGGTCACTTCACTTTCGAATACCAGGTGGCTTCAGTGGGCCTCACACCTGTCTGCGTCAGTAATACCGTTCGTGTCACAATGTCGTCTGGTGCAGTCGTCTTTTTTGATGACTTCGAGTCGTATGCTGTAGACAACGATATGACCATCGCCGGTTGGCAGATACTGGATGTCAACAGTCCGCTGGAGAACGCGACCTGGTCTATGACCAATCCCAGTGGCAAGCCGAATCCACCGCTGTCTGATGGTCGGTCTACCAGTGGCAATTTTATCATCTCTGATTCTGACTGGGGTGGAGGCGGTGCGAACACCAATATTCCAGGTAGCGGGATGTCGCACGATATCTGGAGCCCGGTTATCGATTGCTCGCCTCTTTCAGAGGTTTATCTCCACATGGATGTGATCGCCCACCTCAATGAGAACGAGGGCGCTGTTATGTATGTTGATGTCACCAATGACGGTGGAATCACGTGGCAGACTCTGTTTGAACGCGCGTCACCTGGAAGGACTTTTGCGCCATCCCTGCCTACAACGAGCAATGCAGATGGTTTCCATGGCCGTCTCAACCTGGACCTGAGTATCTATGCTGCCTTCTTGCCAACTGTTCAGTTTCGAGTCCGTCACTTCGAGCCGTCATGGGATTGGTTCATATCGATCGACAACGTCTTTGTTGACGATGTTGACCTTGAGCAAACAGGAGCCAATTCAATCCTGGCAGTTGAGGACTTTTCAGGAGGCATTCCCATTACGTGGACTGTCCAGGGATTGAACACAGGGAATAGCACGTGGAACACCAATGACCCTTGCGCCCGTTCATTCGTCACGAACGGCACATCCTTCCCTTATCAGGGTGGTAAGGCGATCAATCGCCTGGACGCATCATTCGCGATTCTCGATTCTGACTGCAACCCAGATCCCTCCGAGGATGAGTACCTCATGACACCTATCCTCGATTGCTCGACGCAGACTGAGGTCCTTCTTGGGTTCAAGAGTGAGTATATGCACTACGTCGGCGCCTCGACTCAAGTGCTGGTGAGCATTGATGGCGGTGCGACCTTTCTGCCTCGCGCGATTCACTCCTACACAGCCGGTGCTGTACTTCTAAGCAATCAGGATCCGCTCTACAGCGAATACCTGTTTTCCGTTCCTGAAGCAGCAGGGCAGCCTGCCGTCGTTTTTGCCTTTCGATACTGGAGTGGTGGGAATCGCTATTTCTGGGCTGTGGACGATGTTCATGTGACGGGTAATACGAACCTCGTGGCTTCGACAGGGCAAGCGCCCCGTTCGGGCATTGCTGAATTGGATGTCTCTGGTGCTCTGGACCAAAACGGCCTTCCGATTGCCAGCGGTCTTGCAGGGCCTTACTCCGTAACACTTGCATCGGGCTTGGATGACTTTGTCATCACAATGGGGGGGGCTCCAAATCAAGCTGTGATTATCCTTGAAGGTCCCCTTAATGTAGGGGCCTTTCCTCTGCCAGGGCCCATGGGGCAGTTGGATGTCGGAGTTCCGAATCCAAACCCACCATACGTCCCTTCAGGCATCATTGTGCTGGTCGATGGTTCATCCGGACAGTTCTTTGACAGTTTCTTTCACACCGGATCGTCGGGCACGCGCACCATGAATTTCGGTCCATCAACTTTGCCTGCCGGCGTGGTGATGAACTTGCAAGCTCTTGTCAAGACTGGTGGGCCGACAGTCATCGCTGTTTCCAACGCTGTTTCTGTCAGCATTCTCTAAACCCAAGGGGAAAAGACGCAGCCACTTGCACCTTTCCCCCTGCCTTGCCTCTTCAAATCAAATGACACCCGAGTCGGAGACGCCGATGCCCCGCTATTTACTGCTTTTGCTCTTCAGCATCTACTTGCTGCCTTGTGATGCCACAGGGCAGACCTCCTTGCGTCGTCGTGTCCTGGTTATTGGGATTGACGGTTGTCGTCCTGATGCTTTGATCGCCGCAAACACGCCAATCATCGATGGTCTAATCGCAAACGGCTGTGTGAGTTATCTGGCTCAAACTGGCGATATTACGTCCAGTGGGCCCGGTTGGTCGAGTCTTCTGACAGGCGTTTGGCGCAACAAGCACAACGTCAACAGCAACAGTATTATCGCACCGAACTTCGCAGCCTATCCTCACTTCTTCACACGACTCAAGCAAACCTGTTCGGGAGTCGCAACGGGGTCAGTCGTGAGGTGGACTCCCATACACACCTATATCGTCAGCGGTGCCGACCATGTGATCAATGTGACCAACGACACCGACGGCGCGAATCAAGCTGCTACGCTGTTGGCGAATAACGACCTCGACGTGACATTCGTTCATTTTGATGACGTTGATTATGCCGGTCACGCCAATGGATTCTCACCTACTGTTGCCCCCTACCTTTCAGCCATAGAGGGCGTTGACACTCATGTTGGAACAGTGCTTCAAGCAGTCGCAAATCGACCGAACTACGCGAGTGAGGACTGGCTTTATCTTCTTACGACAGATCATGGCGGCACAGGATACAGCCACGGAGGAAACACCCCAGAGCAGCGGACAATTTTCTACATTGCTTCGGGACAGGGGGCTGCGTCAGGTGTCATTTCCACGCCGCCGAACATCGTTGATATACCAGCGACTGTCTTTGATTTCCTCGGACTGGCTGTAGACCCGTCGTGGAACTGGGACAGTGTCTCGCGTGGGCTCTCAACAGCGACGCCTCCATCCGGTACCTTCCCCTGCACTGGTTGCCCGACAGCACTCAAAGCAACCGTCGATCAGCTCAACAAAACCGTGCTGCTGGATTGGAATGCAGCTGGACTCGGACTTGCAGGATTTGTGATTAAGCGCAATGGTGTGCAGGTGGGGACGGCGGCATCTGGTGCGACGAGTTTTCTTGATGTCCTGCCCGGGAACTTCGGTATCGGCCATGCTGTGTTTGAGTATGTTGTTGAAGGCGTTGGTGGAATGGGTCCGTGCACGACAGACGCTGTGCGGATAACAATGTCATCCGGGTCGGTCGTTTTCTTCGATGACTTCGAAGCTTATTCAACAGATGCCAGCCTGCAGGCAGCCGGCTGGCAGATCGTCGATGTCAATAATCCCATTGAAAACGCGGCGTGGTCAGTCACCAATCCAGGCAACCAGTTCAATCCAGCTATGTCGGATGGACGACCCGGCTTTGGCAATTTTCTTATTTCTGATTCTGACTGGGGTGGATCTCCTACTGTCATGAACCCGTCGGGAACAGGAGTCTCACATGATGTTTGGAGCCCGCCTTTCAGCTGTCAGAGCCTGACCGAAGTCTATCTGCACATGGACCTCGTATGCGTGCTGAACAACAATGAGGGTGCAGTGATGTATATCGATGTATCCTCCGATAATGGACAGACGTGGCAAACAAAGATGGAGCGCGTGTCGCCGGGGCGTACGTTTTCGCCAGGCCTTCCGACGCTTCAGAATGCTGATGGATACTGCGGTCGATTGACACTGGATATCTCATCTCTTGCAGCCGGTCAACCTTCCGTCATGTTTCGTGTCCGTCACTACGAGGCTTCATGGGACTGGTTTATCGGTTTCGACAACGTCTTTGTCGACGACATCGACTTGATGCAAGTCGGCACCAACACGGTTCTCGCAGTTGAGGATTTCTCAACGGGTCTTCCAGGTAACTGGGTGATTCAGGGACTCAACACTGGTGCCGACACCTGGACCGATACTGATCCGTGCGGGCGGGCCTCTGTCGCAACCGGAGGCACGTTTCCGACGGTCGATGGTCGTGGTATTAACCGATTAGGCACGGGCTTTATGCTTCTTGATTCAGGCTGTGCTCCGAATCCAAGTGAAGATGAGCATCTATTGACGCCAATCCTCGATTGCTCTTTGCAGACAGAGGTTTTTCTCGGTTTTAAGTCCGAGTATGTACCCTACAGTGGCACGACTGCGGAGGTTCTGATCAGCATAGATGGCGGGCAATCCTTCGAGCCGGAGCCAGTGTTTCAGTATCTCAGTAACTCGACGCTTCTCGAGAATGACCAAGATCCTGTCTACGGGGAGATTCTTCTGCCAGTGCCTCGGGCAGCAGGGCAGGCATCAGTCGTTTTTGCCTTCCGATTCCAGAGCACGGGCAATCAGTGGTACTGGGCTGTGGATGACATACATGTAACAGGCAACACGAGCGTGACGCCCGGTCCTGGCCAGGCACCTCGACCAGGTATCTCGGTCCTCGATGTCTCCGGCGCAACCGAGCAAAATGGCCTCTCTGTTCCGAGTGGGTTGCCTGGTCCGTACAGTACGTCAATCGCGTCTTCTACAGACGATTTTGTCTTGACCCTGGGCGGAGCACCGAATCAGACCGTCTTGTTGTTTACCGGTCCATTGTCGCCGGGCGCATTCCTGATGCCCGGTAGCATGGGGCAGCTTGACGTCGGCATACCGAACCCCAATCCTCCGTTTGTTCCAACAGGTATCCTTGTACTGATTGACGGGGGCTCGGGGCATCTGCTGGACAGCTTCTTCAATACCGGGCCAACGGGGACACGGGTGCTTAACTTCGGGCCGACACCGATTGGTCCGGGATTCGTTCTGCCGTTGCAGGCACTTGTTTCCACAGGCGGGCCGACTGTGGTCGCGGCCTCCAATACGGTAACTGTAACGGTCTATTGATTCAGGGACAGATGATGACCTCAATCCCATTGGATGCATGCAGTATCGGTATTGCATCTGCTGCGAAGGCCTGCAGCGCGACTCGGACTCCTGCAATGGCCGGGATGTTGGGGATTGTGAAGGAAAAGTCTGCGGCGCCAGATGCGTCACTCGACAGCATTGACAGCAGTGACACGTCTGCTGTGAGAAGAAGTGAAACGGATGTAAGTGGAATTGGCAGCACCTCACCTCCACCTGCCAGGGCAAGAATGACAGTGCTCGTTGTCGGTGCCGAACGAGCCTCGAATGTGGCTACCTGACCGACAGTGGCGCCGGCTGGTGCTTCAAGAGTGATATCATGGAGTGTCGAGTCTTCGGCGGAGTAGAGCCTAATTCCACAAGAACCGGACTCGTTCAGGGCGTTTGGGGTTGGTGCCATGAAAGTGACGTAGGGTGTCGATCCATCATAGAGGCGACCAGTCGAGATGTCGGCCTCTTGCGAACCGAAGACGAAGTAGTCGAGCAGTGTTACACCGTCGCTGTCAAAGATTGCAATCTCTTCGCCGCTCCCACCGAGCTTGAAGTTGGTGTGGAGGTCGCCATCGGCCGCGTCGTTGTCCGCCCAGAGGAGAAGGACCTCTAAGGGTTGTAGTGTATAGCCCGATGGGATCTGCCATTTGGTGGGATCGGTGATATCGTCGGTGAAATAGAGGCCGTCCATGAGCAGTGGCGAATTCGAGGTATTGAGGATTTCGATCCAGTCCTCGAATTCTCCCATTTCATCGGTGATACCCGAATCGTTCCTGGCGAGTAACTCATTGATCGCAATGGTGCCGGAAACGGGGACAGCTGTCACGATGTAGGAGTATGGAGCGCCCTCAGCATTTCTGGGCTCGAAGATCTTCGCTACGTCTGGTGAGTTGCTTCTTGCACTGATGTGATAGTCGATCTGCATGCCGCCTGCTGCCGCAGGGATCGTCGCGCCGAATTGACCGTCCCCTGCCGATCCGTCCCCGTGAAGACCATCGTCGTACATGGTGGTTCGCGTGAACGCCCCTACGCTACGGTGATGGAGCGATACGCCTCCCAGCCCGTTGGCCGGGCCAATAGCATCGACTGTGATGGTCACGTCATCTGCGTCAGTCGGCTGGGTGGGGGTTTGGGTGACATTGGCAAGTGTTGGTACTGCGCGGTTGATCAGCCAATGGTTCAGCAGAAAAGCGCGCTTGGTGTTGACCAGATCCTGGAGCCCGGGAATGGTGCGAGTCCCATTGTCAAGGACTACATCTACATCGATGTTCTGGGTGAAGTCTGTGTAAGTGTAGAGTTTCTTGGGGTCGGCTTGAACCTCGGCGTCGATGAGCGCCTTGTATTGCGCAGTCATTGGGCCGAGCACGCTCCAGTCGAACACTTCGTCGAGCAATGTGCGGATGTGTGCAGCGTAGTGGTCTCGAATGGACAGACGACTCACCAGTTTGCTGAGCAGTGGGTGTGATGGGTTTGCGATATTGTGGAGCGGGTCGAGTGTTTTGATCGTCTGCGCGGTGAAGCCGCCGTTTATGAACACGCCGAATGACCCATTCAGGTCCCACGGGAGTGTCTGGAGACGGCCATGGTGATCATCCTGATAGACGTAGTAGTTATGCCCTGCACCTGTGTAGCTGTCCAGCGTGCTGAAAACTGAGTTGCACGCCAGCATCCACAGCGCTCGATCAACAGCGAGCACAGCGTCGGTGTTGCTCAGGACCGTCGAGGGAGTCGAGTTGTTCAGTTGGTCACAGACGTTGATGAGGTCCGACCATGTCGTCGGGGTCGGATCACTTTTTAATTCATAGGACGCTTCATAGGGTGTTGTCGTCGGTCCCTGCCATGTCAAAGTGGAGTTTCCAATTCCGCTGGTAACAGGGTCGCACTTGTAGCGATTGCCGTCGTTTCCATTGAACCACTCACCGATCATTTCCTTGTCGACCTGCTGGACATTGACATACACGCCCCAGTTAGATCCGTTGATGACCAGCTTGACGAAATTGGCCTTCGAGGCTGGCATGTAGCGCCTGAGGATGTTGTAGCTGAGTACCTCGCGCATGAATGTCGGGTCGTGGTAGGAGTTGTTCAGGACAACCTTGTCGTATCCCATGAGATTCTGGCCGGAGACGAAGCTGTCCATCGTAATCTTGAACGGTTTCTTCTGCGACCACTGCACAGCGTTGTAGGACGAGTTGCCTTTGAAGCGAACCCCGACATTGCTGTAAGTGACGCCGTCAATAGTAAGGTCGGCTGCGATGTCGATCTCGGCCTGCTTGTTGGCCAGAAGCTGGTTCCAGTAGTCCGATTGGCTGAATGTCAGTTCGATGGTCCGAAGCGTCGTCTCATCATAAAACCCACCGTTCTGGGCAGCAGTATTTCCAATTAGATTGGCGCCGACAAAAAGCAGTGCAATTAAGCGAATCATATGGATCCTCTCATCAATAGGGCACGAGACAGTGGGTTGTCGTATGTTGCGCTAAGGGCAGATGACGATCTCTAGGGCATTTGACGCAAACAGCGTTGCTGTAGCGTCTGCGGCGAAGATTTGCAGGTAGGCTGTGATCCCGGCAAGGGCAGGGATATTTGGCAACCCGAAGACAAAGTCGGCAGCTCCCGCTGCATCCGCGAGTGACGTAGCCATTGGTGTGGCGGAACCCCCGATCAGCAACGTGACGCTGGTTCCTGGAATTGCGTTGCTACCTCCAAAGGCACCAACGGCGAGGATCGCTGTGCTGTAGGCTGGTCCGAGTCTCGACTCAATCGTGACGCCCTGGCCGATGGAGACGCCGGCAGGTGCGTCTAATGTCATTGTGTGCAGCGTGGGGTCGTCTGCGGAAAACAGACGTAGGCCGCAGGACGTCGGTTGATTCAGGGCGTAAGGCGTCGGTTGCACGTAGGTCACCCAGGGTACGCCACCGTCATAGAGGCGGCCAAAGGAAACATCCGCAATCTGGGGCCCAAACGTCACGCTGTCTATAATGGTTATTCCGTCAGCGGCAACGATTGCAACCATCTCACCGGCTGCATTTAGCTTGAAGTTTGCGTGGAGTGGCCCGTCCGTGCCATCCTCGTCGAGCCAAACCAGGAGCGTACCGCCCGGTTGAATCGTGTAGCCGGCAGGGATTGCCCACTTGGCGAGATTCGTGAGTTTGTCGGTCAAGAACAGCCCGTCAAGAAGCACGGGTGAGGTTGAGGTGTTCAGTATCTCAACCCAGTCTTCGTGTTGACCCGCCTCATCTGTGATGCCTGTGTTGTTCTTTGCAACGATCTCGTTGACAACGAGCGATTGTGCCGAAACACTGAACGCAAAGGCGACAAACAGAATCGTGGTTAGGGAGAGTGTTCTCATATTTTGGTTTCTTTATGGCTGGTCCATTAAGGGCAGATAATGATTTCGATGGCGTTGGAGGCCCATAGTATACCACCCGCATCGGCAGCGAAACTCTGTAAGTAGGCTGTGACTCCGGCGAGCGCGGGGCTGTTGGGGATGTTGTAGACGAAATCGACTGCACCGGAAGCATCGGCCTGGGCAACCGCAAGGGGTGCTGCGCTGGCGTTTAGCAGGAGTGAGACGCTTGTTGCAGGAAGTGCCGCGTTCCCACCACCTCCAGCGAGCGCCAGAACGACCATGCTCATTGCCGGTGCAGAATGAATCTCCAGATTTGCGGTCTGTCCGACCACGACGCCTGCTGGCGCATCCAATGAAATGGCATGCAGAGTCGAGTCATCGCTGGAGTAGGAGCGGATTCCACAGCTGCTCTGCTCGTTCAATGCGTCGGGTGTGGGTTCGAAATATGTGACCAGGGTCGGACCTCCATCGGTGAGCCGACCGTAGGAAATGTCGCCTTCCTGAGGTCCAAACACAACGTAGTCCAGCAGGGTGGAGCCGTCTGTGTCGAACACGGCGACTTCTTCGCCACCCGCGCCGAGCTTGAAGCTGGTGTGCAGGGGACCATCCGTTTCGTCGTTGTCGGACCAGATTAGGAGAGTCTCGCCTGGCTGCAGCGTGTAGCCAGATGGAATCTGCCATTTGGTTGGATCGGCAACATCATCGGTGACATAGAGCCCGTCCATGACCATCGCAGCAGGGGAGTTGTTCAGGATCTCGATCCAATCTTCATGCTCACCCATCTCGTCGGTGATACCTGCATCGTTCTTGGCCAGGATCTCGTTAATAGAGACACCGCTCGCTGCGGGCGTCGCGGTTGCGATGTAGCGAATGGCTGCGCCTTCGGCACCGCGAGGTGAGAATGTCTTGGCCATACTGGGCGGATTGCTGCGGCAGCCAACGTAGTAATCGACTGGAACACCACCCCCTTGAGCTGCAATCGTTGCTCCGTAGACTCCGTCGCCTGCAGCGCCATCACCGTGCAGTCCATCGTCAAACATCGGGTAGCGAGAAAACGCGCCAGATGTCCGCCAGAAAAGCCACACGGCACCCACGCCAACCGTTGCCTCTGAGACATTCGCGGTGACAGTCACCGTGTCTGTGTCATTGGGTTGAGTGGGTGTGTGAGCAAGTCCTGTCATGGTTGGCGCTGCACGATCAACACTCCAGAAATTCTCGATGTAGCTGCGGCGCGTTGTGACAAACGGCTGAAGGCCTGGCATGACTTGTCCACCAGGGCCACCTCCGAGTGCTATGTCCTGAGTCACACCTTGCTGAAAGAGTGTGTATGAATAGAGCTTCTTGGTGTCAGCTTGAACCTCGGCGTCAATCAAACTTTGGTATTGGGTTACTAAACCGCCAATTGTGGTCCAGTCAAACCACTCGTCCAAAATCGTGCGGATGTGGGCACAGTATGTGTCGCGGATATCCGGCAGGCTGAGGAGTTTTGCGATTAGCGGGCGCGAGGCATTGGAGACATTCGCCAGGACGCTCATTGTCTTAATGCTGGTGGAGTTGTATCCATTGCCAAAAGCACCGAACGATTCATTTAGGTCCCAGGGGATTGTCTGAAGACGTCCCTGATGATCATCATGAAATAGATAGTAGTTGTGGCCGGAGCCTGAGTAGCTGTCGAGGTTGGCGAACACATTGTTGAATGCGAGCATCCAAAGGGCGCGATCAACTGCAAAGATGGGATCCAGGTTGCTCACGACCTGAGCACCGAGTGAGTTATTGAGTTGATCGCAGGAATCGATGAGGTCGAGCCATGTGGTCGCTGTCAGGTCGCTCTTCAACTCGTACGAGGATTCATAGGGCAACTGTGCCGTGCCCAGCCAATTCATGGCTGACCCACCAGGGGGGCCGCCGCCAACAGGATCACATTTGTAGCGGTTGCCATCGTTGTCTTCGTACCACTCGCCGAGCATCGCTTTGTCCACTTGTTGAACATTGACATAGACGCCCCAATTCTCGCCGTTGATGATCAGCTTCACGAAATTCGCCTTCGCCGCGGGCATGTACTGACGGAGAATGTGATAGCTCAACACTTCTCTGCAAAACGTCGGGTCCTTGAACGAGTTGTTCAGGTTGATCTTGTCGTAGCCCAGAAGATCCTGGCCTGAGACAAAGCTGTCCATAGTGATCTTGAAGGACTTCTTCTGTGACCATGGGATGCTGTTGTAGGAGGAGTTGCCCTTAAAGCGAACGCCTACGGAGTTGTAGGTTACGCCATCCATGGTGAGGTCTGCGCTAATGTCGATCTCAGCTGATTTGTTGTTGATGAGTTGCGTCCAGTAGTCGGTCTGAGAGAATGTCAATTCGATCGTTCGAAGAGTTGCTTCGTCGTAGAAATCAGCTTGGGCAAGCGTCGGTGTCGCGAAGCATGAAAGCGCAATGGCCAGCAGGGGGAAGTTCTTCATTCGTCATTCTCCTCAGGGGGCGCGAGGTGACTTGGCAATTAACAGATCTCCGAACCCCATTTCCTGAGGCAGGTTCCGCTGTTTTTCTTGTCCAAATGGCAATGTCATTAGCGCCGACCCCAATGCTTTTATGCAAGAGGTTCGTCGGG
>PVBE012551253.1_pt1 | contig 12882 bp, 12 predicted proteins | sample 1631181 | NCBI WGS metagenome assembly PVBE01 (sample SAMN08397723, study PRJNA350692) | Marine metagenome, whole genome shotgun sequencing project. | isolation source: water | place: Pacific Ocean | collected 2012-04
CAGCAAGGAATAGGCCGCCCCAGCACCTACGCACCCATCATGGGCACCATCCTGGAGAGGGACTACGTGCGCAAGGAAACCGGGAGGTTCGTGCCCACAAAACTGGGCATTGCCGTCACCGATCTGCTAACGGCCCAATTCCCCGACGTCATGAACATCGGATTCACGGCCCGGATAGAAGAGGAGCTGGACGAGATCGCCCACGGAAGGCAGGAGTGGGTGCCGGTCCTCAGACAGTTCTACGAGCCCTTCGACAAGGCCGTCGAGCGGGCGATGAAAGAGGCTGAAAGGGTGCCCAGAGACCAGATATTGGTCAAGGTCGGCGTCAAGTGTCCAGGCCCTAAGGAGATGGTCGATTGCGCCTGGGACGGCGACATCGTCGAGCGAAGGCAGAGGGGTAGGAACGGCAAACGGTTCTGGGGCTGCTCCACATATCCCAAATGCACCTTCACCGTGAACCAGAGGCCGCTGCCGGAGCCGTGCCCGGAGTGTGGCAAGCTGCTGGTCGCGTTGAGCCGGACTGAGGCCGGGTGCACTTCGTGCAAGTACCGGGGCGGGCTACCAGAAAGTGAACCACCGGAGACCGCTGTCCAGCCCCCTCGATAACTCTCACCCACTCCGGCTCTGATAATGCACCGGCCCGTGTTCGCCTCATTCTGAGTCATCCCTCCGAAGGATGAAGAAGCTGGTGTGGTTGAAGTCGATTGAGCTGCCCCCCCCGAAAACTGGTGAAGGTTGAATGTTAGTCAACGGGGCCGGAAAAGGGTGAGAATTACCAAGGAAGAAGCATACACCAGAGCAGGTCATCAACAAGCTGCCGATATTGTTCCTATCAATGGGGACTAAGATAGCGAGTGGTACAAATACGAGGGCAGGTCAATGGAGTCACATGCGATGCTGGAAGATGATGTCCGAGCCATTACGACGGCACATGGCCGCAGGGTGGGTACGTCCAGTCACGATGCAGCTGGACGCCACATCATCGAGCGACTTGGGCAGATTGGCGTTGAAGGATACGAGGGCAGCTCATTCGAACTCCCTTACCGGAGCGATGACGAGAGCTTCCTGAACATCGTAGGTCGACTGACGGGTACGAACCCAGATTAGGAATCAGCGGCCAGCCGTGGTGTTCTAGGTTATTAGGTACGAACATAGAACATCGCGTCCGTGCCTCTGCCCCGGATTTCTAGCTAACATGGTATGTCGTATCAGTCGCTCCCGGGACCGACGGGGTGCCCGCACCCTTGTGGGACGACCATTCGACGACGGGAGGTCAGGCGGGGTCTGTCACTACAGATTGCAAACAGGAGGCCCGAGGGTCCGTCTCGGTCGGGGATGCCTGGGGGTCATAGGACGGTTGCAGATGGAGCGGGGGTGGCCGACGCGCAACCTGTGTCGAGTCCGCCGCAAGGAGTTTTGGGGACCATGGTCTTGGTCCACGTGCAAGACGTTAGACTCACGACGGCTACGAGTCGGTAGGGTCTCCGACCTCTTTTACCAGCTGAGAGAACAGATGGCCCTCGGCCAGGACCTGTGCCGCCGCCGAATAGGGGTCCAGGTCTCCGCTCTCGACCTTTGCCGCCATCTCGTTTAAAGACCCATCTCCGACTAGAAGTCCGGCTATCTCGACCTCCACAGCCTCTTTGAGAGTCCGGACAAACTCCTCCCGCTGCCGCTGGCGTCGCCGCAGGTCCAGGTTTTCCGTTTCCTGTAACACGCGACGGTGGTCGGTTACGGAGTCGAAGAGTTCTTGGATCCCCTCGTTTCTGTCTGCCCGTGTCAGCAGCACGGGCTGCGTCCACCAGGATCTGGCACTTTTCAAGTCCAGCATTGAACCGATGGCCGTGGCCAGACGGCGAGCCCCGTCCCTGTCGGCTTTGTTGACCACGAATATGTCGGCGATCTCCATGAGACCGGCCTTCATAGTCTGTATGGCATCTCCGGCCTCGGGAACGAGGCAGACCACCACCGAGTCGGCTACCCTCATAATGTCCAGTTCGGTCTGGCCTACGCCCACGGTCTCCACGAAGACCAGGTCCTTGCCGAAGGCGTCGAGCAGTCTCACGCAGGCCCTGGCGGTCCGGGAGACCCCTCCGTGAAACCCGCGCGTTGCCAGGCTGCGCATGAACACGCCCGGGTCCAGGGAGTGCCGCTGCATCCTGATCCGGTCTCCCAGCACGGCTCCCCCGCTAAAGGGACTTGTGGGATCGACGGCCAGTACCCCCACCGTGCTGCCCTGCGCCCTGGCGATCTGTATCAGTCCATCGACGATGGTGCTCTTGCCGGCACCGGGAGGGCCTGTAATCCCAATGCAGTACGCCTTGCCCACTCTGGAGTTTACCGCGGCCATAACTGAGGAGAGGGCGTCAGCGTCTTGCTCAAGCAAGGTAAACAGCCGGGACAGGGCCCGCCTGTCCCCTTCGAGTAACCTGTCCACCAGTCGAGATATCAAACTTGCCATGCTCCGGCGGGCCGATGGTCGGGTGGGCTTAATGGGCGGTACAACCCAGGATCGGGGCTGGCGTCTCGGCGTAGAGACTGTCGGTTCGTTGTCAGAATGTAATTCTCTCCGACGGGTAACAAGGGTCCTTCCCCTTCTTTGTAGTCAGGCAACCATAGATCGCATAGGTTCCAGCGAGGTCTCTCTGCAGGCGATAGGCGGCGGCGTACACGGTATTGACTATGGATTACCAGACGGCAGGTCACTCCTCATCTAATTTGCGGACAAGGTTTGCCATCTCTATCGCGGCGATGCCTGCGTCGAAGCCATTGTTGCCGTGTTCCCCCCCGGTGCGGTCCTCGGCCTGTGCGACGTTGTGAGTCGTCAGAACGGCGAAGATGGCCGGCACGCCCGTTGAGAATGACACGTCTGCAATGCCCCTGGCGGCCTCGGCCGCGACGTAGTCATAATGGTCGGTCTCGCCCCTGATGACGGCGCCCAGGCAGATCACGGCGTGGTAGCGGTCTGACTCCGCCATCTTTTTAGCTATAAGAGGGACCTCGAACGAGCCGGGCACCCACGCCACCGTTATGTCATCTTCGCGGACCTGATGGCGGGCCAGGGCGGACCTGGCGCCCTCCAGGAGTTTCGATGTGATGGACTGGTTGAACCGGGAGACGACGATGCCGAATCTGAGGCCCTCGCCTTGAAGTTCACCTCGCAGCTCAGTAGCCATACTTGGGCCTCCAAAACCGGGCATTACATATCGGGGTCCAGAAGATGCCCCATCCTCTGTAGCTTGGTTGTGAGGTACCGGCGGTTCTCCTCATTGACGTGCGCGATGATCGGTACCCGCTCGACCAGCTCCAGCCCGTAGCTTTCGAGGCCAACGACCTTCCTGGGGTTGTTGGTCAGGATGCGCATCTTCCTGATCCCCAGGTCGGCCAGTATCTGCGCACCGATGCCGTAGTGGCGTAGGTCCGGGGCGAACCCCAGGGAGATATTGGCGTCCACAGTGTCCAGCCCGCTGTCCTGGAGCGAGTAGGCTTTCAGCTTGTTGTGGATGCCGATCCCCCGTCCCTCCTGTCGCATGTACAGGAAGACTCCTTTGCCCTCATGCTGAATAGCCTTGAGCGCCAGCGACAGCTGCTCGCGGCAGTCGCACCTGGTGCTGCTGAACACGTCCCCGGTCATACACTCGCTCTGAACCCGGACCAGGGTCGGCTCGTCGGCCAAGATCTCCCCTTTCACCATGGCTACGTGCTCCTCGCCGTCCATGATGCTGCGGTAAGACACCGCCGTGAAATCGCCGTACACTGTCGGTATCCTGGCCTCCGCCGTCCTGTCGATCAGCTTCTCGTGGTCGTGGCGGTAAGCGATGATATCCGCGACGCTTACGATCTTGATGTCTTGGTCGCCGGCCACCTTTTCGAGCTCCGGCATTCGGGCCATGGTGCCGTTCTCGGCCATAACCTCGCAGATAACCGCCGCCGGTTGCAGTCCGGCCAGGTGCGCCAGATCAACGGAAGCCTCTGTCTGGCCGGCCCTCACCAGAACGCCGCCCTCGGTGTATCGCAGCGGGAAAACATGTCCTGGCCGCGCCAGGTCTTCGGGCCGGGTTTCAGGGTCCAACAGCGCCTTGACCGTCTCCGCTCGGTCGTAAGCGGATATCCCCGTCGTCGTACCCTCCAGGGCGTCAACAGACACCGTGAAGGCGGTGCTCTGGCGGGCGGTGTTGGATTGGACCATCAACGGGAGTTGGAGCATCTCCAGTCGCTGGCCCATCATAGGCACGCAGATCAGTCCACGTCCGTGAGTTGCCATTAAGTTGATGGCTTCGGGGGTTACCATCTCAGCCGCCACCGCGAGGTCACCCTCGTTCTCGCGGTCCTCGTCGTCCACGATGATGACCATCCGGCCTGCTTTGATATCTTCTATGACGTCTTCGACCGAGGACAGAGGCATGTTAATTCCCCGTCAGGATGCGGTACCGTACCTGTTCCGCATGGGTTATCGCTGCCCCGTGAACAGGCTCTCCACGTACTTGGCTATTATATCAACCTCCAGGTTGACACGGTCACCGACCTTTCGCTCACCCAATACCGTGTTCTCCCGAGTGTAAGGGATTATGGTAACCACGAACGACTGGATATCACAGTTTACTACCGTCATGCTGGTGCCGTCTATAGCGATAAATCCCTTCTCGACAACGTAGCGCATGACAGACTTCGGAGCCTGGAATTTCATCAACAGAGCTTCCTCTTCTACCTCAATAGACTCCACGGTGACCGTGGCGTCCACATGCCCCTGGACGATATGCCCACCGTAACGGCCGTCCGCCGCCAGGGGCCGCTCCAGGTTTACCGGGTCACCCTGGCGCAGAAGTCCGAGGTTGGAGCGGCGCAGAGTCTCGGGAACCACGTCCACCGAGAAGGTCTCGGTATCCCTCTCGGTAACCGTGAGGCATACTCCATTCAAGGAGATACTATCGCTGACTTTCAGGTCATCCATGACAGTGGACGCGCCGATAACCAGGCGGCCGGGCGTGGCGGTCCGAACCCTGCCAACCTCTTCAACTATTCCTGTGAACATCGCTCTTCGCCTCGCAATACCCTACAACGGCAACATCGGGACCCAACTGGACGATGCTGATCCGGTCCAGGCGCCTGGCCTGCGCCAAGCGCTCGACGCCGGCACCCGCTACCGGCGATGGGGCGGCTAGGCCACCCACGATGATGGGAGCTACGAACGCCACTACCTTGTCAACCAGGCCCCGGTCAAACAGTGAGCCCAACAGCGTACCGCCGCCCTCGACCAGCACGCTGGTGACGTCCCGGCGGCCCAGGGCCGCCAGTAGTTCGGACAGGTCAACGGAGCCGTTCTCGGCCGGCAACTTTTCGACCTCCGCTCCCGCCTCGACCAGGGCGCGGCACGTGGCCTCATCGGCGCCGGAGACGACGATCAGCGTCCGCCCCGGCTCGGCCAGCAGTGCGGATTTCAATGGCGTCCGGCCGCCGCTGTCCACCACCACTCGCAGCGGTTGTCTCTCGGAGGGCTGACCCTGACCGTTTCGGGCCGTCAGCCTGGGGTCGTCGGCGAGCACCGTACCGATGCCTACCATTATTGCGTCTGAGGCAGCCCGCATCTGTTGGACTCGACCGCGGGCCTCCTCCCCGGTGACCCACCGGGAATCGCCGGTCCTGGTCGCTATCTTCCCGTCCAGGCTCATGGCGAATTTGGCGGTGACGAACGGAGTTCCCGTGGTAATGAATTTCACCCACGCTTCCGTTACCTGGCGTGCCTCCTTTTCGTGCTCGCCGACATACGTTGTTATTCCGGACTCGTTCAGACGGGAGAGACCCTTTCCGCCAACCAGCGGGTTGGGGTCCACCATGGCGGCGTGGACCTCGACTATACCCGCTTCGATGATCGCCGGCGCACACGGAGGAGTCCTGCCGAAGTGGTCGCAGGGCTCCAGGGTAACGTAGAGTGTCGCGCCTTTGGCTTCGGGGCCGGCCTGCTCCAGTGCCATCGCTTCGGCGTGACCCTGGCCCGGAGGCTGGGTCCACCCCTCGCCTATAACCCGGCCCTCCTTCACCAACACCGCCCCGACGGCGGGGTTTGGGCTCGACGAGCCGACCGCGTTCTTGGCCAGCGCCAGGGCCCGATGCATGTAGGTCATGGCGCTATACTACCCGCGCTTATCCCGGAAATCCCGGTAGATGCGGCTGGCTGTGGGGTCGGTCTGACCCTGGTATTTACTACCCAGGGCGGCGGAGCCATACAGGTTCTCTACAGGGCTGGACAGCCGTAGATAGGAAAGCTGGCCTATTTTCATACCGTAGTAGAGCGTGACGGGGAGGTTGGCGACATTGCTCAGCTCAAGGGTCAGATGGCCCTTCCACCCGGGGTCCACGTAGCCCGCCGTGGAGTGGATCAACAGGCCGATGCGACCGAGTGAGCTTTTCCCCTCTAGCCTTGCCACCAGGTCATCGGGCAGTTCGATGTGCTCCGATGTGCTTGCCAGCACAAACTCGCCCGGGTGCAGGATAAATGGGTCCTTCTGATCGATCTCAACCATATCTGTCAGGTCGCTCATGTCCTGCCGTACGTCTATGAAGGCCCTCCGCGAGTTCCGAAAGACCAGCAGACGCCTGTCCAGGTGGACATCCACGCTGGCTGGCTGGATGCAGCCCTCATCGAGGGGATCGATGACGATCCGGCCTTTGGCAAGCTCTTCTCTGATAGTACGGTCGCTTAGAACCATGGCTCCTCCGAGCGGTCGACCGCTGCGTCTACGAGCAGGGTCCGCTCAGGCAGATTGTAGCAACCGCTTACCTTGGGCGCAACGATGTCAGCGTTGGTCGCCAAGTCACCGGTGTTCCTCCCGGTCGAAAAACGGGCGCCTCCCTTTGGGAGACGCCCATCGGTTTTTCAAGAGTGGCTTCGACCGGATTACTGGATGTCGAACACGGCCTGTACCGACAACCTCAGGTCAAGCTCGCCACCGCTGATGGACGTTCCCGGCGCGGGGGCCGCTGCCGCCACGGCGAACCGCTCTGCATCGCCAAAGTCCCTGACCACCGGGCTGCCGCCGCCGAACTCAGTTATGAAGACCAGCCGGCCGAGAGAGACCCCGGTCAGCGCGGCGAAATGCTGGGCCTTGGCCAGGGCGTCGTTAACGGCTGCCTCGCGGAGCTGCGTCATGAAGGGCTTGGGGTCCTCCACGGTGAAGCTGATGCCGTTGATCCTGATAAGATCGCCGCCGGCCGTCGTTACCTCGTCGATGATATTGCCTACCCCGTCCAGGTCCCTTATCTTGACGGACGCCGAGTTGCTGACGGTATAGCCCATCAGCACCTGCTTGCCGGACCGCTGGCCGTCCTCAATCACCTCCATCCACTCGTACCGAGGCCAGATGTTGAAGGACCTGGTCTGGATGTCCTTATCCTCTACGCCGCGGTCTTTCAGAGCGGCCAAGACCGCATCCATGGCCTGGGCGGCCTGTCCTCGGGCCTCCCCAACTGTGTCGCTCATGGACTCTACACCGATGTTCAACAGGGCAAGGTCCGGCTCCAGGCTGATGATGCCCTCTCCGGTTACCGAGATACCGGCCTGGGAGCTGACTGCTTGTACGTAGGATGCTCCGGCGACCCCGGGGGCGTAACCCGCTCCTTGCGAGGTCTGGGGCACGGCCTGTACGACGACCTGCGGCTGAGGTGCCGCGCCCACCTGGGTTGAAGCAACCTGGCTAATGGACGCTACCGCTGTACCCACCGCGGTGGTGACACTATCGGTAATGGCCGCCGACTCGGCCGGCGAAACACCCGCCGGGTTTGCCTCGGACTCATCCGAGGCCTCTCCGTTCCCACAGGCGACCGCGAAAACCATCAGCGTCGCCAGCGCCGTGGCCGCTAACACACCTCTTATCCTGGTGATCCTGATCATCTCTTTCGTCCTCCTAGACCTTTGATAGCTTTTGTAACCGCTTCGAGGGGCTTTCAACCCACTCACTAGTAAAGACGTGGAATTGCCTGGAAATGTTCCCTACTCTATACGGCCGGACCCACAGATCTGTCTAGACAGGCGGGCGTGCGGGTTCGGTGATGTGCCTTCTGGGGGAGCGGTCCGGTAGCAAATCAGGGGCGAGCCCACTCTAGCTCATCCGGTAGCGGAAACTGAGTCGCCGGACGTTCAGGCTACCGGCCAGATTGACGCCGGCGGCGTATCGCCATCCAGAGGGTGGAGACCGCCAGGACCGCGAAGAGTCCGCCGACCGCGGCCTCTAGCTGCCAGACCGGCATCTTGATTCCATCGTCGTCCACGGTGGTCTCGGAAGTCCCGGCTGCGCTTACGGTCTCCTGCGACACTGTACCTGAAGCCGGTGCAACCTCAGCTTCGTCCTTTGGCGTCACTGTCTCCGGTTCGACCGCGGCAACCTCCTCGACAGGGGCGGCCAGGGCCTTTTCCTCTTCTGATTCCTGGACCATCGCTCGCTCTAGCGGCTGTGGTGTCATGTCGGCAGCCTCTTCCGCGACGGTGTCCTCGGTCGAAGCTTCGGCCGGCGCAGCTGCGGCCTGGGTGGCGGCCGGTGCGGCCGTGGCCTCGGGCAGGCGCGCGGCCAAGGGAGCCGGAGCCCCCGGTGGGCTCTCCGCCAGAGATGGTGCTTCCTGTACCATCTCGGCGACCGCCCCCGCGCCGGCCGGAATATCCTGCACGCTTACGCTTTCTCCACCCTGCGTGACCACACCGAGGACATCGCCCAGTACCAGCGCCACAAAGAGCAGTGCCGCCACCGAGGTCGCGAACCGTGTTGTCAGGGCAAGGCGTCGCGGAAGTTCCGATGGCGCAGATGCCGGAACCTGAGTTAGAGCGAAGGAGCGCGGCACCGCGAGTTCGGGGAGTCCGGACAATAGCCCGACCGTCGCCCGAAGAGACTCGAGTTCCACGCGACACCCCTCGCACTGGGCGAGGTGTCCTTCTACACGTGCAGCCTCCGACGCGCTGACCTGTCCGTCGATATAGGAGGACAGCAGCACGCTCAGCCTGCGATGCTTAATTTTCTCCCAAAACCCAAACACTATGCCCACCCCCGTCACTCTAAATGACGGTATTGCGACGGTAAAAGTTCCCTGTGTTGTGCGAGGTATTCACGACACCGGGTCCGCGCCCTGCTAAGCCGTGATTTGACCGTCCCCAGCGATGCGCCGGTGGCCTCGGCCGTCTCCTCATAGCTGTACCCCTGGACATCGATCATCACCAGGACGGTCCGCTGGTCCTCGGATAACGACAGGATGGCGCGTTGAATCTCGGCCCCCAGCTCGCCTCTGACCACGTACTGGTCCGGAGACTCCTCGCCGGAGGCGATCTGGAAATTGGGGTTGAGGAGGGACTCGTCCAGGGAGTCCTCGGGACGTCTGCGAGACGAACGCAGGAAGTCCTTGCTGGCATTGGCGGCAATACGGAGGAGCCAGGCCCTCAGGTTGCCGCCACGGAATTTGCCGACGGCCTTGTAGGCCGAGATGAAGGCCTCCTGGGTAACGTCTTCGGCGGAGGTACGGTTCCCCAGGATCCGAGCCGAAAGGTTGAAGACCCGGGACTGGTAGCGCTCGACGATGGCGTTGAACGCGCCCAGGTCTCCTCGTTGACTTCGGATTACGAGTTCGGTGTCGTCGAGTTCCATGCCTGTGCGACCCCCTGGGGGGTCTTAATACCTCTGTCCGGCGTCACGCATCAATCATACTCCAAATTCGGGCCGGCCGGCCCTCAAGGTGCGTGACGCGACCCCCGGAGGCGCCGCAGTGGTATAATATTAAGCAGTCACAGAGTCGTTGAATCCCTATCCAGGGCGGAAAACAGGGAACATGCGCGCCTTAATCAGAGAGCTAATCGAGACCGTCATCCTGGCGCTGCTGATCTTCATGACGCTCCAGTTCAGCGTCCAGAACTTCCGTGTGGAAGGCCCTAGCATGACACCCACAGTCGAAGGCGGCCAGTACCTACTGGTCAACAAGGCTGTTTACTTTCATTTAAACCCCGCAGACGTGAAGAGGTGGCTCCCGTTCATCGACGTCGATGATGAAGACAACGTGTTCCCTTTCCACCAGCCGCGTCGAGGAGAGATCATCGTGTTTAAGTTCCCAAGAGATGAGTCCCGGGACTTCGTAAAGCGCGTGATCGGGGTTCCCGGTGACACAGTCGAGGTGCGCGACGGTCAGGTATTCATCGACGGTGAGCCGCTCGACGAGCCGTATATCCAAAAACCCGATGAGGCCAACATGGACCCCTTCGTAGTCCCTCCTGGGGAGTACTTCGTGATGGGAGACAATCGAAGGTTCAGCAACGACTCGCGGGACTGGGGATCGGTGCCGGAGAACAACATCATCGGCCGCGCGTGGGTGAGCTACTGGCCTCTCGACGCCTGGCGGTCTCTACAGGCATTCGGCGGTCACTAAACGGACTCTTTAAACCAGCCCCTACAGCGTCCGACGCCACCCGCATGCCGGGACTAGGGTTCCTTCGCATAACCCTCAAAAACTCCGTGATACAATGGGCCCGGCAGCGACCGGTGGTGTCCGCAAGATGTCGGCGCCCGCCCACCCGGGTCAACGCCGTTCTCCACGGTCAGCATCCATCCCTGAAGCAGCGATTCCACAGAGGTGTTTACGCCGGTGAACACGTTTCGCATCAGCGCCGGAGGGGACAGTTTCAGGCGGTACCTCTTGCACAAGGGCTACCTGGAGCCGGATGAGGTCGCAACCATCACCCAACTGGGCGGCGGCGTGTCCAACGACGTCATCAAGGTGGTGTCCGACCGGAGGGCGGCCGTTTTCAAGCAGGCGCTGGCCAAGCTTCGCGTCAAGGAGGACTGGTATATAGACCCGGAGCGGTCCAACGCGGAGAAGGACTGTCTCAAGCTGATGCGCCGAATCCTGGGCCCGAAGTATGTCCCGGAGGTGGTCTTCGAGGATGAGGAGAACTTCGTCTTTGCCATGGAACTGGCCCCGGAAGGCAGCGAGGAGTGGAAAACGAAGCTGCTCCGGGGCGAGGTGGACATGGACATCGCCGGACAGGTGGCTCGGGTCCTCGCCCGGTTTCACGACGCGACAAATGAGAGCGACGAGGTTATCCGACGGTTCGACCAGCAGCAACGGTTCGTGGACTGCCGGGTCGATCCCTATTTCGAGACCATTGCGATTCGCCATCCGGACCTGGCCCCCGAGATCAGATCGGAGATAAACCGGATGCTGTCGGTGAAGAAGGTCCTGGTGCACGGCGACTACAGCCCCAAGAACGTCCTCATCTCACCGGGGGCGGCGCAGGTCTGGCTCCTGGACGCCGAAGCGGCCCACCTGGGCGACCCTACGTTCGACATCGGTTTCCTACTCAACCACTTTCTGCTGAAAGCGGTCAAGGTCGGGACGGCCTCGGAAAAGATGCTAGATGCCTTCCTCCACGTAGGACGGACCTACGGCCTTGAGATCAAGGAATTCCCTGCCGATTGGATCGAGGAGCACACCTGCCGCCAACTGGGACTTCTTCTGCTGGCGCGGGTTGACGGCAAGTCGCCGGTGGAGTACCTGATCGACGAGGGCGACAGGAACGTCGTGCGAAGAACGGCGACCCGGATTATACAGGGGCGACCCAGACAGTACGGCTTGGTCGCAGAGATCATGGCCGACGAGATGGCCAGAGGGAGGTCGATCAGGTGATAATCTCAACAATCAAGGCCCGGCAGGTCTACGACTCCCGGGGCAATCCCACGGTGGAAGCGGACGTGGTCCTCGAATCAGGGGTCATCGGTCGCGCCATCGTCCCCTCGGGGGCTTCCACCGGGTCCCACGAGGCCCTGGAACTGCGGGACGGCGACCCATCCAAATTCCGAGGGCGGTCGGTATACAGGGCCATCGACAACATCCACACCGTGATAGCACCCAGGCTGGCCGGGTCCAGTGTCGCCGACCAGGCCGAGTTGGACCGCACGCTGATCGAGCTCGACGGTACCGAGAACAAGGGTCGGCTGGGCGCCAACGCCCTTCTAGCGGTATCCGCGGCGGCGGCGTGGGCCGCCGCCAACGAGTCAGGCCTGCCGCTCTACCGCTCCCTGGGAGGAGAGCTGGGGCGGGAGTTGCCCATGCCGCAGACGCAGGTTATCGGCGGCGGGACCCACGCCGGAGGCACCATCGACGTCCAGGACTTTTCGGTGATTCCTATAGGCGCCAGGTCTTTCACCGAGTGTGTCGAGATGCTCTTCAACATCCAATGGTCCACGCGGGAGGCCATGCAGGCACGAGGCAAACCGGTCAGCGTCGCCGATGAGGGCGGGTTCTGGCCGACCTTCGACCGCAACGAGGAGGGGCTTGAGGTGCTGATGGAGGGCATCGAGCGATCCGGCTACAGGCCCATGGAGGACGTGGCCATCGGCCTGGACATTGCGTCAAACCAGTTTTATCACGACGGGAGTTACAGGTTCGAACTCGAAAACAGGACCATGAGCTCCGCCGAGTTCACCGACCTGCTGGAAGGATGGACAGAGAGGTATCCGATCCTGTCCATCGAAGACGGTATGGCCGAGGACGACTGGCGCGGCTGGGAGCTGCTGACTAGACGGCTGGGCGACCGGGTCCAGATCATTGGAGACGACCTGTTCACCACCGACGTTGACAGGATCGGACAAGGGATAGAGCGGGGCATAGCCAACGCCGCCCTAATCAAGATGAACCAGATCGGCACGATCACCGAGACCATCGACGCCATCAGGCTCTGCCAGAAAGCCGGCTACCTCCCCGTCGTGTCCGGGAGGTCGGGCGACTCCGAGGACGTCACCTACGTCCACATCGCAGTTGCAACCAACGCCGGGCAGATCAAGAACGGTGCATGGGCCCGGTCCTGTCGCCTCTGCAAGTACAACGAGGAGGCCCGGATCGAGGAGGAGTTGGCCG
>PVBE010155417.1_pt1 | contig 12881 bp, 12 predicted proteins | sample 1631181 | NCBI WGS metagenome assembly PVBE01 (sample SAMN08397723, study PRJNA350692) | Marine metagenome, whole genome shotgun sequencing project. | isolation source: water | place: Pacific Ocean | collected 2012-04
CTGAGCTCGAACGGTCGCTCGGTTTGGACTTTAGCGGTAACTCTCTACTGGTGACCTTTCATCCGGCCACGACCGCACCAGAGGAGTCCCTTGTGCATTTGAACGAAATGCTCGCCGCTCTTGATAGTCAGAATAACACATTCCTAATCTTCACCCTGCCCAACGCTGACCCGGGTGGCCGGAGGCATGCTTCGGTAATCAAGGAGTTTGTCAACGACCGGACTAACGCTGTCGTGTTTGAGTCCCTGGGCCAGGAGCATTACCTCTCGTGTCTACGTGAGGTCGACGGCGTGGTCGGCAACTCATCAAGTGGTTTGTTGGAGGCACCGAGTCTTGGCACCGGTACTGTTGACATTGGATCCCGTCAGCTAGGGCGCCTTAGAGCACCGAGCGTCATATCCTGTGCTCCGCACCGGGATGAGATCGCCTCCGCCATCGATCACCTCTATTCTCCGGGATTCCGCGAGATCTCAGAGGCCCAGGTAAGTCCCTATGGCAAGCCTGGGGCAGGTGTGAAGGTGGTGGAGAAGATTGCCGCGACGCCACTCGAAAATATCATCCGGAAACGATTTGTCGACCTCCTATGACGACCGGTTCCAACATGCCCCAGAACGCGGGCCAATCCCCAGACTGGCGTCGGGCCATAATACCTCCTACAGCGACGGTCAGAGAGGCCATAAACAACCTGAATGCTACGGCGCTGCAGGTAGCCCTTATCGTCGACTCAGACGGTAGTTTTCTTGGGATTCTCACTGATGGTGACATTCGACGCTGTCTTCTGAAACCTGAGGGTCTTGATCACTCAATCAACGACGCTATCCAACGCAATCCAGTAGTAGTACAGTCTGGGGTAAATCAACGTGACGTGCTTGCTCTATTACGCACCAAACGACTCCGGCACCTTCCAGTGTTGGATGGTGATCGGCGACTAGTAGGTCTACATAATCTTGAGGACCTTACGGGATCTCCGGAAGTTCCCAACCTGCTTGTGGTGATGGCTGGCGGTAAGGGCGAACGGTTGCGTCCATACACCGAATCCTGTCCAAAACCAATGCTTTTGATTGATAGACGACCAATTCTTGAGCACTGTTTAGAAAGGGCCATTTTCCAAGGATTCAAGCGGTTTATTCTCTCGGTGCATTACCTATCCGACACAATTATGAACTACTTTGGTAATGGCGAAAGGTGGGGTGTCGAAATCGATTACCTCTACGAGGATCAACCGTTAGGAACGGCGGGCGGGCTTGAAAAGCTGGACCCTGTGCCTGATACGTCAGTAGTGGTCACTAATGGTGATGTCCTAACGACCATCGACTATCCCAGTTTGCTTGATTTCCATTATCGACATGACGCTTCAGCAACAATGGCAGTACGTATCCATGAATGGCAATCCCCGTTCGGAGTAGTAGAAGCGACCGGATTGGACATTCAACATATTGAGGAGAAGCCACAGTATCGGGCCTATACCATCGCAGGTGTCTATGCACTCCAGCCCGAAGTGCTACAACTCCTCGACGGAACACCATGTGATATGCCCGATCTATTCGAACGAATTCGGAGCACTGGAGGCAGAACGATTATCTTCCCAACTCATGAGCCATGGGTGGACATCGGCCGAGAGAAAGACTATCTCAATGCTCAAGCTAGAGGGGCAGCCATGGATTCTTTGCCCTTTGAATTTCCAACTTCCGACACAAGTCAACGGTGAACGACGTGACTCCTCATCTTAGTAACCGGACACATTTGAACAGCGTATCAGCCTCTCGCAGAACATCATCTGAACGATTACTGAAATGATATGACTCTCACTGCGATTATTCCTGCACGACTAGGTTCAAAAGGTATTCCAGGAAAGAACCTCATGCTCCTAGCTGGAAAGCCTATGATTCAATACACAATTGAAACTGCGTTAGCATGTCCTGATATCGATACGATAGTATTGACTACCGATGACCCAGGAGTAGTTGCCCTCGGGACGAGACTAGGCATAATCGACTTCTGTGAGCGCCCTCCTGTATTAGCCACAGATGACGCCTCAATGTTTGATGTTATCGAACATACTCTCCTATGGTTACGTGACCGTTATGGTCAATTGCCAGATTCAACCGTCTTACTCCAACCTCCATCTCCCTTAAGGAGTGTCACTGACCTCACTGAGGCAATACGCTTGTTTCACGATAGGCAACTGAATTCTGTGGTAAGTGTGCATGAAATGCAGAACCACCCATGCAATTGTATACATATTGACGGTTTACGATGGGGCTATTTAGTGGAACCACCAGAAGGATCGGTGCGTCGTCAAGATTATCCGTCAAATTACTATTGCATCAATGGTGCAATCTATCTTGCGAATACTGACTATTTACTGAAAAATAGAGGATTTCTATCATCAAATAATCAAGAGTGGTTTGTGATGTCTCGCTTACGGGGTATAGATGTTGATTCGATGGATGACTTACTTGTTGCTGAGGCATTATTATCAAGAACCACGTTGGACGCGGAGAACACTGTTGATGGTTAGTTGGGTTCGATGCAGTCGTAGTCTTGGTCAAGATAGATATGTTTCAGCAAGAGGGCACCTCCGTCACACATGTATCAGCCAGATCCGCCAGATACCTGGCACTGGCGGCACCAGACCTTGAGGGTCGAGGTTTTGTTCAACCGTTCAATTCAAGGGTGCCTGTCTGATCCCCCAAGAGTCCGGATTCAGAACAGTGATCCTTCAGTTCTCGGAGGCAGTTCCGTACAATCGACTCTACCAAAGTGAGATATCGCCACCTTAGATCGAAATGGAAATGGCCGGTTATCGCGATCATACGTGAAGATTCCTCGATATCTCAACTCCCGGAACACACTGTTACAACGATTGTAAATCGATTGACTTGCTCCGTAGCCTCCAAAAGGATAGGCAAACATTCTTGGTGATCGACCCAATATATCTGAAAGTATCAAGTGGCATTGACGAATGTCATTTTCCACAGACTTCTGAGACAGATTTGATATAGCTTCGTGGCAATGGCCATGGGAGCCAATTTCCATACCAGCAACTTGCATTTGGTGAAGATCGGCCTCAGTCACAAACCACTCTTTCACTAATAGTGATTCTTCACCAACATAGGTAGCAATCAGTTCTCCAAGTACCCTATCTGCTTCTTGTCTACTAAGGAAGCGGTTGAGACCATACTTAAGTCTTCGACGTATATCAGAATCTTCATAGCCATAGCTCCGTCGCGCAGCACAAGGTTGTCCTAGGCGAGATTCACCGCCGACAAGATTAACGACTTCACGCCACAGCGATGTCTCTGAGACTCGAGACAGTAGAACATGAAGGCGGTGACTATTAGGGAGTCTTTGATCAACCAGCGGTCCTGTTAGGACAAAGAAGATTCCACCGAGTTCGCGACGACTGAGCAATGCTGTTACCTCTATTGCATGATCCTTAGTGCCGTCATCAAATGTCAAAATGCAGTAAGGTCGGGTTGGTGCATAGGAACCTTCACACATGGCACCTATCTGCTCCGGGGTCAAGATTGTATATCGGTCACTAAGCCAGTCGAGTTGATATTCAAATTCATCAATCCACAATGGACGCAAACCCGTCTCGTGTTTCTGCTCGCGATCACGAACGTAATGGTACATTACTACGATTCCATGTTCGCCTGACTCAGTCATACCAATCTTTTGCATATCAGAATTCTAAAACCATATTTTCCTGATCCTTCATCTAGAACTGGGCTCAGTATCTGTTTCTCAAGATCAATAACCAACTTCTTTACTATATCTCGCTCCTCGTTTGAGTGGAATCGTTGTGACCACGAAATGAGCGCCGGGGAGAAAGGGCGAAGTCCCGTATCCCAAAGTTCAATCAAGGGTTTCGGAGCGAAGTCAATACTATCAATAAGTGACAAGCCCGAGATATGCATTAGTTCTTTCCAAGAACTGAGTGGAAGCTGTTGCTGACAGAAATGAGATCGTCCCCGATCCATCCTTTCTAGTGAAACAACCGCTTCTAGATCACCCTGACTTTCAGCAAGTTTCGCTCTCGGTCTATAATAGAGACAGTCTTGGTAGTTTTCCGTCGGTGAAATCAATATTAGCATACCTCCAGGACGCAAGACACGTCGGCATTCTGCCAAGCTTTGCTTAAGTAGTGGCAAAGAGAAGTCTCGAATAAGATTCGAATAGATACACCCTAGTGAAGCATGTGTAATCGGTATATTTCTGACGTCTGCTAACTGGACTTGTCTAAATGTGCTTAACTCTGATGTTTGTTGAACAGCTGACCGCCGGATATCAATTCCAAAATCGGTAATGCGTCCCGATCGTTGCACTTCTACCTCGTAATCATGATTTGAGACAGAATCAAACATATCGCTACGTGAAAGATCGACACTACGAAAGACGTCAAATGATGAAGCAAATCGCCAACCCTGAAGTAACGACATATGAACTCCATTGCCACAACCGAGATCTAATATTGGACCATCAGCAGCCTGAAGTAGTTTGTACACATGAATAGCTTCAGAGAATTGTAAAAACGCTGTTTCCGGACGTAACCAAAACGCACTGAGATAGGCGCCAAGTAACTCGTCTTCGTGCTGATTGTATCTAGATGCCTGACATCGCTTACCAACACGTGAGATAAGTTCAAGTAGACTCCTTAGTGATTCTGTTAGATCGCTAAATGATAAGTTACTTAATGGTTCGAGAGTTAGTGGAGCTATACATTCAGAACAGAACTGGACGTCAACATGGTTGTGAGTTCCGCACACTGAGCAGATAGAGGAATGCGTTGCCATGGATCTGTCACGATGCTCGTGCCGGTTGATGGTTAGATACCCCTATGTTCACAGCATCTCCCCAAGGCTATATTGGCTTAAACGCTCCGACGAAACCACTGGCCATTGAGGCACCAATCGGTGTATCGCAGAGGGTCTCCATTGCCAGGCCAAGTCCATTGAAGAACTCGGGATTACAGTCTTGGAATATGGGGGGAAAGGGATGAAAATGAAAATATCGAATTGCGTGGCTAAACAGACCAAATTTTTCACATTGATCACGGACCTCGCGCGGTGTATGTTGTCGAAGTTCCACGGGAAGATTGTCCGTACTCGGTGGTTTGGCTTCCTGGTGCTTGACTTCAACTCTTCCATTCTCCTTGATAAGCCGGGAGAGAGCTGTCCCATAGTCTTCGAAGTCTTCGATAGATAACGATTCGACTTCACTCAGATAGTCACTCAATAGTTCAGCTGGGTTTCCAGACACAAATTCGTTCATGGTGTATTGATTACTACTAAATAGATTGAATAGACGATTCCGAAATGCTATGACAACTAGGCCATTCGGTCGGATGATGCGCCGAAGTTCAGACAACATTTTGTCGTCTGATGATAAGTATTCAATTACACCCAGAGCAGTAACTACATCGATACTCTGATCCGGTATATCAAGATTCTCTATGTCTCCAGTAGTGAATACAATGTCGTTACCGAGCCCCTTCGTTGCAGCGTAACGTTTTGCATCAGTAATCATTTCAGTGGATATATCGATACCTTTAACCTCAAATCCAACGCTAGCTAGTTCACATGCGAAATGGCCGCTACCGCAACCTGCATCTAAGACTGTACCACCGGACCGGCCAGGAATTATTAGAGACAGTGCCTTTTCTTCACGCATTGGGCCAGACGGATATGACGCCAGGGAATCAGTGGCAATGTAGTGATTACCGTACTTGCCGCCCATATTATCAAAATACGATTGGACACTTTGCTTACGGTGATCCATATAGCCTCAGGATTCTCAGTCGCTAGGGTCTAAATCTGTTAATAACTTGTAATACCGCAGACGCATAACAGGCTAAGGTAGGTCATGTCGTACAAGAGCACTTGCTGGCAGTTCCTTACTTGATGATGACGTAATGGTACTTGTCGGTGGCAAGGTTCGCGTGGCTTCTGAGGGTAAGAAACCTCTAGAATACCGAAGCCTACTCGACCGGGCTACCGTCGTTGTGTAGAGTGAGTCGATTGAGTTCCGGATGTCTGCGGACGAGGTCGCTGACGCCCTGAAAGTTACGGTAGTGACGATCTGCAACTGGTGGATCTGGCATCTGGTCGACGGCGGCCTCTTCCTCGCCGCGTAGTAGGTCTGGGGAGGCGATCTGCAGCACCGCGCAGATCGCCTCGACTTCCCCATCGCAGAACCCCGCGCCGGTATTCCCTGTTGGCATCAATGATCACGATCAATACCTCGACCAGCGGCCGAGTCGCTTCCCGAAGAAGGCCGACGCCACCTTCCAAGATGTCGTTGACCCGACGCAAGGCGGCGTATTTACGCTTGAGTTGCCAGGTTTCAGCCAACTCGCTCGACGTCGACTCATGCCGGAGCCCACCTATCGATCTCAACACGGCGAGCTCACTTACGAAGCGTGTCCGGTGTCGGCCCGAACATTTCAGCCACCGAGTAGACCGTCTCCAACTGTGACCCGTACTCATCCTGCCGTGTGGGCACCATGCGCACCGCCCGCTCACGTGACTCCGTCGGATACTTCCCATGTCTTGCCAGTACTCCACCCTTTCAAGGGTTGAAGCATCCAAGATTCCAGGGGCGCTTCACCCCAGTCGGGCGGCCAAACAACAAACCCCAAAAGTCAATCCACTCACGGAGTAGACGCTGTCTCCCCCGTCGTGGCGACAGAGGGACCGAGAACTTCCCATACTAAACTTGAGGGCCGGAACCAAGTACTTCACAGCCAGTGTGAAACCTTGGCGAACTTCAGGTAGATGTCAGTCTGCCGAGTGATGCTATGGTCGTCTCAACACGAGGTAGAAGCCTCCATCGCTGTCCATCAGATAGCTAACTCACCGAAACTTTCTAACGGTAACGAAGTTCTCCTGAATCATTGATATACGATTGATCCTTGCTCGATTCGATTATAGGTCCAACTACACATTGGAGGACTAGTGGATCAAGCAGATTCTAGAGAAGTCCACAATAACCATATGTCAAGCACTCAATATACACCACGTACCAATTCAACGGATGCCCCTATCCGTATCCTGCTCTATGTTGCTGTTCGCAGTCGTGATTTGTATCCAATGCAGAGGATTGCAGATCATCTTTCAAATAATGAGAAGTACTCAGTGATTCTAAGTGGAGAATACGATTTCTTATACGCCGTAGCGGCGTTTCGACCACACATCATTCTGATAGAAAAGCCATTCCTAATTCAAGGTGACAGAATTCGATGTATCTCCGATTGTACAATCGTATCACTTAATGCCGAACAAGGTGGATTCGATCGCGAGCGTGTAATATCAAATTTCGTCCATAAGATTGGTGAACGACCACAAGCACTAGATCGTGTTGATCACCATCTTATTGGTGATCATAGGACAAGAGATATCCTTAGTGAAGCTGGAGTTATTGATTCGAGACAAATGCATGTTGTTGGTTATCCTCGTTTGTTAACCTCGACATTTGCTCGTCTTGCTAAACCGGTATCAAAAGACATGGTCATTGGGATCGCTGCAGGTACTATCGAGAAAGATCGAATGGCATTATTCCATTCGTTTCTAAGTTTCCAGGATGAAGGCTTCGAGCCGTATGAGAATGTCGAAGCCATGATTACTCATCGTGTTCTAGAAGATCTTTGGATCAACTCATTAGTTATCTCCCTGAAAGAACGCTACCGAATAGTAGCCAGGTGCCGACCTGATGAGAATGACTACTTCTTGGAATCCCGAGATGTGGAGTTGGATCATTCAAGTTCACTGGATTATTTCTTTGCCAATGTGGACTTAGTGATCGGTGGCATTTCTGCTACGCAAATTGAAGCAACGATCATGGGCATTCCGGCAATTTCTGTCTGTGGGATGATTAGACCATGGGAAGGTTACGATTTGTTGAAGGGCTTTTGGACTATTCGAGACGTCTGGCGTCCAAACTGTATCGATGAATTCAACGACCTTGTAGAACGACGATCAGCGAATTCGTTGGATCTAGCGCCAGATATGGACTCTTACGAGACATCGGTAAGACGAATTTTCTTTGCTGGAAAGACAGTTGATCGCTCTATTGAGAATATTGTTGCAGTATTTAACACGCTTCAACATGACGAAGCTGCAATAGTCAATTGGACAAAGGTTCGCTATCTAATGAACCCTACAGGGAGAGAACGGGTAGCGATGCTTATTTCAGCGAAGGCACCACGATTGGCATATAGAATAGTGTTGAACTATTACAGAATTCGAAAAAAGATAGCTCCTAAGAGTTTCCTTAGACGAGTAGTCTATGTTCCTGATTAGATTCAACGGAGAATTGACGGAATAGCTTTAGTGACACTTGTGCGACCGTACGGGGCGATCCGGTTGGGGTGGTTCACTCTTTATCCGTAGGTGTGGACGTCAGATATCCTCTTGGCCTGACATAGCAGTAGCAATAGTTCCTGTCCACCCACACGGACCACGAAGTCGCTCGGCGATCTCCGCGCGTAGGTTCCACGGAAGTACAAGGACTAGGTCTGGCAACTCATCGACAAGTACCTGTTCACTGACGATCGGGATTCGGCTTCCCGGGAGATACTTCCCGGCCTTCATTGGGTTGTTATCAACCACATAAGGCAGAAGATCGGAACGGATTCCAGAGTAGTTCAGTAGCGTGTTGCCTTTTGCCGCAGCGCCGTAACCAGCCACGCGCCGACCATCTGCGGCAGCATCAATGAGCAGCCTCAGGAGTCCGTTCTTGATCTTGTCTGCCCGATCTTGGAACCCCAGATAGAACGACCGTGTGAAGGCTCCGACTGATTCTTCCTGCAAACGCACTTCACCGACCGACTCCACAGGCCAGTGTGTCGGTCGGTCAGACCGCTGGGCGTAGACTTGAAGACTTCCACCATGTATAGGCAGTCGCTCTACATCAAACACGGTCAATCCTGCCGCCTCAAGAACCGCCTCCACCACCCGGAGCGATAGATAGGAGAAATGTTCGTGATAGATCGTGTCGAACTGTGTCTTGGCTACAAGTTCCACGAGGTGCGGAAACTCAAAGGAGGCCACACCGTCATCGGCCAGGAGTCGTCGGCACCCAGAGACAAATCCGACCAAGTCGGGCACGTGTGCTAGCACATTGTTCGCAACAAGCAGATCAGCTGCAACCCCCTTAGCGACGAGGGCATCAGCGGTTGATGGCGTCAGGAAGACTTCTTCAACTTCCAGCCCCAACTCGCGAGCAGCTGCAGCTGTGCTTGCCGTCGGCTCGATTCCGGTGCAGTTCATTCCGCTGTCATGGAAATGCTTTAGCAATGTTCCATCGTTGGACGCAACCTCAACCACCCGGCTTGACTCCACCAGTCCAAACCGTCGGATTGCCTCCTCGCTATAACGGCAACAATGCTCTACCCATGTCGACGAGAAACCGCTGAAGTACGCGTAGCCATCGTCAAAGAGTTTGGATGTGTCGACGACGTCTTCAGTCTGCACCAACCAGCACGACTCACACACAAGCACGCGGAGTGGGAACCATGTTTCCGAGAATCGAAGGTCCTCCTCAGTGAGGAAGGCGTTTGACGGCGGTGAACTCCCAAGATCTACGAGGACCAGATCTGCGAGCTCACCACAGTGTCGACACCTCATGTCACCACTCCAGGCCAATCTTCATCAATCATCGGATGCTCCCGGTCACGGTCGGACATGACGGAAATCGCCTTGGGCCAGACAATATCAAGTAGCGGATCCTCGGCATGAAGCGCCCCTTCGGCCTCCTCGCTATACCGCTCACCATGCACATAGAGGAGTTCGCAAGCATCATCAAGTAGTTGAAAACCATGTGCGAATCCAGGTGGCAGGACAACGGAGATCCCGTCTCCCTCAATAAGCTCAATCGAATGCCAACTCAAGAATGTAGACGAGCCTCGTCGTACGTCTACGGCGACATCAAAGACCCTACCTCGGAGGCACGTGATGACTTTCGCGTCAGAATGCGGAGGCACCTGGTAGTGCAAGCCACGAACGGTTCCACGTCCAACGGTCACGGTGTGGTTCACCTGTGCAACCGAAAACCCCGGAACCAGCGAACGGACCAGATCTAGATCAAACAGTCGATCTAGTGAGCCCCGGTGATCCTCGTACGGCTCTCGTCGAAACAGGCCCAGCCCACTGATCGGAGTTTCACAGACCGAAGGTTCAGTCATTCAGATCCGACTCCATGACCCAAGAGTCACCGCTTGATGCCAATAGTTGGAACCAAATCGGACACGCGAACTGATGAATCAACACGCTCTGCACCGCGGCGACTCAATCCGCCCAGTTGGGCTTCTGTCCCCAATGTCACACATACTTGAAACACGCCAACAGGAACTGAGGACACCAACACCAAATGCCGCCAACAATGCCCATAGAGTTAGCAATCGGCGTCGGGGCCAGAAAGTCAACCCCGGCAAAGGCCCGCAGTTACGAGCCTCGGACAATTTGTTCGCTCCCTGCTCCACCGCACTCAGGCTGGATTTCACTAACCACGACGCCTCCGGTCGTAACGTACTTTCGTATTGCTTACGCTAGCGGGCTCTCGCACCCCTAGAAGGACAGTGCAGCGCCGTCCAGTGAAATGCTGGTCATGCCGCGGGGTCGTCGCAACCGCTGCTACTGACACAGGTCTTTTGGCGCCTACCATCAACCAGGTGACAACGCTCCCCCTTACCCATCGAGTCGCCCACCGGCTTGCCCGTGCAGGTCTACGGGGCTCCTCATGGACATGGCGTGTGGCTCGACTCATCCAGCGACCACCTCCGCTAGGAGTGGTACGCCTTCCTGACGGTACGCCACTCATACACGACCCGAGCGACTGGACTTGCCGGACCGCCTACGAGGGCACCTACGAGCGTGAGATCCTCCGACTGCTAGTTGACCTGCTCGATACCGGCGACATCGTGGTTGATGTCGACGCCAACGTGGGCATCATCACCGTTCGCTCCGCAAGTCTGGTGGGTCCGACGGGTCGAGTGATAGCGGTCGAGCCCTCGCCCCGATGCATAGGGCCTCTCACCGAAGTAGTCAGTGGCCTGGACCACGTGACCGTGATCCCCGCCGCTCTGGGGGACCAGGCTGGCACCCTTGAGTTGGCTGGTTGGGACAATCCCGACCATCGTGGTCTCGCGTCGGCGGTACCGGGGCATCGGGCAGGTCTGGCCGACAACTGGCACGAGGGAGCCAGCATCCAAGTAGAACAGATGAGACTCGACCGACTGCTGACCGACGAGGTGGGTGATGATACTGAGATCGCCCTACTGAAGATTGATGTCGAGGGCTTCGAGCCAGCCGTGCTCCGCGGCGCCCCCGGCCTTCTCGCCAGTCGACGAGTCAGGTCGGTGATCCTCGAGGTCACGACAACGCTCCCGGTCGACTGGGCAGGAGAGCTTCTGCATGCCACGGCATGCAACTACGACGCGTTCGCCATAGAGGAAACCGGAACGATCAGGAGACGACTCGTCCTCTCACCCGTCGACTCCGACTCAGCAACTGCACGAACCGCACAGTGGAACCTGCTGCTGCGAAGACGATGACAATCTCAGAATAAAGAGATCGCGCGAGTCCTACCACTGGAATGGGATACGCGTATCGTCAACCAAGCGGAGTTCCACATCCGCCGGGTCGTGGGGCCTATCAGCACAGTTGGCAATCAGGGCGGGCTTGTCGCTGATACATGTGAATCCGTACCAGAGGCCCTTTGGAATGCAGACTCGGTTGTAGTCGTCGGGCCTGCCAAGTTCCATGATGTCGATGATCCCACGAGACGGTGAGGACTCCCGATCGTCGTAGACGACGAAGCGGACGCGGCCGATCGGAACAGCGAGGTGCTGGGTCTGTTCCCTGTGTCGCTTCCAGGCCTTGACCGCACCCGGGACCATCTCGGAGAAGTAGCACTCGCCGAAGATGGTGAACTCAGGTGCGTCGCTGCGCATGTGGTGGAGAACGGCACCCCGCTCGTCGACAATCTGACGAAGAGCGGTCACCAGCACGCCGTCGATCGACGCCTCGGTGGTCACCCGCCGCTCCAGGCAACCCCGGCGGCACGGGCCATCTTCGTGTACTGCTCGATCTGTCCGACGGTGAAGTCGTGGAGGTCCACCTCACCGTCCTGCCAGGCCCGGTACCAGTCGATCGTCAGCGCGACCGTGGAGGGGAACTGCATGACAGCATGCCAGTCGAGTCGCCGTAGCGCCTTGTCGCACGACAACCTGAGGAGCGTCGCCTCCCGACCGGTGTCAGCCTCTTCGCCGGTGACCTGCCAGCCTGCGCCCGGCCATCGTTCGGCCATGGCCTCGAGCAGGTCGGCGACCGTCATGTCCTGCTGGGCGCCCGGTCCGAAGTTGAACGCCTCACCGTCGAGGTCCTCGCGGTCGTCCCACATCCGGGCACCCAGCCAGAGGTAGCCGCTGAGTGGCTCGAGGACGTGCTGCCATGGCCGGGTGGATCCCGGCCGGCGGACGCCGACCGTCTCCTCTGAGGACCAGGCCCGGATGCAGTCTGGAACGATCCGGTCGGCGGCCCAGTCACCGCCTCCGATAACGTTGCCGGCGCGGGCGGTCGCGGTGCGGGTCGGGGAGTCCCGCAGGAACGAGTGGTGGTACGAGTGGGCTACCAACTCGGCGCAACTCTTCGAGCCGCTGTAGGGGTCGTGGCCACCGAGATGGTCGGTCTCCCGGTAGCCCCACTCCCATTCCTCGTTCCGGTAGGCCTTGTCGCTGGTCACGAGCACGGCAACCTCGATCCAGGGCCGTTCGCGGATGCATTCGAGCAGGTTGACCATGCCCATCGTGTTGGTCTCGAAGGTTCCCACGGGGTCGAGGTGTGACTGGAGAACCAGGGCCTGAGCCGCAAGGTGGAAGA
>PVBE010600846.1_pt1 | contig 12881 bp, 9 predicted proteins | sample 1631181 | NCBI WGS metagenome assembly PVBE01 (sample SAMN08397723, study PRJNA350692) | Marine metagenome, whole genome shotgun sequencing project. | isolation source: water | place: Pacific Ocean | collected 2012-04
CCCCTCCGGGAGGGGGAGGGAGGGGGGGGGGTGGAGGGGGCTGGACACACTTCAACAGGAAAGGGTGTGTGTGATGTTTACACGCGCCACGCGTAATAGAATCGTTGCACGAGGACGGCCAGGATCAGCACCCCCACGACGTTGCTCAGGAAGGCCTGGCGGCTCGCTGCGGCGGCCTTGGATGTTTTGATCGCCTTGCTCAGCTCCTGGTTCTCTCCGCACACGCCCACAAACTTATCGATCAGAAGCCCGAACTCCTCACCCACGTCCTGCCCCTCCTCCCCTGACCCTCCCTCTGCTCCCTTGCCTGTGTACAGCGCCTTCATATCTTTCGTTACGGCTTTGCCCATGCTCAAACGGTGCAATAGGTCCCCGATGAGGTTGCTATACTGAACCTTGGCTCTCACCATCACGAGCCGCTTCTCCTCCTTGGCTTTGTCGTACGCTCGCTCCACGGCCGCCAGCTTGGCTTTCGTTTGCGCGAGCGCACGGGCGCCGTCCTCGAAGCGTCCCGTTCCGTCCGCAAGCTCAGCCTTGGCGCGCCGCAGCGCCTCGCGCGTCCTCTCGAGATCAGACTCCATGCCAGCGGTCACCTGCTTCATGATGCGCATCTCGTGGGCCACGGCCCTGTGCTTGCTCATGAGGCCGGCCAGCGTTTCTTGGCTCGCGTCGAGCGCCGCCACGCACTCTTTCACGCGCGCCTCGCTGCTCGAGGCATCCGTCTGCGCCTGCGCCAAGGCCCCGCTCAGCGATGCGAGCTGGGCCACGTGTGAGGGCAAGTCGAAGCTTTCCATCGCGCCCGCGTGCGTTCGGAGGGCCTCCTTGTGCCGATCGATCTCCGCATCGCGTGCCGCAATGGCAGCATCCTGCACGCGCACGCGCTTCACCAAATCGGCTTGATGTCTCTGTAACGCTTTGATTCGACTCGATTTGGTTCCAGAAAATATGACCCCCTTTCCCTTCCCCTCCTTCCCGTTCTCTTTTCCCGCCATCGAATAAATTGAAGAAAGGTGCAAATTGCACTCCTTGAGCTCGTCCACGAGAAGCCCGGTAACACCCGCATCATTTCCTGTATTATTCATATACTTAGCTAAGCAATTCAATTGCCAAGGCCTGACGATAAATTCTGGCGAATTTGGAGACAAACCGTGTTAAAATTCCCCATATCGTAAGGAAATTTACGATTTCCCCGCAGGAGGCGAAGATATTCCGTCCGGGAAAACTTACTCTCCCAACCAAATTGGAAGATTCTTCAACGGGCAACTGATTTGCTGTACTTTCCAATAAGCCATCAACCTCTTGGAGAATCAACCATGGCAGGATTTGAACAATTGGACGCGCGGACCCTCCGTTACCGTTTTGACCTGGAAAAGGATATTCCCTGGGAGAAAGCACGCGAACCCGGGCCCTTTTTCCCCGTGGAATATTTCGACACCCTGGGATTCGATACGGAAGCCCTCGGTCAGAATCCCGAGGCGTACGGCTTCCTCCAGAAACTGCTTGCGCTCTGTACCTGCCAGGCATTCGCCCACCTGGAGGACGACGTCATCCTCTTCCTCCGGGAAGAACATGATGCCGTTCCGATCACCCGCTCCTCCCTCCTGCTGGTGGAGGAAGAGGTGAAACACACCGTCCTTTTTCGACGTTTTTCCTCGATCCTCTGCGAACAGACGCCGGGTCTTGAAGAGGCTTTCGTACGACACTACTCGCGCCCCCCGGGATTCGACCTGCTGAAGAGGGAACGGGAAAAACTGGGGAAACCGGAGGTCCTCCACTATCTCTTCTGGCTCAACACAATCTTCTTCGAGGAATTCACGATCCACCTCCACGAATTGCTGAAAGGATCAAGTCAGCCGATCCAGGAGGCGTGGAAAGCCGTTCACAAGTGTCACCGGCAGGAGGAAATCCAGCACGTCATCACCGACAGGGCGTACATCGACTCCTCGCCGCTCACCGGGGAAGAGAGGGACCAATGTTCCATCCTCTTCTTCCTCGCACTGGAGAGGGACTTGCTCAAGTTCTTCTCCCTGGATTGCGTGGAAAAGGTGATGAAGGAGCGCTACCCGGATATTTCGCTCTTCGCCCGCCCGCCCAGGCTCCGGGACCTGCCCCTTTTTGACGGACTCCTGAACAGCCCGTCCTTCCGCCAGACCCGGCATGCCGCGCCCGGGCTTGACCGGTTTCGGGTGAATTCCGGGGACGCCCCCCTGCATGAATAGTCGAGGATAAGGAAGAACCATGCACCACGAACTTGCCGACGACGAAATCGAATTCAGGGAGAAATGCCGGACGTTCGCGAAGGAAGTCATCGAGCCCAACTACATCGCATGCGACCGTGAAAACAAGTTTCCGGCCACAGTTCACGACGAGGCGGTTCGCAGAAACCTGCTGAACGTCTGCATCCCGAAGGAACTCGGGGGAGGCGGAGTCAGTTTCAAGGCGATGGCGGAGGGCGGGTACGAGATGGCGAAGGTCTGCCCCGCCACCACTTTCACGATGGGATTCAGCCACGGCGCCATGAGGCCGATCATCTTCGCCGGGACCCGGGAACAGAAGGAACTTTTCATCCGGGATCACATCGCCCGGCATCGCGGCTACACCTCCCTCGCCCTGACGGAAGAAGACGTCGCCGGATCCAACCTCATCACGGTGAAAACGCGTGCGGAGAAGACCGACCGGGGATGGGTGCTTTCCGGCAAGAAATGCATGGTCGGGATGGGAACCATGGCGCAACAGTACCTCGTCCTGGCGGACACCCGGATCGACGGACGGAAGGTCGGGCTGACCTTCTTCAACGTCCCCCGCACGGACGCAGTCGAAGTGAGCGACAACACCGACAAACTCGGATTCCGCGCCGTCCCCACGCCCACCGTCACCTTCCACGACGTCGAACTCGAGGAGATCCACCGGATCGGGGAGATCGGGGGCGCGGAGCCGATCCTCTACCATACGCTCGATTTCATCCGCTACGGGGGAGGCATCATCATCCTGGGCACCCTTGAGGGCGCCTTCCGGGACCTGGTCCCGTGGCTGTCGGAACGGGAAGTCTTCGGAGGCACGAAACTGGCGGGGGAATCGTGGGTCCAGATGGCCGTCGGAGACGCCTTCTCGCAACACCAGCTTCTTCGCCTTCTCCTGAGGCGCGTGGCTGACCTTCTCGACCGGGGAGTTCCCGCCACGGAGGAGACCACCATCCTGAAACTGCTCGCCTCGGAACTTGCTGTAACTGCCGGGAGAAAGGTGATGCAGATGTACGGATGGAGGGGAATCGACAACGACTACCCGATCCAGAAACGGTTCCGGGACGCCCAGCAGACCACCATCTTCGAGGGGACCAGCGAGGTTCTCCAGATCAACATGTTCCACGCGTTCCTCCGGAAGATCCGGTCCGGCGAGATTTCCTGACGGGACGATCATGAAAGAACGACTGGTCCGCTATTTCACCGAGTACGAAGAGGCTCATCGCCACCCGGTCTGCCGGCTGACCCATATCATCGCGATCCCGCAGATCTTTCTCATGACCTACACGATGCTCGACTGGATCGACCTTTGGACCATCCCTGGAGCGGGAGGCCTCGAACTGAGCTTCGGACATCTCTGGTATCTGGCGATGCTCGCCTGGTATACGACCCTCACTCCGAAGTACGCCGCGATCATGACCCTGGTCGGTATCGGGGTCTTCGCCCTCTCGCCGCACATCCCCTGGCCGGTCGTCGTCGCCGTCTACTGCGTCGCCTGGGTCATCCAGGTCTCCGGCCATCTCGTCTGGGAGAAGAACAAGCCAGCCTTCTTCAGCGACTACGCGCAGATGTACATCGGGCCGGTCTTCTTCCTCGCGAAGCTCTTCCGGGACTGGCCCCTCGCGGAGACCCCGGGGAAAGACTCCCCCGCGGGAGACGAAGAATAACTTCAACCAATCCCGTTCAGGGATTCTTGTAGTCCGCCTTCGGCCCCAGGTAGTACCACCAGTTGAGAATCGCACAGAGGGCATAGAATCCGGCAAAGCCGTACATGGCGATCTCGGGGGCGCCAGCCTTCATCTGCTCGCCAATCATCTGTGGGATCAGGAAGGCTCCATAAGCCGCCACCGCCGACGTCCAGCCAAGCACCGGCCCGCGCTGTTCTTCGCTGAAAATCATGGAGATGGTCCGGAAGGTGGATCCATTGCCAATTCCCGTCGCCGTGAAGAGGATAACAATCAGCACGAAAAACGGTATGAAGTAGTCCTGCGGAGTCTCCGATTGGTAAGCCAGTTTCGCAAAGTAGCCCACGCCAATCGAACTGAGAGCCATAACAACAGCCACAATCTGTGTCAGGATGGCTCCCCCCGTCTTGTCAGCCAGCCAACCGCCGACCGGCCGGATAAGCGCGCCGATGAAGGCGCCAACCCAGACGTACATGAAGGTCGCCGGTCCATCCGGGTTGGGCAGGTGCTCCCACGCGCCGGCCGCGTTCTGGATGTGCTTGACGCCAAAGATGAACTTGATGGAAAGACCAACCGCCGCGGCGAAGCCGATGAACGATCCAAAGGTCATCGTGTAGATGAGCGTCATGACCCAGGTGTGCTTCTTGCCGAAGATCTTGTACTGCCGGGCGAGGTTGCTCTTGATCTCTCCGGGAGACAGCGCCTTCAACAGGAAAACCGTCATGGCAATGACCGAGGGAAGAACGATCCACTTCACCCAGGTATGTTCCTTGAAGGAAAGAATCGCGTAGAGGCCGAGCGACGCAAGGACGAAGCCGATTCCCAGCAACCAGGAGATGCGCCCGAACGAGGAAAGAGGCCCCTTGATATTGGGAGAAACGGCCTCGGTACGGATATTGTTCATCCTTGTCCAACCCAAGACGGCCAGTGGAATGAGCAAAAACATCCATACCCAACCAGCGCTTGAGAGCCAGGTCTCCGACCCCTCGGAAATCCGTTTGAAGATGGTCCCACTCGTACTCTTGAGTATCATTGGATCCCCGCTGAGCGGCCCGACCAGCGCCACGGTCATGCAGAGCGGGATAAGGATCTGCATCGTCGTCACGCCGAAGTTCCCCAGTCCCGCGTTCATTCCGAGCGCGTAGCCCTGGTTCTTCTTCGGATAGAAGTAACTGATATTGCTCATGGAACTGGCGAAGTTCCCGCCGCCGAAGCCCGACAGGAGGGCAAGGGCCTGGAAGACCCAAAGGGGGGTTGCCCTGTCCTGCAAGGCGAAGGCCGCACCCAGCGCCGGGATCATCAGGAGCGCCGTGGTGAAGAAAATGGTGTTTCTTCCCCCGGCGAGACGGATGAAGAAGGAACTCGGAATCCGCAACGTCGCTCCGGACAATCCGGCGATGGCGGTCAGGGAGAAGAGTTCCGCCGTCGTGAAATCGAACCCGAGGTTTTTCATCTGGACGGTGATGATCCCCCACATCGGCCAGATGGCGAACCCGCACAACAGGCTGGGAATGGAGATCCAGAGGTTCCGGTTTGCGATTTTCTTGCCGGTGGAATTCCAGAACTGTTCGTCCTCTACGTTCCACTCGGTAAGATCAGTCTTCGACATGTCTTTAAGCTCCTGTTATATAGAGGGTTCCGCATTATTGGGGTCACCCCAATCCTCGATCTGATCCACCAGACCTGGCGCGCGTTTCTTCATCATTCTCTGAACCACCATATGCATCCAGACCAGGCATACCACCACGAACCCGGCAAGGAACATCCAGCAGGTTGTCCAGAGTCCCGACCAACTGAGGAGATAGCCGAAGATGATCGGGCAGAAAAAGCCGCCCAAGCCTCCCAGGACACCCACGATGCCGCCCACCACGCCGACATCATTCGGGAAGTAGGTTGGAATATGCTTGTATACCGCCGCCTTGCCGATTCCCATCATGATGCCGACAATGAAGACCAGTCCCGTGAAAATCCAGACATTGGCCTGGAAGTAGATCTGGGTCGTCCCCTTGGCAATCAACTGCTTCTTCCCGACCTTGTCTCCGACCTTCATCCCCACCACCGGTTCCTGCCAGGAGCAGGAAGTGGGAAAGATGAAGTTCCCATCGTCCTCGAAGCCAACCATTTCATCCTTGTTCTTGGACTTGAGGTCGTAGGACGTCCCGGAGACGACGATCTCATTTTCCGAGATCTTCTGGACTGTCCCGTCCGACACGGCCATGACTCCCTTTCCCGGCGACTGGATCAGCATGGCCGGGAAGACGAGCAACAGGCAACAGACGAGGCTGATGCCCAGCACCCAGTACATCACGGTTCGAGCTCCCATCTTGTCCGACCACCACCCCCCCAACGCGCGGATCACGCCCGAAGGGAAGCTGAAGATCCCGGCCATCAGGCCGGCCGTGGCGACCGTCATCGTGTAGGCGTTGACGTAGTAGGGAATCAGCCACTGGGCCAGCGCGACGAATCCCCCGAACACGAAGAAGTAATAAACGCCGAACCGCCAGACGCGCACGTTCTTGAGCGGACTAAGGCGCTGGAGAATACCCGTACGTGTTCCCAGGTTCACTTTCCTGGTGTGGGTGAAGACCCAGAAGAGAATGGCCGTTATAATAAGAATTCCCGCGTAGATCTTGGGAAGGGTGCGCCACCCTTCCAGATCCGTTGCCGTCAGGCGAGCCAATACGATCGGAGCTCCGATGCTGGTCAACGCCGCCCCCGCGTTTCCCGCGCCGAAAATTCCCAGCGCGGTGCCCTGGCGACTCTTGTCAAACCAGAGGGCCGTGTAGGCAATACCCGCCGCAAAGGAGGATCCGGTCACTCCAAATCCAAGTCCAGCCAGCACGAATCCCATGTAGCTGTTCGCCTCGCCCACGAAGTACATCGGGACGGCAGACAAGATCATGAGGAGGAAGAAGACGATACGGCCGCCATACTTGTCGCACAGCACCCCGACGGGCAGTCGCATGACCGCTCCCGTCAGGACGGGAATACCGATCAACCAGCCCATCTCGGACTTGGTCCAGTCGAAGAGCCGGTTCTCGACGAGGAAGGTGATGAGAACGCCGTTCATCATCCAACAGGAAAAGCAGATGGTGAACGCGATGGTGTTCGCTGCAAGAACCTTGACCGCCCTGGACTGTTCACTCATACGGACGGCCTCATTTCCTGGGATGTACCGAGACTTCTATCTTCGGGTAACATCCCCAGGAACAACCTTTCCTTTGAGGTAGTGGATGAGCGCCCATCGGTCATCTTCAGGAAGCCATCGGAAAGAGGGCATGAGGTAGTTGTCACCTTCAGCCCCGGGAATCCCAGCAACAATACGCATGTAAATCTGCCTGGAATTCGACCCCGCCTTCAGATTTCCCGCCTTGAGATTTGCGGGTGTGATGGCAAGACCTCTCCAGTCCTTGATTGCCTCACCGCCACTTCCATCCGCGCCGTGGCAAGTCGCACAGTTGTTCTTATAGAGGATCTTTCCACGCGAGATGCTTGCTTCCGTTGACGTGGGTTCTTTTCCGACCGAAAAAGCGGGTCCTGGATTCGAGGGTTTCTCCTGCAAGGTGCGCAAGACTCCGACAAGCGATCCGATCTGCTCGGATGAGAGGTCGGAACCGGGCATACCCGTTCCCGCCAACCCCCTCCGTATGGTCCGGTGCAGATCGGCATCCGACGCCACGCCGCTTTGCGTGGAGACGAAGTGATAGCGCGCCGCGGTGAGATCGCGGGGTATCGTCGAGAAGGTCGGCGAATCCGCCCCCATCCCATCCCCTTCTCCACCAAGCCCATGACACCGGGCACACTGACTGACGTACAGGGGATACCCATCGAGACCCTCGATGTTATCCACACTGGTTGTCGCAGAATCGTCGCTACCGGTGTCTGATTCCCCCGCAAAGGCGGCATGACCGAGGAGAAATCCGCAAGCCACGAAGATACCGAGAAAACCAAGAGCTCCAAACAAGAGCCAAGTCTTGTCGCTCCTCCAATCCAGATCCCACCTACGCTGGAAACGGTACCTCTGCGTCCGCATCGACTGGTGAGCGCGGACAAAGAAGTTGACCGGATAGGTCCAGAGATGAACGAGCTTGGTGAACGGAAAGTAGGCGAAGAACGTCAGGGCGAAAAATATATGCAACTTAGAGATGAGGCTTGCCGATCCCATTAGTTCCGGCTGAGGAGAGAACTGCCAAATACTTGCGAACCAGGTGGCGGCGGTATAGGAGACTCCAAAAATCTTGAGCATGAGAACCTGGTAAAGCGCGAGTCCCACGATCGCGATGAGAAAGAAATGAACCAGGTAGTCGTCGTGCTGACTCATGGCCTTGACCTCGGGATTCATGAATCTTCTCACCAACGCCATCGTCGACCCGATGAGCGTCAACACTCCGCCCACGAGGCCCATCCAGTAGAAAAGAGTAACCCCCCCCTCCTTGCCCATTAATCCGGCGACCAGGGCTACAAGGTGCCCCACGAAGAGAAGGAACAGGCCCCAATGCAGGAAGAGGGACGCCACCCCGAGCATCGTACGCCCAAAGAGGCCACTCGCGCGCGTTGACCACGAAAAGGGCCTGTAGACCATCCTGATGAACGGAACCAGGAAGAAAAGCACAGCACAAAGATACGGGTAAACGCCCCAAAGAAAGTCCGACATGGAACTATCTCCAATTCTTGTTACTTGGTATCCGCAAATCGCAACTGGACAGGGGAGCCGGTCGGTTCGGGGCTACCATCCGTGGAAACAGGCTCGGGGGGAGGCTTCCAGGCGGGCGTATCCACGATCCGTTCAATATCAAGTCGCACGACAATTTCAAGTGCCTCCACCAGGAGCGCATACGGACTTTTATATTTATTCAATGCCTTGAGAAAAGGCTCAAAACCGGGAAGAACGAGTTCCTCAAGGTAATAGCGACGGAGGGCAACCCCGTTACTCGCCTGGCGATCAAGGCTAAGCCGCTGGAACTCCACCATCAATGGAAGGTAATCCGGCAACTCCTTCTTCCCCGCGTCGAGTCCGAAGTGGCGGTACATGTTGGCGAGTTTGATCATATACCCGTTGCGGCCGGAAGTCCCCGCACCCCGGCAACTCTTCGGTTCTTCGAAGAGATAAGATCCCATGTAAAGGGGACAGGGACCGGACAGTTCGATCGTCTCCACGTACTCGTCGGAGGAGTCCGCCCCGGGATGCCCGACGAAGGAGCGGATCAACCCTCCCAGTTTCTCCGGGGCGTCGTTCAGGCTCCGCACGCCGAGCTTGACGGTTTTCCGGTCCCGGTCGTCCGGATGCATCAGCAATTCCGAGATCAGCCGGTACCACGATGCGATTTTCGTTTTCATGATTTAACTTCCAACCTCCGTCTTCCCCCCGTGGAAGGTGCTTCTTCGGCGGGGCTCTTGCGACGGTCTCATGTTCGAGAAACCGGCAAAACCACGCTCAATGTAGGGTGCGTTCGCCGTCCGCTCCCGCTTGGTCGTCGGGATAACAAACCGTTCGTGATAGTGTGCAAGCGCCAGTAGACGATGCATCTCGTTAGCGTCTTCGACCGTGAGGCCAACCGATTCGAGGAGTTCCACATCGTCCTTCTTGTAGACCCGCTTGGCGCGTCGGAATTCTCTCAATGCGAGCAACCGTTTCAAGGCGATCTCGACAAGTTCATCCTTCCCTCCGGCAAGCAACCGGGAGAGGTACTTGATCGGAATCCGGAATTCCTTCAGGTCCGGAATGACGCCGCCGCCCTCGACCATGGCGTGATGCCCGCCATCCTTCGTGGAAGTCTTAATCGGACTCTGGGGAGGAATATAGAACAGGCAGGGCAACGTGCGGAATTCCGGATGGAGCGGAAGCGCGATGTTCCATTTCTTGACCATCTTGTAGACCGGGGAGCGCCTGCAGGCGTCCAGCCATGCGTCGCTAATCCCGGCCTCCTTCGCCGCAGCGATGACCTCGGGGTCGGACGGGTCGAGAATCAAGTCACGCTGCATCTCGACAAGTTCCTTTTCCGGCTTGTTCGCGATCTCTGGAATGCGATCCATGTCATACAGGAGCGGCCCCATGTAGCGAATCCGTCCCGGGCAGGAATGGAAACAGGCAGGAACCTGTCCCGTCTCCAGACGCGGGTAGCAGAGAATGCATTTCTCCATCTTTCCCGTACGCCAGTTGTAATAAGCCTTTTTATAGGGGCAGGCGGAAACGCACTGTCGCCACGCCCTGCAGCGATCCTGATCAATCAGAACAACGCCGTCCTCTTCCCGCTTGTACGCCGCACCACTCGGACACGAAGCGACGCATGCGGGGTTCAAGCAGTGATTGCAGATGCGGGGAAGGTACATCATGAAGACGTCGCGGAACTGCAGGTAAACCCGCCGTTCCTCGTCCGTCATGCCGCTGAAGTTGTAATCCTTCCCGCCGGTACCATCCTCGGTCGCACCCGCCCCGTTGTCTTCCCAGTTGACGGCGTAATCGATCGAGATGTTCTCTTCGCCGGTGATCATCGACTTCGGACGTGCGACCGGCTGGGAGTACTTCGTAGGTTTCGTGGAATGAAGATCCTCGTAGGTGAAGGTAAACGGCCCCTTCCCGTAGTAGTCTCCCATCTGCGGCATGACCGGGTTGAAGAAAAGGTTAATCATCGTCGAAAACCGACCGCCGATACGTAGGCGGGGACCGTCTTCACCCGGTTTGCCAACCCAACCGCCCCGGTACTTACCCTGGTTCTCCCACTCTTTGGGATAACCGATCCCCGGTTTGGTCTCCACGTTGTTCCAGAACATGTACTCCGCGCCCTCGCGGTTGGTCCAGATGTTCTTACACGCAAGGGTGCATGTGTTGCAACCCAGACACTTGTCCAGGTTAAAGACCATCGCCATCTGCTGCTTGACTTGCATCAATGAGCTCCTATTCCGAAATCTCGTGGTCCTGGTACAAAACCTTCTGCTTTCCGCTTTCAAGAGGCATCTTGCGGATCAAGACAGCGCAATCGCGCTCGGACGGACTCGTCCCCCAGTAGTTCAGGAAGTAGGTCCAGTTCGCGTATCCGCCAATCATCGTCGCCGGGTTCATCATGATCCGGGTCGTGGCGTTGTTGTTGCCACCCCGTAGATCGGAGACTCCGCGTTTTCTCGCCAACGGCGAGAAGGGGACATTGATATGACGCTCGGACGAGTGATACATGATCACGGAGTCCCTCGGCATCGTCTGACTGACGACGGCACGAACGTTCGAGATCCCGTTCTCGTTGTAGATCTCGACCCAGTCGTTGTCCTTGACGTCGATCTCCGCGGCATCCTTATCGTTGATCCAAACAACCTGCCCTCCCCGGAAGAGGTTGAGCATGTGCCATGTGTCCCAGAACATGCTGTGGATCTGCCATTTTCCGTGAGGCGTAAGGTATCGGAATACCTTTGATTTCGCCTCCGCAGTAGAGGGATCGCAATCACCAATCTTCACCATGTCGACGGGAGGCTTGTACACGGGAAGCGACTCTCCGAGTTCCCGGTAGCCCCTGTGGTCAAAATAGATTTCCTGCCGACCTGTCAGCGTGTGCCAGGGTTTGAGTGTTTCTATATTGAGAGTCCAAGGGCAATAAGTTCTCCCCGGACTTTCAATAGCCGACCAGTGTGGCGAAGTCAGGCTCCGTCGCGGCTGCGACTGCAGATCCGTGTAGACGTGATGAATCTCCCGATCCCCTTCGACAAGGTTCGCAAGAGGCACACCGCACCGCTTCTCAAGATTCGAGAAGATTTCGTGCGAAACTTCCCCATCGCTTTCCGGCGAAATACGGAGGATGACCTCGGCAACCTGTTGGGCTTTCTCGAGGGAGGGATGGCCATTTTTCTCCCCCACAAGGTAGCTTTCCTTGAGCTCGGCGTAAACCCGGGTAAGGTCGCCCTGGATCCCCTTCGCCCCGTATCCATCCGGCTTACATACGTTGGGACCAAACTCGGTATACTTGTCCAGGATCTTCGTGTAATCCCGCTCGACCACGCTCACCTTCGGGAAAGTCTTGCCCGGAATAGGCTCGACGTCTCCCGACTTCCAGTCGGTCAACTCGCCCATCGGTTGGGCCATTTCGTCGGGACAATCGGTGATCATCGGCTGCATGACCATGTCCTGCACCGGTTCCGGCATATATTTCTTCGCCAGTTCGCTCACCTTCGCCGCGCATTCCTTGAAGGCGTCCCAGTCGTGCTTCGCCTCCCAGGGAGGATCGTGTGCCGGGGTGAAGGGATGGAGGAACGAGTGCAGATCAGAGCAGGTCAAATCGTACTTCTCGTACCAGTGCGCGGTGGGAAGCACGATGTCGGAGTAATTGGCGGAAGAGTCCATTCGCAGATTGACGTTGACGACGAGGTCCAACTTACCTTCCGGCGCCTTTTCGTGCCATTCGACCCCCTCGACGAGATCCTTGGAACGATCCTCCCCGAGCACATTGTTGTGCGTCCCGAGCAAGTGCTTCAAGTTATACTCGTGCCCGCGCATGCTCGTCCCGATGAGGTTTCCCCGGTAAATCCAGAGGACCTTGGGATGATTCTCGGGAGCATCAACATCCTCGACGGCAAATTTCAGTTTGCCTTCCTTGAACTGCTTCGCAACATATTCGCCAACTTCTTTTCCATCCTTGGCGCCAGCCGCTCTCGCGTCCTTCAGGACTTGGATCGGATTCTTCTTGTCTATCTGCGGATAGAACGGCAACCATCCGAGCCGGATCGCCATCAGGTTCTGATCCGCCGCGTGCTGCCCACCCTTCTTCGGGAATTCCTTCGCCCAGGATGCCCAGACCGGGTTGAGCACCATTCCGTCATAGCGCCACTGGTCCGTATGGAAGTAGAAATAGGAGGTGCTGTTCATATGGCGGGGAGGTCCAGTCCAATCGGATGCGCCGCCCAAGGTTCCAATGGCGGCGTAGTTCCGAATCTTCTCGGTACCCACATAGTGGGCGAATCCTCCACCGTTGAC
>PVBE011307567.1_pt1 | contig 12880 bp, 14 predicted proteins | sample 1631181 | NCBI WGS metagenome assembly PVBE01 (sample SAMN08397723, study PRJNA350692) | Marine metagenome, whole genome shotgun sequencing project. | isolation source: water | place: Pacific Ocean | collected 2012-04
GCACGATCTCGGGTGGTTCGCTTGACTTGCACGGCGGCGACGTCGATCTCAGTGGCGACCTGACTGGTGGCGACATCACGCTTCGCTCGCTCTCGGGCGACCTGGACTTCGCTGCTGCCAATGGCGGCGCGATTTCTGCGATCTCAGCTGGTGCGCTTACGACCAGCGGTATCGTGACGGGCGACTCGGTGAGCCTCACGGCCGCAACGAATGCTTCGATCAACGACACGGTGAATTCCAGCGGCACGCTGGATGTGACGGCTACGGCCGGCAAGGTGACAATTGCCGGCGCCCTTGACGCCACGGGCATCGGGATTGTCGGCCAGAGCGGCGTTCAGGTCAGCAACCGAATTGAGTCTGATACCTATCTCAGCATCGTGTCTCTGGCCGATGTGGCGGTCGATGGCGAACTTGACGCTGGGGGGACCGTGTCTGTTGTCGGCTTCGGTGCGCTTGAGGGCGATTCGGCGATTCATGGCGAGGCCGTTGAACTTGAGGGTGGCGACGTGAATCTTGGAGGGGACATCAGGGCGGATGCCGGCGAGATAGATATCGAAGGCATCGGAGGGGTGCAACTTCGGGGTCACCTCCAAGCGACTGGTGGTGGTATCACTGTCACCGGATCGAACTCCGTGCTGCTGGAGTCGGCCGAATTGAAGGCTGATGGAGACGTAAGGATCAGCGGTGCCAATACGATTTCACTCGATGCTGCAACGCTCGAGAGTGTGGGTGGAAGTGTGCGGTTGCAGTCCGGCGATCAGACATTGGTGAACTCCACAAGTTCAATCAGTGCGTTGAACGATGTGAGTCTGCTCGGTACGAGTGGGGTTGGCACGGTCCAACTCTCCAGTGACCTTTCTATCCAATCTGGGGGCGATACCAATCTGATTACATCGATCGATGGTGATGGATCGCTGAATGTGAGTGCTAAAGATTGGATTCTGCTTGGTGGTGATATGGAGCTCAAGTCAATCACCCTCACCGGCGGTGCTGTTTCGCTTGGCGGGAATTGGCAGGACACCGCGTACGAGATCAACAATGTCACTGCAAGTGGAGACATTGGAATCAATACGACCGACGGATCGCTGGCAAGCAGCGGCTTGCCCTCGATCTTTGGATTTGGAGACTCGCTCACAGTGCAGTCCACAGGTGGAGATCTCACGCTTGGGGCGAACCAAGGTCTTTCCTACGCCGGTGATTTGACCTTGAACGCGCATCAGACACTGACCGTGGGCGATGTCACGGCAACAGGCAATCTGACGTTGATGGGTAACCAAGTCACGGTGATCCGCCGCGGCGAAGTCATACTGGAACAACCTGGTGACTTCGTTCCGTCGCCGCAGACATCGATTGTCGCGGGCAAGACGTTGGACGTTCAGGGCGTACTGTCGTACGTAGGATCGGGTAACGACCCTCTCTTCGGGGGAGTTGTCGACGCCAAAGGGGTTCCACTCATTGATCGGGCCGCTGTCGATGCGTTTAGTAGGGGTACGCTGGAGATCGATAGTGCCGACGGTGACCGGATGGCGCTGATGGAACTCAATGGATTTACGCCTTCCCCAGAGCCCGGCGACGAGATCGCCGCGGAGTCGAACCAGGGTGAGGTCATCGTTGAATTGGCACCTGGCCGGCCAGATTTACGAACGCTCCTGCTCCTTGCCGATCTCGGCGTCGAAGTGATTGACGGTCCCGATCGACCAGCCGGTGATCGGCGTTTGGCCCGCGCGGGTCATGTTGTCAACGACTATCGCCCAGGTGCTCCGGCACTCGAAACTCTGCAGGCGACGAGCCTCATTCAGGTATCACGCTCAAGACTCGATCCGCGGTATGCCCGTGATGCCGTCGCGAATTATGCGTTGGCACTTGAATCAGCCCCCGAAGGATCGCTGGTGAGTGCAGCTGGCATGGTTACCAAGGCTCACGAGGCCTATACCGTCGCCTCCGGCAGCGAAGGTGACGCAGTGCCGTTCCGTACATGGCTGGCATCAGAAGACCCCACCGGCGGAGAAGCCGTCTCTCAGTTGCTCAGCCGCCTCGACAAGGCCCTTGTGGACCTCCGCCGAGCGGGATTGACCTCCGCCGAGGTCGAAGCGAGCCGCCGGTTTGTGATGACTCGACTGACTTCAATTCCACCGGCATCGCCAGAAAAAGTGGCGGTGCGTGCCGAGCAGTCATCTTCTTCGAGTTGATCTTGCACCCAATTTGGCTTGAGGGATTCAGCGTGAGGATCTATCCTCGCGCTGGAGGCGGATACACATGACCAACTCAGGCCCTGATGATGTCGCTGGACGGTATGAAGAAGTCAGAGATCGGATTCGAGTTGCTGCTGAGCGCGGCGGCCACGATCCCAAACGTGTCTTCTTGGTCGCTGTCACGAAGAACGCAACCCCATCGCAGGTTCGGATTCTGCATCGGATGGGACAGGTAGACTTCGGTGAGAGCCGAATGCAACACTTTGTCCGAATGGCCAGCCAAATCGACGAGTTTCGATCGCGTCAGCAGGAGTTGCATGCTGGCGGAGACCTTCCAGAGTCGATTCGATGGCACTTCATTGGGCATCTGCAGAGGAACAAGGTCCGGCGTGTTCTCTCGACCGCCAGGCTTGTTCACAGCATCGACTCGCTCAAGCTGGCAGAGGAGATTCAGGCAGCCCACCGGGACGACGAGCCTTCTACAGAGATTCTCATTCAGGTCAACATTTCAGGCGAGCGGAGCAAGCAGGGGATTGCTCCTGCTGCAACACCCCATCTGGTTGATCAGGTGCAGACGATGTTGGGCGTCCGTGTGCGAGGTCTGATGTGCATGGCCCCCAAGACTGAAGACCTCGACGAAGTGCGGCAAGTGTTTCGGCGTGGTCGAGAGTTATTCAGCGAAGTTCGACAGGTTGTTGCCGGCGACAGCTTCAATCTACTCTCGATGGGTATGAGCAACGATTACGAGATTGCTGTCGAGTGTGGTGCCAACGTTGTTCGAGTCGGTCGCGCGATTTTCGGAGATGGCACCGAGTCAGAAGCAACGACCGAGGCCACTGCTGCGGGCACGTGACGCTCAGGTTTCGGAAGAAACCCGGAAGGCCAACTGCTCAAGTGCTCTAGAGAGATCGATCGGTTCAACCGGGATATTGACTTTGAGTCGAGTTGGCGCGAAGTTCAGAATGCCTCGTATGCCAGCGGAAACCAGATTCTCCGCAACGCCCTGAGCGTATTCCGCAGGTACGGCGAGAACTGCAAGTTGGATGTCCCCTGCGGAAACGACTTCGGTGAGCCTCTCAAGGGGGAGGACTTCAACGTCTGCGATGATGGTCCCAGCGAGTTCTGGATCAGCATCAAAGGCTGCGACGATCTTGAATCCACCGCCAGCAAAGCGTGGATATCTCATGAGGGCCGAACCGATCTTGCCCGTTCCGACGATCGCAAGATTCCAGGTTCGATCGAGTGAAAGAGCTCCGCGAATGCGTTTCGCGAGGAAATCGGTTTGGTACCCAATGCCGGGGCGACCGGTCTGGCCGAGACAGCCGAGATCACGCCGCACTTGAGCGTCGGTAAAGCCAAACGCTCTCGCAATGGTTGAAGAGCTGATTGTGTGCCGCCCCTCGGCCTCTGCGATATCAAGCTCACGCAAGTACAAACTGAGCCGCTGAACCGTTGGTCGTGGGATGCCGGTCGGAGGTGGCATGCAACCATGGTACGGCTGGCGGCCGTACCATGACTTGTATGCATATCCGCGACATCATGAAGCGGGACGCTCGCACCGTGAGTTTCGAGTTCTTTCCCCCGAGCAGTGCCTCGGCGGCCGAATCGCTCCAAACGCGGCTGGGGCAGTTTGCGGCGTTAGCACCCTCATTCGTTTCGGTGACATATGGCGCTGGTGGCTCGACCCGCACTCGAACGCACGATCTGGTCATTGGGCTTCATGAGCAAGGCGATCTAGACCCCGTTCCGCATCTGACATGTATTGGGCATACCACCGGGGAGATTGACGAGATTCTGGCGCGATATGCCCAGCATGGGATTGGGAATCTGCTCGCATTGCGTGGCGATCGATCCGAGGCGGTTGATATCGGGGGCGATCTTTCACACGCCGTCGATTTGGTGCGGCATGTGGTTGCCTTCAATAACTCAGGCGAGCACCCGGACTCCCGGGGATTCGGGATTGGCGTTGCGGGATTCCCTGAAGGTCACCCCGAGACTCCTAACCAACTTCTGCACATGGACCATCTGAAGGCGAAGGTTGAGGCGGGGGCCGATTGGATCACCACACAGCTCTTTACGGACAACAGCCACTTCTACGATTGGAGGGAGCGGTGTGAGTTGGCCGAGATTGACATTCCGATCGTCGCCGGGATCATGCCAATTACGAGCCTCGCCACGATGGCCAGAATGGCCGATTTGGCCGGCGGAACGACCTTTCCAGCCCGGTTGCAGCGTCGGCTGATTCGTTTTCAGGACGATGCCGCTTCGATTGAGCAGGTTGGGATCCAGTGGGCGGTCGAGCAGTGCAACGATCTCCTGGATCACGGGGTTGCCGGGATTCATTTCTACACCTTGAACCGCTCGGATGCGACGACACGGATCTTTCAGGCCCTTGGTGCGGGATCGTCGGCCGATTTGCGGCCAGCACATCCTGATACCTGAAGCAGTGGTATCCTGCCGGAATGCGAAGAACAGTCTGCATCATCACAACACTGGCCTGTGCTTCATGGGTCCAGACCGCCCTGGCCACCGCAGGCTCCTCTGATCTTGCGAACCGTCTTGTTGGCGACTATGTGCCGCAGAATCCGCAATCTGGTGGGCTCTCTCCACTCTTTGGGCTTGGGATTTCAATATTGCTCGTTGCCGCGATTGTGTCAGCCAGCCTGATTCCTTCGAAGCGAGGGCATCAGGACTGATGCCGCGGATTGCGAAGCAGTGGCGTCTTCCATCGCTCCTGATGGTGTCCGCTGCGGCGGCGTCCATCATCATGCTGTGTCTCCCGACCGTACCCATGGCCGAGGCCATTGCAGGTGACCGGAGCAACTATCTCGCCGTAACCGCTCGCAGTGGACGAGGTGGGGAAGAAGCCGTTTGGATCTTTGACACCCGGACTGAAGAGCTGATTGTTGTGGCTTGGGATCGCAATGCCTCGTCGGTGCGAGCACTCGATCGACGTGAGGTCTCGCGGGATCTCTTGCGGGTTGAGGCAGGCCGCTGAGATGAAGACTCCTGCATTCATGTCGTTGATCAGCGTCTTAGTCTTGGTTGCTGTCGTTGGCCTGAGCCTCTTCGGCGGCCGTGGAACCGAAGCCCACGCGTCGTTTGAGGTCGCCAAGGATGGGTTTACCCTCTTGACTGCCCATTCGCGGGATATGCGAGTTTCCGAAGAAACCGAGGTTGTGTACCTGCTGGACCATCATCGTGGCATGCTGTTGGTGTACGGGCTGACCGATATGTCCTCTCAACCGACGATATCGCTCTTGGATGGCGGCCGAATCGAAGTGCTCTTTGAGCAGGGCCGAGCGATCGATCGAGGCCGCGCAGGGCAGTAACAAATCGTGGACTGCTTTGAGCGGCGTGCAAGCCCTGATACCCTTTGGGGTATGCGCCATCCAGTGGATGCAGTAATGCTCGCCCGGCGAGCGGCTTCTTTTACGAAGCGTTCGATCAAAGCCGATTCGAAGCGGTCAGGCCTGCGGCTCGCTGTTTCGATGCTTGATCTCACGACGTTGGAGGGGGCTGACTCGCCTGAATTGGTGCGTGCATTGTGTCGCAGAGCGATCGCACCATGTCCCGTGCCACCACTCAACCCTCCGATTCCGTCTGTGGCGGCTGTGTGTATTTACCCCCGGCTCGTTCCGATCGTCCGGGAAGCGCTCGCAGGAAGCAGCGTTCGCGTTGCCTCGGTTGCGACGGGGTTTCCCAGTGGCCAAGCGCCATTGGCGATGCGACTGCAGGACACACAAGCCGCGATCGAGGCTGGTGCCGATGAAATTGACATGGTGATCAGCCGTGGCGCCTTTCTGGCGGGACGATGTGATGAAGTTGCCGATGAGGTCCGCGCGGTGCAGGATGTGTGCGGCGACGCCCACCTCAAGATTATTCTCGAGACGGGCGAGTTGGAAACACCTGACAATATTCGGCGCTGTGCCGATCTGGTGATCGAGGCCGCATCGCGTGACAGAGATCTTGGGGATGGTCAGGTCTTTGTGAAGACATCCACTGGGAAGATGTCGCCTGCTGCGACGATGCCGTCCGTCTTGTTACTCCTCGAATCCGTCAGGGACCACTTCAACGCGACGGGTGTACGGATCGGCGTGAAGCCGGCGGGTGGTATTCGCAAGGCGAAAGCAGCTTTGCACCTGCTTGTCATGGTGCGAGAGACTGTAGGTCAAGATTGGCTCACTCCGAGTTTGTTCCGCATAGGCGCTTCGAGCCTACTCGACGATCTTGTTCGTCAACTCCTTTGGACCAGCCGCGGACACTATGCGGCAATGCATGATGTGGCGGTGACTTGATGACACAGACCGAAGGTGCCGTAGCGGCCGCTGGGTGGGACTACAGCCCGGCTCCAGAGCGAACGAGGCCTGATATTGAGTCCGAATACGGACTCTTTATCGACGGCGAATTCAGAAAGTCCAGATCCGGCAAGGTGTTTGACACGATCAACCCAGCGACCGGCGAGCGACTCGCTCGAATCGCTCAGGCCGACGAAGCCGATGTGGATGCCGCGATGGCCGCAGCCCGCTCGGCGGGACCAAAGTGGGCCCGGATGAAAGGCCGTGAGCGAGGCAAGTATCTCTTCCGGCTTGCTCGGCGGATTCAGGAGTGCTCCCGGGAACTTGCGGTGCTTGAAACCATGGACGGCGGTAAGCCGATCAAGGAGTCACGAGACGTTGACCTACCACTGGTCGCGCAGCACTTTTTCTACCACGCCGGATGGGCGGATAAGTTGCAGTGGGCCTTTGCTGGACGGCCGGTTCGTCCTCGCGGCGTCTGTGGGCAGATTATTCCTTGGAATTTCCCGCTGTTGATGGCGGCGTGGAAGTTGGCGCCTGCACTGGCATGTGGCAATACCGTCGTGTTGAAGCCAGCTGAAACGACTCCCCTGACAGCGCTTCATCTAGCCCGGCTCATGCAGGAAATTGATCTTCCGCCGGGTGTCGTCAATATTGTGACGGGCTTCGGCGAGACCGGGCGACTTGTGGCAACGCATTCTGCGGTGCGTAAGGTGGCCTTTACCGGATCGACGGGTGTCGGCCGCACGCTCATGCAGGAAACTGCTGGAAGAGAGATCCCACTGACATTGGAACTTGGCGGCAAGAGCCCCAATATCGTGTTTGCTGACGCTGCGATAGATCAGGCGATCGAAGGTGTTGTCGGCGGAATTTGGTTCAACCAGGGACACGTTTGCTGTGCGGGATCACGGCTCTTCGTCGAGGAGTCGATTCTTGAGACATTCGTGTCGGCGCTTCGGGATCGGATGAAACAGTTGCGAGTCGGGGATCCACTCGACAAGAACACCGATATCGGGGCGATCAATAGCGAGGGACAACTCGAGCGGATTCGTTCACTGGTTCGAACAGGGCAGGAGGAAGGGGCCATTCTGCACGATGTGCAGGCGGAACCACTGCCAAAGAAGGGGTGCTGGTTTCCGCCGTGTTTCTTCACGGGTGTGCAGCCCTCGCATACGGTTGCGCGAGAGGAGATCTTCGGCCCCGTTCTCTCGGTCATGTCATTCCGAACCCCGGAGGAGGCCATCAGGCGGGCAAATGCAACGCCCTACGGTCTCGCTGCGGGGATCTGGACCGACAAAGGCTCCAAGATTTTCGAGATTGCCAGCAGAATGGATGCTGGCATTGTGTGGTGTAATTCCTACAACCAGTTTGATGCCGCTGCTCCCTTCGGAGGCGTGAAAGAGTCGGGCTTTGGTCGAGAAGGTGGTCTGCACGGGCTTCGAGCCTACGTGCGGTGAGGAGACGGTTATGAGCAGACTCGAAGTAGTCAAGACGGGCAAACTCTGGATCGGCGGCAAGTGGCCGCGCTCTGAATCTGGGGCGACGTTTCCTGTGACCAATCCGGAGGGAGAAGTTGTTGCCAGGTGCGCATCGGCGAGCCGCAAAGATTCACGTGACGCTGTGGAAGCAGCTCGATCGGGGTTGGGGAAATGGCGAGATTCAACCGCAATGCTTCGTGGGCAGGTCATGTATCGAGCTGCGGAGATGTTGGAAGGGCGGGCTGCAGAGCTTACTGAGGCGCTGCAGTTCGGCGGAGCCGGAGCTGCGGCAGCGCGGCAGGAAGTGGATGCTTCCATCGACCGAATGGTCATGCTCGCAGGCTGGTGCGACAAGATTCATCAAGTACTTGGATGCCAGAATTCAGTCGCGGGTCCCTATCACTGCTTTACGATTCCTCAGCCATGTGGTGTCGTGGTGGCCTTCTCCCCTGCCGAGCCTGCCTTGTTGAGCTTGGTGACGTTGGTTGGAGCTGCCATGTCGATTGGGAATTCGGTTGTGGCTGTGGCACCGCCGCAAGCTGGCCTCGCAGCAGTATTGCTCGGAGAGGTGCTGGCTGTTTCCGATGTGCCGGCGGGCGCTGTCAACATTCTGACGGGAAATCAAAAAGACCTCGTTGAACCGCTTGGCGGACATCGGGAAGTGGCTGTTGTTGTTTCTGGTGGCCTTTCAAAGGCCTCACGAGTGGCCGTTCGGATGGCTGCGGCCGATGGCATTCGTCGCGTGCACGCCGTGCCATGGACGGGGTCAGCTTGGGAAGATGACGAAGAAACATGCTCGCCGTGGTTCTTGGAGCAATTCGTCGAATTCAAGACACTCTGGCATCCCGCCGCGAGCTGACCGCATCGCTACTGCAACTCGGGTACGAGGACGAGCCGGGTGCGTTGGGGGACGACACCGAGGTCGGGTTGCCCCTGTACCGGGAGTCGCAGTTCCTCGCCATTGGTGAGCCGGTTTGGGAATCTCCGCTGCCACTGCTCGACTTCGCTGCTGAGCAAGCCAGAGGCAGGATCAAGGGCCTGTTCTCCAAAGACACCAACAGTAATCATGCTGAGATCAGAGATCGGATCATGGTGGAAGTAGGCGGGGACGCCTTGCCCCCGAAGTGAGGCGACCTTCGCTTCCACTCGGGACTGTCGTTCGGTGTCTGAGAGCATGCCCGAGTCGAAGTCTCCCCAGACTTCGATTTCAAGGGTGTACACGGTTCGGCCATCGGGAAACTGCTGCCGCACGGCGAGAAGTTCGTGGGGGTGAATGCTTGCTGGATCACGTCGTGGCTGCACTTCTGTCCGAACGATCGGTCCAAAGATACGCTTGTTATTGACTCGGACGTTTCGAAGGAACTCCATGTCGGTGCTCGCCTGAGGATCGTCCCAGTCCTCATATTGGCCATAAAGCACCATTGAGCCCTTGGAACCAACATGAACCCGTATTTTCTCAGCGATCGGCGGTACGACTGCGGCCAACTGATCTCGCCACAGTGTTGCAGCCCGCCCATCGTTGTCACCTGGGAAGGTTTGAAGGACAAGCGCGTGCCAAGCACTCTGAATGGGCGGGCGCTGGGTGCCTGGCGAAGCCGCGGTTCGCGGCGGTTGGCCTGCAGACTGCCCAGGATCGAGCATGTGCTCCATAGAGCTCCAAGCATCGTCTTGGTCGGCTGGCTGCTCCACTGCGGCGATCTTTGGAACGGGGGGAGCCGGGCGGGCTTGAGGAGCAGATTCGCAGCCAAGATTGGCACCAGTGGCGACCGTTCCTACCAGGACCGATGCAAAGGCTTGAAGGCCTCTTTTTCTTTGTGAGTGGGACATGTGACTACAGGCATCCAAACTTTTGGTATCACTGGTGTTGCATCAAAAAACCCAAAGTTCAAGGGGCTCGGCGGGATGGGCCGATGTACTACCTACGGTCAGTCTGAGGTGCTATTGGGCTGACCACGCGATTCAGGGAAGAATCACGAGCAGTGTAAGGATTCTGAACGAATACGGTGGTCTCTTTTGAAGGGGGCCGCCGAGGAGCATGGTTGATGTCCGACATCGCATTGGTGGGAACAAATCATTCATCCGACGGATCTGAGCCCGTCCGTAGGCGAGCCACAGACCGATTGCGGCCCGGAACCGATCGCTGTCGCCCATGTGAGGGTGACCTGTGGCGGTGGCAACAGCAACTCTCTCAGGCGGAATCACCCAGCATTCGCTGGGATCGGATTGCAGGTATCCGAGCCAAAATTAGCTCAGGAGACTATCTGACTCCGGCACGGCTTGATGCAGCAGTCGATGGGCTGCTGCGAGATATCGACGGCTGATGGCCCTTCGCAGGCCGTTCAAGAACTCTGACGGCCTGATTGCAATCTTCCATCGCGAATACACCGTTGGCCCTCGATGTATTATCGAGGAGATGCCATCGATATGCGGGAGTAATCAGGGCGAAACCACATTCGGCCTCGGTCAGCGAGTGATCCGCTTGGCCTTGGGCGGAGCCATAGTTTGCGGCGTATTCGGGTGCGACGCGACTCCGGTGGTGGCCTCCGGCTCCCATCCAACCAAAGCGAGGTTTGCACCAATCCGGCTGGAGGTGCATCCATTGTCACACATATATGTTCAAGACAACGGCAGCGTCGTTTTCGATGCCTCGGTTGAACTTCTTGACGCCGATGGCTTTCCAGTCCGCGGAGTTGGTGTACTCGAGCTTGAACTGCATCAAGGTGGCCGCAGTGGCGAGGCGATCATGCTCCGTCGAACATGGTCGAGAGATCTCAATGACGCCGACGTCAATGCCGAATCCTTCGATGATGCGACACGAACCTATATCGTGCAGGAACACATGGAGTATGCCGAAGTGCCGAGGTCGCCACATCTTACGGCTTCGTTGCGACGCCCAGGCAAGGCGGCGTTGACGGACTCTGCAGACCTGCCACTATTGGGGGCAGGCCCGAGTGACGCCAAGTCGCAGGGAGCCGATTCTCCGCTATCTGAGTGAGGGTGAGCCCTGTTACAGTCTTCCTCCATGGATGCAATTTCACCACAAATCGGCACCCGCATGCGAGTGACGCAACAGACCCCACTAGGCGATCGGACTTGGTCAGAGGCCGTAGAGGGTGTCGTGACGCGGTTTCGGCAGACTGAAACCGGATCATGGTTTGCTCATTCGCGAGGCGATCGTTTCTGGCTCGATCGATTGGAACTCAGACAGGATGATGGAGAACTCGTTGTCCTCAACCTAGATCAGTTCAGCGTGGTGGAATTTGTAGACCCCCGGTAGGTCTTGCGAGAGCGCTCTATGGGTGGCCTGTCAGAGAAGGCATTTCAGGGTACGGAAGACTTCCCGCGGGTCCGATTGCAACAATCGTTGGATCGACATCTGAGTATCTCCGGGAGTAGTCCTGTACCTCCGCTACTGATATCGCCTCGTACTCTGCCCGTCGCTGAGCAAGCGTCTTGCACGTTCCTGTACTTGCAAGACTGCCCGCCAGACGGCCGGCTCGCGCAGCTGTAGATTCTCCACGAAGCACAATAGAACTGATGATCGATTTCCTCGCCCGTTCAATGTCGCCCTCTGAGAGATCTGACGCGATTCTGTGAATCTCGGCAATGCATGTTTCAACCAGTTCCGGTGCGTGATCGGGAGTTGTTCCGGCATGCAACGCGCACCATCCTTGATTGCGGGACGGGAGGTATTGGCTTGAGATTGAGTAGCACAAGGAGCGACGTTGCCGAACCTCAGTAAAGAGCCTGCCGCTGGTCGTGCCGCCCAGTGCGGTACATACCACGTGCTCAAGGACCTTCTCATCGTTGTTCGCATCTGGTGCGTCCCAGGCCATTCCTAGATGTACCTGTGATGTGTCTTGGGCGATGAATCGCTGTCCGCGGGGTCCGGGTTCAGTCGGCGCAGCGGCCGGGGGTGCTCCGTTCCATGACTCGGTGAGACGAGCAATCGTGGAAAGGCATTGATCCACCTCGCAGGCCCCTGCAATGGACAGAATCGCCCCCTCAGGCACACAACAGGCACTATGCCGAGCTGCAAGGTCAGCCTGAGAGAGGGCGGAAAGCCCGGATTGGCTCCCTCGACCCGTTCGATGAAATGGCCGATTGAGGTGGCGAAGTCCGACGGCGAGGCCCAATTCATCTTGTGGGTCGTCAGAAATATGCTGCAGCGACTGCAGGCAAAGCTGCCGAGCGTGCTCCAGGTCTGCGGCTGCGAGTTTGGGTTCGATTGCGATGGAAAGGAGCAGTTCCAGCATCTGTTCCAGCCGATCGCCGGTTGATGTCGCGTGGAGTTGCACATGTCGGCGACCCGCGTGAATGCCTCGTTGCATTCCTGCAAGATCGAGTGCATCGGACAATTCTTTGGAAGACAAATTGCTTGTGCCACGGAAGAGCATTTCCGAAAGAACGGCAGCACAGCCATCGGTTGCATCGGTATCGAACATAGATCCGGCGGGAAGAAACAACTGAAGAGATGCTGACTCAACGCCGTCAAGACGCTCTATAGCAAGCTGCAATCCGTTTGTGAGTGTGTGCGTGGCAATCATTGTGTGGGAGCATACTGCGCGTGGAAAGACCGCAAGCATACGAGAGAAACACAGGCCAACTCGATCCAATACGCTTGTGAAGACTTCTCTCTTTGAAAAAAAATGTGTAAAGAGTCTTTAAATACTTGTCCGATATCGGTAGAACGTGTTGAAGCGGGTCCGCCCGGGTGTACGTGCATCCGGCGCTCCGACTACTAGCCGGACCCGAGCGGATTTCATGGAGGTCATCTACATGGCCAAGAAACGCGCTACTCGAAAGAAGGCCACTCGTAAGAAGGCCACTAGAAAGAAGGCCACTCGTAAGAAGGCCACTCGTAAGAAGGCCACGCGCAAGATGGCCACTCGCTAGAAGGCCACTCGTATGA
>PVBE010341284.1_pt1 | contig 12879 bp, 8 predicted proteins | sample 1631181 | NCBI WGS metagenome assembly PVBE01 (sample SAMN08397723, study PRJNA350692) | Marine metagenome, whole genome shotgun sequencing project. | isolation source: water | place: Pacific Ocean | collected 2012-04
AACGCGATCGAGTGGTCGTGGTCCCTGCTGAAGCCGGTGGAGCAGTCGACGCTGGCTCAGTGCAGCGTGTTCGTGGGCAGCTTCAACCTCGAAGCGATCGAGGCCGTCATCGACCTGGGCGAAGGCGTGGAACCGCTGGACGTCGTCTCCGCCCTCCGCGAGCGCTCCCTGCTCCGGCAGGACGAGGGCCGCTTCACCCACTTCCAGTCCGTCCGCGCCTACGCCGCGACCCAGCTGGAGGGGGACGAGCGGGACGGCGCGTGGCGTCGGCACGCGGTGTTTTTCGTGGAACGCGGCACGCTCCTGGCCCAGCAGCTGACCCTGGTGGGGGGCGGCGACCACGCCACCGAGCTGCGGCAGGAGGCGGCCAACCTCTGCGCCGTCGTGGCTCGGTTCGCCGCCACCGATCCCTTGCTCGCCGCGCGGGCCATCGCCGCCGTCCACGCCCTGCTGAAGCTCCGCGGCCCCGCCGTCCAGCACCGCGAGCTGCTCCGCCAGGGCATCGATCTCGCGGCCGACGATGAGGCCCTCCAGCTGCAGCTGCTCGAGGACCTCGCCTGGGCTCAGCTGCGGGTCGCGCACACCCGCGACGCGGAGGCGACCCTGGAGCGCGCCCGCACCCTCTCCGGGGGCAGCTTCCACCCCGGCCTCCGCCTCGCCCAGGGGGCCGTCGCCGCCACCGACGGGAGCCTCGACGAAGGCGAGCGGCACTTCACCGCGGCCTGGCAGATGACCCAGGGCCGGGGCGACCGCCTCGCCACCGCCCGCATCCTCGCGGTGCGCGGGCGCGCCCACCTCCTCAACTTCCGCCTCGACGAAGCCGAGGAGCTGCTCGAGCAGGCCCTGGAAGGCTTCCGCGAAGCCGGCGCCCGGGGCCGCGAGGCACGCTGCTTCGACGACCTCGCGGGGGTGCTCCTGAAGCGCCACGACCTGGACGGCGCGGCCCAGTACAACCTGTGGGCGGTCGAGCTCCACGGGGAGCTGGGCGCCGACTGGGAGCTGGCGCTGGACCTGCTCCATGGCGGCATCATCGCGGCGCACGACCGGCGCTTTGACGATGCGGCTGCCGCGTTGCGGAGGGCGGTCGATCTCGGGCAACGGGTCGGCCACGAGGTCGTCGTCAAGACCGCCCAGGAACGGCTCAGCGGCCTCATCGAGGCCTGATTGTCCAAAACCTGACAACACCAATGGTCAGGGGATTGCGCTACAAGGAGACGTAGACGAGAGAGATTCCATGCTGAAGAACGCCCTCCTGACCCTGTTTATCGTGACCGCCATCGGCGGATGCGCCATCGATCCTACCGCCGTCACCGACGACGACGACGTCGACGAGACCCCCGCGGGCACCTCGCAGGACGAAGTCGTCATCCACGAAGACGTCGTGATCCTCGACGAGGATCCGTGCCTGATGTCCGTGGACGTGCCCGAGGACCGCGAGACGCTGGTCTTCGAGTTCAGCTGCGACCCCGCCATCAGCGGCATCGAGCCCGGCAAGATCGTGGTCGGCAGCGCCGGCGGCGGCTTCCTGCGGCGCGTCGTCTCCGCCGAGATCGACGGCCCCATCGTCACCGCCTTCACGGAGGAGGCGAGCCTCAACGAGGCCGTCATCCAGGGCGACCTGCACGTGAGCATGGGCGAGGCCGAGCGCGCGCTCATCGACCTGGGCAACACCACGCTGTACGGCGACCAGCTCTTCGGTTCGTTCACGCTCTTCCGGCTGGAGGAGGCGTCCCTGGACATCACCCCGCTGCTGGACATCGACGGCCACTGGGAAGACGGCCGGGTCGACACCTTCGAGATGGACGCGAGCCTGCGCCTGGCGGGCGCGCTGTCGGTGCTGCTGTCGACCACGAACGGCCTGCGCTACTCCGACTCCTTCCAGGTGTGGGAGGGCTCGCTCCCCTTCAGCGCCGCCATCGGACCGCTTCCGGTCGTGGGGCAGCTCGGGATCAAGACGGGCGTCGGCTACATGCTCGACGCTCCGGGCCACATGACCGCCACCGTCGGCGCCCGCGGCGACCTTGGCTGGGAGACGTCGCACCACTACAAGGCCGACGAAGGCTGGACCAGCGACCGGGACTACGAGGACAACTGGCTCCTCGACCCCCCGACCTTCGAGGTGAGCACGTCGGCCAAGGCGAAGATCTTCGTGCGCACCGAGCTGTTCATGCAGATGTACGGCATCGCCGGCCCCGAGATCCGGAGCGACATGTACATCCTCGGATCGGCGGGTCCCGACTGCAACGGCATCGACTGGGACCTCAAGGCGGGGCTGACCGCCCGCGCCTCCGTGAAGCTGAACATCATGGACAAGTTCACGCCGACCAAGACCTTCGCGACGGTGGACTTCACCGCGGACCTGGCGGCGGGGAACGTGCCCTGGCCCTTCGGCGTGCCGATCCCCTGCGCCCAGGAGGAGATCTCCTGCGGCGACATCATCGAGGACGACACCGAGACGGGGCCCTACCAGCCGCAGCTCAACGGCTACTCCTGCAACGTCGGCAACTACGACGCGCCCGAGGCGATCTTCAAGTACGTCGCCAAGGCCTCCGGACCGACGACGTGGTCGCTGATCGATCCGACGCCCACCGACGTGAACCACGACGTGATCGTGGTCGACGGAGCGTGGCGCCTGGTGACCGGCGAGTGCGCCGAGTGGGGCAGCAACAGCGTCGAGTTCGACGCCGTCGAGGGCAAGACCTACTACCTCATCGTCGACGGGTTCGACGAGGACGCTGGTCCCTTCGGGGCGCAGCTCGAATGCCTCTCCCCGGACACGGCCGGTGACGACGACCCACTGGGCGACTCGGACCCCTTCTAAGCCCCGCCGCCGCGTCGTCGCGATCGACCGCCTTCGCGGGCTGGTCATCGCGCTCATGGCGCTCGATCACTGCCGGGGCTTCTTCGCCGCCGGCCCTGGTCCGGAGGCGCTGGACACCACCACGCTGCCGTACTTCCTCACCCGCTGGGTGACGCACTTCTGTGCGCCTGTGTTCGTGCTGCTGGCGGGCTCGGGGGCGCGGCTGTTCGCGGACAAGGCCGACGACGACGCGGCCACGGCGCGGTGGCTGCTCACCCGGGGACTGTGGCTCATGTTCCTGGAGGTGACCTGGATCACGTTCAGCTGGTTCTTCGACTGGCACATGATCCACCTGGGCGTCGTCTGGGCGATCGGCGGCGCCATGGTGCTGCTGGCGGGTTGCGTCGGTTGGCCGGGGCGGACGATGGCCGCCGTCGGCGTCGTCATCACGCTGCTGCTTGCCGCGGTGGCGGTGCCCGGAGACTGGCTGCTTGGGTGGCTGTTCCAACCGGGGAGCCTGAACTGGTTCGGCAAGCCGGTTAGCAGCGTCTACGTCATCGTGCCCTGGTTCGCGGTGATGGCGATCGGCTGGGGCATCGCCCCCGCGTTGGCGGACCGAAGCCGGGACCGGCAGTTGGTGATCGGGGGGCTGCTTCTCACCGCGTTGTTCGTCGCCCTGCGGGCCGTCAACGGCTATGGCGACCCCAGCCCCTGGGCGCTCCACGAGCGGGGTCCCATGGTGTCGGCGTTCGCGTTCCTCAACGCGTCGAAGTACCCGCCGTCGCTGGCGTTCCTGCTGATGACGCTCGGCCCCGCGATCGCCTCGATCCCGCTGCTACGCCGGCTCGGCGGACCACCCGGGCGGGTGCTGGAGATCTTCGGCCGGGTGCCGCTGTTCTTCTACTTGCTGCACCTGCCGATGTACCACCTCGGCGCCTTGCTCTACGCCCGCGTGGTGTACGAAGCGGACAAGGTGCAGTCGCTGAGCCTTCCCCTGATCTGGGGGGCCTGGATCGTCGGCCTGCTCGTGCTCCTGCCGCTCTGTTCCTGGTGGAACGGCGTCAAGAAGCGGCGGTGCTACTGGTGGATCGCCTACCTGTGACTCACTGAGAGCAGGTGAACTCTCCCTGATCCGTGGGCGGACCTGATCCGGTCGTCCCTGTGGCTGGATGACGTCACCCCGATCTTCCGCGCCCACCTGTTCGCGCAGATGGCCAAGGACATCCCCCTGCAGGGCGTCGAGGCGGCGCAGATCGTGCGACGCAACCTCTGGGAGCTGTTCGAGCAGACGTACTTGAACCGCCAACTGGCGTGCATGCCCTGCCACAACTCGGAGTGGGCGATCACCGACGACGAGGACCCCGAGTTCGATCGCTCGTGGCCGATGGAGGGGCACCACGAGGAGGCCCTGTTCGGGGATCACACCGGCCGCGATCCGGAAGAGCTCTACACGCTGTTCCGCAAGCACGAGGTGCTCGGCGGCTACAACGTCTTCGAGCAGCAGTACGACATCCGCCCCACCGGCTGTGCCGGCAACGGCGACCCCGGCTGCGACGGCTGCGCGTGCGAGGAGTACGTCTGCGACATCCGGCCCCAGTGCTGCTCCAACAGCTGGGATCCGGAGTGCGTGTCGCTGTGCAACGAGGCGGACGCCGGCTGCACCCCGCGGCTGCCCGACGACTTCGACGGCTGCACCGCCCTGTACGGCTACGAGGGCTGCGGCGGCTGCGGCTGCGAAGCGGCGGTCTGCGCCCAGCTGCCCCAGTGCTGCGAGGGATCCTGGACCGAGTTCTGCGCCGAGCGCTGCCGGCTGTGGCTCCCGGAGAACTGCGAGTACCCCGGCGGCTACTACGACTACTGGGACTTCGGCCCCGACGCGATCGCCCCCTGGGGCATGCACGAGAAGTGCGGCAAGTTCAATCCGCCCGGCTTCAACGGCCCGGACCCACTGAACCAGGACAGCTTCTTCATCGAGCCCTACGGCCCCGAGGTCACCATCTGGGACGTGGAGCGGCCGCTGCACGAGGGCGTGGACCAGCTCCGTGACGGCCTCGACCTGGATGGGAACAAGCCCACGGGACCGGAGGCGTTCGCGTTCCTGATGTCGGCGCGGGTCGCGGAGGTGGCGTGGAAGGAGATCTACGGCAGCAGCCTGACGGTGCCGAACCACTTCCCCCGGAACGCCGCCCAGCGCGACACCCTCCAGGAGTTCACCCGGGCCTTCTACACAAACGACTACTCCATGGTGGAGCTCATCGTCCGCGCCGCCCTGCACCCCGACTTCAACGCCGTCGCACCGGCCGATCTGACGGACGAAGAGGCCAGCCCGTACGCCATGGAGCGCGGGCACAACCCCTGGTCGCCCACAACGAGGTCATCGAACACCGGGGCAACAACCCCGGCGACGTGCTCCACCGACGGCACCCCCGCGTGCTCGTCAACAGCGCGACCACGGCGCTGGGCTGGCCCGATTGGCCCGACTTCCCCGCCGAGCCCGACGCCGGCCCCGAGGGGCGGCTGCAGGAGTACCTCGGCTTCTTCCTCAAGGACTCGATCCAGGGCTTCCGGGGCAACGACTTCCAGGGCCTCGCCGCGTGGGAGTTCGCCTTCGGAACGTGCCACGGGGAGCCCGAGGGGAACGACGGCTGCAGCCCACGCGCCAGGGCCGGCTGCGACGGCTGTGCCTGCGAGTACGCCGTCTGCATCGCCGAGCCCGACTGCTGCGACGTGCGCTGGGACCAGCGCTGCACCGGGTTCTGCGACGTGCGCTGGGACCAGCGCTGCACCGGGTTCTGCGGCGACACCCAGGCGGGCTGCCAGGAGAACCTGGACGCGCCCGAGCCCGACCCGCTCTGGTTGGACGTGCTGATCGACGAGGTAGAGGCCCTGGAAGACGTCTCCCTGGAGCAGGCCGCGTCCGCCCTGAAGGACCGACTGCTCGCCGATCCGAGCTTCGCGGACGACGAGGAGCGGGAGCTGCTGGAGGACCTCCTCGGCTACCCCCTGGACACGCCCTGGGACGACGTCTCGGACCAGGAGACGACCCTGAATTGGGCCTGCTCCGCGTTCCTCGCCAGCCCGCAGTTCCAGCTGACGGGCATCCCCATGGAGGACCTGCTGCCGGCGGAACCCGACCTCGTGGTGCCCGGCTCGGCGTGGGCCGACTTCTGCGGCCACGCGGCGGCGTTGTTCGACGACGGGGCGCTGACCTGCGGCGACGGGACCTTGACCCTCAGTCAGTAGGCAAAGGACTCCGCAACCGTGCTATTTCGCACAGCGATCTGAGTCGAATCACACGATCGCGGTCAGCCTAGAACCAGCCCGCGACCTCCCCGATCGACGCATCGAGCGCCACGAGCACCTCCCGCGTCTGGGGATTCCAGTGCAGGGGCTCGGCGATCAGCTCCGCGAGCTGGTCGCGGTCCTCCTCGATCCAATCCAGAACCAGCTCACTGACGCCCGCGGGCGTGCTCGCGTGGCCCTCGTGGGAGTCCAGTTCGGGCTCCGAGACCAGGGCCCGGCTGACGCCTCCGACGTCGGTCAGCGCGTTGGTGGCGACGCCCTGGAGATCGCAGAACCGCTCGGCGCCGCGCTCCAGCTTCTGGGCGATGGGGGGAAGCCGGCCTCCGACGTGCTCTCGCGGAGCCGCTCGAAGCGCTCCGCCATGCGATGCAGGCGGCGGCGAACTCCGCGCAGGCCTTCGACACGTCGTTCGAGGAGACCAACAGGGTCCCGCATGGACCCGGGTCGGGTGGTGGGGTTCGTTTGCATGAGACACCTCCTGCCCCAAGCACCAGCAAGCGTCGTGCCGACCCAGCCTCAGCGCCCCTCTGCGCCCGGATGCACCACCGTGATCAGGCGGTTCGCAGGCACGTCCTCGGCCCGGCTCTGCACCCCGTCGGGCCACGTGACGATGATCTCGTCCGCCGTCTCCCGGGCCCCGAGCCCCACGTGCACCCGCGACGGGGTCTGCGCCGTCGCCCGCAGCGAGTAGATCTCCCGCAGCTCCGTGCGTTCGCCGTAGGTAATGGCGACGCGGGCGCCGATCGCCTCGGTGTTGGCGGGCGGACCGACGAACTCCAGGTTGATCCAGTGCTCGACCCCACAGGCGTTCATGTAGAGCCGGGGGATGTCGTCGAAGAACTCGGCCTGGAAGAGCACGTCGATCCAGCCGTTGCCGTCGAAGTCCGCCGTGACCATGCCGACGTGGCGGTGGTCGGTGCCGAAGTTCGCCTCGGCGGTAACGTCTTCGTAGGTGCCGTCGTCCTGCGCGTGCCACAGCAGGTCCGGCCAGTCGTCGACCCCTTCCCCTTGACGCTGGTTGTCGGGGGCGCTGCCCTGGAGCACGTCAGGGAGCCCGTCGTTGTCGATGTCACGCAGGTCGAGCGACCAGCCGATCGTCGTGGGGAACTCCAACACGGGGTCGTCGACGGTCAGCCCCAACACCGCGGCTCCCCCCTCGGCCCAGAGGTTGTCGCCGGCGCTGAGGAAGCACTGCGGAGGGCCGACGTCCGACAGGCAGTAGTCGGGGCGGCCGTCCTGGTTGAAGTCGACGCTGTCGATGCCCATCGCGCTGAAGAAGGGCTCCATGCCGACGTCCGCGGCGTCGTTGACGAAGATCGGGAGCCCGTCGTCGTCGAGCCCGTCGTTGCGGAAGAAGGCGCAGCCGGGCAGGTCCGGGGGGATGCCCCACTCCGGGGCTCCGCCGGCCACGTACAGGTCCTGATCGCCGTCCCCGTCCCGGTCCGTGAAGGTCGCCACTAGCGATTCGACGCCCCACTCCTCGTACGCGATCAGATCGACGTAGCGATCGTTGTCGTAGCCGCCCCCCTCGTTCAGGAAGATCCGCTCGGGCCAGCTGCCGCCGGTGCCGGGGACCGCCAGCCGGGTGACGAAGTGCACGTCCAGATCGCCGTCGCCGTCGACGTCCCCGAAGGTCAGGCTCGAGGGGTCGCCGCCGGGTCCGGCCTGCCCCGACGAGATCCGCTCGGGCCCCTCCCAGGTCCCGCCGCCCTGATTCTGCCAGACGAGGATCCCCGTCTCGGCGTCCTCGGAGAACGGCCGATGGTTGCCCAACAGCTCCGGCAGGAAGTCCCCGTCCAGATCGATCGCGGCGAGCGCCAGCAGGCTCCCCCCCGGCCCCTCCTGGATCGGCTCGGCGCGGGTGAAGTAGCCGGCTCCGTCGTTGAGGAACACCAGGGGTCCGGTGTCGACCACGACCACGTCGATGTCGCCGTCGGCGTCCACGTCCTGGGCGACGTAGGCCTGGCCCGCGAGGCCGATGCCGAACATCGGGCCGCCGCCGTCGCCGCGCCCGTCCGTCGGCAGGTCGAAGGTGAGTCCGCGCTCCTGCGACTCCTCTGAGAACCGGTCCACGCCGGCGACGGGATCGGCGCAGACGACGGCGTCGTCGGGGATCTCGAAGGTGCCCTCGTAGACCGGCAGCGGCGGGGTCGGAGTCTCCTCCTCGGGGGGGGGCTCGTCGGGGTCGACGCAGCCGGCCGCGACCAGCACCCCGAGGGCCAGCGCCGCCCACGGTGTCGTCCTCATCCGGCGTCCGGGTGGGGCACGGTCAGCCGACGCCGCACGGGGACGTCCGCGGTTTCGACGGTGGTGCCATCGGGCCAGAGGATGCGGACCGACTCGACGACGTCGACCTCGCCGGTGCCGAAGTGCAGGACCGGCGGGGTCTGGGCGTTGCCGCGGGGACCGTTGACCTCGCGGAGCATGGTGCGATCGCCGTAGGTCACTTCGACCTGGGCGCCGAGGGCGGTGCGGTTGCCGTCGGGGCCTCGAAGGTCGACCTCGAGCCAGCCGCCGTCCCCGCACCGGTTCATCCACAGCGACGGGGTCGAGCCGGGGGAGCCGCGGAGGATGTCGAGGTAGCCGTCGCCGTCGAAGTCGGCCGAGGCGAGCGCGTAGTTGTCCTCCACGGTGTCGAAGCCGATGTCGGCGGAGCGGTCCTCGAAGCCGCCGTCGCCGTCGCCGAACCAGATGAGGTCGGGCCACTCGGTGACGGCCGCGTCGAACATGGGGCCGGTCACCTGGGCTCCGTCGATTGCGCCGTCGTTGTCGTAGTCGGCGAAGTCGAACGACCAGCCGATGGTGGAGATGGGGGCGGGCGGGGCGTCCGGGGTGAGGCCCATCGCGAGGCTGCGGTCGGAGTACAGGTCGTCCTCGCCGACGAGGCAGACGGTGTTGCCGGTGTCGGTGATGCAGTAGTCGAGCAGGCCGTCGCCGTTGAGGTCGGCGGAGTCCAGCCCCATGCCGTCCATGAGCACCGCGGCGCCGATGTCGGCGGCGTCATCGACCATGGCGGGGAGGCCGTCTTCTTCGACGCCGTCGTTGCGCCAGAAGGCGATGGGGAGGTCCCGGTCCGACGGGATCAGCAGGTCCTGATCGCCGTCGCCGTCGCGGTCGGTGAAGGTGCCCGCGAGGCCCAGGGTGCCGCCGCCGGCTGACGGGAGGGTGAGGATCCCGTCGACGACGCCGTCCTCCAGGGTCAGGAGCAAGTCGTCGGTGCCCTCGAAGGGCTGCGGCTCACCCCGCTCTCCCCCGGGGGGCGGCTGCTGGGGTTCGTGCCGGAACAGGGCGACGTCGATGTCCCCGTCGCCATCGGCGTCGGCCACGGACAGCGCGGGGTAGCGATACGCGTCGGGGGGCTGCTCCTGGTAGAGCGTCGACGGCTCCCCGAAGAGGCCGCCGCCCAGGTTCGGATACAGGTAGAGCGTCGGCGATCCGACGAGGAAGATCTCGGGGAGGCCGTCGTCGTCGACGTCCGCCGCCGCCATCGCCCCGCTGGAGGGGCCGGCGCCGCCGTAGGGGAGCCGCTCGGTGGGGGTGAAGCTGCCTTCGCCGTCGTTCAGGAACGGCAGAGGCCGTCGCTCCTCGCGGGTGCTGTGCACGATGTCGACGTCGCCGTCGGCGTCCAGATCGACGGCGAGGAAGTAGACCGGGCCGTACTGGATGTCCTCGATCTCCCGGGTCAGTCCGCGGGCGGCGCCCTCCTCGGTGAAGCGATCGGCGCCGCTGACGGGGTCGGCGCAGACGATCTCGGCGGACAGCGACGCGCCGGCGGGGAGGTCGACATCCGCGGGGGTCGGCGAGGCGTCGTCGTCGTCGTTTTGAGCCCCACACCCGAAGGCGAACAGGGCGAGGACCGCAACGGCCGCCGATCGACGACGGTCAGTGATCGTGGTCGCCACAGGCGAACTCGTGGTCCCGCGGGGGGATGCCGAAGCCGCGGCAGTGGTGGTGCCGGACCGCATCCGCGCAGCCGACGGCGGGGGCGCAGACGAAGAAGTGCTCGGTGCACTCGGGGTTGTCGACGCAGGTGCAGACCGCGTCGGGGCCGCAGTCCGCGTCGGTCTCGCAGTTCATCGTGCAGTGGGGCTCGGGGCCGTTGCCGCCGCCGGGGCAGATGAAGGCTTCCTGGCCGGCGCAGTCCTCGTCGCCGTAGCAACGCTTGCCGAGGCCGTAGTCGTTGACCGGCTCACCGCTGAGGGGGCCGCAGGTGGTGTCCCAGCCGTCGATGCGAGGGAGGCACTCGCTGGGCAGGCAGAGGCTCAGGTTGTCGTTCGCGATGGTGCACACCAGCGGGGGCGGGGTGTCGAAGTCGATCGGCCCGTCGTGGCACTCCAGGTCCATGCGGCAGCTCTTGCTGCAGACGCCGGCACCGCAGGGCAGCACCCCCTGCACGCAGAACGAACCCTCGGCGGTGCAGTCGTCGTTGGTCGCGCAGTACTCGCCCAGACCGAGCGGGTTGGCGGGGAAGTCTTCGCAGGCGTAGACGAACCAGGGGTCGCCGACCTCGACGGGATCGCGCTGCCACCCCGGAAGGGAGGTGTCGCCCTGCGCCACGGCGGGGGCGTCGGCGCAGAACTCCTCTGCCGGCTCCTCGTCGGGGGGGCAGCCCAGCAGCAGGAGCAGGGCCGGGATCAGGAGGACTCGCCTCATGCCGCGACGGTAGCAGTTCGGGGGACGCGGTCGCATCAGAAGTTGAAGTGGGCGCCGAGCCCGTAAGAGCGGAAGCGGGCTTCGTCGGGGGGGCACTCCTCCTCGACGTCGCCGCGATCCTCGGGGGGACCGCCGAGGCAGGAGCCGCCGGTGGTGAACGCGGACAGGTCATCGACCTGCACCTGGTAGAGCCGCTCCTGCTCCTCGTCCCCGATGCCCCAGTAGATGACGTTGCCGACGAAGAAGGCGGGCGAGCGGGTGACGAGCTCGACCACCTCGATCTCGCCCTCGGCGTCGAACCGCGTGAGCAGCCCCTCGGTGCCGAAGACCTCGATGAGGGCGGGGCTGGGGGGACCGAAGGTGTCGTCGTCGTTCAGCGACACGCTCAGCATGCGGTGGAAGTTGTCGTAGATGGACTGCTGGTTGTGCGCCAGGGGGCTCCACAGGCCGACGAGGATGCCGCCGACCCCCCGCGCCTTCATCACGATCGCCTTGCCCGGGTAGGCGACGCCCCGCCAGTCGCCGTCGTCGCTGTGGACGATGAAGTCCTGCGGGTGATCCCCGCCGAGGCTCCACGTGGCGATGACGTCGGCGGTGCCGGCGTCGGGCTGGTTCTCGCCGAAGCGGAACTGGTCGAACACGGTGTAGGCGCTGTCGCGCCACTGGAGGAAGAAGCCGCCGTCCGCGTCGATGGTCACGAAGGCGTAGTCGGCGGACGTCGAGGTGCCGTCCTCGCGCACGTGGAGCACGGTGTAGAGCCCGGGGATGAGCGGCTCGAGCCGTTCGGCGTCGATGTTGGTCTCGGCCGCGTACACCAGCCGGGACTCGGACCCTTCGCCCGGAAGCTCGGCGACGAGGGTCGAGTCGGGCAGGTCGACGCCGTACATGAGCCGGTCGCCGCCCTCGAATCCGAGGAAGCCGGTGAGCCAGCCGTCGTCGAGCTCGCTGAAGGAGCCCTCGCCGCGCTCCGCACCGTCGGCGCTGGCGGCGCGCCACGTACCGGCGTCGCGGTCGATGAAGAGGTCGACGAGGGTGCCGTCGATGTCCAGCCCGCGGTGGGTCGGCGCAGGTCCTTCCTCGACCGGTTCTTCGCAAGCCGCGAGCCCGAGGGCGGCGGCGACAAGCCAGGCGCCCCTCACGGCACGTCGTCCACCAGCCCGAGCACGCCCACGCACATCTCGGCCAGCTCGCCGGGCCCGAGGCCCATGGTGAAGGTCGCGTCGTGCCCCTCGGCCTCGAGCACGTCGCGGAGCCCGAAGTTGGCCCAGGTGTTGTCGTACTCGCAGCTCACGGACAGGGGGTCGCCCCCGGACAGGGGGGGGAGCTCCTCGAGCGGCGCGTCGTACTGGTACAGCCGCATCCAGTCGAGGTTCCACTCCGGAACCGAGAGCAGGCAGTCCGAGCCGCTCCGCAACTCCAGGCCGGAGCCGGCGTGGTTGAGCCGCCCCGAGACCGACCAGAGGCGCGACGCGGGCACATCCGCGGGCACGACGGTCTGCAGCTCTTCGACGTGCTGGTTCAGCTCCTGGGGGATGGAGAAGGGGGCGTCGGTGACGACCGCCTCGGGCTGGTTGCTGCCGACGACCTCGAACCGCGCCTCCCGGGCGGGAGCTTCGTCCGTCCACTTCATGTCGATGGCGGTCTGGTCGAGGCCGCCGGTCTCCCGCCACGCGTGGTAGTGGACCTGCATCAGCAGCCGGCTTCCGGGTTCGGCGCGCACGCCGCTGTCCTCGGGCAGGCGCAGCGGGGGCGAGTCGGGGAGCCACATCACCAGCGGCTGGAACCCGTCGTCGGCGATGCTGGAGAAGCACTCGAAGCTCCCCTCGGGGCCCAGCCGGTCATCGACCTCGGCGGCCTGCTCGGGGGGCACCAGGTACAGGAACACGTGGTGGAGCAAGTCCAGCGCGTCGGGCACGACCTGGGCCGCGGTCAGCCAGTGAGGGACGTCGAACTCGGGGTCCAATACGAAGCAGAAGTAGCCGTTGTCCGCCGTGCCGATGTCCCAGGTGGAGCCACGATCCAGGCGGTGGGTGGCGTCCTCGAGTTCGCGATCGATCGGCGCCGGCAGCGGGGCGGCCGTGGCGGGATCCCCCTCGGGGGCGTCGCGGCGGCCCCAGTCGACG
>PVBE011019970.1_pt1 | contig 12879 bp, 7 predicted proteins | sample 1631181 | NCBI WGS metagenome assembly PVBE01 (sample SAMN08397723, study PRJNA350692) | Marine metagenome, whole genome shotgun sequencing project. | isolation source: water | place: Pacific Ocean | collected 2012-04
AGTCGTCAAACAGTATTTGGATGATGGTGCCGATGTAAATGCGAAGGATGATAATATATGGAGTGGTAGAACACTTTTGCATTACGCTGCTGAGGAAGGTCATAAGGAAATGGCTGAACTCCTTATGGCCGAAGGTGCAAATGTAAACGCGAAGGACAATTGGGGATCGACTCCTTTGCTTCCGGCGGCTGATTGGGGGCGCAAGGAAGTTGTCGCACTACTTATCTCGAATGGTGCGGATGTGAATGCGAAGGATAATTGCGGGGGGACTCCATTGCATTTTGCGGCTTTAAAAGGTCACAAGGAGATTGTCGAATTGCTAATCAAGAAGGGTGGGGATATGAATGCGAAGAGTAACAAAAATGGAGAGACTCCTTTGCGTTGGGCGACTTCGCGCGGTCACGAGGAAGTCGCCGAACTGTTGATCGCCAGTGGGGCGGATATGAACGCAAGGGAAAAGAGTGGTGAAACATCACTAGAGGTGGCTGAAAATCCTGAAATTGGTGGACTCTTTCGCAAACACGGAGCCAAGGCGGGTGAAGAATTGAAAGTTGCTGGAGCCAAGTAAGGCTATCGCGCATCATTTTTTTACAGCATTGAATCGAATTCCCTTCATCTCCTCAACCCCATCCACTTGCACGGCATTTCATATTTCTGATAGCGAAATACCATGTCCTAGCTGCGGTACGACGATTAAGCTTTTGATAGCTGAAGCAGTGCCTCCGCAAATCGAATTAGCTTCCGTAACAACAAGTAGGTCAGTTTCTTCAAACCTAATATCCTGCAGGGATTGCACAAGCTGAGGTGTCGGTCCCCCCCCAATAGCCTTCCAACGAATCCACCTCGATCAACCATCCCGCTTGGCTGACTGGCAGTTGGCAAGGTCCGGTGAATGGTGGAATTATAGAGGAAACTTGGCTTTCCCCAAAGGCGGATACGGATTTCAGCCCTTGTACGGTTTACGAAGGAAGGAAGCACCAAATTCGTCGAACTAATCAAAATCGAAAGAGCCGGAATTTCATGGGAACTTAGATGGTAGAAGGATTAGTTTGAATCAATAAACTTGATATAGCACCGATTATTGATGTAAACCCTTGTTTTTTGACGTTTAAGTTAGTACTAGGATGCTTGGAATAATGGCATTATGGGGATTCACATCGAATCCAATGAGAATAAAAATAACTTATAATCTATTTTTAATCAATGACGCTTGAGTTGGCTAAAGTTAAATCTTTTCAAGGTTGTTTTGGGGTTTTGGCAGGATTCTTTATTTTTGCCCAATGTTTATCCAGTCAGGATGTTATAGGGCCGACTACCGTTTTGGCTCAAAATCATGAATTGACGCTTGAAGATTATCTTCAGGAGGTATGGAAAGCCAATGAGTTGCTTCAGGTGCAAGCGTTGGGGGCTGCCATAGCCGATGAACAACTAGAAGCAGAGAAGGCAATTTTTGATCCGGTATTTGTCGGTCAGTTTAATGCCTTGGATGAGCATCGGCCCAATACTGCGGAACAAAGAGTCAATCTTGGGTTTGCCGATGTGTTTAATCAGCGGAACAAGATCCTTCAAAGTGGAGTCGAAGTCCTAACTCCGAGCGGCCTGCGATTGCAGCTTGGGTATGATCTTTCGAGGATGAGCAACAATCTCAACTCGAGTTCTTTTCCGCACGTTGAGTATCTTTCGAAGGTCGGGATTACGGCTGTCCAGCCACTGTTGAAGGGTGGGGGCAGTGTTGTGACCATGGCTGGCATTCGTGCGGCGGCTGTTAATTCGGATATAGGGTTTCAGGATTACCGTAAAGGAATGATGGAGATATTGGCTCGAGCAGAGATTGCGTATTGGAATCTTTACGATGCCCAGGAAAAATTCGGGATAACCGGCGAGTCACTGCGGATGGCCAAGGAGCTGCTGAAGGACAGCAGAATCAGGCTCCAGCTTGGCAAGGGGACAGAGCTGGAACTCATGCAGGCCGAGGCGGGTGTGGCGTTGCGTGATGCTTTACGATATGAGGCTTCGAGTGATTTGAGCGTGGCGCGAAGTCAGTTGCTGGTTTTTCTGGGACGCAGAGACGAAGGCGAGGAGATAGTTGCCGGAGACAAGCCCATCTATCATTCCGAAAGTCCGAAGTTTATGGAATTATGGGGGAAAGCTTTTGATAGCAATCCGGAATTTGTCGCTCTTCGCAAACGCGTGGATTTGGATGGTATTAAGATGGTTTTGGCAAGGAATGCAAAGCTGCCTCAACTTGATTTCACGGTTGGTTATGCCTTTTCAGGTATCGGTTCCAGTGCGGGCGATTCCTTTCATGCTGCGGAAGATCATGATTATCCGTCCTGGTCTGGTGGTTTGCAATTGCGCGTACCCTTCATGGGGGACGACAAGGCTGAGCATGAACTGAAGGCAGCACAACTCCGTAAGAAAGCGACGGAGTTGGGGCTGAGCAATTTCACCAAGGAACTTGAGAATTCACTACGGGCGTCGATTTACACGGTGGAATCATATCGTCAAAATGGAGATCGTTACCTCAAGGTCATTCAGTTCAATGAGAAGGTGCTTGATACCCAGCTTGCCAGCAATGAAGCAGGCAAGTCCAGTAGCAGGGATGTTCTTGAGGCAGAAGAGGATTTGTTTGAGGTGAAGATTACGGGCTTGACCAATTCAATTCGATACCAGCGAGCCCTGCTGGAGCTTGAGTTGTTGTCAGGAGTTTTGCTCTCGAATCGTCGCCTAGACATATCCCGCCCAGAGTTGCGTCGGCGGACAGCAATCCTGGAAAGCAATGATGGAATAACCAAGGAACAATACGATCTTTTTTTGAAGCAAGCCGGCGCTGAATACAGCGCTCGCATGAGCAGGGCCAAAAGTGCGCCCACTGACATTGATACACCTGTGGAGCCCCGATGGAACCGGTGGCATGGAGTTTCGCCGGCTTCATCCACGGATCCGAATGAAGCGAAAGATGTGTGGAAATGGCCGCCGCCCAAGAAGCTGGTCAGCCCCCCTCTAACTAATTTCAGGAGGAACACAGGCAAGCCTCCTTTTGGTGATCGTAAACCTGCTCCTGTGCCAAAGGTTTTGGTTCCCAAAGCTCCAGCAACTCCTCCTAAGAAATCCTTTTTTAGGAGGAATTCACCTCTCAAGCCGCCTTTCCATTAAAGATACAGGGTGCTGGCAGATTGACCATTTCCTTAGAGGTTTCTTGTCAGGTGTTGAAGCAATTTCGGTAATCCCTGTATTCCAGAAACAATGTTTGAATCAAGAATCGAGATGAAGAGCGCAATAACGATTTTCGGCCAATGGCATGTGGCAATATTGCTATGTGTATGGGCTTCTGTTGATGGGAAGGCAGCAGAAGTTATGGTGAGGGGCATCAGCAAACCTATACTTGACGTGATATTGAGTGCGCCAGCTGGTGGGACTGTGTCCACCACTGGTGGGATTGTATCTTCAATACACGTCTCAGAGGGCGATAAGATATCAAAGAATCAGGTCCTGGTTGAACTGGAGAAACGACAGGAAGAACTGGGAGTCGAGCGGGGCCAGTTGATATTGGATGACAAGTCGGAGGTGGCAGCTGCAGAGCAAAAGGTTCGCACCCTGAAGACTGATTTGGATAGCACCCGAAAGCTTTTTGAGGCGACTGGATCGATCAGCAAAGAGGCATTGGCTGCGAAGGAACTGGAGTACAAGGTGGCAGTGGCTGAAAAGAACCGGCTTGAAGCGGCGGAGAAGCAGCAGGATGTCGAACTGCGTATGGCCAAGGAACTTTTGCAACAGAAAATAATCCGCTCCCCGCTTAATGGACGAGTGGTCCGGTTGTTTAAGCAAGTAGGAGAAGGATGCCGTGCACAGGACCCGTTGATTCGTGTTGTGGATATCAGTAGATTTTACTTTGAAGCAAATTTGGAGGCAGCAACAGGTTCACTATTAAAGGTTAATGACACGGTTGAGATTGCCTTCGGGTCGAGTGAAAAGCAGGAACGCATTTCGGGCAGTTTGATTTTCGTGTCGCCAGTAATTGATCCAAGCAGTGGTCTTTTGCGCGTCAAGATACTGTGTGAAAACAAGGATGAACAAATAAAACCCGGCATGGATGGGAGTTTGATCCTTAAGACGCCATAGTCTGTTTGGTTTCAACGCAAAGCATTCAATGGATTTTATAGAAGGGAAATCAAAGCTTTTTGAAACATTAACCCGGCTTAGGAGTTCCAATGCAAGTCCAGCTGAGTTTTGGAGCGAGTATCTCGATCAAGCGCTGAAACTGGTCGATGGTGCCAAGGGGAGCTTATTGGTGCGCTCTGATGAATCTTCAGATTGGCGGCGCATATGCGAGGGAGGAAGTGGGACAAAGGGCAGCCGCAATCAGCTCACGTTTACACGTCGTTTGAAGGAGTTTGCAGGCGAGGCGGCCAAGAGAGGGTTTGTCCTTGAAAAGGTGGGGTCAGGTGCGATTGCCGATCAAGGAGATTACGTTCTTGCTATTCGCCTGGTTCTTTCCCCGGCAACTGAAACGGTTGTGCTCGCAATCTTTTTGGCCGGTGTGACAGGGGAGAATGCGCAAAACCTCCTTCATTTGCTAAGATTGATTGCTGACATACCGGAGTCATATCAGCTGAACCAATCGGTGGAGGGTGCGCGTGGTGAGGTTCAAAAGTTTGCCACAGTGATGGATCTTCTTGTCGAGGTGAACGAGCAGCGCAAGATCCAGGCGGGAGTTTTGGCCGTTTGTAACGGGATTGCCGGGCGCTATAAGTGTGAAAGGGTTAGTTTCGGCTGGCTGCAAGGGGGCTACATCAAGCTCCTTGGAATGAGCCGGGTGGATCGTGTGGATCACAAAACCGAAGCGGCGAGGATGCTGGAAGCGGCAATGGAGGAGGCCTGCGATCAGGATGAAGAAATTGTCTTCCCCGTGGGCAAGGATGCCAACTATGTCTCTTTGGCTCACGAGAAACTTGCAGGCCAATTGGGCTCGCAGAACATCTGCTCCCTGCCAATGCGAGATTCCAGCAAACCGGTGGCGGCAGTCACTTGCGAGCGAAACGGGAAAGTGTTTTCAGACATGGAACTTGATCAACTCCGTCTTGCCACTGATCTGTTGACACGCCAAATGGTGGACCTTAAGCGTTACGATCGTTGGTTTGGAGCCAGATGGGCAGCAGCCTTCCGGGAGAGCTGCGGAAAACTCCTGGGGCCCAAGAATACTTGGGCAAAAATTTTCACTCTCACTCTATCACTTTTACTGGCAGTATTGATATTCGTGAAAGTAGATTACCGGGTTGAGGCAAAAGTTATTTTGCGTAGCGACGAAGTGGCCTATATCACCGTTCCGTTTGATGGATATATCGATCAGGTGCTTGTCAAGGCCGGCGATCCTGTTGCCGCGGGTGATGTCTTGCTTAGGCTCAATACCGATGACCTGCTTTTGCAGAAGTCAACTGCGAGTGCTGATCTTAATCGATATCGTCGTGAAATTGAAAAAGCCCGGGCTGCACGCGAACTAGCAAACATGCGAATATCTGAGGCGCTTGCCATGCAGGCTCAAGCTCAACTTGAATTGGTAGAGTATCGGCTTTCGCAATCGGTGATGAAGTCTGGCTTTGATGGAATTATTGTCGAGGGGGATCTGCGTCAAAGACTTGGTGCTCCCGTTAAACAGGGCGAATCACTGTTTCGCTTGGCAAGGATGGATTCACTTTATCTTGAGGCTCAAATTGAAGAGCGGGATTATCCCGAAGTTATTGGGAAAGAAGCCGGAGAAGTGGCTTTTTTAAGTCAGCCGAAGTTGAAATACCCGATAAAGATAAGCCAGATCGAGTCCGCTGCAACACCCCGGGAAGTTGGAAACATCTTTATAGCTCGATGCGATTTCTCGGGTGAAATTCAAGATTGGTGGCGACCGGGAATGAGCGGGCTCTGTAAACTGAGTGCTGGCAGGCGAACCCTTATATGGATTTTCTCACATAGAACGATTGATTTTTTAAGGATGTGGTTCTGGTGGTAAATGGATCAAGATCGATATTAGATTAATCATTTTGCCCTCCACCAGACCGGCAATAATCACCTCAAATAAAACAAGGCATTGGAGCAGTCGACCTTTAGCGAATCATGGCATTGTGTGGCGAGTCAGAAGATTTGTCTCAGATTGGGGTTGACCGTTCGCAGGCAGTTTTTTCGTGGAGAACGTTGGATCGTAATAGAGGATCCGTTTACCAACCAGTTCTTCAGGCTTCGCCCCCCGGCATATGAGTTTGTGGCGCGCCTGCGTCCTGACAAGGCCATCGAAGAGGTGTGGCGTGAATGTCTAGACAAGTTCCCGGACGAGGCGCCTGGCCAGGGTACGGTGATCCAGTTACTCGCTCAGCTCTATCAGTCAAATCTTCTACAGTACGATCTTGCTGCCGACACAAAGGCGCTTTTTGAGCGATATCGTAAACGGAAGGAGAAGGAAAGCCGGGCGCGTTGGATGCAGATCTTGTTCATGCGCATTCCGTTGATTGATCCGGATCAATTCCTTTTGAATACATTGCCTATAGTCCGTCGCTTTATCAGCTATCTTGGATTGGCGATCTGGGTTTGTTTCGTTGGATATGCATTGAAGCTGGTGATGGACCAGTTCTCCATGCTGCTCGACGAATCTCAGGCGGTTCTATCACCTGCAAATCTGCCGCTTCTGTATCTTTCGATTATTATCACCAAGGTAATGCATGAATTCGGTCATGCATACTTCTGCAGAAAGTTCGGTGGAGAGGTCCATGTGATGGGAATTATGCTCCTGGTGTTCACACCGATCCCTTACATGGATGCGACATCAAGTTGGCGCCTTCGGAGTCAATGGCAACGGTTGCTTGTCGCGGCTGCAGGAATGATTGTGGAACTTTTTGTTGCATCTATCGCAGTCATTGTATGGGCCAATACAGGCCAGGGGACACTTCATAATCTAGCCTACAATATGATTTTTGTGGCGTCGGTATCCACCCTTTTGTTCAACATTAATCCTCTATTGCGTTTTGACGGTTATTATATGCTCTCGGATTTTCTCCAAATCCCAAACCTGCACCAAAGGGCAAAAAAACAACTACAACATTTGATCGAAAAATATCTGTTTGGCGTCAAGAAATCCTTTAGTCCAGCCGAGAGCGTCCGTGAGTCGAGTTGGTTGACTTTTTTTGGTATTACCTCATCCATCTACCGGGTTTTTGTTTTCGTCTCGATACTGATTTTCGTAGCGGACCGATTCCTGATCCTTGGCTTTATCATGCTGTTGATTGGCTTGGTGACATGGTTTGTCGTTCCGTTGGTAAAACTTTTCAAATATCTAACGGCCAGTGAGCGCCTGGAGCGCAATCGAATAAGGGCAAGCTGTGTCAGTGGTGGGGTCTTGGTGTTCATATTGACTCTTTTGTGGGTTGTCCCGTTTCCAAGCCACTTCAGGGCACCTGGAGTTGTCGAGGCGAAATCCTGGTCACAGGTAATCGGTGATACATCGGGATTGGTGGAGGAAATAATTGCCACCCCAGGCAACTCGGTTGAGTCAGGCCAACCTTTATTTCGACTTGGCAACCACGAACTGGAGATTGCACTCAAATATACCGAGGCCAGACTGATTGAGGTGGATAGGAGGATTACCCAGGCGCTGGATGAACGTTCAGCTGATCTTAAGCCGTTACGCAGTTTGCGGCAATCCATCGAACAACAATTAAAACAGGGGAAGTTGGAACTGGAAGCGCTTACTATTCGTGCCAGAATCTCAGGTGTTTGGGTGGGTAGAGGAATTGAACAATATGAAGGGCGTTGGTTGGCCCGTGGAATGGACATGGGGATCTTGGTTGATCCCAGTGGTTACGAATTTGTGGCTACAGTGGATCAGGATGATGCAGACAGTCTCTTTTCAGTTCAACTGGATCGGGCCGAGGTTCGTTTGCATGGCGAAGCACAAAGGGTCAATACGGTGCATGATATAAAGGTTGTCCCTGCTGAACAATCTGAACTGCCGTCGGCTGCCTTGGGATGGGTGGCTGGAGGAGAGGTGCCCACCCACCTCAATGATCCGGAGGGACAGCGTGCGGCTGAGCCGTTCTTTCTTGTTTCTGGAGCGCTTGATCAGGTTGATCCTGCAGGCTTGGTACATGGCCGTACCGGCAAGATAAGGTTTTTTATTGGTTACGAACCTTTGCTCAAGCAATGGCTTCGTCGATTCTGGCAACTTCTTCAAAGACGCTACCAGGTGTGAACTCGCTGCAGGAGTATAGAAGACAGGACCACAAGGAGCCTGAGGAACTGTTAAAGGGAATTGATGGGGTGGTGCATGGTTTGATTGGCAAGTGGCGACGACGACCGGGTATCGGGCGGCGTTTGTGGCAGGATGCGGATCAGGTCATTCTTCAGGAGAGCAAATGGGCGGATATGAAACAACCGGTGCTTTTGGAGAGCCTGAAGGACTTTCGTGTTTGTTTTCGGCGTGGAGGGGCTATTCGTAATGACCAATTGATTCCAGCCCTGGCGGCAATTCGGGAACTGGCTGATCGGCGTCTGGGCTTGAGGGCGTTTCCAGTCCAATTGATGGGCGCCTTGGCCTTGTATAGAGGTAACCTGGTTGAGATGGCGACCGGGGAGGGTAAAACCCTTGTCGCTGGCTTGGCTGCCATTCTGGCCGGTTGGTCTGGAAAACCTTGCCATGTCATTACCGTCAATGACTATCTGGTAAAACGTGATTCCGAATGGTTGCGACCTCTATATCGTTCATGTGGATTGAGTGTTGGCCATGTTGTTGGTGAAATGCCGCATCAAGAGAGGCGGAATGGATATGAAGCCGACATTACCTATGGGACAAGCAAGGAGATTCTGGGGGATTTTTTGAGGGATAAAATCCAGTCCCATCAATTACAGAAGAACACACAACGTTTGATCCGGCAGATGGTTCGGCAAGGTGTGGGTGAAGGAAGGCTAGTGATGAGGGGACTTCACACAGCGATTGTGGATGAAGCCGATAGCCTGCTCATAGATGAAGCTGTGACCCCGTTGATCATATCTGCACCCAAGGGCAATGTGCTACTCAACGAGGTGGTTCTGATGGCCAATGACGTCATTTCTGATTTGCGGTTGCACAAAGGCGAGGATTATCGGGTTGAGGAACGTTACCGTGAGATAGAGATCACTCCACTTGGTAGAAAGAAGTTGAAAGAAAGAAGTACATGTTTTCCCGGAATTTGGCAGGGAGAACAGCGCAGGGAGGAGGTAGTGCGCCAGGCGTTGAGTGCCCAGGAATTCTATCAAAAAGGGAAGCAGTATCTCGTTGATGCCGGTAGAATTGTTATTGTAGACGGATTTACCGGTCGTGCCATGCCTGATCGGAGTTGGCAGCAGGGCCTGCATCAGGCAATTGAGGCCAAGGAAGGGCTTGAATTGACCGATGCCAACGAGACGGTTGCTCGCATGAGTTTCCAGAAATTCTTTCGTTTATACCATCGATTATCAGGGATGACAGGAACAGCAAAGGAGGCTGCGGCTGAATTGTGGCGAATTTACGATCTACCGGTGGTGCGCATTCCGGTCAACAAACCATGCATCAGGCATGCCAAGAAGGAACAATTTTTCGACACTCAAGGTGAAAAATGGACTGCAATCGTTGAGGTGATAAAGAAGGTTCACGCGACAGGCCAACCGATTTTGGCCGGGACCAGTACAGTCAGAGCGAGTGAGAAGCTCTCTCAATTGTTGTCGGAACAGGGGCTGATTTTCCAACTCCTTAATGCCGTCAATGATTCGCACGAGGCTTCCATGGTTAAGGATGCTGGTCAGACGGGTAAAATCACTGTTGCGACCAATATGGCCGGGCGTGGTACGGACATTAAACTTGGGGATGATGTCGCAAAAAAAGGGGGACTATTTGTGATTGCCACAGAATGGCATGAGTCGGGGCGCGTCGATCGTCAATTATTCGGCCGATCCGCACGGCAGGGAGATCCGGGCTCTGCCCAGTTGTTTGGCTCTACTGAGGACGAATTGTTAAGGAAGTATCTGCACCCGTTGATCGTTTCGGGATTGTCCCGATTGCTCAAGAAAAAGGTGCTTGGGGGAAGGCTTCTATCCTTACTGATGGCGAGGTTAGCGCAAGCTGTTTCACAGAAACAGGCTTTTAAGGCCAGAAAATCGATACTTAATAATGATCGCTGGATGGAACAATCACTCTCCTTCACCGGAGGGGATGGTACACAATGAGTCGGGCTTGAGTTTTTTCAGGCCAGAACTCAACGTTTAATCAGTTTTTTTCATTTATCCCCGCAATATTTAAGGCTGAAGTGTCTCTTGATTTCATAAGAATTGAGAGCTTTCTGCCCGGAACATACAATAGCCTGTTAATAACATGTAAATATCTTTTGGTTGTTCATCTGATTGATTTATCTAGTTTCTCTCGTCCATTAATTTGAAGAAACTGGTTTTCAGTTTTTTGGCAATTATCAGTGAGGGAAGAGCAATTAAAGCGCAATTTTGAAATCGAGCCACTCGAGCCTCGATTGCTTTTGTCTGCAGATGGATTGTCGACTGCCATTAACTCAGTAGATCATCAGGATCCTCCCCGCGTGAGGGTGGACATGGTTTTGGATGCTGAAGAGGTTGTTGAGATTGACCCATTGATGGATAGTCAAGCGGTCGCTTTTCCTTCGGTCGCCAACGACCTGACTTCTGTTGAAACCGAGGCTCTTGAAGACCCGGAAGAATTTCAAAGCGGAACCGATCCTGAACTTTTGGATGAAGGACAAAGCGGATTTGATGAGGCAACGGTCGATCAGGAGGTAACCGCTGCCGAGGAGTCTCAAGAAGATGGTTGCCCTCTGACTTTTCGATTAGAAATTTTGCCGCCGACAACGATGCCGTTTTGAGAGGGGATGTTGGGGTTGAGGATTTGAGCGCCACTGAGGCCAGTAGCGACGATTCCAATCCTTTGACGCATCTCCTAGTGACAACGTTGACTGCCGCAAATGGGCCGCCCGCTGAGGGGCATCATTACAACGTTGCCAGCAAACAACACCCGGAAATCAATCGAGATTCCGAACATAATTCTCAAAATAATATTTCTTTAAGCCGCCTAATATCAGGCAACGGCCAACCAAGTGATCATGTCTACGAAGGTGGTTTATTTGATTCGGATTCAAATCCTCCAATTTACAGTCAAATTGATCAAGGAGGTGAATCAATTTCTTCCGAATCTAATTTTAGTGATTCACTCCATCTTGTTTTCATTGATTCATCGTTGAGCGACACAGAGTCGCTGATCGATGCATTAAATGATTCTTCAGATGACTTCAATTCGATTGCAGTTTACGAGATAGCCCAAGAGAGCGATGGGGTCCTGCAGATCAGCGAAGCGCTTGCTCATCACCGCGATTTGGAGTCGATACATGTTCTTTCACATGCCTCGCCTGGAGCCTTGAGCCTCGGCTCAAGTCAGCTTGATTCTGAATCGCTCCAGACCCTCTACAGCGGGGAAATATCAGGTTGGGATAAATCGATGCAGCCAGATGCTGATATCTTTTTTTATGGCTGCAATTTGGCCTCGAACAACGAGGGACAAACCTTGTTGAGTACAATCGGTATTTTGGCTGGGGCTGATGTTGCCGGATCCACCAATTCCACAGGCTGGGCAAATCTGGGGGGGGATTGGATTTTGGAGTATTCAACTGGTTTGGTTCATTCGATTTCGACCTTCAATCAAGCTCGATTGGCAAAATATCGAGGCCTTCTGGAGGAGATCAAGGGGGACGACAATAAGAACGAACTCAAAGGGGGTGAAGGGAATGACACGATCAATGCCGGGCGGGATCATGATACTTTAAATGGTGGAGGAGGGGATGACACCCTAGAAGGGGGATATGGGGATGATTTGTACGTATTTAACGATTCCTGGGGCGATGACGCCATTGTTGAGAACCTCAATTCTGGCACAGATCGCCTAGATTTTACCGAGGTCACAAAAGACCTCACATTCTATGTACAATCTAAAGGTTCGGTTGAGGTTCGTGATTCAGCCGGTAACAGCGTGACCGCTTCAAATATTGAGGATTTAGCAGGAGGCGCTGGATCCAACACCCTCGACTACAGTTCATACGGGGGATTCATCAAGGTTAATCTGGATACCGGAAAGGTGGAGGGTGATTTGAAGGTCGCAGGGATTGAAAATGTGACCGGTTCAGGGATGAATGATGAGATTACCGGTAGCAATGATTCGAACACTATTAAGGGAGGAGCAGGAAACGACAAGTTGAGCGGATTGGATGGCGATGATCACTACATTTTTGCGAATGAATGGGGGCAGGACAAAATAATTGAGGAGTCAGGACAAGATTCTGGGCATGGATTGGATACGGTTGATTTCTCAGCAGTTAGTGTCGACCTCTTGTTTGAGGTGGATTCCAATGGTGCAATCATAGTGACCGATGGGAAGGGGAACAGACTTGAGGCTGAAGGCATTGAGAATTTAATTGGGGGTGGGGGCGTGAATACTTTGGATTACTCAAAGTATAAAGATTCAGTTCAGGTTAATTTGCTTCAGGGTACGGCTACTCTTTTCGGTACAATCGATTCAATTCAGAATATTATTGGCACAGATCAAGATGATGACCTAGTAGGTGATCATGCAGGCAATACCATATCGGGAGGCAAAGGTGATGACTGGATTAGTGGCTTGGGGGGCGGATCATTGGTAGGAATCTTTTGATTTTTTTTAATCAAAGGTTGGGTAAGACTTCTTTAATAGGATCTGTCAGGTCTTAACATACTTGCTTGGCCTAAATAAGTGTGTTTTATTACTTGATCCTCTGCTATTTGTACATGAGCAAGGATTCTAATGCAATTAGCAAGATCACCTTTTACAAACATTTG
>PVBE012647660.1_pt1 | contig 12879 bp, 8 predicted proteins | sample 1631181 | NCBI WGS metagenome assembly PVBE01 (sample SAMN08397723, study PRJNA350692) | Marine metagenome, whole genome shotgun sequencing project. | isolation source: water | place: Pacific Ocean | collected 2012-04
CCACCTGCAGGGTCGTTTCGACGCTTTTCACTCCGCTCTGATGACGGCGAGTGCTTATCCAGGAATGGATTCGATCTACGCGACGGCAGCCGAAGTGGGTCTCGACGTCGAGAAGCTGCGAGCCGATATGCGCGATCCCCAGGTTCTTCAGTATCTGGAGGAGATGCGACTTCTCGCGGAGGCGTTGGACGTGACGGGCACTCCAGCATTCATCGTCGGAGATGCAATCCTGCGAGGCGGGACGACGGCAGACGAACTCGGAGCGGAGATCGGCCGCCAGCGCGCTCAGGGCCGAGGGGCAGGCCAGTTGCCGAGTGTCGCGAACTGATCGTCGACGAGGCTCCCAAGGAGCACTTCCCCCGGATCCGATTTACAGGATCCGGCTCTCGTCCCTTTAGGGAGATCGGTCAGCACGCGGTGCCCACCGGAAGCGCACCCCCACGTCAAATCGGTAGGTCCAAGGCTCTTTGCGATAGCTCCACGTCGCGCTTTCGGTTCCCGTTGCATCGGTGGAGGAGAACTCCACATCGCGATCTCCGAGGAGATGATAGGCGCCGCCCGAGGCCGTCAGCGCCAGCAACAGCGGCCCCTTGCGGGTGATGTCCGCCTCGATCTCCAGACCTGGACCGATGCTATGGAAGAATTTCTCCTCGGCCCCGGAGATCGCGAATAAGTCGAAGCTCGGAATGGCGGGGTCGTCGCTCATTGCTCGGTGCACGAGCCCTGAGATCTGGACCTCCTCGACCAGGTACTCGAGCGAAGGTTTGATGCGAATAGGACGCCATTCGGTGTCGATGGTGATGGAGAAGCCGACACCCGCCGAGGCCTGGAAGCCCGTGGGCTCCACGCGGATCACACTGCCCTGTCCCCGCACCAGTATCTCATCGTTGAAAAAGGGATCCGTCGGCACAATGAACGGGCCCGGAGCGCCCTCTTTCGCGAGATCCCGTTCGAATCCGAAATTCCCGGCGACGCCTCCATGCACGAAGAAGCGGGTTCGTTCGCCCAGCGGCTCCCAGCTGGGCGTCATGATCTCCAGAGAGCCGTCTAACCATGGCGAAGTGAGATTGTCGCTGCCGATGGCGCTCGGGCGCACCGTGCTCGAAACTTCGCCACGAGCACTGCTGATCAGGATGCCACTCGTCACTGCGAGGGACGGCACCCATTTTCGGGATTCGTCGACGACCCGCGGATCGGCAGAGGAAGTGCTGCAGAGCAAGACGATGCACACCGCAGTGATGCCGTTGACGATGGATCTCATCGGCCCGTTTCGCCCGTCGGCATCTCTAGGGGCGGGACTCTGTCTTCGAGAGTCTGCCGGCCGGCTTCCTGAAGCCTATCCGGCGGCTGGCTGGCGTCGAGATCCATGGGCGCCTCTTCGGGTGGTGGTGTGCGAGATTCCCGCGCGACTCGAAAAGTCGATTCGGCGTATGCGATTTCGGTATATAAGTAAGACTACTCGATGGTCTCGATGGCCGAGCGAAGGGGATTTGTTGTTCGCGTTCACCCGTCAAGGTTCAAGCCCGGTGGTTGACTTATGGGGGCGAATGTTACAGCATGTCATATGACATGTAAAGCATGGGGGAGAGCTCAATAGCGCGGTCGCCCGGCTGGGAGGCTACTGCGCGCACCGTAGAATTCCGGAGGGCCCGCTCTCCCAGGATGAGGATAAATGATCGCCGACATCATTCGAGGCCGTGTGGCTCGCTGCTCGCAGTCGGGGATTTTGAGACTATGACCCGTTCGCTATCTCCGATCAGACTCTTTCATCGGTCGGGGCCGGTATTCCGCTCTTCCGTCGGCGTCCATCGCTCGGCGTGCCTGACCCTCGCTCTTCTGGTGACTCTCGCGATCGCGAATCTCGCTGTTGCGCAGGAGTCAGCCAACTCGGATTCGCAGACCGACACCGGTGCGGTGACTGAAGACATCGACTCGGAGGATCCGTGGGCTGACGTGGAAGAGATGCGCGTCAGCGGCCAGGCCGCGTCCGATCAGCTCACCTCGTCTACCGAATCGGTCACGCGGTTCGACTCCGACCTCATACAGGCGATTGGCGCAGATGATATTTCGGATCTGGCGAAAATTACGCCGAACCTCGAAATTCGAACGGCGGGCGCGACGTCGCCCACGTTCTTTATTCGCGGAGTCGGGCTCAGCGATTTCAACGCGAATGCCGGAGGTGCGGTAGCGATCTACCAGGACGGTGTGGCCATGAACTTGCCCGGGCTGCAACTCGGCCAGCTATTCGACGTCGCCAATGTGGAGGTGTTGCGAGGGCCCCAAGGCGCAGGTGCAGGGCGCAACGCCTCCGCCGGGGCCATCAAGGTGACGTCGCTGAAGCCTTCGAATGACGGTGAACCGCGCGCTTTCATGTTGGCCTCGTATGGGAATTACGACGCGCTCAACCTGGAGGGCGCCCTCGAAGTGCCCATCCTCCAGGAGACGCTCGCCGCTCGCTTCTCCTTCACGTTCAACGAACGCGACGGCTGGGGGGAGAACGGCTGTGGGAACCAGCCCTCGCTGGCCTCGCGCGAGATGAACCCCGCGGCCTTCCATAAACACTCCTTTTGCGGTGAAGAATTTAATAGCATCAGGATTGCGAATCCGAGCCCTCCACCCTATTCACAAGAGAACCCGAAATTCTTCCAGCTTTCGTCGCTTCCGGGTGGGCTCGCGACGGACGTCAATGATATCGGGAACTGGGCAGCGCGAGGCATGTTTCGCTTCCTTCCGGAAAGCAACGAATCCGACTGGCTCCTAATTTTGCGTGGGGGGCGAATCGACCAGCAATCGGCGCTGGGGCAAGTGATTGGAACGCATTCGCAGTTCGGCAGTGGTATAACGAGTACGAACTATAAGGATCCCGACATCCAGCCGTTGCAAGATCGACTGATCGACGAATGTAAACGGACCCAGCCGCCGGGAACCAAGTGCAACGAGGTGACCCTACCTGCCCTTCAGGCGGACCTCGCTCGAAATTTGGACCCCCGACCCAGACGCGGCGATTACAATCGCGTGGGTCAGACCAAGCAGGATACGTGGGGGGTCTCTCTGGAGGGTGAGATTCCCGTAGGCGATTTGACGATCACGACGATCAGCGCCTACGACGGCTACGACCGTTTTCGAGAACAAGACGACGACTTCACCTCCACCGTGCTCTTCGAGAGCATCACGGAAGACGATGCCTGGCAGTTCAGCCAGGAAATCCACCTTGGAGGCGAGTTCGAGGAACAGCTCATCAGTTGGGAGGCCGGCGCCTATACCCTGATCGAGCAGCTCGGATTGGAGTCGACATTCTTCGAGGGCGACGGCGAGCCGTCGAACCAGGCGTATCAGCAGGAAATGTACAGCTTCGGCGTCTATGCGGGCTTTAGCTGGGAGTTCGCGGAGGGTATTACCCTCGAGGCGGGCACCCGGTACAACTGGGAGCAGAAGGAATTTCAGTTCGAGTTCGTGGGACCGGAGAAGACGCAGGGTTTTACGGAACGCCGGACCTGGCAGGCACCAACGGGGACCGTGAGGTTGCTCTACGAGCCGACGGAAGACCTCTCGTTCTACTGGAAGTACAGCCGAGGGTGGAAGGGCGGCCAGTTCAATGCTTCGGCGACCCAACTCAACGTCCGGCCCGCAGAACCCGAGAGCATCGATGCGTTCGAGGTTGGATTGACCGGTTTCCTGTGGGAGAACCGTCTGGGTCTGACGGCTTCTCTCTTCTACTACATGTACGACGACTATCAGGTGTTCGTTGTCGAAGATAGCCCCGGCGCCTATCCCCAGGAAATCATCATCAACGCGAACTCGGCGCAGAACTATGGTGCGGAGATGGAGGCCCGTATCTCGCCGCTTCTTTCCCTGGTGCCCGAGGAGGTCGAGAATCTTTTGCTCACGGTGCGCTTCGGCTGGCTCAAGAGCGAATTCCTGGATTTCACGCAAGACGTCGTTCGCTCTGTGGGTGGCATAGGTGGGGCGAGGCACTACCCAATAATCGCAGACTTCAGTGGCAATCAGTTGATCAATGCGCCCGAGTACAAGGTCAGCCTGGGTGCCGAGTGGGAATTTCAACTGGGGAAATTCGGTGACGTCACCCCTCGCTACGACGGAAATTGGTCGGCAGACGTCAACTTCGGCCCGAACGGTGGCCGCGGATCCGTCGACGCGACGAATCAAGCCAGGCTCCCTGAGAACGCGATCGGGCAGCGGGCCTTCTGGCTCCACAATGTGAGCTTCCGCTATCGACCGCCAATTGGCGATGTGGAGATCGTGGGCTGGGTGCGAAACGTGACGGATGAGACCTACAAGACGATGGCATTCGATGGCTCATTCTTCGCGAACCTGACCGTGAATTGGGTCGGAGAGCCTCGTACCTACGGTGGCACGGTGAGGTTCGCCTTCTAGGTCCGAGGGCGGGACGAACTCCGCGGGCGGGAAGAACGGCGCGTTCACTGGCAGCGCTATGGGATCTGGTAGCCGAGGGCGCGCAGCTGGTTGAGCTGAATCTCGTCGATTTCCAGCGCTGGAGCTGCGTCTCCCCAGGGCGGGGTGGGACTGTGGTCGATATACGCCCGAGTCAACCCGGTCAACCGCTCCACGAGCTCGGGATGCTCGTCCACCACATTCTTGAGTTCATCGGGGTCTTCCGAGGCGTCGAAGAGTTCCAGTCTCGGCGGTTGATTTGGCACGGTCGTGTAGAAGAAGCGCATGTCGCCGTCGACGAGGGCGACATGCGGCGCGCGGTCGCGCTGACGCTGCCCCCAATGGCGATCGAGGTGGGCGATCGCGGGCCGTTCGCGCTCAGGCAGCGGCTCTCCGCGCGCCGCGGCCAGCAGTTCCGGCACGCGAGACTGCCCGTCGACCCCTTCCATGGCGGGAAAGCCCAGCAGATCCAGAACGGTCGGCCAGATGTCGACGTTTTCCGTGCGGGTCGAAATTTCGACGCCGGGCTCGAGCAGGAAGGGAAAGCTCAGGATGAACGGAACCTCGGTTGTTTCGGGATAGACATAACGCGCGTGGCCCTCGAGGCCTCTCTCGCTGAAGGCCTCACCGTGGTCGGACGCGAAGATGATCAGTGTATTTTCGCGGTATCCTTCCTCGTTCAGATAGGCCAGCAGCTTGTCCAGCACGACGTTTGTTCGTAGGATCGCGTTGTCGTAGATGTCCGAGAACGCGGTACCGAAGCGGGCAGTTTCCTCGTCGTACAGGTATTCATGGATATCCATGAAGTGGAGATAGAGGAACCAGCGCTCGTGTCCGTGGACCTCGAGAAACTCGGCGGTCGCATGGAGCAGGTCGTCGTCCGATCCGCCATGGCGAATCGTCGGGTTGTCGCGCCGGACGCCTCGTGGGACAGTAGTAGGTACGGGGCGTTCGTAGACCTCGAACCCCTGACCAAATCCAAAATTCGGCGCAACCCAGCCATTTCGGTAGACCCCAGTCGTTCGGAATCCGGCCTCCTGGAGAATTTCGGCAGGCAGGACGGCTGTTTCCGGGAGAGCGTCCTCGTAGCGCGTGATCCTGGACCGGGCTGGATAGAGGGCAGTCCACATCGAGGCCATCGAGCACTTCGTCCAGGACGACTGCGAAAGGTGGCTCGCGAAACGCGCACCACTGCCGGCCAGCGCGTCGACGGTGGGGCTGGTGTCCCGCTCGTAGCCGTAGGTGCCGAGGCGATGCGCGCGGAGCGTGTCGACGAGGATGAACAGGACGTTCAAGTCGTCACGTTGTGCCAGGGCCTCGATGTCGGCGGCTGAGCCCACGGGCCGCGGGTCGTCGCCGATGATATTGACATCGACGAACAGGAATACGAATGCCGCGAGGATCGCGAGCACCACCAGCAAGGGGCGTTTCAAGGATTGCATCAATGGCGACATAGATGGCCACGTTAGCGAAGTGAAATTATTAGTCGATTCGGAGGTCATGGACTATGGTGCCAGGATGACACGCATACGTGCCCACGGATTCGCCGTCGATCGAGCAAGGACCGCGAGATATCATTATCGGAGTGGGAGTGTGGTCTTGCTCCTGATCCTATTTCTGGCCTCGCTGTCGGGCTGCGACGCGTCGAGTGACATCGAAAATGTGCGGGTGCTCCAGGAATCCGGTCGCTACGAGCAATCCCTCGAGCCGCTGCGGCGTGGTCTCGAGAGCGACCCCGACGATGTGGAGCTCCACTACCGAAAGGGGCTGGCGCTGGTGCAGACAGGCCGCTCCACCCAGGCCGTCTGGTCTCTGCGGAAGGCCATGGAGGACCCCGAATGGCTTCAGCGGGCGGGACTCTTGCTGGCGTCGGCTGGTTTGAGGGCGCATAACCATGAGCTGGCGCTCGAGGCGGCCGACCGCGTTCTGGCCGAATACCCGGAGGACGTGGACGCCCTCGTGATGCGGGCAAATATCCGGATCGCCATGCGGTCACAATTCGAAGGGGCGCTCGAGGACGCGGAGCGGGCCCTCGAACTCGAACCCGAACGGCGCGGAGCGCGCTTGGCTCGACTGATCGCACTGCTCGGCCTGGAACGCGGCGAGGAAGCCGGCGAGGCGCTCGGCGAAATCGAGCTGTCGGCGGACGATGAGAGCGTGGATCCTCAGATGGTCGCGCAGCTTTGTGCGGCTCGGTCGGTGTTTACCCACGAAAAGGGCGATCTGGATGCGGCCGAGGAGTCCTTTCGCGAGTGCCTCGAGGAGTTTCCCGCGGATTCGATGGTCGTCGACAAGGCGCTCGAGTTCTACGACAAAGCCGGCGATGGCGAGAGGTCGATCGAAGTCCTGCGGCACTTGCTCGAGGAGCAACCCCTTGCACTCTCCTATCGGAGCCAGCTGGCGGGAAGGCTGCGCGCGGCCGGACAGGTATCCGAGGCCGAGCATCTGTTGCTGGAAGCGACAGAGCTACACGAGAACGGCCCCGAGGCCGCTTGGGTTGAAGTAGCACGGCACCACGCCGCACTCAAAGACTATCCCGCCATGGCCGCCGCGTATGAACGAGCCGTCGAGGTCGCAGACGACCCGACGCCGGATCTCCGCTTCGTGACGGCGGACGCTCTTCTTCTCGCCGAGCGACTCGATGACGCGCTCGCCGCGGGCCACACACTTCCGTTGCCGATGCATCGCGATCTGATCGTCGGACGGGTCCACTACGAGCGGAGAGAAATGAAGGAAGCGCTCGAGCGGATCGAAGCCTCGCTTCGCCTCTGGCCGGAGAATGCGGGCGCGCGTTATTACGCTGCACTGGCTTCGGAGCGGCTCGGCGACTTCGATCGCGCAATCGAAGAGTATCGCTATTCGATTCGATCCGACGCGGCCGCGACTGACGCCCGATACCGACTGGCGATGCTGTACGAGGCCGAGGGCCGATACGATCTGGCCGTTGCGGCGGCGTCGAGCGCGGACGGCCGCGTGTCGACGGACCCTGACGCGACGATGATCGCGATCCGCGCGGCGTCCAGCGGTGGCCTTCAAGACCGCGTGAAGCCCCTGCTCAAGAGCCTTCGAGGAGAGGACGCGTTGCAGGCGCGTGGGCTGGTGGCACTCGCGGAGGGGACGAACGTTCAACAGGGCCCCGCCGCGGCGGCCGCTCTATTGGTGGACGCGAAGAACCTCAATCTGACCCACATCGGAAATACCGAGTTGCTGAGAGCCCTGGTGATCTATCGTGGGTCGACGAGCGGGGAAGGGCGGGTGTCCGCTGCGTTGAGCGCCGCCCTGAAGCGGCATCCGGACGTTGCGGATTTTCACGAGATTCATGGACTTCGACTGGAGTTCACCGGCGCTCCGGTGACCGAGACGCGCCTCGCGTTCGAGCGAGCGCTCGAGATCAAACCCGATCACGAGCGCGCTCTTCTCGGGCTCGCGCGTCTCGAGGCGGCCAGCGGTCGTGTCGAGGAAGCGCATTCGCTCCTGGCACGGGCGATCGAAGCCTCCCCGGAGTCCGATGCGCCTCTGCGTGCGAAAGCGGAACTGTTGATCGACGCCGGTGGGCCCGAAGAGGCGGAGCGTGCCCTCGAAGAACTTCTCCATCAAAATCCTTACGATGGGGCGGCGGCGGCGACGCTCGCGTCTCTCCGCCGGGGTCGCGGTGTCGTCGACGCTCGGACCTCGGAGTTCGAAGCACGAGCGACCCGCTTCGGCTCAGGAGCGAGCCCCCCTGAGGGGAAAAGCGTCGATGCAGACCCGCGTCGAGACGACTGACTTTCTGTAAAAGCACTTTAATTACAATGCTTTGCAGAGTATTTGACCTTTCCTGATCAAGCCGTCGGGTGGCCCGCGTGAGATTCCGAACCCTCCGGTTTTCTTCTCAGAACGCCCACTTCCCCCCCCCCAGAAAAATCGATTTCAGTGCGTATGACAATTTAAATGATTGGACCGTTTAAAGTCCGGCCGAAAGTGCTTTACAAGACTTACGAGATTTGAGATAAATAACATGTCATATGACATGCTCTAGCGTGCGCCATCGCGCTCACATACACGGGAGGTGTATCAACATGCAAGAAATCGAATCCACGGCCAAGAAATTGACAGCCCTGCTGGCCGGTGCCTTGGCGGTTTTCTTATTGGCGGGCGCTGCGAATGCAGCGACGTTCTCCGTCGCCAGCGGAGGGAGCAACCTCACCTGGCAGACAGGCACTTCCCAGATCCTACCGATCCTGGGGAACACCCCGACGTATGGGGGCAGCCCCGACCTTCGGTGGCGGCCGCAGGGGTACCCGACCATCATGGGAACCGGATCGAATCCGGTCAGTTTGACGATCGCGCCCGGCCTCATCAGTTTTGCGCCGTCCTATCCGGTCCAGATTCCGATCCCCTCGCTCGCGAGCTACGTACAGTTCACGACGGGCCTCGCCGCCTACGCGCCGAATGGCGGGTCGGCGAACTTCGCGCCCGGACCGAAGACCTCGCGGCCGGCGAACTTCTCCTGGTGCCCGGGCGCAGCCGCGAACCCGGCTTGTACGACCGTGCTCACGGGCGGCTCGCAAGGATCGGTCGAAGGCATCATCAAGTACACGGCGGGCGTGGCGGGGCCGCAATTTGGCGGCACGATGAGCGTCCTCAACAGCGGAATATTCTCGTGGTATTCGGTGGTAGCAGTGGTTCCGACCTATAAGGTCAAGTTGAATAACGAGGGTGTGGGCACTGAGACGATTGCGGCCGGTCCCGGTTACTCAAACTACGTCACCGCCTCCGCAGGCGCTGGAGACAAGATCTTCAACAGCCCCCCGAAAGTTCCCACCTACTACGGTTACTACAGCGTCATTACCGACCCGGGGGTCCCCGCGTCGACCGTGGCCGGCAGCAGTTCCGTCGGCTGGGGCATGCCGTTCACCACGGGCACGGTCTACATCAAGTTTCCGTGGTATCCGGGTCCGTTTGTGACCATCACGGGGGTGGGACAGGACAATCGGACGCCAGCGGGCATCGGCAATATCAGCATGGTCGCTGGCGGGATCCTGCACGGCACCGGTGGTGGCGTCACCATTGGGCAAATCATTACCCTGACACTCAACGTGCCCGAGCCGAGTGAGGTCCAAATGCTTGCATCGGGGGTGGGCCTGATCGGTCTCCTGGCGCTCGTGCGGCGGCGCGTTAGGGCGTAGAGCGCTCGCCACGAACTGCATAAATGGTCCCGTGTTCGAAGTTCGAATTCGTGCCGCGTTCAGGTTCAACCGAAAGGAGATCCTGAACGCGGCACTTGAGCCTCCGGCAGGAGCATCTCGATCGAGTATGTTTCCCCCGTTCGATTCTGCGGTCAGAGATTCAAGCATGAACAGCCGGAGTACGATCTGATGCCTCTACGCAAGACGGGCCCTCCTTCCGTTCCGTCGAACGGACAGCGGTCGTCCCGGCTGCATTGGTCGGCGTGCGAATGAATCGGCCGGTCGCCGGCCCGCTCGGCTTCGTTCTCACGGCTCTGGCGTTTCTTTTTTGCGCCTCGGGTTGCGGGGACAGTGGGTCGCAGCGCGACCACGCGCCCCGACACGAAAGCTTGACTGCTGCCGTTGCCGATGCGATATCGCTCGAGGACCCACTGGCGCGCGCGGCCCGGCTGGCTACAGCACTCCAGGGCTTTGACGAGGAGGCGCTTGGCGAGGTCCATGAGGCGTGGATCGTGGTCGAGAACGGAATCGATGGATCCCAGACGGTGGAGCTCGCCCTGCTCATCGATTGGTGGGCTCGCTACGACCCTGAGGGCGCGTTCAACTGGCTTCTTAAGAGCCGGCGCCAGGGCAACCCGGTTCTTATGACAGCACTCGTTCAGTCCTGGGCGACTCGAGCGCCGATCTTCGCTAGTCGGGCAATCGAGGTGCTTTCGGCACGCCCGCAAGACTCGAGCCAGATCATCAGCGCCCTCGTGCAGGGATGGAACGCCTCCGGCGCGCCCGGCGTGGAGGAGTATCTGATTGCGTTGAAGTCGGACGTGAGTCGTCAGATCGCGCTCACCGGGCTCGCCGTCGATAAGGTCCGGCGTGACGGCGCCGAGGAAACCATTCGCTGGGCCGAGGCCCTATCCGGCGACGCCGCGGGGGATTTCAAGCAGCTCGCCTTTCGCCGGGTTGCGGGCGCGATCGCCGGGGCCGATCCGATTCGGGCAGCCGCTTGGGCGGAGAGTCAGCGCGGTGGGCAATGGGGAGTCGGTCTGGCGCGGGCGGTCAGCCAGAAGTGGTGTGAGCAGGACGGACAATCTGCCATGGAGTGGCTGCGCGGTCTCCCCGACCCCGGCTCCGCGGATGTGGCCAGGGCGTTCGAGGAGGGCTATCGCACCTGGTTGAATACGGACCGCGAGGCGGCCCGAGCTTGGCTGAACGAACAGGAACTCGACTCGTCCCTCGATCCGGTGGTTGCAATTTACGCCCGTAGCACGGCCCGTGAGGACCCTGAGGCGGCCATTCCCTGGGCCGCTCGCATCGACGACGAAGTTAAGCGAAACGAGACGCTGGAGAAGGTCGCCCAAGCCTGGATACATCGAGATCCCGATGCGGCGCGCGTCTGGTTGGAAAAGGGCGAGCTGTCGGACCTCGCGGTCCAGCGCGTCTATGCGTCGCGGGAGAGGGCGAAGGAGAGAGCGAAAGCGATGGGGGCGAAGAAGCGGGCGGCCAGGAAGCGGGCTGAGGCCAGGGCTGGGGCTGGAAGGTAGGGCACGCCCCAACGGCGTCGGTTTTGTGCTCGATCTCCGCTTCGCGATAGTCAGGTTCGAAGAGGGGGGGGGCTGAAGAGGGGGTGCACTCCAGAGCCGACATCAATCAGGCTTCACCGAAAACGGCAACAGCGTCATCCCGTTGACAATTGCCGAACGTTTTCGGTTTACCTTGTCGGTGCCCATCGTAAATTCAAGAATTTCCCCGTTCCGATTGACCTGGACAACAATCTCCCCACCGGGCGGGAAAAGGCGATTGGTTTCACGAAGCGAGAGTGGTCCAAAGACCGGCTCTCCACCATACGCAATAATCACGTCTCCTTTTTGGATACCCACCTGGCCCGCGTTGGAACCAGGAGCCACCCAGTGCACCTCGGACCGATTACTTCTCCCGTCCTGATAAAGAAGTTCATCGTAGGCCTCAATCCCAATCTCATCGATGAGCCGAGCTTCGGCGGCCCAAGACGCTGCGTTCTCCTCGGCGCGCTCATTGGCGCGCTTCTTGACACCGAGCTTACGGAGTTGCGGGGCCGCGCCTTCCCGGGTTGTCTCCCGCTCCCCTCTGACCTCGGCCGACGGAGGAGGAGAAGAAGAACGAGAGAGAGGGGCGGAGGAAGACGCAGAGGGAGAGCCAGGCTCAGAGGGCAGCGAGGGAGCGGACGGCGAGGCGAGTTGCTCCTTCGGGGCTTCCGCAGAGGCCCCCGGCCGGGGCGCTGCGCCGCGTTCACGCTCGAGTTGGAGCAGATCGGTTCCCGGGCCCGGTTCCGCAGACTCCGGCGACGGCCAGAAAACAACTGCGACGAGCGCGAGGAGCGTGGCTCCCGCCGCCAGCAATCCGATGCCCCAAGCTCCCCTAGTCACCCGCACAGTGTAGCCGAAATTCGATGGCGTCCGAGAGTTGGGAGTCAGGCGCCTTGGTCTTCGAGTAACTCCGTCACTGCGCGATGTGCCTGATCGATTGCGATATCGGTGTAGGCCCCGCCGCCGCTGTCTGAATTCGCGATCGCGATCTGACCTCTACGGGCTCGCGCCGTCGTGAGAGGCAGGCCCTCGTCAGGGTCCACGAGCGAATTGTATTCAGGCGCATATCCGTGTGGCCAGCGGTTTACCGCAATGCCGGCGATATCACGTGCTGCGTCGAATCCGCCGGGGCCGAGGGCCCGATTCAGCTGGCTTCGAATTTCGCGCTCGAACGTCGAGAAGGGCGTAGCGAGAAGCTCGTTTCGCCCAGCGATATGCTGCTTGCGTTCGCTGAGGCCAGGTTGCGCCGGCGTGCGGATCATTTGGATCATGATCGGTTCGTCCGGTGATTTCGCGCTGTGATAGTCGCCAATATCCATCGACTGAACCAGTTGGATAGTCACATGGTATCCGCCGGGGCATTCAATGTACCCAACGCCCAAATTCGCGAATGCGCGCCAGTTCGTCAGCGCCACCGACGTGATGACCAACGGCGTCTTGATGAGGGAGCGGAGAGCGTCTTTCTGGGGCTGCGGCAGTTCCGGACAAATGAACGGAATCATCATGTTCCAACAAGCGAGCACGCTCTGTTTGCCCTGGACTCGGTACGCCTTGTCACCACGCAGATACGTGACTTGAACGTTGCCATCATCGGTGTTCATCACATGCGCGGCGGTGCTGGAAAGTCTGATGCGGACAGGCTTGCCGCCCTGGTCCAGCTTGGCGTAGTCCGTTCGGGCGGCGATCGAATCCTCGACCGTGTTGCCGGGCACTGCGGCTGGAATCAAGTCGCGCACCAA
>PVBE010034593.1_pt1 | contig 12878 bp, 9 predicted proteins | sample 1631181 | NCBI WGS metagenome assembly PVBE01 (sample SAMN08397723, study PRJNA350692) | Marine metagenome, whole genome shotgun sequencing project. | isolation source: water | place: Pacific Ocean | collected 2012-04
CCATTGACACCAAGGACTGCTGCCCGGATGGTACTGTTCACATCGGCGGGGGCGACATCGCCACGGGCGATTGTTTTTTGGAGTGTGACGGCTGCAGCTGCGGTACTTGCGACAAAGGCTCTACGAGAAACGGTCATCGGTGTGCCTCGAATTTTGGGGAGAAAAAATACAGGGTGGAACAGAGACATTATAAGACAAAACGGGTTTCCCGCCGACCGGTCGTTGTGTGTCCCGGTTTAGCAGATTTTTCAGTCCAGCCTCTGCCAGCGGGCATTTCTGGATTCGCTGTAAAAAAATCTACTCGGTTTTTTTATCTTTTTCCGCTGCCTGTTTTAGCGTTTTGAGATTGCGCGGTAGCCAGACGGCCATTTTTCCCGGGTCGCGGTGGCTCCACGCATAATAGGGAATGGCGACAAATGGCATCGGCCCAGTTTCGGTAGGCCCAGTCTCAGTAGGCCCAGTCTCAGTAGGTCCAGCTTCGGACGGCATCTTTGCGACGATTCCCGTTCCTTCGAGCAGTACCATGCCTCCTAGAAGGTTCGCATCGAAACGGGAACGGATAGGTGTGTTATCGGGCAAGACAAAATCCGCCACGCGGTGAGCGTTGTCGACATCTTCGAGGCAATAGACGAGCGGCCCGCGCTCCAGCGCGACCCGACCCTGATTTTCGGCGATCTTCGAATTTGAAAGCACGCGCCGCACTCTCATCGGCAATTGCAGGTCGATAACGTCGCCCGTCTGCCAGCGGCGGGTGAGGGTCGCATACCCTTTTTCCATAGTCAGGGGAACCTCTTTACCGTTCACCTTCAAAGCTATCTTTTCTGCCACCGGATTCTCGTATCGGTAGAGGTCGCTCGGCACACATTCACCCCGCACCCATCCCGGTATGCGGATTTTCAAGGTGAACGTTTTGGGCTTTTCCGGATCGACTGCAATATGCACATTTCCATCCCAGGGATACCGGGTCTGTTGCTCAAGCCGTATCCGATCTCCGTCCAGATCGATCGTACCCTCACCCGGCACGAAGAGGTTGACATAGATATCGTCATCCCGCTTGGCATACATGTACCCTGCAATCGCGGGGATAAAGCGGACGATATTGACCGGACAGCAGGAACAGGCAAACCAACCCTGACGGGCCGTGGAACCTTTGTTGAATTTATAGGTGCTGTCGCTCGCAAGCGGGTTGGGATAAAAGAATTCATCTCCGTCGATGGAGATGCCGGCTAAAAATCCGTTGTAAAGAACCCGCTCGAGGACATCAATGTATTTGCTCTCTCCATGCAGCAGGAACATGCGGTGGTTCCACATCGCATTTCCGATCGCCGCACACGTTTCGTTGTAGGCGGAACTGTTGGGCAGCTCGTAGTTGGCACCAAATGCCTCGTCGTGGTGCCGTGCTCCAATGCCTCCCGTGAGATACATTTTTTTCCCGACAACGTTCTCCCAGAGTGTATCAATGGCTCGAATGTAGGAGGTCTCTCCGGTGAGGGCCGCGACATCGGCCATCCCGCTATACATGTAGGCCGCTCGCACTGCGTGTCCCACCGCTTCGGTCTGCTCGGTGACCGGCTGGTGGTCCTGGCAGTATTCGCCATAGACGCGGTTTTCTTTGCGACCCTCGGGCACGCCCCGGTGGTCGAGGAAGAATTTTGCCAGGTCCAAGTACCGCTGCTCTCCGGTAGTGCGATAGAGTTTGACGAGACCGATCTCAATCTCCTGATGACCGGGGACATCGATCTTTTGGCCCTCGCCTTCTCCAAACAGACTATCGATGAAATTTGCATTTTTGATCGCCACGTCGAGCAGGGTCCGTTTTCCGGTCGCTTGATAGTAGGCCACCGCCGCTTCGTAGAGATGTCCCACGTTGTAGAACTCGTGGCTGTGTTCCAAATGGGACCAGCGGTCTTTTCCGGTGTACCGCTGTTGGCGAAAGGGTTCCTCTCCGTGGATGGTGCGGATTGTAAAGAGATAGCCGTCGTCCTGCTGTGCGGCTGCAATCTTTGCGATCAGTTCGTCGAGATATTTTTCCAGAACCGGGTCGGGATGGAGCGCCAGCGAATAGGCTGCCCCTTCAATGACCTTAAAGACATCTGAATCGTTGAACCAGAATCCCCGATGTTTGCCCTCGAGTTGCCCTGCTGCAACAGCAAAATTTGCGATGCGTCCGGTCTCTTCACATTTTTGGAAGTCATAGGGAATGGTAACTTTGCGATTGGTTTCCATCCGCGAGTTCCAGAAACCATCGGCCAACTCGATCTGCGTCGGGGGCACCGGTGTGATCGGATAATCGGATTCGGGAGTATCGGCCCAGGCCGGCAGAGCGACCGCGAAAAGAACGAAAACCACTGCCCGAAGAACCACTGGCCGAAGAACCACTGCCCGAAGAACCACTGGCCGAAGAACCGATCGTTGCCATTGCATGTTGTTTCCGCCTCTGCGTGATGGAGGATGGGGTAGCGTCTGAAATTTAATGTATCGCTACGGCGAGTGTTCCGCAATGCGATAGCATGTGGCATCCTTTTGCTCTACCGCCTGGAAACATCCACCTGGAAACATCGCGTGAGTAATTTGTTTGCCTGCTTTAGGTCCTTTGACAGGCTAAGCTGTCGGCCGCTAAAATTAACAGCCCTACCGATTATTTCCAGCCTTAAGTATCTCGAGGAAAGACATGAAACATTTCATTTTTGCGCCAGCTCTCTTGCTCGGTCTTCTGGTACTGCAATCTGCCCAAGCCACCGCAGACGAGCCCGAATCGAAAGAGTACGACTCCTACAAAGTAATCTACGAGCAAGACTTTGATGGTGATGCTGCCATCGAGGATTTTCAGTTCTCCGATCCGAAGGCATGGAAGAGTGGAAAAACGGACCGAGGCGATGGCTTTTTGGACCTCTTTGGAAAGAGCCATTATGCACCGCCTCACACCTCCCCCCGGAATATTGCTCTGCTGGTCGACAAGAAGGTGAAAAACTTTGTCCTCGATCTCGAACTCCAGCAGACGGGCGCAGAATACGGGCATCGCGACATGTGCGTCTTTTACAATTTCGAAGACCCGGCACACTATTACTACACCCACATCGCCTCAAAAACCGACGACCGTGCACACAATGTGTTTATTGTGGATGGCAAGGCCCGTACCAAGGTGTCGCACAAGACCACCGAAGGACACAAGTGGACCGACCGCTGGCATCATGTGCGGATCGTCCGTAATGCCGATAGTGGAAAAATCGAAGTCTATGTCGATGATATGACTAAGCCGATCATGGAGGCGGTCGACAAAACATTGAAGTGGGGCTATGTCGGTGTCGGATCGTTCGACGATACCGGACGAGTGCGGAATCTGAAATTGCGGGCTCCGGAGAGCAAGGAGGGTGACAAAGTCACCAAGCATTTTGAAAAGGCCGCCAGCAAAAAATAGTCGCACGCAAGGACCTCAGCAAGAGTCCAGACTCGGAGTTTTCGCGTGATGACCGGATCGACCGACGAGCAGCGGCAGCCGCTAGTACGGCATGAAGGCGAAACGGCCCGGGAGGCGAGCACGTGTGGATTTCGCGATCTGCTGATTAGTCGTCACGATGAAAATGTGGCAGCCTGGGTCCACGCGGTCGATATCGACGGCGCAAAGGAACATTTTCACAAGCGGGGCACCGAACTTTACTATGTCCTCGAAGGGGCCGGGGAGGTTTTGCTCGATGGCGAGCCGCACCCGGTCCGCAAAGGCTCGCTGGTACACATCCCGCCCGGAGTTGTGCATGGGGCGCGGGGCCGGATGCGGATTCTGGTGGTCGGTATCCCCGACATCAGCGACGAGGATTTGTATTTCCCTGAGGCGGACTGACCGTTCAATCGGAGGATTGCCGCTCGACCCGCTCGCCGAGCGCTTTTTCCAGATCGGTTAAGTCGTACTGCCGCAGCGCGCCTGGGACCACATGTGCGAGCAGGTGGGGCTGGAGTGGCTGGGCAACCACGTCCGCGATCCAACTGCGGATCGCATCGCGGAGCACCACACGTTTGATGCGATCATCCAGATAAGCGGCGTGCAGGCCGACAGGACCGACCCGACCGATCGCAATCAGTTCGATCTCTGATGGATCGACGTCACTGCGGCTCTCCAGATAATCGAGACACGTTACAATGTCTTCCACCCGCTCGCCCAGCAGTGGGCGACCGAGATGCATGGCGATCATCGCCGTTCTCTCCTCGTCGTTCATGTTCTTCTCATACGCGCCCCGGTCGCGGGTTTCGCCGTAGCCGCGGAGATCGACAGCCATCACGATCCTGCCTGATCGCACAAGCGTTTCAAGTTCCCCGCCAGGGGCGGCCGCCGCCGCCTTGCCGCGACTGTCGGCATAGAGGAGAGCCGGAAGTTTCTCGGAACGATTTTCGGGAAGAAGCAGAAGCACCGGCAGGGGAACATCGTCCTTGCGGAGTAGGGCCAGTTTTTTAATGACATAGCCGTCGCGCTCGATCGATCCGTGCGCTTCCACCTTATAAGGGTCTCGGGTTTTGCGGGCGGCAATCGTTTTGCGAACCGCATCGCGCCGCTCTGCGGCAGATCGGGATTTCCAAAACTGTTTCCTCTCCGCGGCAAGCCGCCTAGCTTCGTGCAGGTTCATTGCAGCAACGGTCGTCTCTTGTGGAAAATCTTTGAGAATCTGCCCTGTGCGCGTTACCTCGATCACTTTGTCCTCCAGGGGCTCAAAGGATCCTTCTTCCACATTTTGCGAATCATTGAGCAACCATTTTCGCATGAATTGTGTGGCCGCTTCTCGATGGGGACGGTTGAAACCGTGGGGAGACTCGGCCTCAAAAAAATCAAAATTGGCCTCTTTGCCGAGTGCGGAAAAAACGCGGTACGTTTCATCGGCTGCTGCGCGGGTTGAGATGATGTCAAAAAAGTCATCGGTCGCTCCGAGCACGAGTGTGGGTTGATCAGCACGCATCACCGCATAGTCGAAGTGATCGATGCGCGCCGGTCCCTCACCCGGCAGCCACTGGCAACCGTCGGCCGGCCCGATCGTTTCAAATTTGCGGAGGCGGGTCATCATATAGCAGGAGGGCGCGGCAGGTCCGATGCGCGGGTCGGCAGCCATGAAAAAAGTGGTCTGGGTACCGCCCCCACTGGTTCCTGTGAGTCCAATCGGTTTTGAGGGGTCGACTTCCGGCCGAGTCCGGAGGTAATCGAGACTCCGCATGCCGTCGACCAGTTCGTACCAGACCGTACTGCGGCCCACGAGCAGGGCGCCTAGATCGAGCAGCGTATGTGTCAGTGTGCCGTACCGCGGTGCGGCAGGCAACTGGATTCGCTCCCCTTGGCTGATCGGATCGTAGCAGAGGGCAACAAAGCCATTTTTCGCAAACAGTGCAGCCGTTGCCTGATACTCGGAGTAGGCCTTGCCGTTCTCGCTGTGTCCACAGGCAACGAGTACGCCCGGATAGGGCGGTTTGCCGAGAGTCGGAATATAGAGATTGGCGGTCACGTGGTGTCCCGGCTGGCTCTCATAGTGGACCTTTTCGATTCGATAGCCGTCCCGCTCAATGGTTCCGGCAACGTGTGCGTTGAGTGGCGTCTTTTCGGGAAGGGGGCCGAGCAGGCGGAGATAGTCGGCTTTGAGTCGATTGCGGCGTTCCTCAGCGGCATCGGGCGAGACGAGCGAGGCTTCGAGTTCACGCCGCCGCTGATGGGAGAGGCGCTTTGCTTCGTAGAAAAGTTCCCGGTATAGGAGCCGTTCACTCCCGGCGGGAAGCACTTTTAATTCGGGTGCCGATCCGTTCTCCGCTGCAGAACAACAGGCAAGGCCCATCCACAGAAGCGCAAGGGGGATTAATAGCGCGAGCAATATCGAATGTTTATTCATGGGTGCCACGTCCGGATCTTTTTGGAAACATGAATGTAACCGGGAGTTGTGGGAATGTATGGCGGGAAATGAGATTGCTAGTATACACTCCGCTGCGAACAAAAAAGAGTCCGCACCCGTTTTGAAAAAACAAAACGGCACAATCGGAGCTGTAAATTTCGTCGCTAGATTTGAGCATTATCCCCGGTTACAATCGGGGACAAATCATGGTTCATCCGTACCTTTTGAATGGAAAATATATTAATGAAAGTTTTCCCACCGCTGTATCTGGTTCTATTTGTTTTTGTCCTATCTGCGGCACCGGTTTGTCTTGCAGTAGACGCGGAGAAGACATCGCAACAGGCCGACGATGGATTCCGCCCGCTTTTTAACGGAAAGAATCTCGACGGCTGGTATACCTTTTTGCAGAAGCACGGGCACGATAGCGATCCCGATAAGATCATTACCATTGAAGACGGCGTGATCCATCTCTATAAACATGCCAAGCATGGCGACAAGGTGGTGCAGGGTTACATCGGGACCAACGACAAGCACCGCGACTACCATTTCCGCGTGCAGTACAAATGGGGCGAGAAAAAATTTGCCCCCCGCTTTGAAATCTTGCGCGATGCGGGAATTTACTATCACCACGTCGGTCGCGACATTGTCTGGCCGCGGGCGATGCAGTATCAGGTCGAAAAGACCAACATCGGCGATATCGTGACCGTCGGCAATCTGCGGTACGACACCTGGGTCGATCCGAAAACGCGCAGCGAACCGAAGCCGACCTTCATGCTCCGCGAAGATGGAGGAGTTTTGCAGATGCACGGACACCAGGCGGGAATCACACATCTGGCACATCGGGGCCAGTGGGAGAAGCCGGGCTGGAATCAGATCGAGGTGATCTGCCGGGGGGACAGTGCCGAACACTGGCTCAATGGAAAACTTGTCGGTGCGTGCAAAAATATTCAGCAACCTGTCGAGGGTCCCGGTGACAAAAAATGGTTCGCGCCGCTCACCGGGGGAAAAATTCTGCTGGAGATCGAAGCGGCCGAAATTTTCTTCCGCAACGTCGAGATCAAAGATCTACCACCGAGCGACTGCGGGGACTAGCGACTGCGGGGACTGGCGACTGCGGGGACTGGCGACTGCGGGGACTGGCGACTGCGAAGACTGGGCGTGTCGGTCTCGGATTCTCTTCATCCGAGCAAAACGCGCACAGCATTGTTTTGGGCCATCGTTCCCTAGACCGTCGGTAACCCATACCCTTTGCGGTACTCCCGGCTGAGCAATTGATTGGCCCCGGTGTCGGGGATCGTGAGTTCACGATCCTTAAAACACGCAACCCGGACCGGGTCCCAGTAGAGTCTTCGTCCTGTCCGGTAGGAGATGTTCCCCAGGTGGATCGCGGTACAGGTCTTGTTGTGTTTTTCGATCGATGCTGCTGGCCGCTGGCGATTTTCGATACAGTCCATGAAATTGTTGGCATGCAGGCCATACGCCCGACCTGTACTCGGCTTTTCAAAACTTTCGATCCGCGTTTCCCGCTTCGGATTCCAGGGCTCCGGCTTGCGAAAATCTTTGGGTGCCCCTGCGACATACCAGCCGTCGTCCCAGTTGGTATAGAGTTGGCCGTCAGAACCGTAAAACTCGATCCCGACACCGGTATGGGCGTTGTGGTTGTAGGGTGAGAGGGCGAGGACGGCCGAATAGTTGTGGATCAGTGGGGGCCGATCTTCCGTGGCAGGAAATTCAAAAAGAACCTCGAGCGTGTCGGGCGTGTCGCGATCGTCGTCGATCAGGTATTTGCCGCCAAACGCCGAGACGCTAACCGGATCGGGCGCGTCCATCGTCCACATCACAATATCCTGCAGATGGATGTTCCAGTCCCCCAGAATACCGCCCGCATAGTCGTAGAACCATCGAAACGAACCGTGGAACCGTTTTGGGTTAAAGGGCCGAGCGGGCGCTGGTCCGAGCCAGCGGTCGTAATCGACCTCTTTGGGCGGGGACTGGTCCGACCATTTGCCAAAACCGGTCGGTCCCCACTGGCCGCGATTGAAGGTGCGGGTCTTGCTGATGACGCCGAGTTTTCCCGAGCGGACAAAGTCCCGCGCCGCCTGCATGTGCGGCGCGCTGCGGGTCTGGGTGCCGACCTGGACCACGCGATCCATTTTGTCGCGAGCCCGCACCATCGCCTGGCCCTCAAGAATATTGTGCGAACAAGGTTTTTCGCAATAAACATCTTTTCCCGCAAGACAGGCTGCGACCGTGATCGGAGCATGCCAGTGGTCGGGAGTCGCCACAATCACAAAATCGATATCCGGTCGATCCAACACCCGCTCAAATTCTTTGTAGATGTCGGGCCGCTTGCCGAGCGTCTTTTCAATCCGATCGGCAAAGGCTGCGGTGCGCCTGCTATCAACATCACAAACAGCGGCGAACTGGCACCGTTCCGTCTCCATAAAATGCCCGAGCAGATGGTTGGCGATACCACCGCAACCGATCACGGCACCCGTCAGTTGGCGGCTCCCATCGGCAGCAGATACCACCTTTGTTGTTGCCAGGCTCGTAAGACCTGCCGCCGCGGTCGTTTTTAGGAAGTACCGCCGATCCTGTTGTTCGCTACGTTCATGCTTGGCGACTGCACGCGGTTTTGGTAATTGCGACATGGTGGGCTTCCTGAAAGGTTGGGCTACAGATAAAGGATTCCATGGCGGAGCAGGGTTTGCCGCCAGAGAGAGAACATCTTCCGGTCAGGTGACCAGATGCATCCAACATCGGGCTAGCAGTAACAAAAGCCGCTACCATCATTGTAGGCTAAGAGCGTTTCTCTGCCGTCCCCGTCCGGCTAAGAAACGTCCGTTTGTGGATTTTCACTCAGGAGTGACGTAATTCGCAGATGGCCATCATAGTGGGCAGTGGCAAGGTGGTGCCGCTGTCGATCCATTGCCAGATCTCTTGCCGCACTCGGCAGAGCGAAGGAATGGAATTCGTGCTCCGCGTCCGTTTTCCAGAAAAGCAGATGGCCATCGGCCTTGCCGCCGGTAGAGACGACCAGCGTGTCGGGCCCATCGAAAAAGGATTCCCACGGCACCGTCGACAAATTTTCTTTCGTTTTTTGCTCCTTTACGATCTCGCCCGACTCAAAATCGAAAATCACATTACCTGGCTGGACCTCGCCACCGAGGTAATTCGGAGCGGCGCGAAGACCACTGACTGCCAATTGTTTTCCGTCGGCGTCAAATGAAAGTGCCCGCGTACCGCCGAGATGGAGGTTGTGATTTTTGTCGATCCGGTGCAGTGTTGGGGCATGCAGTTCCCGAAGCATCTTTCCCGAATCGAGTTGCCAGCATTTGATGTGGGCGGTCAAGTCGCCAGAGATCAGCCTCTCACCATCGGGGTGGAAGGTGACTCGATAAATATCGGATTCGTGCCCTTTGAGGGTGTTTAGGAGACGACCATCTTCCACATTCCAAAGTTTTACCAATTGATCGTTACCGGCCGTGGCGACCACTTTGCCATCGAAGCTAATAGCAACATCGCGAATCCAGGCTTGATGGGCATTGATTTTTCTTAACAGCGTTGCCGGACCATCGGAGAGCGACCACCAGATGAGATTTCCGTCTCCCCCACCGCTGAGCAGTAACTCTCCATCGGGGTGCATCGCCAACGCAAAAACCCAGCTTTCATGACCTTTCAATTCGGCCATTTTTGTGTCGGCTTCTTTTGTCTCGTTAAGCGGGACCTGCCAGATGCGAGTATCCTGGCCGGCGGTAAAGAGTGTCTTGCCGGATGGATCAAGGCAGCATCGCAAAAGTGGTTTTCCAACGTTCAGGTCGGAAACAACCTTCGCTGCTTTCGGATCTGGTCTGTTCGTGTTCGGCGAATCTTTTGGTGTCTCTTTCATGTCAACAGCTCCTCAATCGGTCCGTGTGCCGGTTCTGCCAGGGGAACTGTCTTCGCATTCGTATCGAACACCGCATTTGGATCGATGCCAACCGCCCGATAGAAAGTATGAAACAGATCGGATTGATCGACTTTACCGTCCAGAATTTCGATGCCCTTGTTGTCTGTCTTACCATACACGGCACCCGGCTGGATCCCGCCACCACCGAGTGCGATCGACCAGGATTTGCTCCAGTGGTCGCGTCCCATCTGGTTGTTGATCTTAGGTGTCCGGCCCATTTCGGACATCACAATGACAAGCGTACTTTCCAACAAGCCGCGCTCATGGAGATCATCCATGAGTGTCGCAAACGTCAGGTCGAATTCGCGGAGTTGCTCGAGATGGATATTGAAGTTTTCAAAATGGGAGTCATAGGCCCGATGTCTTACTTGGATACAGGGAACGTCACTTTCCAGCAGTCGCCTCGCGAGAAGGCAGTGCCGTCCAAAATCATGTTTTCCATAGCGATCCTGCTCCTTCTGGGGCTCCTTGGAGAGATCGAATACATCTCTCTGTTGTGCCATCCGGTCGGCCATTGTGAAACTGGCCGTGTAGGCTTCCGTGTCGGCCGTCCGCCGACTACCAACGAGCCTCTGATCAAACAGGGATCTTAAACTGGTCCGCTGACTCAACGTTTCAGCCGAGACGCCCTCTGGGGGAGTGAGATATTTTGGTGGTTTTGCTCGGGCCAAATTAACACCTGAAAACCGCGCACTGAGAAAACCGGCATGTCCCAAATGGTAGTTGGATGTCTGGATGATGACATACGGGGGTAAGACATCGTCAGGTTGTACCAGTTTGCTCGCAGCTGCCGCGCAGAGATAAGGAAAGTCGCTGCCAGTTTTCATGTTGCGACCGGTTTCCATAAGATATTTTGCCGGCGTGTGATCTTTCTCACCGGTGCTGACGCTCCGCACGAGTGCCAAATGATGCATCTGTTTTGCCGTGTGGGGGAGCAATTCGCTGATATGGATTCCGGGAACCGAAGTTGGAATTGCGCGAAATGGTCCACCCTCGTCGGTCCCCGGTTTGGGATCCCAGCTTTCCAGTTGGCTCAAGCCACCATCGAGAAAAATGACCAGCATTTTTCGGCGACCCGCAGCGACCTCATTCGCTGCGGCAGCTCTGGCGAGACCCCCGCCAAGTAAGAATCCACTGCCGGCAAGAGCAGCGCCTTGCAGGAAACCACGTCGAGCAACCAGATGTTCCTCCGAGCGGCATGTTTTTTTGTTTTGCACGATGTTGTCCCCTGCTGCATGTGTTTTTTAGTTGCGAGTTTGGCGTTAATGCTGGAAGCGGAATTCCGCACAACTGACCAGTGCCCAGACAAGATCATGAAGTGCCGACTGTTTTTCTTCGGGACTTTTTTCGAGATAGACGTTCACGATAGCGGTCTCTTCCTGGTCGGGATACCTGGAAAGAACAGCCAAATACAACTCGTCAGCAATCTTCTGCGGGTTGCTAATTTTTGTCAGGCGTACCGCAAGATTTTGGGAACCATCACTGATCCACCCCAAAACCCTATTGCTGCGACTCATGAAAAGCGCTTCGCTAGCGGTCGCCTGAAATGCTCCATCCGGCTGTCCTCGCTTATCGTGCACATTGACAATAAAATCGTACAGTGATTGATCAACTTTTGTGTATAGCGATTGTTCGACTTGTTGGTTTTGCGCGAGCTTTACCTTATCCGACACCTTCGAGTCTTTGTTATCAGGAGCTTCCGCTTCCTTAGCTGCTGCTTCTTTAGCTGCTGCTTGCATTAATTCTTCACGGTAACGATCAACAACACCGACCGCTTCGGTAATACTCCAGGAAAGTTGCTCAGCGGTTAATGGTAAAACGTGGCCGCAATTGAACCGTTCTCGCCATCGCTGTGCCAGTTGCTGTAAAGCCTCCGTTTGCGATTTATCATCGCTGTTGTTGTTCTGTCCGTTGTTGTTCTGTCCGTTGCTGTTCTGTCCGTTGCTGTTCTGTCTGATAGACTCAACAAACTGGCTTAAGGCGGCAAAATCCTCTAGCCGTTCGTCCATGGCGATCAGGTTCTTCTGCAACTCAGATAAACGCCCCTGATGGTCTTGAACCTGTGCCGCTAGATCGTGTTCTTTTTCTTTCAGTGCAGGATGTGCTGTTTCTATTGCTTTTAGTTCATCCCTGGCTACTTTTTCTGCCTCTGCGATAGCTTGCAACTGCCCATTGATTTGCTCTAGACGATCGGCAGACTGTTTGGACTCTCGCGCCAATAGTGTGGCCCGCTGCTTGGTTTTTGTCGCCGCCTCTTTGAGGGACAGATTCTCAGGTTCAATATCGGAAAGTGTACTCGCTTGCTGCTGCAGTGTTTGGAGTTCCTCGGTAGCCTCCTGCAGCGAACTGAGAAGTCCTTCATAACCAGAGCGTTCCGCTCTCAAGCTTTTTGCACGCACGCGCCCAGCGACTGCTTTTGTCATCAGTTCGCTGCGACGCGCTACAATGGTTGCAATTTCCTGTTCCAGTTGTGACTTTTCATTGCGCAATTTTTTCTGCTGTTTCTCTGCTTTCTCGACGACCTGCTGGTGCTGTTGCTGCTGTCGCTGAGCCTCTTTTCTGTCAGTGTCTGCATGGTGGGCATACTCGATGAGTTGATGCGGTATTTCGCTGCTTCGCTGATAGGTCTGGGAGAGTGCAATTTCTTGTATGAATTGACGAAGATCGAAATTAAGCGAGACAAGGGCCTCTCCGAGCAAGTCGAGTAGCTCAGGATGGACCGGCGGATTGGCGCTATGATGCAAATCGAGCGGATGGACAATGCCTCGGCCGAGCATGTGTGCCCAGATTCGGTTGGCCAGATTCTTCTGGAAAGCAGGGTAGCGCCCGCTTGTCAGTTCTTCTGCCAATTGACTTCGTCGGGAAAACTTGGGAATCGGGCGCACACCTTCTTCAGGTTTAACGTGATACAGGTCACTTTGACCCAAATCCGGATCACTCAAGTGCGCTCCACCCGGCAGGTGGGGTTTCATCTCCTTGGGAGCATCTCCAATAAACACAGAGAAAAAAGAGGCTTCTCCCTCTCCCTTTTCCGCGACCACCGCACCTTTTTCCGGGTTGCCAAAAAGATA
>PVBE011237903.1_pt1 | contig 12875 bp, 12 predicted proteins | sample 1631181 | NCBI WGS metagenome assembly PVBE01 (sample SAMN08397723, study PRJNA350692) | Marine metagenome, whole genome shotgun sequencing project. | isolation source: water | place: Pacific Ocean | collected 2012-04
CCGACCATCCGGGCGACCTCGTTCCGGGCGGTCGATATGGTGAAGGTCGCAAGGGTGACGCCTATCGCGATCAGTCGTTCGTCTATTCGAACTGCATCGAGCTGGCGCGCAAGTTGAAATCGCTGATCGAAAAGGGCTCGAACGGGGATGCCCCGCCATGCGACCCGCTCGGCCTTCCCGCTCCCACCGAACGCCCGGGTGATTAATGGTCAGCTCGTTTCACCCTTTCGATGCCGGTAAGGAACGCTACGGCGATGATCGGCATCCCGATCTACCCTGGGGATACTGGATGGTTTCGAGCGGATCCGTTCCGGGAGAACCGCCCCTAATCGATGAGGACGGCCGTGAATGGGGATCGGTGCGCGAAGCATTCTGGATCGATCGCCTTGGGCTGCCTTCCATCTATACCGGGTGGATGAACGGCATCATGGAATTCATGGCGAGCTACCTCGCTATTGCCGACGGTCGCTTCGTCGCGCCGGAAGAGCGGGTCCGGGACATCTTCCTCGGCGATGGACACCTCGACCAGTTCTTCAGGGCCTATCTGCTGGCTGCCGGGCTGGTGAACGACACGGAGGGCCGACCGACGCCTGAAGGGCGCTCTGTGTTGCTGATGCTGATTGCTACGCGCACGCGTGAGGATGCTGCGGAGGCTGTAGGTCTCGACTGGATCTTGGCGAACCGGACGGCCGCGGGTCATGTCGAACGCATCGCTGCTGCCGAGCAGATTGAAAGGCGGGAGCGCGTCGCCGCGCGCATGGCGCATCGCTTCACTACCGATACGATCGGTGGTGATCCGGCCGTGAAACTGATCGGCCTGCGGATCACGAAAGAAATCCCGGTCCGAAGCACCCTGTGGACTATGACCTGGCCTGATGGCGACCGTCTCGCGCGTGACCGGTTCTATCTCTGGCTCCTCGAACGCATCGATCGCTGGGATGCGTGGAGCGAGTTGGTCACCCGAGGCGGCGCCCGTGCGTTGACCGAGCACTTCATGAAGCTCGCCTTTTGCGATCGATTCGCCGTCGCGGAATTCGATGGCTCAGATGAGCTTCGAAGCAATTAAAGCCGGCGCGGCGCCCCGATTCGATCGCCATTCCGGGTTTAAGAGCCCATTCGATTTGAGAGACTTATGACCGAAATTCATAGACGGATCATCGCGGTATGCTTCAAGGCACAAAAAACCCGGCGATCACTCGCCGGGCCTTGTGACCTTAGGGTCGATTGCAGATCAGATGTCTGTTCCGGAATCATGAACCATTTTGGTGTCTCCTACAGGCTCTTAGTAGCATCACTAGCTTAAGCGATGGTGAACATTTTCGTTCCTTGTTTGCCGCCCTATCCCACTCTCATAGCTCTTGCAACGCTATATAGCCCCCTTCCGGACTTCGTCGAGAAAAGGTGGCTTCAGGGCTGCTCCGGCAATTATTTGCGCACGCATCTCCTCGACATCCGCACGGAACTCTTCGGCTTCCTTGCGCAGGAAGGTCCAGCAACTGAAGTTCAGTTGGCCCTGGACGACTCGCTCGACGGCGCTTTCAAGCTCCTCAAGGGCAAGGTCGGTCTGGCCTACAACAGCATATGCCAAGGCGGTGCACTGATGCACATTGGGATCACCGACCTCCATACGAGGCAGGGCGTCGGCGAGATCCGCGAACATATGCTTGGGCAACTCGTCGGTCTTGCCCCAATAAGCGATCGCACGATTGAATTCGACGGCTTCTGCAGCCTCGAGCTCCCTGTTGTCTGTAATGGCGAGAGCCTCTTCGAACCGACCCGAGCCGATCAACGCCAACACGGCCGTCATGATTAGATCTTCGGCCTGGTCGGGCTTTATATCGAGTTCACTCAACGGCTCAATCAATGTGTCGGCCACAAGATCGAGGTGCTGTCGGCCCTGCATCAGCAATGGCACGAGCTCCATCTTGGCCCTTATCTTCACGCCTTCCCGTTGGAAGAGGTCGAGCGCGACTTGCACGGGATCCTTTGCAGCACTTCGGAGCATCCTGACTGCGGGCCGGAATTCGAAAGTGCTTCCCTGTGGCGAGGTCAGCACATCCTTCAGATCGCTGAGTGCTTCGGTTCTCTTGTCGAGATGCATCCGCACGGCCGCCCGAAGGGTCTGGGCCACAACGATTTCGTATCCAGCGGCGATCGCATCAGTAAGACTGGATTCCTGGCTCTCGTAGTCCTTTGCTTCCGAGAAGACATCGGAAGCGAGAAATGCCAACCGACCGTCTTCGGAATGTGTGGCTGCGATTTCGCTCGCAAGGCTCTTCACCTCGGTCGCGGTCTTAGGCTTTTTGTCTTTCCGAGCATTCTTGTAGACATCGGGCAGTCGTTTGAGAGTGAACTCGGCTCCCTGCCTGTCAGTGATGTTCTGACCGATGATCGCCGACATCAGATAGCGGTATTCACTGGACAGTCGCGAATTCTCCCTCGCCTCGACGATTAGTGGAAGGTCGAGCAGGTTGAGGTTGACCCAATGGCTGATCGTCACCACCGGCGGCTCCAATCGGTCTTTCTGGCCGTAATCAAGGACTTTCGCGGCCTGATCCAGAGCAGCTTCTAGAATGTGGTTTTCATCGAAGAGATCGGGAATGTTGGACGGGCAAAAGATCAGTTCAATCTCGCGACCGCTCCGCTTGCGTTCTGTTCGGATCAGATCGACGATCGGCACGAGACCGTCTGTATTTTGTCGGGTCGGCATGAATAGGATCGCGACCGCATCAGGAAGCTGTCTCGTGCAGATACCACCGATATCCGTGTTCCCGGTCCGGCTATCGATCAGAACGTAGTCGAAGCCCTGATCTTCGAACTCTTCCCACTGCACCTTCATGTCGTCGAGCAATTCTGCGCCGTTGCGTTCTGCGTATAGGTAACCCCAGTCGATCCTGGCGAATTGTTCAGCATACTCGGGACGAGTGTTGTCACCCGCTGGAAGCACCCAGATGTCGCGCCCGTTGCTTAGCCGGCACGGGACGATGTAGTCGGCAACTTCGGGAACCTCGTTGGTGTCGAGGTAATGGCAGACGTAATCGACGATGCCGGGCTTTCCTGCAGCCGCGGTCAATGATCCATAGCTGGGAACGCCCGGAGCCTCGAGATCGAAGTCGACCACGAGCACCCGGCGCCCGATTTCGGCGAGCAGAGCCGCGACGTTGGCAAGCGCCATCGTTCGACCGACACCGCCCTTATAGGAATAGAATGTAGTAACGAACATCAGTGCATTGTCATTTCTGGCCGGAGGACGAACGGCTTGTGCGGCTGCGAGGCTTCGCGGAATTTCGGCTTGCGCGTCGGCCCCGGCGGTTGTTGCGCCTTATCGCGGGCGTAATCCTCGTATCGAGTGAATGGCCTTGTCGAAACTTCGATCATCGTCGTCTTCCTCTCGTCCATTCTTGCAGTCTGAATAACGACGGACGCGGAACTTCCTTGGAGGTCATCATTCAACCTTTGAATGCATTCAGCCTGTTCGATAGCCTCAGGCGCGAGCTTGCCGCGGTCGGCTAACCAACGTGCGACTTCTTCCCAAGACCAGAGGGGCCGCGAGCTCGTGATGCCCGCGACCGGGAGTGGGAAGTTGTCCCCCCTTCCGCCGGTGGTGTAGAGCGACACGGCCTGCCGCGTGATGCCGGCACGCTCCGCGATGTCGCTGCTGCTTACAAGGGGATCAGGCTCGATCCGCAGGACCTTCGCCCCGGCGCTCCGGATGTCGTCACAGGCACTTCTTGCTGCACTTTCGAAATCCTCTGCCTCCCGATCGAAGAACAGGATGAAGACACCTCGCTGAAGCGAAACAGTCGCATCATCGCAACCGGCTTCGTAGAAAGCGTATTCCCATTCATCCGTGTCGAGCGGCAGCCCGGTCGCAGCGATGGTGAATTCGAAGCTCTTCATGTCTTTTCCTTTCGAGTGGTGGTCACACACTCACAGATCCTCAACGCTCTGCGCAGGTTCTTCGCGTGGTTCTGCCCCCCGGTCCGGGGTGTGCAATAAACCGAGATGCAACATCCGCCCCTGCGGTTCGCCGGACACTTTGCCCGGCCCCAGATGTGCGCTCGTGCACCGCTCTTTTCGACACTCCATCCGGCACTTTCGAAATCCCGCAATGCATCTTCGATGTCCTTATCTGGGTGTGTCGGTCGCGCCATCTGGCCGCGATATGGGTCGCGTTGACATGAGTCAACCGCCAGAGGGTGCGTAACGAGCAAAAGATAAGAAAGCGTTGACATATGTCAACACCTTCACTAGATCAGTCGTGCTTCGACCGGAAGCGCGATGGAGATTGTGATGAGGGACATGGCTACAGCATTCTGCCTGGAACGGTGCGCGTTGTGATCCACGATCACGAATATGCGCTGCTCGGCGGTATAAACCGGGCGAAGGTGGGCCGGTATCTGAGTGTCGCGGCAGCCGCGATCTCCGCGCTTGTGATGCTTTGCGTCTTGGCGTTGTGGGATGTGGCAAAAACGCTTGGCTTGCCGCCGAACATTCCGCCCGCGGTCCTTTCGCTGATCGGCGCCGGTTCGATATTCACCGTGCTGTATTGGTTCCTTGACCGGCATGCCTGGAAATGGGCACCGGTCGGCGGCTGGCTCAAGGCGCCCGACCTCAGCGGCGAATGGGACTGTCAGGGCACAACGCTGGCTCCTGACGGTTCGGTAGCGTTCAAGTGGTCCGGAACGGTCAAGATCGTGCAGAGCTGGGACAAGATCCGCGTGCGGCTGACCACCTCGACATCCGGATCCAACAGCCTGGCCGCAGCACTCGTGTGTGACGAGGCAGATGGGTTTCGCCTTCTCTACAACTACCGGAACGATCCGCGGGTGGGAAAGCCCGAATTGCAGACCCACCGGGGATTCGCCGAACTCGTCTTTTCCCCTGACCGCTCAACGGCGGAGGGAGAATATTTCAACGGCCATGGCCGCTTTACTTTCGGAACAATGAAGCTCGTGAAGGGAGTTGCCTGATGCCCCGGGACATTAATACGCGCCTCGAGAATCTTCGCATCCGCCGTAAGGGGGTCGACGCCGCCCGATCTGGCCGGGTAACGGCGTCGGTTGCCGATGAGGTATTGCGCAAGAGCGTGATCCAGGAATCCTGGCAACGCCGTGCCACTGAACAACCTTACACTCGTTATGCACTCGGCGCCATGCAGGCGGTTGACCCCGCCTATACGCAGAAGAGCCACGACGAGGCTGATAGGGTGGCAAAGCAGCTGCGCAGTGGATTGTCCATTCCGATTGAGATGCGACTGCAGGGCTCGGTTCCGCTCGACGTCCATATTCGAGGCGTCAGCGACGTGGATCTCCTGGTCATCCGGACCGATTTCCTGCGTTATGACACCTTCGGCGCGTTGGCCACGAGCGGATGGTATAGCCCATCGAGCAAAACGTCCTTGTCGGTGCTTCGCGACCTGCGCATCGATTGCGAAGAATTGTTGAAGCGGCGCTATTGGGGGGCGGATGTCGATTGCGACGGCGGCAAGTGCATTGCGCTATCAGGTGGTAGCTTCGAACGGCCGGTCGATGTGGTTCCGTCCCATTGGCATGATACGGTTGACTATCAGGCATCCCGGTTGGAGCACGAACGCGGCGTCTACATTCTTGATAAGAAGATTCCGGACACCTTCTCGAACCTTCCGTTCAAGCACATCAAGCGAGTGAACGAGCGCGACCAATCGTATTTCGGAGGCTTGAAGAAAGCGATCCGCCTCGTGAAGAACGTGAAGAACGACGCTTCCGATGAGTCGACCGCTGCTAAGCTTCCGAGCTTTGACATCGCTGCACTGATGTATCACGCCGATGAGACCAGCCTGAAAGCCGGCTATGTCAATGAACTCCATATCCTGTCGGAGGCACAGCGTTTCCTCGATTGGTGCTATCGAAATAAGGACGATGCTGGTCGGCTGACCACACCGGACGGACTTCGCCGAATCTTGGATACCGAGGCCAAGCGCAGCGGACTGCTCGCGATCTCCAGCGAACTCGACGACCTCGCGCAGCAGGTGGCCCGTGAGCAGGGATCGCTCGGGCCATCGCCCTCTTGGTCCAACGTATACTCGACACTTGGAAGTGCGCGAGTTCCCGATGCTGCCTGAAATCTTCGTCGACGAAGCGTCGGGAGCGGTGAGCTAGCGAGTGTCTTCTGCCCCCTAAACTGAACCAACAACGGCTTCTGGTCATGTTGGCCATGAAAGAGGATGAATATGAAGCGCCTGATCTTCTGTTTCGACGGGACCTGGAACAAGTTATTGCCCGACGTCGCGACCAATGTGGTCCTGACCGCGGCAAGCATTGACCGTGTTGATCCGGCGGGCGTCCCGCAGGTGATCCATTATGACGAAGGCGTCGGAACCGGCGACCTCGAGCAGATTCGTGGCGGGATGTTCGGCTACGGGCTTATGGACAATGTGCGCGAGGCCTATCGCTTCTTGGTGTTCAACTACGATCCTGGCGACGAGATATTCGTTTTCGGGTTCTCGCGCGGTGCTTTCAGCGCGCGAACCTTCATCGGTTTCATCAGACACGTCGGCCCATTGCACCGTCTCCATGTCGGTCGGATCGACGAAGCGGTTGGCCTCTACGAAGATCGTCTGAAGGGAAAAGATGGCTCTGCCGAGGCCATGCGAAAGTTTCGCTCAACATATTCCGACAAGGTGTGCATCGGACAAGGTGATGAAGATTGGCGCTGTTCGAATGTTCCTAATTACATAAGTGGGAGCGCTCCGCTCATGACCATCAAGTATCTCGGCGTCTGGGATACGGTCGAGGCCATGGGCATTCCCGAGATCATTCCCGGAAGCGACTGGTTCAATCGCGAATACGATTATCATGACGCATCACTGGACACCTTCGTCGAGAGCGCGCGCCATGCGGTTGCGATCGACGAACGTCGCAAGCTCTTCCCTGTCGTTCGCTTTGACGATGTTGATCAGCTTAATGCGAGCCGCGGCTTCGATAGCAGCAGCGACGACGCTCCTTATCAGGAGCGGTGGTTTCCGGGTGTTCACGGATCGATCGGTGGCGGTGGCGACATCCGCGGACTTTCCGATGACGCTCTCATGTGGGTCTTGACGGGTGCGAAGAGAGCCGGACTGCGATTGGACACCGCCCGTGGAACCAGAATTCACGGCTTGCGGCCAGACCCTTTCGCGCCGTTGGTCAACGAAGCAGATCCGGAGTTCAGTGTAACTGGGTTGATAAAGGGCGACCGTGACGGTCCGCAGCATCTATGGCAGCTATCCAATAGCGCCATCCGCCGCTGGCGAACTCCCGCTAGTGCATTAGGTGGCGAAGCCTACCGACCCGGCACGCTCGATAATGTGAAGCAGGAACTTAACGCTTTGGGTCCTTGGAGCTTCGAGCCGCCCACCGACCTAGTGACGGAAGAAAAAGTGGGTATCGGCGATTCCCTCAGCAAGTTTGCCCATAAGCACTATGGCGATGCCGAGCTATGGCCCGAGATCTACGAGGCCAACCGAGATCGCATCCTCGACGAGGACGAGATATTTCCCGGTCTTTCAGTCCGGATACCCCATCGCTCACCAAGCTGACGCAATTTAGAAGAAAGGCCCCTCATTCTGCAAAAATGAGGGGCTCTTGGTGCAATATGATAGGAAGTGGAGGCCCGAGCCGGAATCGAACCGGCGTGCAAGGATTTGCAGTCCTCTGCGTAACCACTCCGCCATCGGGCCTCGCCCTCCCTCTCGGGAAGGAAGCGGCGCACTAGCGATTCTCCGCGGCAAAGGCAATCGCCCAGTGATGCCTTACGTAACGTCAGTCTGGACGCATGGCCGGATAGGGGCAATGACCCTGCGCATGAGCATTGCCAACCTTCTCGATCCGATCACCGCAGCAGGCGGCGACACGCGTTTTTCCGGGCTCGACCACTGGATGCAGGGCCGCACGCTCTACGGCGGCGCCTCCGCGCTGATCGCCTATACCGCGGTTACCCGCGCATTCCCCGACCTGCCGCCGCTGCGCGGCGCCCAGGTCGCCTTCGTCGCCCCTACCGGACCCGAGGCCGAGCTACGCCGCGAGATCGTCCGGCAAGGTCGCAACGTCGCGCAGGTGCGCAGCGAGATCTGGTGCGAGGGGCAATGCACGCTCACCGCCTTCTGGCTGTTCGGCACCGAGCGCGAGGCCAATGCGATACACGATGCCGCACCGGTCGCCGACTGGCCCGGTCCGCCCGAGGAGGCGGAACCGGCGATGCACGGCAAGGGTCCTGCCTTCATCCAGAACAATTTCGAGATCCTCCGTGCGCAGGAGCAGCAGGGGCCCGGCGAACCGGTGGTGCGCCGCTGGGCACGGCTGACCGACCGCGAAGGGCTCGACCCGGTGAGCGAGCTCATCCTGCTGGGCGACGTCCTGCCCCCGGGCGCGATGCGCGCGATGAAACGGCAGGGACCGATCAGTTCGGTCAACTGGTCGTTCAACCTGCTCGAACCCGCGCCCGCGACCCGCGACGGCTGGTGGATGAGCGAGAACGCCAGCCAGCAAGCTGCGCATGGCTACTCCTCCGAACGGCTGCGGCTGTGGAACGCCGATGGCAAGCAGATGCTCGATGGCATGCAATGCGTGGCGGTGTTCGGCTGAACATGGACCGCTTTACTCGCCTGCGAAAAGCGTGATCTTCCCGGAATGATCAGCGCAGCCAGAAGCTTGCCCCCGGCAACGCCTGCGCATGTGTGACCTTCCGGCAGTATTAGGCACTGCACCGGTCACGCCCGGCAGGGTAGAAATTCCACGCGGTCAAAGAGCGGGCCCCTCATGCCGATCGCCCACGCTGTAGGAAAGCGGCGCGCGAGTCGCCTCTATCCGGGGCTAAAGGAGCGAGCGCGAGGGAACTGGCGTACCGGCGAACCCACCGGCCGGCTGCCGAATTACCATCCCCGTTCCGGAACGTGTCCGCCCCGCAGCCATTCGGTTGGCATGGATATCATCGAAGAGCAGCGCCGGTTCCGCGACAGCACCCCTTCCCGCCTCGGGCGCGGACTGGAGCGGCTGACGCATCCGTTCGGGGCAGCGATCGCCAGCGTGGTCCCGAAGGGCCTGGTCGAAACCGTGCTGAAGGGGCTCGACCGGGCGGCGGGCGCCCCGCGCCTCGTCCAGTTCGATCACGATGCGGCCGATCTCGAGGCGGCGCGGCAGGCGGCCCGCAAGGTATCGCGCACCGCGCGCAGCGTCAGCGCGACCACCGGGGCCGCCGCTGGCCTGGGCGGTGCGCTGTCGATGAGCGCGGACATCCCGGCCACCATCGCCATTGCGCTGCGCGCCATCCGCGATACCGGGCGCGCCTATGGCTACACGGGCGATGGCCCGGCAGAAAAGCTGTTCCGCCTCCAGATCCTCGAACTGGCCGCAGTGGACGAACCCGAGGCACGCCGGGACCGCATTGCGGCGCTGGAAGCGGCGCTCGGCCCGGCCGGGGAACTCGTCCATGCCGATCACGAACACATCGCGCCGATCGTCGATCAGGCAGTCGAGCGGATTTCGCGCGCGATCGCATTCACCAGCTTCCGCAGCCGGGCGGGCATGGTCGTACCCCTCGTCGGTTCGATCGTTGGCGGACTGGTCAACTCATCGTTCCAGGAGGATGTCGGCAAGGCCGCGCGCTTCGCATTCCAGGCACGGCGGCTGAAGGGCGACGCTTCCGCCGCCGCCTGAGCACCGCACGGCGCGTTTCCAGATCCGAGACTGCGCGTAGCCGTGAACCGGGATTACCGGGCGGGCCTGGTGCCCATCACCTCTCCCAGCCGAACCGGGCCTTCGGGGCGCCAGTCCGCATTGAATTCGATGACATGCTTCTCGAACAGCATGATCACCGTCGATCCGAGAAGGAAGCGGCCCATTTCCTCGCCCTGTTCGAGCACGACCGGCTGGTCCGAATAATCCCACTCGGCAATCGCCCCGGTGCGCTGCGGATTGACCACCCCGTGCCATGTGGTGGCCATGCTGCCGACAATCGTCGCGCCGACCAGCACCATCACGAAGGGCCCATGCGTTTCGGAATCGAACTCGCAGACCACGCGTTCGTTGCGGGCAAACAGTCCGGGAACGCCGCGCGCGGTCACCGGATTGACCGAAAACAGCGCGCCGGGAACATAGATCATGCGCTGCAGGCGGCCCGCGCACGGCATGTGCAGCCGGTGATAGTCCCGCGGCGAGAGATACAGGTTCGCAAAACTGCCGTGGCGGAACCGGCCCGCCAGCGCGGCGTCCCCGCCGACCAGTTGGGTCGTGGTGAAGCGATGCCCCTTGGCCTGCAGGATATGGTGATCGTCGATCGCGCCGAACTGGCTGATGGCACCGTCCACCGGCGAGATGAAATCGGCATCGGCCAGCGGCCGCGCGCCCGGTTTCAGCGGGCGGCCGAAAAAATCGTTGAACGAGGCGTAGCTGGCAATGTCCGGGTTTTCGGCCTCGCTCATGTCGACGCCGTATTTTCCGACGAACCAGCGGATCAGCCGGGTCGTCGCCCGCCCCCCACGCGCCCGGGCAACGCGCCCGGCAAGATGGGTCAGCCCGCGTTTGGGCAGGAGATATTGCGGCAGGACAGACAGGCGATCGAACATCATGACCTCTAACGTGGAGCAAGCCCGATCGTGCCCCTGGATGAACCGGCTGCGGTGTTGAACACGCGCAATCGGGCAGCGCAATGGGATGCCGGCGATACCCGAGAATTTGCAGCGATGGGAAGCCCCGCGGCCAGGAGCGGAGCGGTGACAGAACGGCGCCGTGGCGCACCCACTGGCCCGCAATTTCTTAACGGCTCGGTAAGCCAGACTGGTTAGGATAGCGAAAATTCAGGAGTGAACCGGGTGTTGCAAATAGCCTATGTGAGCAGGGCATCGAGCGTCCTTGCTCCCGACGATGTGTTCAAGATCATCGAAACCTCGGCACGAAACAATTCCCGAGACGATCTCACCGGGTTCCTGATCTTCGCGGAGAACCGCTTCTTCCAGGTCGTGGAAGGATCCCGGAGCGCAATCGATGCGCTGCTTTCGCGGCTTGGCGAAGACACGCGCCATTCGCAGATCGAGATCCTGAGCCAGACCGAAATCGCGCAGCGCGCATTTCCCAACTGGCGCATGAAACGGCTCAAGCCGGACACGAAGATCGGGGCGCCGATCGGCGAGACCCCAGGGCTCGACCATTTCCCGACGCATCTCAAACACCTCGTACGGCAATTCCTCGCCGCGTCGCAGCCCGCGACCGAAGCGGCCTAGCCTCGGGCGAGATAACCGCGGACGAAAGCGATTTTCTCCGCGCGGTCGAATTGGGCGAGGCAATCGAAGCGCAGCATTCGCGCCCCGTCCCTACCGAAATGACGCTCGGCGCAGCCGGCGGCAGGCTGTTCCCCGCGATCACGCGCGGCCTGGGCTACGCTTCGGCCTGCGCTATCCCGCGGGCGGGGTGATTGGTGGGTGCGGGAAGCGGAGAGCTACAAACCGAATTCGTCCCGTGATAGGAGATGGTCGTCTCACCGTTCCACTCATATGCAATTGCGTAGAAGCCCGCCTCCACCTCATCTGAACCATCCGTAGTGTTAGACTGGAGCTGTATGGTCGCATTCCCGATGCCACCAGCTGCCGCTAGGCCTCCGACGTTTTGGCCGTATCCGCGGTTGTATGAAACTAGCGCCAGCAGCGAAAGAAAAACGTCGCGTTTATCAATTTTCACCCTTTCGGAAATCACCGTGCCAGAGGCTCTGCGAGAGGTTCGGATTTGTTGATCCGCGATACTCTGGATCAAGTCGTGGCTCGGGATACTCGCTCAACCACTCCAGCCGCTTTTCAATTCCGGTGGTCACCGGATCGTCGGTGATCTGCACGGTGATGCGTCTGAGACTGTTCCCTTCGCCAAATGTGGCGCCCAGATCATCCGGATCGACCTCCTCGACGCTCGTCGGATCGTCGAGGTCGCCGAAGGTCACCAGCATCGGCCGAGCGGGAGGATTCTTGAGATGGCTGCGACTTCGAAAGTAGCGCGGCAGTTCGATCTCTCCAGTGCGCTTCAGCATCTCCCAATACCTCGCCTCGTAATGCTCCCCATCACTCGATCGTACAGAAGGTGTCAGGGAGAACATGACCCGCTTCGCCCAGTCGATATCGCTCTTTGATCGCAAGAGCGCGAAGAGATACCGCCCCGTTCCCAGATCGACAGTTACCGCTTCGCCGCGCAGCCTATGCATGATGACGCTACCCGCCGGGGCCATCATGGATTTACCCTTGCTGGTTTCCACCTCGATCACGCTCGACCCGGTTTTCACCCCATCGGGGGTATCGACCTCCACGGTCAGCCGATAGCGGTAGGCTGGCGTATCGTCGGTTAGCGAACAACCCGAGACTGCCAGTGCAAGGCAGAGCATGACCCATCCGGACAGGCGGCGAGTGATTTGGCCGAATTGCTGCATACCAGCGTGCTTAGGCGCAGATCCTCATTGCTATGTTAACGCGCGCAATCAGCCAAGGCCAAGGCCCGGTCACACGTCCTTGAACACCGGCGCGCGTTTCTGCATTTCGGCCATGACCGCCTCGATCTGGTTGGGCTGGCGCATGATGGCGTCCTGTTCTTCGCTCTCGGCCAGCAGGATCGCATCCTCGCCCTCTTCATGCATCACGCGGAACAGGCGCTTGGCGCCGCGGATCGCTTCGGGGTTCTTGTTGGCGATGGTTTCGGCCAGCGCGGTGGCGCGGGCATGCGGATCGTCGTCGAGCATGGTGGCGAGGCCGAGCTGGAGCGCTTCCTCGCCGATGAATTCGCGGTTGGTGTAGGTGAGCTCGCGCAGCACGTCGTCGCGCACCAGGCCGCGCCACAGGGCATACCCCCCCATGTCGGGCACGAGGCCCCATTTCATTTCCATCA
>PVBE012176742.1_pt1 | contig 12875 bp, 14 predicted proteins | sample 1631181 | NCBI WGS metagenome assembly PVBE01 (sample SAMN08397723, study PRJNA350692) | Marine metagenome, whole genome shotgun sequencing project. | isolation source: water | place: Pacific Ocean | collected 2012-04
GCACCGTGATTTTGGCTATAGGAGCCGCCTCAGAGGGATCTTTCAGCGCACTTTATGGACTTCTCGGCGGGAGGCACCGCCGAGGAAGGGTAAATAGACCGGAATTTGTTAGATTGATAGCGTTGCCGCATAATTCCGAATTATTGAAGTAGGAGAATCTCCAGTATTTATGTAACGAAGTTCGTTGTTTTCATCGTCAAATACGGCGGTACTTTGGGTTGCCTCTGAGCCAAGAGCCACATAGATCCGTAGGCCGGTCGGTGCCGCTTCTGCAGTGGATGGTAGGTTCATAAGAACAGATGCAATGAGAAAAATAACCTGGGAGAAGAGCAGTATGACAAAAGCGCGTTTCGGCATGACGAGTCCTCCAGGTGGACGTTGCGTATACGGCTTGGCTTTTGGTTCCTTATTTGGCTGTGGGCCCTGCTCCCTGAATCACGGCACCTGGATAGGGGAGATGGGACTGGCGTTAATCAGAGTAGCTAATATAGAGAACTATAGGCGGGTGAATTTAGAAGATCAAGTACTAAATGAATAATAATTGATTCATTTTGGGGTATTACACGGTGGAGGCGGCGCTCAGGCGAGAGAAACCCTGAATAGGGGGGTGTGGACGGCCCCTTCGGGGCGGAGGTCGCTTTTGAAAAGGACGGCCTCGGTCAGGCGGAGGAGGGGCGGCGGGTCGAGCAGGGCGGCCTCGGCCTCCCGGAGTGCGGCGGCGAGGTTTTTGGGGGGGCGATCCCCCCGGGATGGGCGAGCCCTCCGGGAGCGGCGGGCGAGGGTGAGATGGGGCCGGAAGGGGCGAGCCTCGGGCGGATGGTCGGCGCCGTCGAGGGCGGAGCTCAGCCGGCCAACGAGGACGGCGAGGGGCGTTGGGCAAGCTCGCGGGCCGGCCCAGATGACGGAGGGGCTACCGGGGCGGGGAAAGGCGCCGAGGCGCTCAACCGGAAACGGGATGGCGCCTGTCTCGGCGCAGGACTCCGATAACATGGCTGGCAGGGAACCGGGAGCTTCCGAGGCGGCGGAATTGCCGGGAATTTCGCCCAAAAAACGCAATGTGAGGTGGACTTTCGCGGGAGGAACGCGCCTGAAGGCGGCGAAGGGAGAGTGGTGATCGAAATTTTCGCCCAGGGCTGCGACGAGCTCCCTGCCCTCCGGCGGGAGGGGGATGGCGATAAAGGCTTTCATCGGTGGGGGGGGCGTCAGCTCTCGCTCTCGAGGAGCGCGGCGCGCAGCATCTCGAGGGCCGAGTCGGCGGTCTGCTCCTTGACGGCGGCGCGGTCGCCCTCGAAGAGGTAGCGCCCGCTTCGGGTCCCGGAGGGGAGCGCCACCGACATGAACACTGTCCCGACGGGCTTATCGGGGGCGCCGCCCCCGGGCCCGGCGATGCCCGTCACGGCGAGGCCCACTTCGGGGGGGCCTAGCTCAGTGCCGGCCGACTCGGCGCCGACCGCCCTTCTCGCGCCCTCGGCCATCGCACGGGCGCAGGCGTCGCTGACCGCGCCGTGGGCGATCAGCACCTCCTCGGGCACCCCGAGAATCGCCATTTTCGCCTCGTTGCTGTAGGTGATGAATCCCCGGTCGTAGTAGTTCGAACTCCCCGGAACGTTGGTAATCCGGTGTCCGATCAGGCCTCCCGTACAGCTTTCCGCCGTCGTGATGCGCCATTTTTTCCGTGAAAGATGCTGGCCCAGCCAAGCTTCGAGCGATTCGTCCACGCCGCGGCCCTCAAGGATCCAGGTAACTAGGTTACAGGTAGCCCATACTTCGCCCCAGGGCGAGCACCCCCCACCCCAGCCCTCCGGCCACCAGATCGTCCGCGACGACCCCCCAGCCCCCTGGAAGAATCTCGATTCGCCGAAAGGGCTTCCAGATATCGAGCACCCGAAAAATCACGAATCCCGCCGCAAGATGTAGCGCCACCGGGGCCGAGCCCATCAGACAAAGCAGCTGGCCCGCGACCTCGTCCGCCACAATCTCGGGAGGGTCCTTTCTCCCGGATTCGCGCTCGACCACACCCGCAGACCATACCGCCAAAATTACCCATAAAAAGAAAAAAACAAAAAGCGGGGAGCTCCCCGCCTGGTAGAGAGCCCAATAAAGGACCACACCCACGGCAGAGCCCGCCGTACCGGGTGCGATGGGAAAATATCCGGTTCCGCACACCGTCGCGGCGACGCGGGCCAATGAAACAGGGTTTCCTCCATCGCCTGGGGGCGGGCGACTCATGGCCGGACTTTGCTTCTGACTCCGTTGAGGCGCGAGGCGGTGAATTCCCGCGCCCAACGATCCGCCCCCATCACTTCTTCGAGACTATCTCCGGAACCGCTTGGGCGGCCTTCCAAGGCTGCACCCACCAGGGCCGGAATTTCCATAAATCCGATATGACCGCCCAAAAAAGCTTCGACAGCCACCTCATTGGCAGCGTTCAACACCGCAGGGGCGATCCCCCCCTCAACCAAAACCGACCGGGCATGGCCCAGACAAGCAAATCGGCCCGTATCCGGCTCCTCGAAAGTAAGCGAACCTAGCCGGGCCAGGTCAAGGCGGGGCACTTGGCAGGGAACGCGCTCCGGATAACAGAGGGCCTGGGAGATCGAAATTCGCATATCGGGAACGCTCATCTGGGCGAGCATGCTTCCGTCCACAAACTCGGCCAGGGCATGCACCACGCTCTCCGGATGAATCAGCACATCGACCTGCTCAGGCGACAAATCGAAAAGCCACTTTGCTTCTATTAGTTCAAGACCTTTATTCATCAGACTGGCTGAATCAATAGTCACCTTTGGGCCCATCTTCCAGGTGGGATGACGTAACGCCTCCGCCGGCGTAACACCACAAAGCGATTCCAGGGAAGTGGTGCGGAAAGGCCCGCCCGAGGCGGTCAAGATAATCCGGAGCACCTCCCGGCCCCGTGGCCGTCCCGCAAGCGCCTGTGCAACGCCAGCGTGCTCACTGTCAATAGGCAGGATTGGCACCTTTCGCGCGCGCGCCCTCTGGGTAACGAGTTCGCCCGCCATGACAAGCACTTCCTTATTCGCCAGCGCGATCGATGCGCCCGCTTCGATTGCCGCCAGAGTCGGAGCCAGCCCCTCTGAACCGACCAGAGCCGAGACAACGATGTCCGCGCCCGCCCCGGCCGCCACCTCGAGGAGGCCCTCGTCCCCGCTCAAAACCCTTGCCCCGCAACTGCGACTATTACGCAAATGACCCGCATTGACCGGATCCGCGACCGACACCAACCGCGGAGAAAATTCGCGCGCCTGGCCGGCCAGCCGCTCCCAGTTCGAGCCGGCGGCCAGGGCGACAACCTCAAAACGGCCGGGATTATCGGCGATCACCCGTAGGGTGTTCTCCCCGATGCTGCCAGTCGACCCCAAAATAGCGATTTTTTTCGGCACATTCGCCTCATCAAGCAAATTTCAGCCTGCCGCGATCCATCTCAAAAAATAGTAAAACGGCGGCGCCGCTAGGAGCAATCCATCGATTCGGTCCAGAACTCCCCCGTGACCGGGGATTCCTGTCCCTGAATCTTTTTTCTCCGCCGCCCGTTTGACAAATGACTCGCACAAATCGCCCACCTGGGAGAGCCCTCCCAAAATGAGGGCCGCCGCCAGCGCCCAGCCCCGGCCCATGCCCGCGATCTCAAGCCATCCCGCCAGGGCTAGCCCCACGACCGCGCCCGCTACCAGACCGCCCAGCGCCCCCTCAACCGTCTTTCCCGGGCTAATCGATGGCGCGAGTTTTCGGATGCCCACCGCGCGGCCCACATAATACGCCGCAATATCGTTCGCCCAGACGACAGCGAATAAAAACACAATAGCTTCCCTGCCACTGTCCACCAGCCGAATTAATACAACCAGCGAGCCGGCTCCGCCCACCCAGAGCAACCCCAAGACCGATACACCCGCTCCGGCAAGCCCCACTTTCCGATCACTTGTATTCATGGAGCGCACTAAAATTCGTAAAATGATAAAAGTCAGGGCCACCCCGGGCGTCAGACCGCCAGCCCAAAAAGACAGGATCAATAGCCCCACATCGAGCGTACCCTCCCAGCGCACTCCCGCCCAGCCGCAATGCGCGATCAGCCCCTGAAATTCCCAGGCCGCACATAGGGCGACCACCACCACCAGCCAGAGAAACAGGACCGGTGGAGCTGACCAAACAACAAGAAGGGTAGGAGCGCCAAGCGCAATCCCACTTAGAACGCGAACCACGTTCCACTCATACTTTTTTGGAGGTAATCTGGTCGTCGGTCAGACCAAATTTTCTCACCCTAGACTGAAAAGCGAGGATGGCGTCTTCAAACTCCCGCTCGCCAAAATCAGGCCAATACAGATCAGTGAAATAGAGTTCTGCGTAGGCGGCCTGCCAGAGGAGATAATTGGAAAGCCTGAGCTCCCCGCTGGTACGGATCAACAGGTCGAGCTCGGGCAGGTTGGAGGTATACAGATTACGGGCGATATCTTCTTCTTCGATTTCATCCGGTGAAATTTTTCCGGCCATCACCTCCCGCGCCAAGGTTTGGGCGGCATCCGCGATTTCACGCCGGGAACTGTAGCTAAGCGCCAGGGTCAGCACCATCCCTTCCCGATCGGATGTCTCCGTCATCGCGCGGCCCACCCACTCCTGGGCGAACAGCGGCAGATCCTCGATGTGGCCAATCGCGTTGAAGCGAATCCCCTCATCCAATATCCGGGAAAGCTCTCGTTCCAGGAACTCGGCTAGAATTTCCATCAAAGCATTGACTTCGTCCCTGGGGCGGCTCCAGTTTTCAAGGGAAAAACTGTACAAGGTGAGCGCTTTTACACCCATCCGGCTGGCATGAGAAACGACTCGATCAACCGCCTTGACCCCCTCACGGTGACCGGCGATCCGGGGGAAAAAACGTTTCATCGCCCACCGGCCATTGCCGTCCATGATGATGCCGACATGAGCCGGCAATCTGTTCAGGTCGATTCTGGGATCGATGGGAAAATCCATTGTCCTTCTCTGGGCGGTCAGACTTTCAGTATTTCTTCTTCCTTGGCAGAAAGCAACTGATCGATTTGAGAGTTGAAATCGTCCGTCACTTTTTGAACCTCGGCCTGCCCTTTCCTCAACTCATCCTCCGTAATCTCCTTGTTCTTTTCCGCGGACTTCAAACTTTCATTGACATCACGGCGGACATTACGAATCGAGACCTTGTGCTCTTCGCCTATTTTCCTGACCATCTTGACCATTTCTTTTCGCCGCTCCTCCGTCAGGGGAGGAACCGGGACGCGGATAACCTTTCCGTCGTTCGACGGATTCAGGCCGAGTTCCGCCGCCTGAATGGCTTTTTCGATATTCGCGAGGACACTCCCGTCGTAGGGCTGGATCACGATCAGTTGCGGTTCGGGTACGTTGATGGCAGCAAGTTGATTCAGCGGAGTCATCGTACCGTAATAATCCACTTTGACATTGGCCACCAAAGAAGCGGACGCCCTGCCTGTCCGCACCCGTGAACTGTCCGCCTTGAATGACTCCAGCGTCACCGTCATTCTTTTTTTCGATTCAGCGAGATGATCTTGAATTGCCACGACATCTCCTTCGATATTCCCGCCGGCGCCGAGTTAAGCCGGGCGAAATATCCAAATCAATGGTTTTCTTCAGCAGTGACGAGAGTCCCCACCTCTTCACCGGAAACCACCCGAAGAATATTTCCTTCCTTCCTGAGATTAAAAACGATAATAGGCAAGTCATTTTCCATGCACAAGCTGATCGCAGTGGAATCCATCACCCCAAGGTGGCGGTTCAACACCTCTATATAACTCAACTCTTTGATGAACTTAGCGTCTTTATCCTTTTTGGGGTCGGAGGTGAATACGCCATCGACATTCGTCGCTTTGAGAATGCACTCGGCTCCAATCTCCACCGCACGGAGACTCGCCGCCGTATCGGTCGTGAAATAAGGGTTTCCGGTGCCAGCGGCAAAAATCACCACCCGGCCCTTCTCCAGATGCCTCACCGCTCTTCTGCGGATATATGGCTCGCAAAGCTCGGCCATGTGAATAGCGCTTTGAACCCGGGTGGGGATACCTATTTTTTCGAGCGCATGTTGAAGAGCAAGAGCGTTGATGACCGTGGCCAGCATACCCATGTGATCGCCCGTGGTCCGATCCATTCCGGCCGCGGCGGCTTCGCCGCCACGGAAGATATTCCCGCCACCGACGACGATCGCCAACTGAAGCCCCTTTTCATGGACTTCGGCTAGTTCCTTGGCGATATCGCCCACGACGCCGTGATCGATGCCCAGGCGCATTTCACCCCCGAGGGCTTCGCCCGATAGCTTTAACAGGATGCGATAAAAACGAAGATTAACGCCCAATGACTCCTCCTATTTCTTCGGAGCGCAGAAGAAGCCGGGGGCGCGAACGGCAAGCGCGGGCGGCTACTCGATCTCCTCCTGCGCGGTGAGTTCTCCGCGCTGGAACCGCGTGAACTGAAAAACCTCAACCTCCTCGCCCAGTTCCTTCGACTTGGCCTTCAGCAGGGCCTGAATAGTCTGATCGGGATCTTTCACGAAGGGCTGATCCATCAAGCATACTTCCTTGAGGTACTTATTGATTCGGCCGTCCACGATTTTGGCGATGATGTTTTCCGGTTTGCCAGTGTCCTTCGACTGAGCCATGAGAATGGCCCGCTCGCTTTCGATCACGTTATTCGGAACGAGATCGGAGGTAAGGTACTTCGGGCTGCTCGCCGCGATGTGCATGGCCAGATCTTTGGCCGTCTCGGTGAAGGCGTCCTGGCCGACCACATCGGCCGAGGCGCAGCGAAGCTCCACCAAAACCCCGATGGCACCTCCCGGATGGATGTAGGAGCAGACAGCTCCCGCCTGACCCTCGGGAATTTCATAGCGCTCACCGCGGGAAACCAGAATATTCTCCCCCAGTTTGGCAATGGCCGCCGCCACCTCTTCCTGGAGCGTTTCTCCCCCCGGATTGGGAGGAAGGCTTTGGCCGCCGTTTTCCTTGACGTGACTGAGAGTATTTTTCACCAGCGCCCTGAAATCCTCCGTTTTGGCGACAAAATCGGTCTCACAATTCACCTCGACGAGAACGCCCGAGCGGGCATCTGAGTTCACCTCGGATTCGACGAGCCCATCGTTGGTCTCTCTTCCGGCTTTCTTCGCCGCACTGGAGAGACCCTTCTCCCGCAGAAAGCGCTTGGCCTCCTCCAGGTCACCGTCTTTTTCGCGCAACGCTTCCTTGCAGTCCATGATTCCCGCGCCTGTCATGCTGCGCAGGTCCTTAACCATTTGAGCGGTAACTTCCATTCCCTTCTCTTCTCCTTCCGGATGTTCAATCCCTGTCAATCAGAGTCATTCAACCAGCCGGTTCATCGACCGTTGCCTTCTCCTCGGCAGCCGGTTCAACTTCTGCTGGGATATCACCCGCAGGGGCTTTTTCGGAAGCCGCCGGAGGCGTCTCCTCACCCTTCTCGGCGACTTCTAAAATTTCCTTCGCCACATCATCACCCGCCATGGCCGCTTCGGCCTTCCCGTCTTTTCGAAGGGCCACGCCTTCGCTGACAGTATCGGCCAAACGCGAGACAAAGAGGCGAACAGAACGAAGGGCGTCATCGTTTCCGGGCAGAACGAAATCCACTCCATCGGGATTGGCGTTGGTGTCCACCATCGAAACCACCGGGATACCCAACTTTATGGCCTCTCTGATCGCAATGTGCTCGTGGCCAGCATCCACGATGAACATTGCCTTCGGTATATTTTTCATGTTCTTGATCCCGCCCAAGAATTTATCGAGACGCTGGCGATCCTTTTCCCGGCGGACAGCTTCTTTCTTGGCCAAAAGATCGAAAGTGCCGTCCTCTTTCATGCCATCGAGTTCGACTAGACGGGCAATCGAGTTTTTGATGGTGGCGAAGTTGGTGAGAGTGCCACCGAGCCAGCGTACAGTGACGTAAGGCATGCCCACTCTCTGGGCCTCCTCGGCGACGATCTCCTGCGCCTGGGGTTTGGTGCCTACGAAAAGGACGTCACCGCCCTTGGAGGCCACCTCTTTCAAAAAATCCATCGCTTCCTTGAAAAGGTGAAGGGTTTTCTGGAGATCGATGATGTAGACCCCGTTTCGCGCCCCGAAAATATAGGGCTTCATTTTGGGGTTCCAGCGGTTGGTCTTGTGGCCGAAATGCGAACCGGACTCGAGCAGTTCCCGCAACGTGACGGATGCCAAGAGGACTTCCTCCTTATTCCGCCTTAAGGCAGGCGGAACCTTCGCAACTCCCCGGCGAAAGGGGTTGAATTTAAAGCTGAAATGAGAAACACCGAATTTCGCGCGGTCCCGCCCGGTGCGGTCGCCGCCGCGCGGCGAGGGGAATGTCTCACAAGGTTGTTTTCGATTCAACCCCCGGGGCATTTCGCCCCTCCGGCGATTCAACCCTCCGGATTCGCTCCTCGTCAGGTCCGGTAATCTGCGTTGATGGCGACGTATTCGCGGCTCAGGTCGGTCGTCCAGAAAACCGCGCCGCCTTTTCCGACGCCGAGGCCGAGGGTCACCGTATATTCATGTTTTTCAATGACTTTCTTTAGGGAAGCCTCCACAGCTTTCAGCGGGGCGCCCTCCCTCACGACCTCGACACCGTCAAACCTGAGCGACATGCGGGCCTGATCGAGCGCGGCGCCGCTGTAGCCGGCTGCCGCGAAGATTCGCCCCCAGTTGGGCAGGCATCCGTTGATGGCCGTTTTCACGAGAAGACTCTCGGACACCGAGCGGGCTGCCCGCCGGGCGTCCTCATCGCTGGCCGCGCCCTCGACCCGGATCTCAACCACCTTGGTCACACCCTCCCCGTCCCGGACAATGGCGAGGGCCAACTCCTTGCACACCCGCTTGAGACCGGCCTCGAAGCGTTCGAGTGCTACCTCGCCCTCGACAGAGACACCCGAGGCTCCCGTCGCCGCCAGGATCACGGTGTCGTTCGTCGAGGTGTCCCCGTCGATGGTCACATTGTTGAAAGATTCATTGGCCGCGGCGCGCAACAACGGGGAGAGCGCCTCGGCCGAAACAACAGCGTCGGTCGTGACATAAGCCAGCATAGTCGCCATGTCGGGAGCGATCATGCCCGCCCCCTTGGACATGCCGCCCATTCTCACCTGCCCGCCCGGCAAATTGATCGAGACGGCGAACTCCTTTGGCCGCGTGTCCGTCGTCATGATCGCCTCGGCGGCGGGGCCTCCGCCCTCTTTAGACAGGCCCTTCACAAGGCCACCCAGCGCCGCCTCCATTAATTCCACCGGAAGATGCGCGCCGATGAGGCCCGTCGAGGACATCGCCACCTCTCCCTCGCCGCAACCGAGGCGCTCCGCCAACGCGGCGCAAACCCGGCGTGCGGCTGCGAGGCCGGCCTCTCCGGTACAGGCGTTGGCAACGCCGCTGTTCACCAAAAAGGCGCGCAGCGGCGCTTTTCCCACCCGCTCCCTGCACAAGACCACTGGCGCCGCACAGACGAGATTTCGAGTGTAGACGCCCGCCGCCTCGGCCGAAGGATCAAACTCGATGAGAGTCATGTCGGGGCGGCCCGATTCCTTGATACCCGCCGTAGCGGCCGAGGCCCGGACTCCTCGGGCGGCGCAAACCCCGCCGCCGATTTCTTCGATGAAATTCTGGTCGCTCATACCCAATACCCCGGATGCTCAAGGCCCTGCGTTTCGCTCAGACCCAAAAGAATATTCATGTTTTGAACGGCGGCCCCGGAAGCCCCCTTGACGAGATTATCGATTGCCGTCACTACGACGAACCGCCCGATTCGCTCATCGAGGGTGAGCCCGATGTCGAGAAAATTGCTGCCCGCCACCTGACTCACGTTCGGAAACGCGCCCTCGGGCATGAGGCGGATAAAAGGTTCGTCCGCGTAGACTTCCTCGAGAGCCTCCCGGGCAGCACCGGCCGAAACGCCTTCGGCGGCGTCGGCGTAGATCGTCGAGAGAATCCCGCGGGTCATCGGCACCAGATGCGGAGTAAACGAGACGCGCACCACGCCGCCCGCGGCGGCCGAAAGCTCCTGTTCGATTTCGGGCGTGTGCCGGTGGGTGGCGATCCCGTAGGCCTTGAACCGCTCGTTGACCTCGCTGAACTGAAGATCGAGGGCGGCCTTCCGGCCCGCTCCCGAAACCCCGGATTTCGCGTCGACGATGATCGATGCGGGAGCTATCAGCCCCGCACGCAGCAGCGGCGCCAGTGCTAAAATCGCCCCGGTCGGATAGCACCCTGGATTCGCCACCAGCTTTGTCCCTCGGATTTGCTCCCGGTAAATTTCGGGAATTCCGTAGACGGCCTCGGGAATAAGTTCCGGGCATATATGCCCGGTCTTGTACCATTGCTCATAAATTCTGTGATCGCGGAGCCTGAAATCGGCCGATAGATCCACCACCCGAAACCCCTTGTCCAGAAGCCCCGGAACCGTATTCATTGCCGTGCGGTGGGGAAGACAGCAAAATACCACCTCCGCGCCCTCGCAGGCCGCCGGTTCGAACTTCCTCAAACGGCCGGCCACGACTTTCGCCAACGCGGGAAATACCTCCCCCACCTCTTTTCCAGCATAAGTTTCCGATGTCAGGGCCCCGACTTCCACGCCGCCGTGAGACGCAAGCAGCCGCAGCAACTCGAAGCCGGTATAGCCCGTGGCTCCCACCACGGCGATCCGGTGCATACAACACCTCCTCCCCGCTTTCGGCGGGAGCTGAGTCTTCAGATTCTAAAACGGTTTTAACGCTTGGTTAACCCAACACCTAATAACATATTGATAATGTTTGCGTTATAGACTTTTTTTCTTTCTGTAAATTAACTGAGGGATCAACCAAACAATTGAAAAATTTACCCATACCGTCTCAAAAGTCGTCGGAGAATATACCCATACCCTTTATTTTTCAATGTTTATTCAAAGACATTATTATTTCGCATTATTTTCGTTTTTCTCTCGTTTAATTTCCCAAATATTCCCCACATATCAAACGATCAAAAAATGGAGTTCTTCCTATATTGTATCGACATGTTCAAGACAGAAAAAGGACTCATCGGTTGGAAATATACGAAGGTGTCCGCAGGATTTTATCCGACAAAAGAATGGTGACTGAAATAAAAAAGTGAGAACGGGTTGATCCCCAGTCAGTCCTATTTTGGTTTCTTACTGAAGTACCCATCGCACACATCAAGAAGAATTCTCTTCCCCTCATTCAGCACCTTCGAAAGACTAGATGAATAAAGTATTTTTTTCTTAGGTCCCCTTAGGGTCATTACTTCTGATTCTTGGTGGTTATGAATCTCACGGATATACTTCCTTTCAAAAATCTGTTGCGCGGTTAAATTCTCTCCATCCATTACTTTGATTAGTGCGTTGTATCAATCTTGAAGTGGAAAGGGTCGAGGTTTTTCGTAGATGGGAAATTTGCCGGTAACGCCCTGACGATTTTTCCTTCCAATTTCGTTTTTAAAAATATCGTCCAAATCTCACCTTATATCGTCAATCCTTCTTCTCTTATCCGCACAGAGGTGAATAAAATTTGAATTTTCATCCCATTCTTCACTAGATTTTAAGACTTTTGTCCTTTCATCAATAAAAAGGTTCATACGATCCTTCCACCAAACATCAAATGGTTGAGTCAAAACCAGACCCCTCGCCAATCGTCCATGTATCGCGCGTAAGACCCCAAAATTTTAGTTTGTATAAATACCTAGGAGATACACAGAACACCCCTCAAAACGGGTGTTCTGCGGGGACTGGGAAATGTGTAAAGGGCAGTCTAAAAGCGTACCAGCGGGGCGGCATAAAAGTGTACCACCGGGTATGAGAAGAAGGGGGCCCCGAGGGGCCCCCTTCCTGATCCTTTTCACTCCAATTCGGCAGTTTTCTGAGCCTCATTCCGCTTATTCCGGTGTCGTTTTTCGCTTTGTTTGAGTCTGTAGCTCTCCCCGTTCATCTCAAGGATGTGGACATGATGTGTGAGGCGGTCCAGGAGCGCACCGGTCAGGCGCTCTGAGCCGAAGACCTCGGTCCACTCATCGAAGGGAAGATTGGTGGTCACCAGGGTGGAAGCCCGCTCGTAGCGCTGACTGAAGACCTCAAAGAGTAGCTCGGCCCCTGTTTTTGAAAGCGGCACGAAGCCCAGCTCATCGATGATGAGCAACTTGTAGGCGGCAAGCCGCTTCTGAAGTCTGAGCAGGCGCTTCTCATCGCGCGCCTCCATGAGCTCGTGGACGAGGGCGGCCGCGGTCGTGAAGCCAACGGAGAGGCCCTTCTGGCAGGCGGCGAGCCCCAGACCCAGCGCGATGTGGGTCTTTCCCGTGCCGCTGTTGCCCAGCGCGATGATGTTCTCGCGGCGTTCGATGTACTCCGAGCGAGCGAGTTCGAGAACGAGCGTTTTTTTGAGCGATGGAAGCACCGGGAAGCGAAAGCTCTCGAGCGTCTTGACCGCCGGGAAGCGCGCCGCCTTGATCCGCCGCTCGACCATCCTGCGCTCACGGTCGATGAGCTCGAGTTCGGCCAGGCGGAGAAGGAAGCGCGCATGATCCACGCCCTCGGCGGCGCACCGGCGCGCCACCTTGTCATGCTCCCGCAAGAAGGTGGGGAGCTTGAGCGCCTTGAGATGATGGGCCAGGAGCACCTGGGGGGTCTCGTTCATGACCCTGCCCCCGTGAGCAGGCCCATGTATGCCCCGGCCGAGGTTGTCTTCACACGGGCGCGCGGCAGATAGGGATAGGACACGAGGTTCAGCCGGGGCGGTCTCTTCTCGATATGGCACAGAACCAGGTGCTTGACGGCGTCAAAGCCGATCACGCCCAGACGAAGGGCCTCGCGCACACCGGCGTGAACCTCCTCGAGGCGGAACGTCTCGAGGA
>PVBE011371347.1_pt1 | contig 12874 bp, 12 predicted proteins | sample 1631181 | NCBI WGS metagenome assembly PVBE01 (sample SAMN08397723, study PRJNA350692) | Marine metagenome, whole genome shotgun sequencing project. | isolation source: water | place: Pacific Ocean | collected 2012-04
ATCATTCTCAATTTAATGATATTATCATCTTGGAATGTTAATTCAGTAAGAGCAAGAATAGAAAATATTTTGATTTATCTAAGGTCATCAAAGCCAGATATTCTGATGATGCAAGAAATAAAGACAGAAGAAAAAAACTTTCCTTTTAACGAGTTTAAAAACGCTGGATATAATTCGTATGTTTTGGGGCAAAAAAGTTATAATGGAGTGGCTTTTTTATCAAAAAAAAAATTTGAAAATATTGAATTAAGTTTTATTAACGATGAACGCAAACAAGCTAGAGCACTAGTTGGAAATTTAAAAATTAAAGCAAAAACAATTAAATTAATAAATGTATATATTCCCAATGGCAATCCTATTGAAACTGATAAATATAAATATAAAAAAAATTGGCTTGATTTGTTAATAAAAGAGACAAAGAAAACAATAGCAGATTATAACAATATTATTATTGGTGGTGATTTTAATATTATTCCTGATCAAATTGATGTTTATGATTATAAGAAATATGAGAATGATGCTTTATTCAAATTAGAAATTAGAAAGAAATTTAGAGAATTAATTAATTTAGGTTTCCAAGATATTTATCGTTATTTTAATAAAGATAAACGAGAATATACTTTTTGGGATTATATGGCTGGTTCTTGGCAAAAAAATCATGGGATGCGAATTGATCATTTTTTAATATCAAACAATCTCATAAATAATATTAAAAATGTTAACATAGATATAAAACAAAGATCTAAGGTTAAACCATCAGATCATGTGCCAATAGAACTTGAAGTTATCTAAATTCATTACCTAATATATTTGTTATAAATTTCAATCAACTTAAACAAATATCATAAATAAAAGAATTAATTATTCTATTTAATGTTATAGATTCTTTCTTTCACTCTTTATTGAAAAGATGAACTTGATGTTTCCTTTGTTGAAGTAAAATTAAAAAAATCTCTTTTTTTTTAAGAGTAAAGCATAGTGAAAATCATATTTATCATCAATATCTACTGACCTATTTTTTGGAACAGAGAATCCTACGACTTTATCATCAAATAAAAAATTATTTTTAATTATTATTTCTGGTTTCAATATAAAACAAATTGTGGTCATGTCATAAACTTTTGGTGCTAGCTGCCTAATTTCAATTTTTTTTTTAAAATTTACTAACTTAAAAAAACCATTTTTTTTTATTACCATATTGAAAAATGGATTTCGATGGGGGTTTGTTACACAAATTGTAGTATGATGATATCTTTTAAATAGTTTTATACATTTACGAATATCTTTGACTGTACAAAAGGGTTCTGTTGGAGGCAATACAATAATACCCGCTATTTTTTCTTTTTGTTTTTTCAAAAAATTTACAGCATGCCTCCATACTTTCCATTCAGGAGAATTGCCAAATGAAAGTTTTTTTGGTCGTACAAAAGGTATCTCTGCTCCATATTTTCTTGCTATATTTGCAATTTTTTTTGATTCTGTTGACACAATGACTCTATCAATTTCTTTTATTTTTTTTGCTAAAAGAATAGACCATGCAATTAAAGGTTTTCCATCAAAATTTTTTATGTTCTTATTTTTTAAACCTTTGGAACCAGCGCGCCCACATATAAGAGCAACAAATTTTTTTTTCATGTGATTGATTTATAGAATTTTAGTAGATTTTCATTTAAATTATCTAAATAAGGACTGTTTAATTGTAATGACTGTTTAATCGTTTTCTCCATCTTCATTAACAGTATGACGAAGTTTATATCCATCTTTATTTGTATTAACCCATAAATGTGGCGATCTAAACTCGTCACACAATCTATGAAACTCATTCTTGTCCATTTCAATATAATCCATTATCTCATCAAAATACCTTTCTGGAAATTCTCCATCATATTTTTTTACCAATAATTTTCCTTCGTTTAAATTTAAATGTTTGTTTCTAATTTCTTGTGAAGCATCGTAACTTGTTCTTCCTAACCCGTATTTTACAAAAGTGGTGTAGTAATGAAGGTCGTCTATCTTATCATCTATGCTATTATATTTGCTATAGGTTCCTTCTGTTCTAAAAGGGCGGGCTTTGAAAGACGAATTTTCTACTGCATAGTAGTATGCTTCTTGAGGTATCCATTTTATATAATATCCAAGATAATGAATATTTAAATCAAAATTTTCCAACGATTTCTTTTCAATTGGAAAAAAAATTGATAAATCTTTCAGACTTAGTCCAAATTTTTCTTCTAAATAACCAATAGAACAACCCGCCAAATATAAATCTTTGATGTTTTTATAAGTATAAAATTCATTTTTTCTAAGCGATGAATTATGATCAGCTATTGGATTTCCATATTCGGCCTCGCTTTCACCATAAAAAACAAGGGGAATATTGAATTTATTAGCAATTTTAGGAGCTAAATTTTTTTGGCCTAAAATAAATGTTTGGAATGGATGCAAAAGATTTTGTATTGATAGCTTGGTTAATAATTTCATAACTCTTCCGTTTTGATTGAATGTCAAATTATCAAAGCCCCCTATTTCAATCCAATTTCTAAAATTTTTGTATCCATAATCGGTATATAATATTGGTGGCCATGTAATAGTTAATGGATTCATTCCATATTTATATTTCAAAATATGCGAGGCCAAAACACTGTCTTTTCCTCCACTGCCTGGAACAATGCAATCATAATCTTTATTCTTGGACCTGTGTTTGTCCAAAACTTTTAGCAATTCCTTTTCTCTTTGTTCCCAGTCAATATTGATGTTTTTAATTTCTGCAACTTTGCAAGCATCACAGATTCCAGTAAGTGGATCAATATTTAAGTATTTTGCGCCAGGTCTATTTTTAGTATGTTTAAATTCTGGAATTGAACTAGGACGTTGATTTGACAATACACATTTTTTACAGAAAACGACCTTTTCAGGTAAATTAAAAAAAGTATCCATCAAGTAAATAGCTTAATACACTTTCGTATTATTGGCTAGAATTAATTTTTTCTTTAAGTGAAAAATATATTTTTAAACCTTCAATTCCACTTTTTTCAGGATGAAATTGAAAACATTCGATATTACGATATCGAATTGAACTACAAAAAATATAATTATTAATTTTAGAAGTTGAAGTAATAATTTTTTTATTTTTTGGATTGCAAAAAAAAGAGTGGATAAAATACATTTGGCCTTGATTGGTACAATTTTTTAATAAATTATTTTCTTTTTTAAAATGTATTGAGCTCCAACCAATATTAAGTTTTTCTTTATTTTGTTTAAAAAATTTTTTACCAATTGAAACTACTTCTCCTTTGATTAATCCTAATCCATCACTTCCACCTAACTCGTTACTTCTTTCAAAAAAAAGTTGCATTCCAAGACATATTCCTACAATAGGCCTTTGAGTTTTAATAAATTTTAATAATACACTATTCAATTTTTTTTTTTTAATATTTTGCATAGCTTGACTAAATGCTCCAACTCCTGGCAAAATAATTGATTTAGATGTTAAGATAATTTTTTCATTATCGGTAATTATTGAACTTAGGCCAACTTTCTTACATGCGGAATTGACGCTAAAAAGGTTTCCCATTTCATAATTAATTATTGCAACGTCGTACATTAAATTACTCTTATTGAAACTTTATTTTTCAAATAATCCTTAATTTTTCTTAAATCAAGTTCTCCAAAGTTAAAATATTTTTTATTTTTATTAATAAAATCTTTGTTACCTTCTTCATTATTTGAAAATAAATTGTTAGTTTTTTTTCCATAATGAAGCAATGAACCGATAGCTATTCCAGAAGGTTCGCAACAATTTAACACTTCATCAAAATGACTCAGTTTTCCAAATCCTCCATTAATAATATAAGGGATATATATTCTTTTAGAAATTCTTTCTGCTAATTTTAAATCAAAACCTTTACCTGTTCCATCATGATCTATTGAAGTTATGATGATCTCACCAACACCTTCTTCTTGAATTTTTGCCAACCATTTCTCTAATTTTATTTGCGTTTCTTCTCTGCCAAAATCAATACTGCAATAATAATCATCATTTCTGTACATGGTTTCAATAGAGGCTACAATTGTTGATGAACCAAAGTATTTCACAGTTTCATTGATTAATTTTGGATTTCTAACAAATGCAGTATTTGCAAATATCCTGTCAGCTCCTGATGCAAGCATGCTTTGAACACTGTCTATACTCGATATTCCACCTCCAACAGTTATGGGTAAAAAAATATTATTTGCGGTTCTTGAAACCAGTTCTTTTAATTGATTTCTTCCATACAAACTGGCTACCACGTCATGATAAATTATTTCATCAGCTCCAGAATCATAATAATGTTTTATAAAATCTTTTGGATCGCCCAGTACTCTTAATCCTTCAAGATGAACCCCTTTCACTAAATTAAAGTTTTTTATATCTATTTTTGGAATTATTCTTAAATTTTTTGACATTTATAAATTATAAATATCTGACTTTTATATGATGGAAATATTCCGTTGATAGCATTCTATAATTTATTCCAATTCAGTATAAAAAAACTTATCTATTAACATATCGATATTTTTTGTCGATTGATCCGGTTCTTGCAAAAATAGTATATAAAATATTCATTTAAGAACAACTTTTTATCTTATTTATTAACTTCATTAATTTTAAAGCTTCATAAAATTTAGAATTTATTCCTTTTTTTTTTTGTAAAATTGTTTTTATTTGCCTCACATAATTCAAATGATTATTATTTACGCTCCATTTCTTTATTAGCTTATTACCATTTTCTTTATAAATAATTTTCTTGTTAAGTAAATCTGCAACAATATTAATTTTGGGTCCATCAATATAAATATTTCTAGTCGGGATTTTAGAAAAATAATTAAGATTCATTTGCAATTGTTTAATGTTTGTAGTTTTGCCAAATAATAAAAGATTGTCATCTGTATTTATTTTCAAATTTGAAATTTTGTTATTTATGACAAATTTAATTTTAATAGCTCCAAAAAGCCACTGGATATAATCCAATTCATGACTTAAATCTAATAAAACACCTCCGCCCAATTGTCTTTTTGCGCTATATGTTTTTGTGTAGTCTCTATTACCTCTCCACTCAGGAAGGTAAGAGTTGCAAATCACATTTACTGACCAAAGTTTTTTATTAGCTAATTTTGTTTTCAAAAATTGAATTACTGGATCAAATCTTAAATTATATCCAACAAAGATTTTGTTTTTTTCTACTTTGAAATTGTAATATTTATCAAAAAGGGGTTTTTCAACTAAAACAAACTTATTAACAAAATTTTTTTCAATAATTCTAAGATGATCTAAATGTTTGCTGGTATTTGAAGATACTATAATTAAATCTGGATCAAATTTTGTAGCTTGTATAAAGTTATTAATTTTATTTGTTATTTTTTTTTGCTTGGTTAAAATACGTATTTCATTTATTTCACTAATTTTCTTTAGAATTCCATAGTATTTTCTGCCAATAGATCCAAAGCCAATTATAAGTGCTTTTTTTTTCACGAAAATATATCTACTGTTTTCTTAAATTCATTCCATTGACCTACATCTGTCCACTCTTCTTCATCTACTGGAAATACTCCAATTTTAAATCCATTTCTTTTTGACTTTTCGATTAGTTCGGTCATGTGGAACAATTTGTCTTTTGGTATCAAATTTAATACTTTTTTATTAACCAAATATAGTCCAATGTTAACTAATATATTAATTGTTGGTTTTTCATCAATTGTCCGAAGGTTGCCTTCATCATTTAATTTGCAAACACCGTAGGGTACTTTGTGTGTTTTATAAGAAGCGACAAGAGTTATATCAAATTTATTTGAAATATGAAATTTATAGAAGTCTATCAAATTGATCTTCGTGATTGTATCGCAATTTGTAACAAAAAAATTTTTATATTTTTTTTTTCCTAATTCTCTTAAACCTCCTGCGGTTCCAAGTGGTCTTTTTTCTTGTATAAATTCTAATTTATATTTTGGTTTTAATTCTTTATAATAAGCTTTGAGAATTTCCGCTTTAAAGTTTATTGTTAAAATAAAATTGCTTATTCCATATTTTAAAAATTTATCAATTATATGTTCTATTACCGGTTTTTCTTTTATTGGAATAAGTGGTTTTGGTAAAATTTTTGTAAATGGTTCTAATCTAGTACCTTTTCCTCCCGCTATTATTACAGCTGGAATATGTAATTTGGGATATTTAATTTTTTTACTCCCAAAGAGTTTACCCCAATACAATACATCTACTACTTTATTGAAGTTATTGATAACTGGAATTATTCCATAATCCTGTTTTAAAAACAAAGATTTTGCTTGATTCTCAGTATATTGTCCTTCGACTAAATATAATCCTTTTTTATTGAAATGATTATTTAGCTTCTCATTAATAGAAATATTATTTAAAATTATCTTTCTAACATCTCCATCGCTTAAAGTGCCCAACATTTTATTATGTTTATCAACTACCACCACGCATTTATGGCCACTTTTTTTTATTGCTTTAATTCCAGCTTTAATTGTTCGATCAATTAATACAATATGTTTTTTCATATTAAATAATATTTGTATTTTTTTTTTGGTTTTTAAAAATTTTTTTACCCATTTTGATAAATGAATTTTCACCAATACTTACGCATTGCTTAATAATTGTGCCGCTTCCAATAAAACAGTTATTACCGACACTGACGGTGCTATTGATGGTGGAAGATGTAGAAATATTGCAATGGTCACCGATTACACTGTCATGCTCTATTAAAGAATTGGTATTTATTATACAATTCATTCCAATTCTTACATTTGAGTTTATTACTACATTATGCATAACTATTGACCCATCATCTATAGTTGAATATCTTGAGATATGTGATTTTTTTGAAATAATTGGAGGAAATTTAAATCCAATTTTTTTTAATTTTACAAAAATTCTTCTTCTTTTTTTTAAATCCTTATTCAAACCAATTGAAATATGGGCATATTTAACATGGTATTTTAAAAATATTTCTCTAAGATCGTTATCATCACCAATTACCCTATATTTAAAAATATTTTTTATTTTTTTATAATTTTTATCAACTAATCCAAAAATCTTAAATTTAGAGTTGCTTTCAATTACATCTATACATGATTTTGCATGCCCTCCTGCTCCAACTAAAATTATTTTTTTCATACTAATTGAGAGCTACTTGGTAAATTAATAATTTTTTTAAACATTTCTTCAGAATTTTCTAAATTCATCTTAGGAAATTTTTTTAAATAATTAATATAATGCATTAATTCCCAAGCTGGTCTTGTTGAAATTTTATTTTTTGCGGAATATTTTAGAATATCATTTCTCAATTGTATATTAGGAAATTTTAATATTAAGGTTTGTAGCCAATAATTACTTGTACAATTTTGTGGTTCGCTTAATATAGAAACTTCTTTAATATTTTTGAACGCTTTTTTATATTTTGCAAACAAGGATCTCTTTTGTTTTAAAAAATTTTTAAATCTATCGAGTTGAGCGCAACCCAAAGATGCATTTAAATTTGGCAAATTATAATTGTAACCTACTTCGTTATAATCATATTTCCATTTGTGCGGAATCTTACATATGCCTGCTAAGCGCTTTACAAGATTTGCGATCTTAATATCTTGAGTTAGTATAGCTCCACCACTGCCTGTGCTAATAGTTTTATTGCCATTAAAACTTAATATGCCAATTTTTCCAAATGTTCCTACATGTTTGCCTTTATATAAACTACCTAAAGCTTCTGCCGCGTCCTCTATTAAGTCTAATTTATAATCTTTTGCAATTTTTATTATTTCACTTATTTTTGAGGGATGACCAAATACGTGCATTGGAATTATAGCTTTTATCCTTCTATTGGTCTTTTTGTTTACTGCTTTTCCATTTTTAATAATACATATCTTATTTAAATAAATTTTTAACTTTTCAACATCTATTCCTAAAGACTCTTTTTCGATATCGACAAAATGAGGAATGCCACCGCAATAAATCACAGAGTTAGCACTAGCGATATAATTAAAAGCTGGAATCAAAACTTCCTCATTTCGTTTTAAATTAATTGCTCTCATCGCTAAATGAAGAGCTGCTGTACCACTAATTACGGCTATAACTTTTTTTGATTTAGTAATGTCCTGTAATTTTCTTTCAAACTGCTGAACAAACACTCCTTTTGAAGAAATAAAATTTTGATCCAAACATTTTTTGACAAATTTTTTTTCTAATTTTGAAATGTTAGGCTCGTGAAGACCTATTATATTTTTATTTTTTCCTATCACTGATCTAATAGCTGAAACAATTGATTTACATAATTTTAATTTTGTCATTGAATTTTAATTATATTTTTATTTGTTCGTCAGGAAAATATCTTTTTTTTGATGTTTTATTAATTAATTTTTCAATTAAAAAAGGATTTAATCCAGTACCGGGTCTTTTCGTTGTAAGGTTTTTGTATGTAAATTTCTGGTTTTTTTTTATTAAAACTTTAGCAACTATACTTTTTCTAGAAATTTTAACATTTTCTAATTCACATTTTTGCAATTTCTTTTTGCCAGATCCACACATAATCTCAAATTTTCTAAGACTTTCTGCCATCTTTTCAAATTCATTAGGGTTCAAAGAAGCTGAATGATCGGGTCCCTTCATATTTTTGTTCAAGGTAAAGTGTTTTTCTATTATCTTTGCACCTTTTGCTACTGAAATAAGTGAAGCTAAAATTCCGGAAGTATGATCTGAATATCCAGTTACAAGTTTAAAATCTTTAATGAACTGATCAATGCAGTTAAGATTTGCATACTTGTCCTTTAAAGGATAGTCCGTAACCGCATGTAAAAGATATAGATTTTTTCTCAACTTTTTATAAATTTTTTTATTCGTAATAAACACTTTTCCTTTTCTTAACTCATAAACCTTATTTTTTGAGATAATATTAATTGCTTTAATAATATCTATATAGTTGCTCATGCCAGTTGATAATAAGACATTATACTTAAAAACATTTAATTTTTTTAAAATTAAATAATTAGTGATTTCACCTGATGGAATCTTTATTATTTTTGATTTTAATTTTTTATTCAAAAAATCTATACTCTCTTCATCAAAAACTGACGAAATAAATTCTATTTTGAGTTTTTGAGCATATTTTTTTAATAAAAAATAATCTTTTTCTTTAAGCTCCAGTTTCTTTAACATTTTATATTGAGTCTCAGTATTATTAGTATTTTTTATTTGATATGGAGCTTTTTTTGCATTTCTTATTACTAACTTTTCAGCTTTGAAATTTTGAAATTTGACAGCGTCTGCGCCACATTTTTTTGCATATTTTATCAATTTCTTTGCCAAAGATAATATTCCATTATGGTTTACCCCAATTTCTGCAATCAAGTAAACTTTGTTATTTTTAATATTTAACGTCATAGAATCTTTTAAATGTATATTTTTTTTTTAGAATATTTTTAATTTTAAAAAAAATGTTTTTCGATGTGTCTTTTTTATAATAAATATTCTGATATATAATTTTTTTTTTGTTGGATAAGATTTTATTTAATATATTTGCCATTTTTTTTGGATCGCAATCACAACTTGTTATACTCTTGGAAAACTCTCTGCCTTCTTGTCTGTTTCCAATATTAAGTGTTTGGGTCTTTAAAGCAGGTGCTTCAATTATTCCGCTTGAAGAATTTCCAATTATCAAATCAACATATTTCATAAAGCTTAAATAAATCTTGGATCCCATTGATTTAAATATTGCAGAATTTTTATTTTTTTTAACAAAATTATTTATTCTCTTTATAAAATATTCTCCATATGGATCGGTGTTACTACTAGTAAAAATATAAAAAAATTTTTTTACCTTTGAAATTGAGCTTAATAATTTATTTATTTGATTTGCGTATTCTTTGTTATTTTTTGTAACAGGATGAAATGTAACTAAGGCCAATTTCTTATTATCTGGAATTTTATAAATTTTAAGAAGCTCTTTTTTTTTAATTAATTTGGTTTTGATTGCATTTTCAACACCCAGAGCACCAACATTAAATACTTTTTTTGGATTTTCACCTAATTGGATTACTCTCTTTGCATAAATTATATGTGACGCAAAATGATAGTCCGAAAGCTTAGTAATTGAATGTCTTAATCCATCATCAAATGCACCTAAAGTTAATTCTCCACCATGAATATGAACTATTGGTACGTTTAAAAAAAAAGAAGCTACACAAAAGCAAAAAACTTCGTAACGATCTCCTAACAATACGACAATATCCGGGTTAGCTTTTGTTATTAATTTTGAATAATTTATTAATGAATTACCAAGGAAGTGGGTCAATTTATTGTTTTTTGTATTAGATATTTTTATCTTCGATTTATAATTTAATTTAATTTTATCTCTGATTATTTCTTTATAAGTATAACCAAATAATTTCGAAAAATGATGTCCGCCTGCCACAACCTTTGTGTTTAATGATTCATCATTATTAAATCTTTTGATTAGTGGTTTCAATAAACCATAATCTGCTCTGCTACCTGTAAAAAAAAGAACAGTTTTTTTATTCATTTAAAAGTTATACATATTAGATTTATAATATTTAATATTTTCATCTTTTTTAAACCATGTAATTGTGTCTTCTAGGCCCTTTTTAAAACCTTTTAAATTTGAGAATTTAGGTTTCCATCCCAATATTTTTTTTGCTTTTATATTAGAAGATACTAATTGATCTACTTCACTTTTTTTTGGTCTCAACCTGTTTTTTTCTACTTTTACTATTAACTTTTTTCCAATTTTTTGTTGAATAATTTTTAATGTTTTTTCCATACTTAAATCAAATCCAGTACCAAGATTAATAACCTCTCCAATACATTTTTTGTTCCCAATGCAACATTCTAGACCTTCGACTGTGTCCGATATGTAAGAAAAATCTCTTTTTGTATATAAATTTCCAAGTTTAATATTTTTATTATTTTTTATTACTTGCAAAATCATGGTTGGTATTATCGCTCTAAGTGATTGTCTTGGTCCAAATGTATTAAAAGGTCTTATGACAACAATGGGTAAATTGAATGACCTATAATAAGACAAACATAGTTGATCAGCTGCTATTTTGGAAGCAGCATAAGGTGATTGAGCATTTAATGGATGGTTTTCATTAATTGGTAAATATTGTGAGTTACCATAAACTTCGCTCGTTGAAGTTTGCACAAATGATTCAATTGATGAAGTTTTAATTGCTTCTAAAAGATTCAAGGTACCTAAAATATTTGTAGATACATAGCTTCTTGGAGAAATATACGAGTATGGAATGGATATTAGCGCTGCTAAATGAAATAGAACTTCAATTTTTTTTACAGCTTTTAATACAATGCTCTGATCACAGATATCGCCAGAAATAACTTCAATATTTTTTTTGATATTTTTGTCGAAGGTATCAATCCATCCCCAAGAATTTTCAATGTTATATGGAACTATTGTTTTTACATGATGGCCATTTTTTACTAAATGCTCTATTAAATGAGATCCGATAAACCCAGCTCCGCCAGTTACAAATATTTTTTTCATAGCATATAACTAAAATTAAAAAAAACCCTATTTTTACTTAAGCAACTATTTATAAATTAACAATTTAGTAATAAAAAACATTATTTTTTTAACTCTTTTTTTAATTGATCGTACTCTTTCATTTTTAATTTCATGTAATTAATTGTTAGACGAGTTCTCGCTTTCATTCCTCTGGGTGTTAGAACGTATATATAATTTAGTTTATTCTTACTTTTTCCAAAACGAGATATCTTGATTAATCCATGTTGTTTAAGATATTTGAGACAGTAGTTTAATTTACCCAAACTAAAACCAAGTTTAGTCGCAAGCATCCGTTGCGTAAATTTATTTGGACCTTCTATTTTTCTTAAAATATTAAAGTGATCTTGATCGTTTGACATATAAACTCTTTTGTTCAATTGTTGAACAATTTAGTCAATTAATAAGTTTTTTACAAGATAAATAAAACTTCTATTTTGTTCAAAAGCCAAACTTTTGAATAGAAAAAAATTAAATTTCCTTAATCGGTTCTACCGTAAATATCATTGTATCTAATTATATCTGTTTCCTTCAGTATAGGTCCGATTTGAACTTCCATAATTTTTACAGGTTTATTAAAAAGATTTTCTATTCTATGTATTGCTCCTTTGGGTATAAATGTAGTTTCATTTATATTTTTAAAAAATTTTTCTTTATTAATTGTAATTTTAGGTTTTCCTGAAGTAATTGTCCAATGCTCAGATCGATGCTTATGTTTCTGTAAGCTTATTGATGATTTAGAGTTTACTATAATCTCCTTAACTAAAAATCCCTTTCCCGAATATAAATTAATATATTTTCCCCATGGACGGTAAAAAATATTACTTTTTTTAAAATATTTTGATTTATTTTTTTTGAAAATATTCGAAATTTCTTTCCAACTACCGAGGTCAGACCAAGGTATATTTAATTTTATACCGTTAATATTATTTGATTTTTCCAAAATAGCATAATCAAATGATTTTTCTTTTAACTTGTTGAATGAATATTTATTTAAATGATAAACATTTTTATATATTCTTGATTTGTTTACAGCATGATTGCAAAGCTTAAATATTTGGGGCTGATGTTTTTTAAAATTATTTACTATTGAGTCTTTCCTTGCAAAAAACATGCCTGAATTCCAATAAGCATTTTTTTTTATAATTTTTTTTGCTTCTTTTACATTGGGTTTTTCAATAAATTTATCAACTTTATTAATGTCTCTTGAAATCTTTTTTGTTAAAAAATAGCCATATTCAGATGATGGTGAAGATGGTTTAATACCAAAAATAAAAATATTACTGTCA
>PVBE011594120.1_pt1 | contig 12874 bp, 8 predicted proteins | sample 1631181 | NCBI WGS metagenome assembly PVBE01 (sample SAMN08397723, study PRJNA350692) | Marine metagenome, whole genome shotgun sequencing project. | isolation source: water | place: Pacific Ocean | collected 2012-04
CAGAAGCGCTGCAGGTCGGCCGCGCCGGTCACTGCGAAGCCGCGAACGAGCACACCGCCGTGTTGCAGCAGCGTGTCTTCGATCCACGCGCGATTGTCGGTCGCCCAAGCGAGCAGGCGTGCCGCGTCGGCTGCGCCATCGTCCGGGTTGGTCTCGACGACGACCGGAAGCGCGATGTCCTCGGCGAGTCGGTGCGTGTACATGCCGTTCTCCTCATTCGGTGCTACGCGCGGATCAGAGATGGATGCCGAATCCCCTCAGGAACAGCTCGAACAGATCCCAGGCGGTGCTACCGGTCGTGGGTCGCCGGAAGATTCTGAGCATGGTGAAGAACTGCAGCGTGCAGTAGGCTGCCACGACGTCTCCGATGATTCCGAGCCCCGGGGTCCAGGGCTTCCGCGGGTGCTTGCGGTGCAGCTTGTAGAGCTCCGTCAGGCTGATGCCGGCCCCCAGCAGCAGGAAGTAGGGCCACGTAGAGACCTCGACGACGAAGTTGTCGAACACCATGCCACCGTAGTACATGCGCTCGGTGATGTGGCCCCAGACGAGGTTCGCGAACCCGGCCGCGAACATGGTGGCGGCGACGATTCGGGTCTTCGGGTAGCCGCGTAGGAACCTGAAGAAGAACGGGTAGTAGAACGCGCGGACCAGGAACTCGCGGTAGTGGAACGTGAGACGCGACCAGAGCATGATCAAGTTCGTCGAGCGCCACGGCCGGTCGAAGTACGGGTCCACACGGTATCCGCAGATCCGCCAGACGCCCACCTTGAAGTGGAAGACGCCTCCCCACATCATGATCCACCGCGCCAGGTCCAGGCAGGTGGTCATCAGGACCGAGACGGTGGACACATTCGCGCCCCGCATGTGAGCGTCTACCATCGCGAGGGTCGTCCCACCGTAGACCCGGACACCGAGCCCTTCGAACACGCTGACCAGCAGGTGGCTGGCCCAGTCCCACAGCACCAGATAGCCGAGCGCGACGAGCAGCAGTCGAACCCCGCTCAGGACGATCTTGTTCTTGTCCTGGCAGAGATAGTTGTCCGTCAGGTAGGAGTAGCCCTGGCCCACCGCGATGCCCCACTGCCACACAGGAATGACCCCGGGTGACAGGAACACGGCCAGGTAGCGGACGAACGGCAGGTCCCGGGGCACGAGACCGTCGTCGTAGTCGACGTGGTACATGATGACCCGTGCCCATTGCCAGAAGAACAACAGGATCCCGACGGGCAGATCCCATTCCTCGGACGTCACTCCCTCCACGATCGCGAACGCCATCACGGTGATGAGGGGAGACTGGACCACGACGGTTCGGATGACCTTCGCCGGCCCGCCCGCTGCCAGGACGCGCAGGACGACCAGCCGATAGGCCAGGAGCGACGCGACCGGTGCCAGCACGAGGAACGCGATCCGGCCGGGGCTGGTCGGTGGGGTCGGTGTGAAGGTGAAATAGACGAGCCAGGCCGGCAGCATCGCCAGCAGGCGATGGTGGGGGCTGGGGTGGAGGGTGAGGTAGACGAGCGAGTGCGCGAGCAGCAGGCCAGCGAGCCCGGACAGGCCATACAGCAGTGCCATCGCGACGACCGTCGTGGCGACCAGCGCGCCTTGCTTGTAGGGCAAGGGCAGAAAGTAGGACAGCAGAAAGGCGGCCACGAGGACCGCGTAGAAAACGAGCCGCTCCGTGTCCCCGTCCAGCAGCTCGGTGTAGCTGATGTAGACCCCGGACTGGACCTGGCCCGCCTCGTCGAACACGTGGTCCACCGAGATGCCGAGCCGGGTGGCGACCTCGCCCGGCGGAGGGAGGTCCAGGGTGTGCGAGATACCCGTGAACAGGTAGGCGTAGAGCGCGATCAGGCCCAGTACCGCGACGACCACGAGCGGGCGGTGCCGGTCGTTGGCGCGACGCTGTTCGTCCGTGACGGGGCGGTGCCGGAGCAGGCCTGGCATCGGTCACATGGGTGGCGGATCCACGGGTTGGCAGGCGCACTGCTCGAGGCCCGCGTAGGCGAAGGCCTCCCAGCGCTCGATACCATCGCCCGCCGCGGACGCGCGCGGTCAGCTAGCCGCGGTGCTCAGTTGCCCGACGACGAAGTCGCTCAGCGAGGCGATATTCTCGAAATTCGACCCATTGATGTCGGCCCGGGAGACCTTGATGCCGAAGCTGCTTTCCAGGAACATGACGGTTTCGATGATCCCGAAGGAATCGACGAACCAGTTCTCGAGCAAGTTCGTGGACTCGGTGAGCTCGCTCCCCTGGCGTGGAAACTCCTCCTCTAGGAAGGTCTTGAGCCTGACGGCGATGTCGTGCTTGGTGATGGCGTGCTCCTTTGCAGATGGGAGCCATAGAGCTCCACGGTTCGACGTCGGTCGGGTTTGCCGGAAGCCGTGCGGGGCAGGCTCGGGACCGCGATGACCCGTTTGGGCACCATGTGCGGCGGCAGCCTGCGCCGCGCCCGAGCGATGAGGTCGCCGCTGGACCACGCGTCGGGGTCGACGGGCACCACGAAGGCGCACGGCAGGTGACCGAGCATGCCGCGTGGGTCGGAGAGTCCGGCGATCTGGTACTCCGCCAGCCCCGGGACCGGTCCCAGCTCGGTCTCGACCTCGACCGGGAAGAAGCTGTAACCCGCGGACACGATCATGTCGTCCCGCCGTCCCCCGAAAGTGAGGAAGCCGTCGCCGTCCAGGCTGCCATGGTCGCCGGTGCGGACCCAGCCGTCCACGAAGTGTTCCCGGGTGAGAGCCGGTTGCCGCCAGTAGGCGTCCGCCAGCTGGGGGCCACGCAGCAGGATCTCTCCCGTCCCGCCGACCTCGACCGCATCGCCGGCCGCGTCGCGGATCGCGACCTCGACACCGGGCCTGGGCGATCCGACCGTATGCAGCTTGTCGGAGTGGGCTCGTGTGTCGAGGACGGTGGCGCGAGAGCACTCCGTCAGGCCGTAGTGAACGAAGACACGTGTCCCGGGCACCAGCTCCAGGAACCGTCTCAGCTCGTCTCGACCGATCGGCGCGCTGCCGACCTCCAGGGATCGACAGGACCTCAGCGCGGACCTGACCCGGGCGGGCTCGGTCCGGAGCAGGTAACGCAGCACCGGGGGCTGCGTGTAGAACCCGGTGATGCGATGGTGTTCGACGTCCTCGAGCATCGCGGTGATCGACGGTGACCCATCGGGCAGAACGATGCAGCCGCCCGCGAGCAGCGTGCCGGCGGCCCGTTGCCAGGCGCCCGAGTGCGACAACGGGGACACGATCAGCTCCCGATGCTCCGCGTGCAGTCCGCAGGCGCTCCACAGGTTCCAGGCGCTCCACCACAGCTGACGCTGCCGCAGCACGACCCCCTTCGGTCGACCGGTCGAACCCGACGAGAAGAGAATCATCGCCGGCAGATCGGCCGATGGGTCGAGGGAGGTGTCGCCGCTGGCCCCGCCGGGATCCAGCAAGAGGCGTGACGGATCCGACGCCAGGTCGATGCGGAGGGTGATCTCTTCAGGGGCACCGGAGGAGCGCGGCTCTCCGTCGTCCGCGGACACAAGCGCCAGGCGCGGCGTGGTCACGTCGACAACGTAGCGTAGACGCTCCGGGCCGACGTCATCGGCGATCGGGACGACGATGCAGCCGGCGGCCATGACGCCCAGCGCCCCCACGATGTACTCGGGTGAGTTGCCGCACCGCAGGACGATGCGGTCGCCCGGGCTGGTCCCGGCTGCCATCAGTCGAAGGCGTATCCGATCGACCAACCGTGTGAGGTCGGTGTAGGACATCGAGCCGTGCAGCGTTCGGATCGCGGGCTGGCCGCCTCGACGCTCCCGCAGCGACCCCGTCAGGGTCGCCGCACCCGCTGCAGCCACACCCGGCGCGGCCCTCCCCTCCCCGCCGTTCTTGCCGGCAGGGTCGAGCGCGGGTCCGCGGGTCCCGCCCGGGATCCAGTCAGTTGCTCCGCTCATCCTGGCTGCTCTCCAACCGCTGGAGGGCCTCGAGTGCCTGACGATGCGAAGGGTTGACGCGGAGGGCTTCCTCGTAGTGCTGTTTGGCCTCCAGGCCTCGATTCAAGCCCTCGTGCGCGACCCCTCGGTAGTACGCCAGCTCGACCGCGTCGTCCTCGTCCTCGATCGCGGCGGCGCGCTCGAGCCAGGGAAGCGCCTCCGCGTAGCGGTCCGACTCGATCAGGGCTCGACCGAGTCGCAGGGGAATCCGGTCGTCGCTGGTGAGCTCCCATGCTTGGAGGAAATGGGTGGCGGCGTCGTCGTGGTCACCCGAGGCGGCGTAGCTCCGGGCCAGCTGGTAGTGCGCGTTGTCGGTCGCGGGGTCCAGGTCCAGCGCGCGCGTGAACGCCACGGCGGCGGCCGGATACCGATGCCGGTCCATCAGCTGACGACCGTAGTCGTACATCGACTCCGCCGATCCGGTTTCCTCTCCGAGCCTCAACACGGCCTGGTCGTAGGCGGTGTCGAGGCTGCCGAACTCGCGGAGCGCGCCGCGTCGCAGCATGCGAGACAGCTGGGACGTGGCGCTGATGCGTAGATCGGCATGGAACAAGAACTCCCCTGGGTCCCACGCCACGGACGACCCGACGACGTTCCGCAGGTGCCCGAGGTCGAGTTGTCCTTGCAGCCGCTCCCTGAAGCCTTCGAGCGACGTCCGGCTCTGCAGACGGGCCATCTCGAACTCCAGGATCGGAAAATCCAGCGTGTTGATCGTGGTCTCCCCGGACGAGCGCAGGGCGAGGCTGTTCGTGGAGATCACGCTGTAAGGGAGGAGACGTACCGGCAACGAATAGGCGTCGACGAAGAAGTCCCGCAGGACCTCGTTGTCCGCTACCGCTTCGGCTTGGTGCACGCCGATGTCCGCGTTGGAGCACGCCAGCAGGAAATAGTTGTAATTCATGTAGTTGAGCCAGCAGCTGCTGAATTGGGTGGCCAAGGTCGAGAGGACGATGTCGGCACCTCGGTCACCGATCCGCTGGTCCATCCACGTCACGTACACCCCGTCCGGCGTGAGTCGTTCCCTGACCATCGCGAGGAAGTCCCGGGTGTAGAGCTTCGACGAGCTGAAGTACAGGGGAGTCGTGACGGTGTTGAGAATGAGCGAGTAACGTTTGAGCGACGACCGCGTGAAGTGAATGCCGTCGTCGTGGACGATGTTCACCCGCGGGCGGCTCTCGATATCAAAGTTGTATTCCGCCATGCGGTAGAGGTTGTCCAGCACGGCGCTGTTGATCTCCACGACATCCGTCTGGTCGAACAGCAAGCCGACGGTTCCGGCCGTGGCCCCGGTGCCCATCCCGAGCACCAACGCCTCGTCCAGGCGAGGCGAGAGCATGGCCGACAGGGCGCCGACGAGCTTCTCCGATTCGGAGGAGAGCGGAATGCTGATGTAGCCGTTGATGAAGAAGTACGGCTCGTCGTCCTTCCAGGTGATGGCGAAGACGTCCTGGGGGCCCTTGTACCGATCGGCCACGATCCGGCTTCGGAGCTCGTCCTCGAGGTCCTCGGTCGAATGGAAGTTCGTGTGCCCGATGTAGAGCAGCATCTCGTCCCAGAGCGTCGCGTACGACAGCCCGGAGATCGCCAGGATCGTCAGAGCACTCGCGGCCGACGGCAGACGCCACAGTGGCGACACGAACAAGGCGGTGGCCGTGAGGCCGGCGATCAGCAGCAGCAGCGGGCCGTAGTCCAGGTAGCGGTGGAGTACGAAGGCCATGAGCAGAAAGCCCAACGCGTTCGCCATCGAGGACCAGAACAGGAGCTGGCCCGATTCGCGGGCGACGTCCTTGTAGGTCCGGAGCAGGGACGGGATCGTCGCGCCGAACCCCAGAGCGGGCAGGCCCATCAGCGTGACCACGAGCCCGAACTTGAGCGCCACGAGGTGCGGGTAGGACTCGGCCGCATCCGGGTAGAGCCAGGCGTAGGCAATTGTCGCGGGCGGGAAGAAGGCCAGGAGCCACGCGATGCCCACGAGCGAGATGAGCAGGGCCCCGGTGAAGGAGAGGTTGAAACGCAGCGAGACGATCGCGCCGAGCGCGAGCCCGAGCAGCACGGTGGCCAGAACCAGCGAGAAGGTCTCGTTGTACGGGCCAAACACGAACTCGGACAGCTTCATCATCGCGAGCTGGAAGATCGCGGATGCGACCCCGGCGATGGCGAGCGCCAGCAGCACCCGTCGCGGAAACGCGATCCGCCCGCCCGGCCGTGGGGGAATCAGCGATGCAGACGTGCCAAGCCCGAGCAGCCCCAGGGCGACGACTCCGTTGAGGGCGGCGAGAGTCATCGTGGCCGCGCGCAGCCCCACCGTCCGCAGCAGGACGAATTCCATGGCGAGCGCGGTCAGCGCGGCGCCGAGGTTGTAGATGCCATAGGTGAGCGAGAACACGTGCAGGGCGCGCAGGGACGTCAGGTAGGTCGCGAAGAGCGGGACGCTGCACCCGATCAGGAACGCCGGAACCGTCAGCAGGCCGAACGACACCAGAGCGCAGGCCACGATGTTCGAGCCGAGGAACGGCAGGAGCGAGTACAGAAGGCCATCCAGCCACGGGTAGGCGAGCGCCATGACGAACGCGTAGGCTCCGTCCCCGCCTCGATGGCCCAGAGCCACTTGACGTAGCGGTACGCGTACCTGGTGCCCAGCCCGATGCCCAGCAGGAAGGTCAACAGCACCGTCGCGTTGATGATGAAGTGGTTGCCCAGAAGGTTACCCAGCAGCTTGGCGTACAGAATCTCGTAGGAGATGCCACAGAAGCCGGATAGGAGGAGCAGCGCCGGGAGGAGAACTTTCGTCGTGGTTGGCATGGGCTCTCTGGGAGTGGGTGCGGCGAAGCCGGTCGTGCGTCCCGGCTCAGCGTGCGCGGTCGGCGAGCGCACTCAGGCGCTCGTCGATCACCTCCACGCGCTGCCTCAGAACCTGAGCCGCCGTCTTGTAGTCCTCGTACACCTCTTCGGCCTTTTCGTTGAAATCGGAGTCGACCATGTCGTCGAAGCGTGGGAGATAGCGCTCGACGGTCGAGTCGAAGTAGTCGATCCCGGTTTGCAGAGCCTGTTGGGCGTCATGGAAGCGCTGGTTCCGGCGGTGGATTGCGGCCAGGGCCAGGTAGGCATCCAGTCGGGTCGGGTCAATCTCGAGATAGCGTGTGAACTGCTCGACCGCCGCGTCATCCCGGCGGGTGCGATCCAAGAGCACGGCGAGCCAATAGACTGCCTCGCCGTAAGGATCGATCTCGATCGATCGGTCCAGGAGCTCCCGCGCTCGGGTGACGTCGTCTTGAGCGTAGATCGATTCGGCTGCCTCTCGATACAGCCGCCGTTCGAGTGGTGACTCGATGCGGTCCTCGAGGTAGTCGGGCAGCTGCTTCCAGGCCCAACCGAGCTCCGACCAGTAGGCGACAGCGAGACAGCCGATAACCACGTACACCGCCAAGTTGACGTGCCCCAGCCTAGTAAGTCGCAACAACGGTCTCGCCTCCGTATACGTAGTCGCCGGGAGCCACCTGGACGGCGAGCCCCGGAGTACTCTCGATGAACAGATCCGTCTGAGATCCCCAGGCGATCATCCCGATCTTCTGTCCGCGAACGACCCGCTGCTCTGGCTGCACCCAAGTCAAGATCTTGCCGACGTAGTAGTCCGCGATGCGTACGATGTACATGTAGGCGCCACGCTCGTCCTCGACCGCCAGCGTCTCGCGCGCGCTCTTGAGGATGTAGTCCGCCTTGTCCTGGATGTCGAACGGGTCGAGCCCCAGCAGCTTCTTCAACGACACGCGACCGGGGATCAGCTGGGTGAGGATGATCGTCGTCTCGGCCTCCGTCATGTCCATGTGTGGGCCGTTGAAGATGGTCTGCCTCTTCACGACGACGTTGTCGGGCATGCGATTGATGTGGACGCCTTGCGTGTTCATGTAGATGCCGACCAGGTAGCCGTCCCCGAACGGACGAAGGGGTTCGTCCTTCAGGTGCTCGGCCACGGGAACCGCGACGCCCTGCTTGACGACCCGAGGGATCCGACCGTCGGTGATCCGGCGGACGTAGAGCACGGTGCCGTCGGCTGGGGAGACCATGACCCGTCCCTCCGGGGCGACCCGCTGCGGGTCCTTCACGAAGGCGTGGTACATGTAGTCGGTGACAACGGCCATCCGGAGCAAGACGACCATTCCGCCCAGGATCAGCAACCCGGCGATCAGGAGCCCGTACCCGGCGATCGACTGGCTTGTCCTATCCATGCTCGTGGTACGAGTCCCGCCGTTGCACACGGTTACACGGATCTGTACGTTTCCACGCCAGGTCGAGACGCGGCTCCTCTAAGGATCTGTCGGGCGCAGCAGGGTGGGTCGCTAGTGCGCGGGCCACGCGTGGCTCAGCGCGAGGTGGACGACGTAGGGAGCCGGTACACGTCCTTGGATGGCTTCAGCGGTCTCATGAGCCAGTGCGGCCGGCGGGTGCCGTCGGGGCTGTGGCGGCTGGCGGGCCGGGTGGTCTCGAGCCAGTTGCGGAACACTCGATGGGCTTTGTCGGTGTCGACGACGATCTCGCCGTAACGGTCAGTGGCCTCCGCCTTGCTGATCCTGACCGCCTGGTGCCAGCAGTGCATCCCAGAGATCGGGTCGGGGTGCACCGGGAAGGTGAGGTTCTGATGGACGCCCACGTCCGTCCACCAGATGCGTTGGGTGTCCGGGTCGCTCGATGCGTAGGGACGCGCGCCATGCTTGCGGTCGAGGGCCCAGCGCGAGCCCGTGTGGTCCAACCCCACCGTGGCCATGCGCTGGCGCTGGCCATGGGACTCCAGCTTCCACCGACCCATGTGATGGCTACACGCCACGACGCCGGGGCGGATGCCCTCGGTCACCCAGGCCTTGACCACGAAGTGACCGATCTCCGTCTCGACCCTGACGAGATCCCCGGTGCGCAGCCCGAGGGGGCGGGCGTCCTGCGGATGCAGCCAGAGGGGGTTGGTGTGAGCAATCTCGTCCAGCCACTTGGCGTTGCTGCTCCGCGTGTGGATCTGGACCGGCAGCCGGAAGGTGGAGATGAGGGGGAGTTCTCCGTCTTTCAGATTCTCAGGGTGCACGTGGCTCTTGATGTAGGTCGGGATCGCGAACTCCGGCCAACCCCATTCGGCCAGGGTTCGAGAGTAGAACTCGAGCTTGCCGCTCGGTGTCGGAAACCCTCGGCGGATCACCCCGTCGATCTTGACGCCGACGGGCCGGCGACCTTCGGGATCTGGTTCGGGTTCGGCCATGGGAACGATGTTGGGTGACGCGGGCTTCGGGGCAGCCGTGTAGACGCGCCCGAACCGGTCCTCACGGACGTCGTGGAGTTCCGCCTCCGGGACGATCTCCTCGTGCAGGGCGCCCACCCGCTTGCTGATCTCGAAGGCCCCGCGCCGGCGCATGAACTCCAGGGGCGTGAGCGCCTCGGCCGCGGCCTGCTCGGGCAGCCCGGGTACGGACTGGTCGAAGATGAAGCCGTAGTACTCGTCGAGCCCCAGCTTCGATCCGGGATCCTGCTTCGACTCGACGTGACGGCGGATCCCAAGGCTTCCGTCGGGGTCGATCCGCCACGTGAGCTCGATCCAGAACTCGTTCTCTTCCCAGATCTCGCCCGGATTCACTTCGCGCGTGTCGTCCACCTTCTGTCCCTGCCGCTCGCGGTACGCGCGAAGGACCGGCTGACGGAAACCGATCCACTGTCCGCCGTGGGTCTCGTAGGAGTGCAGGTCGTGACGTTCGGACGCGAGCCCCATCGGCAGCACGTAGTCGGCGAAGTAGGCCGTCTCGTTCCAGGTGGGGGTGAGGGCGGCATGGAGGCCGATCTTGCTCTGGTCGGTCAGGGCCTCGAGCCAGCTGAAGCCGTCTGGGTTCGTCCAAAGTGGGTTGTAGACGCGGGTGAAGTACACGTCGATCTTGCCCCGCCCCGCCTTGAGCAGATGCGGCAGGAGGAACGACATCTCGTTCATCGAGAGCGGATACTCCACCGGCCACGTCAGGTCGTTCCACATCGGGGGGTGAGGCGGCAGGTAGATCGGCTTGGGTACGAACTTGTTCCACGCGTTGGGGTAGGTGCCACCCTCGGTCGCCACGGCGCCCATCAGCGCGTTCAGCAGAAAGAGCGTGCGCGCCACCTGCCATCCGCCCTTGTTGCCGGAACCGGCGCTCCGCCAGTTGTGGGTGGCGAGTCGAGTGCCCGCAGCCGCCACGGTCCTGGCGACCTCCTCGAGCACGTCCACGGCGATGCCGGACTCCGCGGCGGCGTACTCGAACGTGTAGTCGCGATAGAGCTGCTTCAGCGCTCGCTCGAAGTTCTCGAACGTTCGGTCGACCTCGGGGTGCGCGGCCGCCAGATACTCCCGCCAGTTCCACCAGCGGCGTACGAATTCGCGGTTGTACAGGCCGTGTTGGATGACATGGTTGGCGATCGCCAGCATGATGGCGGCCTCGGACCCCGGGTAGGGCGCCAGCCAGTGGTCCGCGTGGGTCGCTGTGTTCGAGAGCCTGGTGTCCAGGACGATGAGTTTCGCGCCAGCGCTCTTGGCGTCGATGATGCGCTGGGCATGGGGGTTGAAGTAGTGGCCAGCCTCGAGATGAGCGCTGATTAGGAGCATGACGCGCGCGTGCTGATGATCAGGGCTCGGACGATCGATGCCCATCCAGAACTGATAGCCGGCTCGCGCGCCCGACGAGCAGATGTTGGTGTGCGAGTTGTTGCCGTCCACGCCCCAGGCGGCCAGGATGCGCTCGGTGAATCCATCCTCGCCCGGTCGCCCGACGTGATACATGACGTCGTTCGGTCGCTTCTCTACGATCGCGGTGCGGATGCGTGTCGCCAGGTCGTCGAGGGCCTCGTCCCAGCTCACCTGGGCCCACTTGCCCTCACCGCGCCCGCCGACACGCTTCAGCGGATAGAGGATGCGGTCGGGATCCGTCACCTGGTTGATGGTCGCGGGCCCCTTGGCACAGTTGCGACCGCGTGAGCCAGGGTGCTCTGGGTTGCCCTCGAACTTCCGGACCTGGCCGCTCTCGTGGTCGATGTAGGCCAGCAGGCCACACGCGGATTCGCAATTGAAGCAGGTCGTTGGGACCAGCGCGTAGCGACGCTCGACGCGGCGCGGCCAGCTCCGCGAGTCGAGCTCGACCCAGTCGTCCCATCGCTCCTTCGGAGGAAACGCCGCCAGGTGGATACGGCTGGGGCCTGGATAGAACGTCTCACCACGCGCCTCGGTCTCACGGCGCGCCCCGCTGATCCGTTTGCCGAGGTCGGTCAGATTCATCGCTGCAGCGTCTCCCACACTGGTCCGGCTCAGGCCAACGGCACCGACTGCCCGCCCTGCACGTAGCTGTGCTCGTAGGCCACCAATCCCAGGAGCACCAGCGGGATCACGACCAGGCCGGCCCACGGCGCCAGGAGGCCGGCGACCAGCCCGCCGACTCCGGCCCAGAAGAATCGCCGGAACCGCCCGCGAGTCATCTCGCGCGTCGCCAGGGCGACGTGGGCCGTCACGTGGGTCAGCGTCGTCTCGCCCCAGACCAGCAGCAGGTGGGCCAAGCTGGTAGTCCCCACGATCCAGAGCAGCGGTCGCTGTATGTCGGGCTCGAGCACGGGAGCCGCCAGGGCCAGCACGCCCGCGCCCGCCAGGAGCGCCTGGACGATCAACTGGGCCGGCAGCGCCGGGCTCTGCCAGAGGTCTCGGGCCTTCGCTTGGGCGAAGAGATACGCCGTATAGAGCGCGGTGAGGGCCGCAAGGATCAAGCCCGGTAATGCCAGCAGGCGGTGGGGGCCGGTGCCGAGTGCCGCGTTCAACAGGTGGGCCGCCAAGACCAGCGAATAGCCGGCGATGATGAAGGCCCCCTTGACCAACCAGCTGCCCCACTGGGGCCGAGTGAAGATGAGATAGAAACGCTCGGGATGCTTGAGGTCCCAGATCAGCAGGCCTCCGGTCACCGCCAAGAAGGCGCCGGACAACAGCGGTGCCGCCCACCGCCACAGGGGGCTGGCAGCGTCGAGTAACCCCGTGAGGACGAGCAGGAGCGCCACGAGATAGACACCTGAGGCGATGCCCTTGGTCCAGGTGTACAGACTCACGCGCCAGCCCCACGGTGCCTCGTGTCCGATGTCGTACGACAAGAGCGCCGCGGCCGAGCTGTTCGCACGGTCTGGATGTCCCGAGGGAACGTCCTGAGGACCGGCACCCTGCTGCTCGCTCCACATGAAGAGGCCACCCTCAGGCCGCTGGGCCGCGATTGGATCAAGCGTGGCCTGGTGCGCGCCGCGGTAGAAGAGCTTCGGGTGCGTTTCCTTCTCCGGGCGTCGCACCAGCACGGGCTCGCGCGCGACGGTCCGCGCGACCTTGGAACGCGGGTCGTTGAGGTCGCCGATCAGGATGGACTCGGTTGGGCACACGACGACGCATGCCGGCTCGAGCCCCATGTCGAGTCGGTGTGCACAGAAGTTGCACTTCTCCGCCGAGTGGTCCTCCGGGTTGATGAAGATGGCGTCATACGGGCACGCCGCGATGCAGGCCTTGCAGCCGATGCACGAGGACTTGGCGAAGTCGACGATGCCGTCGGGTCGCGCGTACATCGCCGACGTGGGACACGTGGCAACGCACGGTGCGGCGGCGCACTGGTTACAGCGCGTGACCTGAAAAGCTCGCCGCGCCTCCGGAAATTCGCCCACGTCCACGTACTTGACGTAGGTGCGCGTGACGGACAGGGGGACCTCGTTCTCCGACTTGCAGGTGGTCGTGCAGGCATGGCACCCGATACAGCGTGCGTGATCGACTAGCTTGGCCCATTTGACCGGCTGGTCGCCGGGTCGCGTCACGAGAGCCACAGACATCCGACCTCCAGTTCGTCGCGCCGATGACCCAGCATGGGTACCCAAACCGTTCGAAC
>PVBE012809788.1_pt1 | contig 12873 bp, 14 predicted proteins | sample 1631181 | NCBI WGS metagenome assembly PVBE01 (sample SAMN08397723, study PRJNA350692) | Marine metagenome, whole genome shotgun sequencing project. | isolation source: water | place: Pacific Ocean | collected 2012-04
CAGATCTCCCTGGCCGCCGGGACACACCACGGAAGAGAGGAGCTCGGCTCGGCTGGCATCCTCAACGTTGTAGACGTTGAAGCCGTGGTAGTTGCCCATGAACAGGTGCTCACCACTGAACGCGAGGTCCGAGTTCGTGAAACTCAGCCCGCTTCCCGGCCGCTGGGTGCCTCGACCACCACCACCGCCTCGACCACCACCTCGTCCACCACGACCGCCTTGCGCTCCAGGTGGGCCCTGCGGTGCTCTAGGCCGGCCGGCGGGCGCCTCGGGGTCGTAGAAGCCCTCCGGCTTGGGCAGGTTGATAACCAGTTCCATGTTGCTTGCGGCCATCCCGGCATCCCGGAAACCAGCTGCCAGGCCGACGCGAGGATCAGCCTGATCCGCGGCGGAAGACTGCTGCTGGTCACTTTGTGCTCCGATGAGAGGCATTGCGACAAATAGAAAAAGAACAGTAACGCGAACGATTTTCATGGTTGTTGCTCCTTAAGCATTGCGATGAGCATGGCAGTCATTCGATCCATTTCCGCGCGTTGGTCGGCCACGACATCGGAAGCAAACGCGGCGATGACCGTCTCCTGACCAGCGCCAGCCGTTGAAAGAAGTTCATCGACCATGATCAAGGCACCCTCGTGATGTTTGATCATATACTCGAGAAAAAGCCGGTCGAACACCACCCCCGTCGCCTCCCTTAGGTCGTTCATTTCCTTGGGCGTGAGCATCCCGGGCATCAGTGTACCGTCGGGCCCGTGGTGGTCGTGCACGCCCGGGACCTCATCTCCGCGGACTTTAAGCCAGTCCTCTATCATTTTGATCTCGTCTTCTTGCGATAGCTTGATTCGCAGGGAGAGCATCCGCATGTCTTCGCGGCTGCTCCGCGTGGGTACCAGCGCGGTCATGTCCAGGGCCTGGGCGTGATGGCCAATCATCCCCTGCATGAACCGGACGTCCGCAGCGGTGTGCTGAACCCGGGAGAGATCGACTGCCCTAGTGGCGGTGATCATGCGGCTCGGCTCGCCGGGCGCGCCTGGTTGGACAATCGGCGGACCGGTTCCTACGCCTGTCGTGTGACACGATGTCGTGCCGGCGACAGCAAGAAGAAGAACTACGACGATCGGGGAGAATACCGCTCTCATGATCTTGAATCATACACACGACTAATAGACTGCACATCCGTCGGTGTCAGCGAGCGTGTTGCGATGGAAATTATCGGTCATCTCACACGCGACATCTTCGACAGATACGATATCGTCAACGAATCCGATTTGGAGAACGCACTCGGTCGTCTTGGCGATGAAGGCGGGACAATCTTGGGACAATCGGCTGTTTTCAGCGGAAAAGAGGCAGTTGAATCGTCGAGAGTTATGTGTCCGACGTCCGACGAAACCCTTGCGGCGACTGCGTTACAGCGAAGTACCGAGGGAGGGACTCGAACCCTCACGCCCTTGCGGGCACCGGATTTTGAGTCCGGCGCGTCTGCCAATTCCGCCACCTCGGCATATTAACGTTGTAGTCAGCGATGAGTTCTGCACGCCTAGGCACTGCGCAAAAAACGCCCCAATGTCAAAACCACCATTTCTTGCATTACGTTCTATGGGGAGGATAATAGCGGGTGTGTCTCTGGAAACCGAGGCTGAGTTGCTTCGCTATGTTGCGACCCGGTGGCATTGAGGTGTAAAAATTTTTTCTTATGCAATATGTCGACGACGTTTTAAACGCTAAAGGACGTGCCGTCTATACGGCAACGCCGACCACCACGGTTTTTGAGGCGTTGGAATTGATGGCCGACAAGGATGTCGGGGCGCTGGTGGTAGTTGACAAGGATCGTCTTGTCGGAATTTTTTCCGAGCGGGACTATGCTCGCCGGTTGGCGTTGGAGGGTAAGCGCTCTCGTGATACGCCGGTGCGCGAGATCATGACTGATGTGGTCGCCACGATTAGTCAGGCTGATTCGATGAAGGATTGCATGGAGCGCATGACTAACCAAAGAGTGCGGCATTTACCGGTTCTAGAAGATGATCGACTAATCGGCTTAATCTCGATTGGTGACGTGGTCAAGTCAATCATGTCGGACCAAGAGATGATGATTCAGCAACTTGAAAACTACATTGCCGGGCGCGTCTAACTGCTCAAGAAAAAATCCGAAACCAGAACTCAAACAGTTGCTTAACGGTCGGTGTTAGCTTCGTGCGCTGCCACTTGTCGGCGGCCTTCTTGATCACCTCGGCCTGGGTCGGATAAGGGTGGATTGTTCCAGCGATCTTGGACAGACCGACTTTGGCTGTGATTGCCAAGCATAGCTCGCCAATCATGTCGCCAGCATGAGTTGCGACCATCGTGGCCCCGAGGATTCTGTCACTCCCCTTCTTTAAATGGACTCTCAGGAAACCAGCTTCTTCCCCCTCAAGAAGTGCCCGGTCCACCTCAGAGAACGGTACAGTCAAAGTATCCACTTTGTAACCGAGATCGAGGGCATCTTTTTCGTATAACCCGACGTGAGCAACCTCAGGGCTAGTGTGTGTGCACCAGGGAACTACGAGCAGGGAGCTTCGGGCACGGCCGAAGAACAACGCGTTTTTGATCACTATGCGAGCTTGGGCATCGGCAACGTGGGTAAACTTATCAGCGGAAGCTACGTCACCGCAGGCGAAAACCTTAGAGTTTGTTGTCTGCAACCGATCATTGATCGTAATCCCTTCAGGTCCGTACTGTACTCCAGCGGCTTCCAGTCCAAGATTTTCAATGTTCGGAGTACGACCAACCGTAACCAGTAACTGATCGAACGTTTCCTCATATATTTCTCCGAGTCGCTCGAAATGGACTGAGATCTTGGTGTCATTCTGTTCGACCCTAAGCACGTTGGTGGCAAGCTGGAGATCAATCCCATCGGCTTCCATGGATTTTTGCACGATCTCAGCAGCATCCGGATCTTCACGGGGCAGGACATGCTCAGCCATCTCAAAGAGGGACACGCAACTGCCAAGTCGAGCAAATGCTTGGGACATCTCAGACCCGATTGGGCCGGCCCCGATTATGCCAAGCCGACTTGGCAGCGCAGTTAGAGTAAATATGGTTTCGTTGGTTAGATAAGTAACGTTTTCAAGCCCCGGGATCATCGGAGTAGAGGCACGCGCTCCAGTAGCAATTACAGCCCGGCGGAAGCTAAGTTGCTTGCCGTCAACCTCAATCTGATTGTTACTGGTGAAGCACCCCGAGCCGATGAAAACGTCAATCCCCAGGTCTCGGAACCGCGCAGCACTATCGTGTGGGCTTATGTCGGCACGGATACGACGCATCCGGGTCATTGCGGCGCCGAAATTGCCAGGGTCTGAGGTGACGGGCCCGCCAAAATCATGTGCTTTCCGTGCCGCATGCCAAGCGCGCGCCGCTGCAATAATCCCCTTCGACGGCACGCAGCCGACATTGAGACAGTCGCCCCCCATCAACTGGCGCTCAATGAGGGCTACCTTGGCACCTAGCCCCGCCGCACCTGCTGCTGAAACTAACCCTGCCGTGCCAGCGCCTATGACGACCAAGTGATAACGGGAAGCGGGTACGGGGTTAACCCAGTCTCTCGGATGTACGTTGTCGACGAGTTTCCGGTTGTACTCATCATCTGGTATGACGAGGTTTTGCTGCTTATCGGTCATCTGTAATCCCATTTAGCACCTGGGTAGATATCTTCGTGACGATGGTGATCACGATGAGTGTCGCAACCAGACCGAGCCCGAGAAGAGCATAGTATCCACCATCTCGTGGTGTTCCGGAGTCGCTTGCGATTTCGGCTACTGCACCCGCCAAACGACCGTAGTAGACGTACAGAAACGTCGCCGGGAGCATTGCAAGATGGGCAAAAACATATTCACGCAGTCGAACGCTAGTCAGGCCAAGGGCGTAGTTCAGCAGATTGAAGGGAAACAGTGGGGACAAGCGGAGCAAGATAACGATCTTTAGTCCTTCATCGCCAATTGCGCGGTCGATGGACGCGAACTTTTCGTAACCTTCCAGCTTCTGTTCGACCCAAGAGCGGGCACCGTAACGAGATATTAGGAAAGCTAGCGTCGCGCCCACCGAAGCGCCGATAAATACCGTGGCTACGCCGGTTCCAAGCCCGAAGATGGCACCAGCGACCAAGCTCAACAACGATCCGGGAACCATCGCCACGGTGGCAATCGCGTATCCAGCGGCAAAGGCGAAAGGGCCCCAAATACCAATGCTATCAACCCAGATCGCAAATGCTGGGCCGAGGGCTGACAGTTGGTCACCCTTGATGAACAAGGTGACAAGAATTACTGCCAGCACAACAATCTTGGTCGTGACGTGGCGTGGTGTTTTCGATGCGGCGTTGTTTGCCTGCATGTTGTCGTCCGAAGAGATTCTGGCTTTCATTTTGAGTCTAGCCCCCCAGCAAACTCTTGCATGACTCGAGTTGGTGGTCTACTTCTGGGGGCCTTGGGCCATAGAACGACTCATGAAATTCGTACTACAGAAGAAGCGATAGGGTTGTCGAGTGGACTACGGGCCGCTTGAACAAGTCTGTCCCCTCCAAAGCTTTCATAGGATGAACTCCCGAATTGCCACAATCGCCTCGGCGATGTTTTGCTCCAGCGTTCTTCCGGAAGCCTTGGTTGGTTTGAAGGAATGGTCACCATCTTCCAACCACAAGATCTTGATGGCAGGTGATAGTTGATAAGTAGAGACTTCATCAGGTCTGCCAAACGGGTCCCGCGTTCCTTGGACAATGAGAGTTGGGATTTTCAGTTCTGCAAGATGTGCGGTGCGGAGATTCTCCGGTTTCCCAACTGGATGGAAGGGATACCCTAGACAAATCAGTCCGTGAGCGCCCACGTCGTCGGCAAGCATACTGGCAATGCGCCCCCCCATAGATTTGCCACCAATTATTAGCCGACGGCTGCCAGCTAATGCCACCACATTGCGCCAACTTTCCATCAGCACCGGAAGGCGATCGGGTCCGCGAAATTTACCCGTTCGCCTCCGTTGCTGCATGTAAGGGAATTCAAAACGTATAACTCGAACCCCGTTACTAGCCAGTCCGGCAGCAAATGCCTCCATAACGGGGGAGTCCATGCCGGCGCCCGCACCGTGGGCCAGGATAAGGGTGGTATCACTGTCTGCGGGGCCGTCGTGGAGCATAGGCAGCTTTCCCAATTCGAGAAGCCTTTAACCTTTGCAGCATCACCCGGTTAAGTGAACAAAGGGCGGGCTAGTAACTGTTTCAAGGAACTCGACAATATCAGGGGTTGCGATGGTTGCCCTAAGGTGGGACCAGAACTTTTAGTTGTGTCGCGGAACCGTCACTCAAAAGAAATGCAATAGCCTATTCTGTCAGTTGATAAGATCACACTCATGACCGTCAACGAACTGTGCACACGTTTCCCGGAGATTTCTCTAGAGCTCTGTGATGAGCCAACGTTAGTGGAGTTCGCGACCACATTCGGCGACTTGCTAGCCGTGGCCCAGAAGCCAAGCAATTGTTCCACGGGTCACGATCCGGCGAATCATTTCTATCTGAAGCTGGTAGGTCCAATCACATATTTCAGTTATGGTCTCGCGACTCGTGAACGTGTAGTGGAAGACATTCAGCAATTGCTCGATGCGTATGCTATTGATCCTGAAGGGTTTGTAGCTTCGTTGTTGCCGGAGGGAACTGCGAATGCCGAGGTGAGGGGACCCGGCTGTAGCTGAGCAACGCCTCGGGCGTTCACTGTTGGTTGATGTCGAAGAGGTTCTTCTACGTACCTTGGGGCTCAGTGCCAGACGATTCGCTGGCTCGCCGACCATGCTCCACAATAAAAGCGATCGGCGGTTCCATGTTGATCGGATGTAGCCGGATGTCAGGATGGCGGCTTGTCCAGACGCGAAACATCTCGTCGACGAAACCCTGGCCGACTGCCTCAACACCTTTGAAATCGACCACCACGTTACGAAAGCGATTGAGGCCCTCGAGCAGTTTTTTGGCCTCGGAGCGTGACAAAAAACGATTCCCCGTCTCGAATAGCTTGACTACCACACGGCGCCGAGCAAGTTCGAATCCCTCGGATGATTCTGCCATTACCGACTCAAGAGAAGTGGTAGTCGACACGTCGATCTCAAATCGAATTTTTGTCCCCGGAGCGACATGCACGGCAGCGATGCCGACGTCATCAATTTCGTTGTCGACCATCCATAGAAGGCCACCACTTTCGATTTCAAAGAAATCAGCAATCCGTGATAGCAAGAAAATTCCTTCGCCGGTGTGTTCCGCGGGCATGGTGGTCAACTTTCCTTTGGTGAGTTGCCGTAACGCCTCCATGCCATCCGGCAGCCCATTCTCCTGTGCCAGATGATCAAAAATGCCCTCGCCATCGTCGCTGACTTCGAGAACCAGTCGGTCGTGTGCCTTCCGGAATGAAACCTCGACGTAACGACCGTTTGAATGGGAGATTGCATTGTTAACCAATTCGACTACAGCGGTGTGTAGGGCTCGGTCAGCGGGATCGGGCAAATCGGAAAGCTCAAGAACCTCAATGCTAACGTCGTTCCAGACGAGGTCTTCAGCGAGGCCTTGGAGTCGGTAGCGAAAGCGTTGTCGCGGATGCACGCTGCGGTACCGGACACCACGTCCGGAGCCTTCTACGATGAGGTCACCGGCATCCACCATCGATCGAAGTTGCGCATGAACTGCCTGGCGCGAAGTCCCGGTTGCTTCCACGACATTTCGATTGGCGATGCTACCCCATTCGGCCAGCAGATCGTCTATTACCGGGCGGATGCGCGAAGGTCGTGGGGACATGATTGCTTTCAGCCTTTCGACGTATAAAACGTAATGTAACCAAGCCAAAAGTACGCGGTTCTCCCTGTACCGTCAAGTTATAATATGTAAGCGTCAATATACGATGTCTATAACAATTGAAAATTGATAGAAACGTCAAGCCATATATATTAACGACAAGTTAATCGGCTTAAGCAAGAAAGTTTCCACAGGATTGGCTTTAGAGTCACCGAATCAGCTGTGATCGGCAGCAGAAGATCGCTCGGGCTACAAAATGGACTCAAAGATGGCGTCACAGGCTCGGGCTACCTTTCGCCAGTCAAAGCATTGAGCATTACGGGTTAACTGCTTACCTAGGAGCGTCGCTTCTTTTCGATTTTCAAGCGCCCAGACGATGGTCTCTACCATCTGCTCGTACGATGTATACAAACACCTCTCTCGCGCTTCGGCACTGACCTCTGGTCCCGCAAGGAGCTCTGGATAGCTCAATCGGTGCGGTAATACCGCAAACGCGCCGGAGGCCATGGCTTCCAGCACCCCGACACCAAAGAATTCGTGATTGGCGGTAGACACTGTAAGAGTGGCTTGCCCGAGTAGATATCTATACTGCTCGTAGTCAGCAAACCCTAAGTGAATCAACCGGTTACCGAATGCTTCTTCGATACCTTCGAACTCAGAGGGAATTTTACCGAACCCCTGTCCACAAATGGCTAGCTGGAACTCTATGCCACGATCTGCAATATCACCCAGAGCATCAAATAGTTCAGCTGGGTTCTTGTCATACTCCCATCGCTGATTCCAGATGATCAAGGGTGGATCTGATCGGCGAGACTTAGCTTCGGCGGGTTGAAAATCGTCAGTCTCAATGCCGACCGGTAGGATGCAGCTTTTTTGACGTACCTCATCGACTGAGTCGAGCAGATTGTATTCTGGGAAATGCCGAAGAAACCTTGGTAATGCTTCGAACCAGGCCTCGTAGTGGAAACGTGAGTTGAATGCTACTTGGGTCGCAGCAAGCATTGAGGAAAAATTCACGAACGCATAATGGTGATCTCGTTCTCCACCCTGTCGACGCATCGGTCCCGTAACATCGTCGTTCGGAAGAGGGTAGGTAAGTTGATTTTCGTGCATGTATAGGACTGCAGGAACATCCGCAGTAATTTGCCTAGTCAGTGCGAGGAACGTGGTCAGGTCTAGCATGTCCGTTGCTAGGATTACGTTAGGTTGCTGATTGTCCGCTAGGAAACGTTGGGCGAGAGTTGCTGCGCCACCGTGCATTCGCCATTTCCAGAACCGGTCGGGCAGGGTCAGTAACTCAATGTTGTGCTGGCTATGGCGCTTCAGACCGTAAGCCCACGAGGCATGACTGCCTCCGTGGTAAGGGGAAACGAGAAGAATGCGCAAATTCGGACTCCGTATTCCGGCGGGAATTGGAAATGGAAACCTAGCAGGCTGCACTTAAAGAGTGATGAGCCCGCGTTGCTTGGTACACCACCCTTCTATTCTTCCCCTTGCACCGTGGCGAGGCCTTTTCAGGGCCAACCATAGTGCAGGTTTCTACTCAGACGTTGCCTGCTCCGGATTCTCAGTGTTTTTCGGCGCCACAGGTGTAGTTTCCGTCGTTATCTTCGCGGTGGGCAAAGTGAAACGGACTACCACGTTGTACAAAAGCGCAAAAATGAAACCAGCGACCAAACCATCAAAAACCGCGTACGCGGTTCCTTGTAGAAGATCACCGAGAGTGCCACTGGCAGCGTAGCCTGGGTATATCGACGCTACTAGCGTAAGCACTGTGTCCCCGTAACCGGGGACAAGAGCGTTTATGGCGCCGATGACGAAGATGGCGGCACCCCAAATGACGGCGGCGGTGATAGCGAGTGCAACAGGAGAAAGCATCATAAGTCGACAATGGTGGAGCTTGACAACCTAGGGTTCAAGGGAAAATTGGCGGTTTTAGCGTATGCCATTCGGTTGCTTTCTCGTAAGCATAAGCGGCGCGCAATAAGGTTGTTTCTTCAAAGGGGCGTCCCACGAGCTGCAAACCGATTGGCATGCCGTCGACAAAACCACACGGCAGGCTCAAGGCTGGAATGCCAGTCAAGTTGAACGGTCGGGTGAACAGCGTCATTGCGGCGCGAACGTCCAGCGGACCTTGGGCCCCTTCTATTTCCTGAGCATCTAGGTGTGGCGCTGTCATCGCCAAGGTGGGCGTTACCATCAAGTCGACAGATTGAAAGACTCGGGCAAACTCGTCAGTAAGTCGGGTGCGAATTCTTTGGGCTTGCAAGTAGGCGTGGGCACTTATGTTTTCAGCGAGCGACAGGAACGAACGAGTTTCTTGACAGTACATTTCAGGATGTGACGCTAACGTATCACGATGCACGGTACCCCCCTCGGCGAGGAACAAGGTGATTGCCGCTGGGCCTACCAGATCGAGCTCCGATGGCATTGTTACGTCCACACGTTGAGCGCCGAGTTCTTCAAGCATATTGGCCGCTTCGCGCACCGCCTTGGCAACCGGCTCCGTGGTGATTTCAAGGAAGCAAAAGTCTGGTACCACGAAACGTAGCCCCTTCACCCCCTGGCTGATCGAAGCGGAAAAGTCGGCCGTAGGTTCGGCGGAATTGGCACGGTCGGAAGGGTCAGGCCCGGTCATTGCGGTTAGTAAGGTCGCGACGTCAGCGACCCGTCGGCCCATTGGCCCGACGTGATCAAGACCCCACGCGAATGGCATCACACCGGTGCGCCCGACACGGCCGTATGTGGGCTTGAGCCCGACGATGCCGCAGCATGCTGCAGGGATTCGAATGGATCCCCCAGTGTCTGTTCCGGTTGCGACACAGACCATGCCGGCTGCAAGGGCCGCGGCAGACCCCGAGCTAGAGCCACCGGCCATATGGTTGAGGTTCCACGGGTTTCGCACGGTCCCGAAGTGCGAGACGGTACCAGTTGTACCGGTGGCAAACTCGTGAGTATTCGATTTACCTACCAGCAGAGTACCAGCGTTGCTTAAGCGGCTGACCACTGTGGCATCATTGGTAGGTACGTAGTCGTGCAGTAATTCTGAGCCGGCGGCCGTGCGGATATTCCGAGTAGCGATGATGTCTTTGTGCACCAACGGTAGCCCTGACAGTGGGCGCGGGCGTTCCCCGCTGTCGATCACATCGTCAACAGTCCGTGCTTCCTCGGCAGCCCGATCGAGGCTTAAGGTCACGATAGCGTTCACCACTGGGTTGCAGGCTTCTATCCGCGCCTGTGCAGCTGAAAGGACTTCTTGGGCAGTAGTCTCGCCGGTAGTGATTCCAGCCACCACCTCCGCTGCCGTCGGGCACGCGGGTGGCAGTTCCGCTGGTGAGACCGGCTTGTCATCGGCCTGCGTTGTTGCCGTTGTATCGTTCGAGCTGGCCGCTGCGATGGAAGCAAGATCGAAAGCGGGTGACTCGGAGCTTGCCCAAGACGTGGGCCGAAACGTTGCCGCCGGCTCCGCAGCCCCGAGTTCTGCATCCTCGAGTCTATAGACAGAGTCCAGGAGCGCCTGCTGACTAGGTGACAGCGTGTCGTTGCTCATAATAAGTGGATACTAGAACACTCTGGAAAATGACATTTTCGGCCGGTGGCGAAATCGTACCCGACAAACGAAGCCCTCGCCGACCTTGTAAGCTTCGCGACGGTGGGACCGGGTAACGAGTACTTGGGCAGATCGTCGTCTCACGTTCTACTAGGTCGCTAGTAATTACCCAACTCCTATGACGAAGACAGGTAAGCTTTGCACGTCGCCATACTCAAAAAAGGGGAGCATGCATTTTGAGGGAAACGCGATTCATCACCGATAATTCGAGCTTGCGGCAGCTAGCGCAGGACCTCGGTGGTGAACGGATCATCGCCTTGGACACCGAATTTCTCACCGAGCGTTACTTTTATCCACGCCTTTGCCTTGTTCAAATTGGCACACCAAAGGTTTTGGCTACTGTGGACCCGCTAGCTTGTGAAGACCTCTCGCCACTTGCTGAGTTGCTCGCCGACCCTACTGTCTTGTTGCTCCATGCTGGAGCCCAAGACCTCACCATTCTAAGGCGTCGGCTTGGTTACTTGCCCAGTAAAGTATTTGATACGCAAATTGCTGCCGCTTTCCTTGGTTTTGGGCATTCGATCAGCTATTCGCGCTTGGTCGAATCATGCTGTGGGGTGAAGTTGAGCCGGTCTCGAGCGTATACCGATTGGGCCCAGCGTCCACTTGCCGATGATCAGTTGAAGTACGCGCTCGACGATGTCCGTTACTTAATGCGGGTCTATGAACACTTGTCGAAGAGTCTATTGAAACAGGGGCGACTGGGATGGGTGGAAGAAGAGTGCAGTCTGGCGCGCAACCTAGCGTTGAATGATCCCGATCCACGCGAACAATGGCGCCGTTTGTCAGGGGTGCGGGGGGCACGCCGACGACAGCTATTGGTGCTACGCGAGTTGGTGGCTTGGCGTGAGGAAGAAGCGAGACGCCGCGACCGCCCACGCCAGCACATCGTTCCGGACCGGGTTTTGCGTGAGATTAGCCAAAGCACACCGCGGTCTGTTTCTGAACTCAAGAACATGCGCGGGCTCCATCCACGCGAGCATAAGCGCTCCGGTATGGCAATCATTGCCGCGGTTGAGGCTGGCCTAGCGGCTCCTGATTCTTCTTTGCCTGCGCCGCGCCGTCGTTTGTATCTTAAGAATGACCCTGCTGTCGGCGTTGTGGCGTCGCTGGCCGACACCTACATGAAGACTCGCGCACGCGAGCTAGGACTGGCTCCACAACTGCTTGCTAACCGCAAGGATCTAGAGTTAATCGTGCGTATGATGGCTGAGAATGGTGGTAGGCCACTTGAAGAGGGGACCAGCAGTCAGGGCAACCCGGAGGTCAGGCTTCTTGATGGTTGGCGACGTGAAGTGGCTGGCGAAGACGTGATGCGGCTGCTGGCAGGGTGCATAGCTCTCCGCGTTAAAATTAGCTCGAATCGCGTCGACCTAGTTGTTGAGGACGAGAAGAATTCGTAGCTGAACACCGACTCTCTTTGTGTCCTAATCACCTCTATGAGTTGGTGCTGGCAGCCTTTCAATCTTGCCTTATTGCTTCTGCCTGCAGGCAGGTTCAGTAACAGCCAACAGGTTGAGGAGATGCTAGAATAGCGTGTTGAATAGGTACATATTTCCTATGTTTGTCAACTCAAGGGGGCGCCTTGCGTTTCAAGCCAGGCGATAAAGTCGTCTACCCGAATCATGGGGTCGGCGAAATAAAGGAAGTTCGAACGCGAGACCTCGCGGGTTCCACACAAGACTTCTATCACCTCGAGATTTACGCTAATAACACCACGGTGATGGTGCCCGTGGGCAATTCGAAGGCGGTGGGTCTGCGCAAGCTATTTGCTAAGCGGCAAATCGCCGAACTCTTCGATCACCTCAGAAGCGGTGATATCGATAGCTACTCGAATTGGAAAGGTCGCTACAAAGAAAACGCAGAAAAAATGTCTTCCGGCCACCTTTTTGACATGGCCGACGTACTCAAGAACCTTGAGCTTCTCGCGAAGCGGAAAGCGCTCTCGTATCGTGAGAAGCAGATGCACGATAAAGCCAAGTTTCTGATTATTTCCGAGATTACGATCGTCGAAAAGCAGAGTGAGGAAAAGGTCGAGAAGCGAATTACCGAAGCTGTTTTGAAGGCTATCTCGCTGAATGAACGGCGCGAGAAGCGAAGAAGGAAGAAGCGCGCGTCGTGAACGTACTTGGGGGCTCCGTCGGCTGCTGGCGTCTCCCGCTTCTATCTCCTCATGGCGCAGGCATTGCATCGGCCCATCTTCGTGGACGCCAGCGTGACTCTTTGTCGACGCACCGCTGAGCGATTCGTAGCTTTCTGTAACGCGGGGAGCACCCGATGGAGGGGGACGTGATCGTTCGCGCGGAAGTGCTCAGGACGCTGAAGCGCACTGCGGCTGAACGCTCTCGGCAGCTTGCCTCCCTGTCCCTCACCGCATAAGGTCGATCGCCATGGAACATAATCCGAATCTTCCATGGTACCGTCGGCTCCACTGGCAGGTACTGGTGGCGATGGTCGTGGGGGCGATCACTGG
>PVBE010238636.1_pt1 | contig 12872 bp, 9 predicted proteins | sample 1631181 | NCBI WGS metagenome assembly PVBE01 (sample SAMN08397723, study PRJNA350692) | Marine metagenome, whole genome shotgun sequencing project. | isolation source: water | place: Pacific Ocean | collected 2012-04
ATTGGGGCATTTCAGACCCCTCAGAATCGTTTTTCCGCAACCTGCTAGGAGATATTGTCAAATGTTTTGGACGGGCGCATGATCAGGCGGACGTCCACAACATTTGACAATATCTCCCCATTGGGAACCGCGGCTAAGCCTTCTTCGTCCCAAGTGTCGATCAAGGTAATTCCAACATCCTCCAGGGAGGCAGTCAACCGCATTTCAGCCTCAAGCGGGGTCCGGCCTCTAACTCCCATGGAACACAAGCCACTCTTCTTCCGGCGACCTTTTCCAGCGGGTCACTCCTTATCAAGAAATGCCCTCCCCGATTTTCCCCACGGTCAAACTTCCGTTCGATTGCCGGACTTTCCAAATATTGCGGATATCTCCTTCCCACCGGTCAATATCCCCGGAAATTGACCATGCGTCTTGCCTATTTCAACATGATAGACGAGAGCGCACTTACTTGAAAGAAAACACGTTTGAAGCTTTTTCAAAGACTTTTCTCTATTTTCTTCGCCAAGAGCATCATCATCGATTCACTGAATTGATGAGTGATTTGAAAGAAGAAGAACGCCTTGGAGAAGTGATTGGGAAGATCTGATGCCATTCAATCCAGAGGCACAAATTCTTAAGACATCCAACCAACGCAGTTCCTTTGAATTAGCACCATGAGGAAACAGGGGGCGCTGCAGGATGGGTAATTAAACCCGTACGGAGAGACGAATCAACTCTCGATCCCAACACATAATAAAAATCAACACCTACCAAATCCCCTTCTCCTCCAGCAGCTTGACGATCTCCGGCCGTTTGTGCTTCAGCGTGGTGGTCTTGGGGAGCTCCTGGTCGACGACGCCGAACTTCTGGACGCGCTTGTAGTCGGCCAGGCGCGATGAAGCGGCTTTGACCTCGCGCGCGACGATCTCCTCCTCCCGGCCCGTCTCGCCCCGATCCTTGAACGCGTCCTCGTTCGGGACGATGACGGCGAACACCTCTTCGCCGCCCTTCTCCGACTTCCTGCCAAGGACGCACACCTCCTGGAAGTACGGACTCTGCATCAACTCGTCCTCGACCTCCTCGGGATAGATGTTCTTGCCCGCCTCGGAGATGATGACACTCTTGGACCGCCCGCAGATGGAGAGGTAGCCGTCCCCGTCCAGCCGGCCGATGTCCCCCGTGCGAAACCACCCGTCGACCAGCACCTCCGCCGTCGCCTCGGGGTTCTCGAAGTAACCCAGCATCACGTTCGGCCCGCGGATCAGCACCTCCCCCTCCCCCGATCCGGCCCCCTCGACGGACCCCAGCTTCACCTCCACGCCCGGCACCGGGGGCCCCACCGTGCCGATCTTGTTCTTCCCCGGTGGATTCACGTTCGTCACCGGCGAGGTCTCCGTCAGGCCGTACCCCTGAAGGACCTCCAGACCCAAGACCCGGAGGTCGCGCTCGACGTTGGGGTCCAGGGCCGCGCCGCCGGTGACGAAATACCGGAAGCCCTCGCCGAACCGCTTCCGGATGGGGCCGAAAAACACCTTCCCCAACCGAAGTCCCACGCCCAGACCCGCCCGACTCACCCCGAAGAAGACCCGGAACAATACCTTCCGGAAGCCCGTCTGCTTCTGCACCCGGCTGAAGATGTTCTTGTGGAAAAGCCGCACCAGCGCGGGGACCACCAGGCAGACCGTGATCTCCCGCTCGGCCAGGGCGGCCGAGATGGCGCGGGGCGAGATTGCGTTCAGATAAAAAACCTTGACGCCCTTGGCGAATGGCGTCAGGAACCCCGCCGTCAGCTCGAAGGTGTGGTGGAGCGGGAGGATCGAAAGCAGATTGGCGTCCGTCTCATAGATGCAAAGGTCCAGAACGGACTGCACGTTGCTCGCCAGGTTTCGATGGGAAAGCACCACCCCCTTGGGAACGCCGGTCGTCCCCGATGAGAAAGGGATGACGGCCACCGCGTCGGGGTCGGGCGGCGGGATCTCGGGCGCGTCCTCGCGCGCCGGCCCGAAGCCGGCGTCATCCATGGAAACGATGTGTTCGAGGGCTGGGATGGACGGACGCGCTTCGGCGAGGGTCTCGTCCGCCTCCGCGCCGGCGACGCAAACCCGAGCCCCCGAGCGGGACAGGATGTTCGCCAGCTCCGCGGGCTTCAGCCGGATGTCGAGCGGAATGACCACCGCCCCGGCCAGGAGGACGCCGAAGAACGCGATCCCCCATTCGGGCCGGTTATCGGAAAGGACCCCCACCTTGTCGCCGGGACGAACGCCCAGCCCGGCAAGCTGCCAGGCCACCCCGCGGCTCTTCCGGGCGAACTCGGCATACGTGAACGCAAGAACCGTCCCGGCCCCGCCCTCCCGCTCGGAAACGGTCCGGTCCGCGAACGCGCGCACGCTCTCGTCGAAGACCTCGATCAGGGTGTCCGCCATGACGGGCCGCCTCCCTCAACCGGGAATGTCCTCGGAGACCGCCCGGGGCGGGGCGGCGTTGTCGCGCAGTCCCTTCACGACGCGCTCGGGGCTGATCGGCAGTCGCGTCACCCGGACGCCCGAGGCGTCGTAGACAGCGTTGGCAAGTGCGCCCAGCGTACAGATGATGGGCGGCTCTCCGACCCCCCGGACGCCGTAGGCGCCTTCCGGCGCCGCCTCCTCGACGATGACGGGAACCACTTCGAACGCGTCCTGCGCGGTGGGCAGGATGTACCCGTCCAGGTCCGGGTTCAAGATGCGGCCGTCCTCGATTTTCAGCTCCTCCATCGTCGCGTAGCCCATCCCCTGCAAAACCGCGCCTTCGATCTGGCCCTCGATGCTGAGGGGGTTGATGGCAAACCCCACGTCCTGGGCGGAGACGACCCGGAGGATCTCCACCTCGCCGGTCTCGGGGTCCACGGCCACGTCGACGACCTGGGTGACGTAGATGGGCGCCGCGGGCAGGTTCGGGGAAACTCCATGCCCGAATATGGGGCCGCGGATCGACTTGGCCGCCGAGAGGACTTCCTCGAGCGACAGGCTGAGCTCGGGCGAGGCGCCGACCGTCACCCGCCCGTCCGACAGGACAAGGTCCTCCAAGTGGGCCTCGAGCTTCGCGGCCGCGGTCTCCAGAATCTGTTGCTTGGCCGAGCGGGCGGCCTGTTGGGCCGACGTGCTCAAGGCCCGGGTGACTTGGCTGCCGCCGCTTCCCGGCGACATGGACCCCGAGTCCGTGTCCGCCGTGACGATGCTGACCCGGTCGAACCCCAGGCCCAGCTCCTCCGCCACCACTTGGGCGATGGACGTGCTCGAGCCCGTGATGTCGATCGAACCCGTGATGACCCGCGCCGTGCCGTCGTCATCCAGACGGACGCTGCAGCTCGCCGCGCCGGCGGGGCCTTTCCAGAAGCTGCTCGCCACGCCCCGGCCGTACAGACGCCCGTCCCCGTTCTTCAGGGGCGGACCCGCCGCCTCCCGCACCCGATCCAGGGTTTCCGGGAGGCTGATGTTGAAGTCCAGCTTCCCGTCCAGCCCTTCATCCCCGTGCCGCAGGGAGTTCCGCGCCCTCAGCTCGAAGGGGTCCAGTCCGACCCGGCGCGCCAATTCGTCCATCTGGCTTTCGGTCACATACGTCAGTTGAGGGCCGGCGGGCGCGCGGACGATGCTGCAGCTGGGCTTGTTCGTGTAGACCGCGTAGACGTTCACCCGCGCGTTCGGAACCCGGTAAGGACCCACGGCCATCTGGGCCCGAGTGTTGGTCATGTTGGGGGCGAAATCGGCGTAGGCGCCCGTGTCCATGTAGAAATCGATCTCCCGGACCAGGAGGTTGCCTTCCCGGTCGGCCCCCAGCCGGGATCGGGTCACCGTCGCGTGGCGGGGGGTGCTCCCCTCGAAATCCTCCTCCCGGCTCAGAAGAATCTTCACCGGCCGGCCAGCCGCCGCGGCCAGAAGCGCGGCCAGGGGCTCGATCAGGACCGGCATCTTCGCCCCGAATCCCCCCCCGACCGCCGTCGGAATGATGTTGACCTGATGGAGGGGCAGTCCCATCACCCGGGCCGTTTGATCCCGGCAGCCGAAAGACCCCTGGGTGGTGGTCCAGACCGTCACCTTCCCGGTCCGGTCGACCGATGCCAGGGCCGCGTGCGGCTCGATGTACCCGGCGTGGACCCCGTGGGTGTCGAACTCGCCCTCGATGACGATCTCCGCCCGGTCCCAGGCCGCGTCCGGGTCGCCCATGACATCGGTCTTGACGGTGCAGATGTTGCCTCGCCTCTGAAAAATCTTCGGCCCCTCGTACCGAGAAAACTCCTCATGGATGAGGACCTTCTCCTCGGCCGCCGTTTCGATGGGATCGAATAGGGCCGGAAGCTCCTCGAACTCGACCCGGATGAGTCCGAGGGCGGCTTCAGCCGTCTCGTCGTCCTCCGCCGCCACGAGCGCCACCGGGTCGCCCACCTGGCGGACCTTTTCGAGCGCGAGCGCGCGCCGATCCTTGATGATCGCGCCGTAACGGGCGTCGGGGATATCGCCGCCCGTCAGGACGGCATGGACGCCCGGCAGGCCGCGGACCGCCTCGACATCGATGCTCACGATCCGGGCATGGGGCAGCGGGCTCCGCAGGATCCGTCCCACAAGCTCGCCGGGCAGGGAAACGTCATCGCCGAACACAGCGGTCCCCAGGGCTTTCTCAGGCCCATCCAGCCGCGGCAGCGGCTTGCCGACCAGTGCGTAACCCCCATTGGAACCGCGCGGATCCTTCGTCTGGGCCATCTCATCCCCCGGTTTTCTTTCGAAATCTAGAGAAGAGGAGCTGGAAACGGTCTTGGGACTCAAGCGCGCCGCCGCCTTGGGCCGCCGCGCACTCCTCCCAGGCAAGGATGATACCACAGGTGTCGGGCGGCTCGAAGCCCGTGATGACCAGTTTGGATGGACAAGGGACAGACGACGGCGGGTGCGGAAGAAGCGGATTTCCGAATGAAGCGCAAAAACGAAAAAAAAGGCTGTGAGTGTCCCGGCCCGGCGCTCTGCTCCCCGCAGTCGGTCGGGGGGGACACCCGCGGTAGACGCCGCCACCGGGGCCGGGGCCTCACAACCTCATTCTTCGTTCGTTAAGGATACGTTCCGGCGAAACGCAAGAACATGATCCGCGTCATGTTTTTGAAATTTCTCCGGCATTGGGCCATTTTGAACTCAGGAGGGCGCCGCGCCGGCCAAGACAACCCTTTGGGTCCGTGCTATATTTCAAAGAAGTTGGATCGGACCCGAGGCTGTCCGTAGATATGGGACCCAAAGGGGAAACCGCTCCATCGAATTCGGTGGGCCCGGCGCCCGAGTTCCGGCGATGAGCATCTCGGCGCCCCGATGACCTGCGGAGGGAGAGCGTTGCCGACCGCGAGCGAAGAAAAACTCCTGCTGACCCGCCTTGTCAAAGCCGGCGGCTGAGGGAGCAAGATCGGTCCCGAGGACCTTCGAGCGGCCCTGGAAGGGCTGCCTTCCTTCACCGACCCGAATCTTCTGTTCGGCGCCAACGCCGGAGACGATACGGGGGTCTATCGGCTCCGCGAAGACCTGGCCATCGTCCAAACGGTGGATTTCTTCACCCCCATCGTGGACGACCCGTACGACTTCGGGGCCATCGCCGCCGCCAACGCGCTGAGCGACTGCTTCACCATGGGCGCCCGCGTGGTGACGGGACTGAACCTCGTGGCCTTTCCCTGTCATCTCGGCCTGGGGCCCCTGGGGGAGATCCTCCGGGGCGGGGCCGAGAAGATGATGGAGGCCGGCGGCGTCATCATCGGCGGGCACAGCGTGGACGACCCCGAGCCCAAGTACGGGATCGCCGTCACGGGCACGGTCGACCCCCGGAAGATGATCACCAACACGGGCGCGAAACCCGGCGACGCTTTGATCCTGACGAAAAAGATCGGTACGGGAATCATCACCAACATACGCAAGACCCGGACCGGGTTCGGGAAAATACTGGAGAGGATTTCGGGCGGTAACGGACACAAGGCCGTCCGCGACGAGGTGCATGAGGAGGCCATCGAGGGGATGAAAACCCTGAACCGGACCGCCGGGGAGCTGATGGCCGAGGCCGGCGCGGGCGCCTGCACGGACGTCACCGGGTTCGGCCTGCTGGGCCACGCCCACAATGTGGCCGAGGCCAGCGGCGTCGGGGTCGAGATCTCCTATGCCGCCGTCCCCTTGTACGACGGGATCGAGGCCCACGCCGTCAGCGGCACCAAGGGCGGCGGTGAGCGGAACCGGCAATGGGTGCGGAATTTCGTCCGTCTGGAATCCGGCGTGGGCGAGAACGAGTTCGCCGTGTTGTGCGACGCCCAGACCTCCGGCCCGCTCCTGATCTCCATCGACCCGGCCCGGGCCGAATCCCTGGTCGGGAAGATGAAGACGGCCGGCGTTCTCGCGCCGGCGATCATCGGGAAGGTGATCGACGAAGAGGCAGGCCGCGTCCGCGTTGTTCCGTAGGCTCGGGGCCCGGACGGGGCCGCATGCGCCCGGCCGCCGAGCGGCCCGCACGCCCTGAAACCGGCGGGGTTCGATGGAATCCTTACAGGTCCGGCCGCACTCCCGGCTCAAAACGTGGACGATCGCGGGACTCCTGGCTCTCGGCGCCGCCGCCTATTTCTTCGTTCCCGCCGTCTCGGAAAACATCCACCGCTCCCTGGCCATCCTCTCGATGGGAGACATGGGCGCCCTGAGGGCCTACATTCTCTCCTTCGGGATCTGGGCCCCGGTGGCGTCGGGCGTTCTGATGATCCTCCAGGCCGTCATCGCCCCCCTGCCCGCCTTTGTGATCACCCTGGCGAACGGCACGCTCTTCGGCGCTTTTTGGGGGGGACTCCTGTCCTGGTCGAGCGCGCTGGCAGCGGCGCTGATTTGCTTTTTCATCGCGGACGGGCTGGGGAGGCCCGTTGTCGAGCGCCTCGTGGGCCAAACGGGAATCCGGCTCGCCGACCGGTTCTTCCGGAATCATGGGAAGTACGCGGTGTTCATCGCCCGCCTCATCCCCATCGTTCCGTTCGACCCCATCAGTTACGGCGCGGGGCTGACCCGCATGTCCGTCGTGGACTTCGCCCTCGCCACCGGCCTCGGGATGATCCCCGCGGTCCTGGTTTATTCCTGGCTCGGAGAGAACCTCGGAATGACCCACATTTGGCTCTGGGCGGTGGTCGCCGTGTCCGTTCTCCTGGCCGGAAGCCTGGTGTTTCAGGTTTTTGCCCGCAAAAAGGTCTCCGCCGCCGGGGGATCGTGAATTGACCCTGAACCTTCCCTGAGAGGGGTTCGGCCTTGAAACCATTCCTCGCGGTCATTTCCGCTGTCCTTTTCTCCGCCCCCGCCGCGGCCCTGCCGCCGGCGCCGGCGGAGACACGCGGGCCGGCCGCGAGAAGCGTTGAGGGGGGATGGATTGATCTCGCCCAGAGGAGACTGCCCAGCACCGGCTCGGGCGCCTCGCGGCGTTCTCAACGCAAGCGCCTGGACAAGGGCGGGACTTTCACCCGGCCGTGCAAAAGGGAGCGGGACTTTCACGGCCCCCGCCACACCGCAGGGGCTTCACACGACGCCATACAATGAGAGGAAGAGGAAGCGGACCATAGACCTCAGAGGCCCCAGGGACCGCGCGCCGAGCCGCCCCCTGGGATCGCCGGCGCCGACACCCGAACCGCGAAGCTCGCTCACACCCCCACCCCGGCCGGGAGGCCGAAACTCTTCCTCGGCGGACGGCCCGCCCGACTCGGATGAGAGGTTCCGATCGCCCCCGCCCCGTTTCCATTGGCGGAAGAAGAAAACAACTTGGCAATACTGCATCACGAGATACTACGGCAAGCAGGCGGTCACATCGTGCAACTAGCGCGATACCCGTCCGTCATTCACAATCATCGGAACAGCGGCCATTGGAGCGCCCGTCCAGCCGGTGGGCGCACATCCGGGCCATGAACATTTCCGCCCCGAAACCCTTTTGAGAAACCCGGCTTTACGGCTTCCCCCCGCGAAAAAGCGCCCCCACTCGAAATTCCCGTTGCGATCCCTCCGGACGGCGGATCCGCGCAAATGGCACGTGGATTGCTGCTCAAATCGGAGTGAATCGTTCATGGTCGAGGGATTGCCAGGGGGAGATCTGGAAATGACCGTTACGAAAACAGCGAATGCTGTATTCGGGCTCGGCGTCGCGGTCCTGATCGGAGCCGGGGCGCTCATCATCGCCGGGGTCCTGGCGCTGGCGCAACGCGCCAAGAACCTCGCGACCGCCGAGCTCTCTTGAGCCGGCCGTCAATCCGGCCGAGCCTTGAACCCGTCCATCCCGCCCATCCGGAAGACCTTTTTTCGGGTTGAAGGAATCCCGGGCGGATCATTCCTTCGCGAGAAGACCCTCCAGGAGGGGGATGGCTTCGTGAAGGTTCTCGATGGCGTGATCACACAGCCGGATGAATTCCGTCCGCTTCCGGGTCGTATTCAGCAGGCCGATGTTGAGCGTTCCCGCCTCGCGGCCGGCCATCATGTCGTACCGGCCGTCCCCGATGAAAATCACCCGCGACGCCGGAAGCCCCAGGGCCCGGCACCCGGCTTCCACCTGCCTGGGGTCGGGTTTCCACACGCCGATATCCCGCGTCACGACCGCCCGGAACTCGAGGCCGAACCGCTCCAGGACCGGCTCGACGTTGGCGTAGGTATTGTTCGTGACTATCCCCACGGGCACGGACCGGGAGGCCAGAAACCCCAAGACCGGCCCGACGCCTTCGCCCAATTCCGCACCCTCCGAGGCGGCGGCCTCATGACGGAAAAGGACCTCCTCGACACGGGAGTGCTCGGCCCCCTCCGCCTTTGACAGATAATCCAGGATGTCCATGTCCACCTCGAACCCCATCTCGTCCCTCATCCGCATCCAGTCGAAAAAGGGTTTCGTGAGGGTCCCGTCGAAATCGAAGAGCACCCCGCGGTATTGACCTGACTTCAAGACCTCTCTCCGGCGCCTGGCGGGTCCGCCGGGCGAGGCGGCTTTCCGGCCGCAAGCCCGCCATCCCGATTCAAAAAATCTTTCCGATCTCGTCCATGTTGAATACGGGGATTTCCGTTTTTCGGCCGTCCTTCAGCATCCGGACCCCTTCGCTTTCCGGAAGCAGCTTGCCGATGGCCGCGGCCGGGATTCCGGCTTCCCCCAAGGCGGCAAGAAGCGTCTTGACGTCGGCCGGGTCCACACAGATGAGCAGCGCGCCCGACGCAAAGGCCCCCAGGGGATTCAACCCCAGGCGCCCGCAAAACATCCTCCCCGCCTCCAGGACGGGAATCTTCTCCGCCTCGATGAGGATGCCCAGCCCCGTCGCGCGAGACAACTCGTTGACCGCCGTGGCGAGCCCCCCTTCGGTCGGGTCGTGCATGGCGTGGACCGAGACGGCGTCACAGGCGACGCGGGCGTCGCGGACAACGCTGATGCCCGGCTCGTAGAGGAGCCGCGCGGCGGCGTCCACCGCCTCGCTTCCGAAGTCCCGCGCCAAGTCGTCCCGCCGCTCCCGGGCCATGATGGCCACGGCCTCCAGCGGGATCCCCTTGGTCAGGACGACGGCGTCCCCGGCTTTCGCCCCTTCGGGCGTGACAAGCCGGCTCCGCTCCACCTCGCCGAGCATCGTCCCGGCCACCACCGGACGCGGAAGGCCGAAGGTGATCTCCGTGTGGCCCCCGACAAGCGATACGCCGATCTCCGCGCACCCCCGCCGGATGTCGGCGAAGATCCGCTCGGCCAGCCCTTCATCGGCCGACGCCTCGGGGAGAAGCAGCGAGGCCAGGAACCACCTCGGCGCTCCCCCCAGGCAGGCGATATCGTTGGCGTTGATGTGGACGGCGAACCAGCCGATCTCGTCCGTGGCGTGGGTGATGGGATCGGTCTTGGCGATCAGATAGCGGTCGCCGAAATCGAGGACGGCGGCGTCCCACCCCACGGCGGGACCGGCGACGACGCGGGGGTCTTCAACGGGCCCGGCCGCCAGGATCCGGCTCAAAAGCTCCGGGGGGAGTTTGCCGGGGAGGAGTTTCGGATTCGAGGTGATCTTCGTCTGGCCTCCATCGAGAACGGCCGCGTAGAAAAAGTTGGAGCGCGATCCTCAATTTGTACATTCACTCCGGCAAGCGTCTTGGAAGCATACAATATTTTTCTTCGGATCCGCTCCTCCAGAGGGGGCCGAAAAGTTAACGCCTTCAAAATCCATCCATGAACTTTCAACCGCGGGCGCATGCACCAAGCCGCCGGGACCGGCGCGACTTCCTCCCTCTTGGCGCCGTCAGCGAGTCGGCCCTTCAGTATGAGGGGCCAAAACCTCCCCGGACGCGAGGTCTCCGGGATTCGCCCTTTTCCGCTCCCTTCTCCTATGCAGGTATGCGGATCATCTACAATTCGCGGGTGAAGCCAAGCGTTATGGCCGAAAGCAATCCACCCCGGAGTCACCTTTTCTTGCGCCATCCGGCCGAATTGCGTAAAAAGGTGTTTGTGATAGAATCCGGTGTTTCGGCGGCCCCATCCGGGAAGGGAGAATCGATTGTCCCCGACCCTGGGAGAAGCCGAAAGTCCGGGACGCGCAGTTGATAGCTGTGTGCCGGGGTAGCTCAGTCGGTAGAGCAGTGGACTTAAAATCCGTCTGAAGCCTTCCGGCGATCTCAAGCCAATCCCCATAAATCCCCGTTGTTGTTGGATTCCCGCCAAAACCCCTTTGTGCTGGTTGTGTGTCTGTGAGTGGGTTTGTGTGCCCTCAGAAGACACCTGAATAGACACCTGTTTTGGGTCCCCTATTCCCTCCCAGGCGAATGGGCGGGTCCCCCTGGCATCGTGCGATCTATATCTATGGGTCGTGGCCTATGAACCGGAGAACAAAAGGGCTAATCGCTAAACCCGACAGGGGGCAAGCCCCCTGGACCCCCCAAAGGGTAAAAGGGAGAAAGGGTAATCAAGGAGCCTTGGCGCAACGAAATCCCAGGAGGAATCTCCTGTCGACCGGTCGGTACCAGTCCCGGTCCGCCGCGCGGAACCTCGTTGGATAGTAGTCGTCCCACGAGCCGCCGCGAACCACGCGCAGGGTGCCCGTAGCAGGACCCTTCGGGTTGCGAGCCGGAGCATTTTGGTAGTAACCCTTCCCGTACCAATCCTGAACCCACTGCCACACGTTCCCTGACATATCAACCGCGCCATAAGGGCTTCGGTGGGTGTTGTACGTCCGGTCCACAGGGTGCGTCTTACCGCCGCTGTTACCATACCGAATCACCTTCGAGGGGTCCCACTGATTCCCCCAGGGATACTTCCGGCCGTCCACGCCGCGAGCCGCTTTCTCCCATTCCGCCTCGGTCGGAAGACGCTTCCCCACCGACTTGCAGTAATCCCGCGCCTGGAACCACGTAACGCCCACAACCGGCTTGCGGTCGCCGCTGAACTTCGAGCCGTAATCCTTCTTTGGCCTTCCAAACCTTTGGAACCGAGCGTTCGTCACCGGATACTTGTCGATGAAAAACTTGTCCAGGTAAACCCGACGCCGCGGCTTCTCATTCGAATAGCCGTCCTCGCTTCCCATGATGAACCAACCCGCAGGTACCTTGACCATCGTGTCCAGACCCTTGCCGATCTGTTGGGGCGTGCCGGGGCCGACGGTCTTGGTCTGGGCGAACAAAGAGGGGGCAAGAAGAACTGAGGCCAGAACGGCAATCAGGACGCTTCGCCAAAACCGCATGACGTGCCTCCATCAGGTGTGAAACGCCATTCAGCTTTCATGACTTCACAACAGGGGGATCATATCAGGTCGCGCCGTGAAAATTCAGGCAATGGGTCCCATCCGGATCAAGGCGAAGGGGCGGGTCCCCATGGCGTCGAGCGATCTACACATATGGATCGTGCGCTATGAACTCGAGGACAAAAGGGCTAATCGCTAAACCCGCCAGGGGGCGGGCCCCCTGGACCCCCCCAAAAGAGTAAAAGGGCGAAAGGGCAAAGGGTAATCAAGGATCCTTGGCGCAACGAAAACCCACGCTGAGGCCCGAGCCGCCCGGTAGCTTGAGGCCCCGGTTCGCCGCGCGGAAGAGCGCCGGACCGCTGCTGCCCCACGAGCCGCCGCGAACCACGCGGAATGTGCCCGAGGATGGACCCTTCGGGTTGCGGGCGGCCGAGACAGCTGCTTGCATCCACTCCTGGCCTGCGCCAAATATTACCCCTTGCCCTGTCCGACCCAGAAGCTAAGATCTAAATCTGATTCGGGCACCGTGAGGCCGCTGCGTTCGGGTAATTATCCGAATCAGGGCGTTGAGGCGACTCGTGTAGGCCCGAATCTTCGTCCGATCTTGGAGGCTGAACATATTTAGTCACATACCGACAAACTGGGAGGGCAAGCAGTGAAAACTCTAAAGTTGATCGTCGTAGGCGCGGCGATGGCCGTGGCGCTCGGGCCGGTTGGCGCCGGGGCCGGAACCTTGGATGACGTCAAGTCCCGCGGTGTGCTGCGCTGCGTCGTAAGCACCGGCATCGCCGGCTTTGCTTATCCGGACGCGAGCGGCGTTTGGAAAGGCTTCGACATCGATTTCTGCCGGGCGACTGCCGCGGCGGTACTGGGAGATGCAAGCAAGATCAAGGCGGTGACCTCGACCGGCAAGACCCGGTTCACCAAGCTCAACGCAGGTGAGGGCGACGTACTGTGGCGGAACACCACCATCACCTTCTCTCGCGACGTCGGCGTTAAGTTGCGATTCCATGGCGTAAACTACTATGATGGCCAAGGCTTTATGGTGAAGAAGGCGATCGGTGTCAAGAGCGCTAAGGAACTTAACGGCGCTTCGGTCTGCATCCAAACCGGCACAACAACTGAACTCAACCTAGCCGATTACTTCCACGCCAATGGCATGAAGTATGAGGCCGTAACCATCGAGACCAACGACGAGGCGCGG
>PVBE011727463.1_pt1 | contig 12870 bp, 14 predicted proteins | sample 1631181 | NCBI WGS metagenome assembly PVBE01 (sample SAMN08397723, study PRJNA350692) | Marine metagenome, whole genome shotgun sequencing project. | isolation source: water | place: Pacific Ocean | collected 2012-04
CGGCGGAAAAAGAAATCGCTACCGGCCGTTCTCGCATTCCATGCGGCCAAAGGGAGCACGCTTGCTCGATTGCGGGAGATTTACGAAGGCTCGGGAAGTTCGGATGAAGCGGTGTCGGAGACGCTGAGGTTGATGGAAGATCTAGGCGTTCCGAAATCGGTGGAGGACCTTGCCGGCAAGTACGCGGCGGAGGCGAAGTCATCGATTCGAGAATTGCCGATTGGAGCGTGGGCAAAAGACGAGTTGACGGAGGTGGTTGATTTCGTCGTCAACAGGGATTCCTGAATCGAGGCTGAGGGCCCAACGGAGAGGCTGACGTGTTACTCACGACCTTGCATGAGTTCACACGCACTGGCGGCGTAGGGAATGGCCAAACACTGGCGCTCGATGGTAGTTGGCTCCGCGGTTGCCCGATGGATCTGAACGAACACGGAGGCTGGCGTGTATTCCATAAAGGCTCTTAAGAATTCTCACCTGGAAGCAGACGGGCCGATCATGTTTTTCCAGAGTAAGGAGTACGAGCGCCTGCAGGTTTTCGGCTATGTCTGGCTGGTTCGCGGAGAAGGCCTTACAGTCGTCGTGGACTCGGGAGTAGGCGATCCGTCCGGCGAGGAAGGGCCACGGCTTCAGAGCTACCGCGGTTTCAAGTGTGATCCGGGCGAGGACACGGATTCGCTGCTGAGGGCCGAAGGCGTGTCACCTGACGAAGTGGATTATCTGATTCTTACCCATCTTCACTGGGACCACTGCGTCAACGCCAAGCTGTTCGTCAACGCGAAAATTGTCGTCTCGCGCAGAGGTTTGGCCAGCGTGGTCACACCCAGGCATCGGGGACTTATCCCTGAGGATCTGTTTTTTCGCGATGTCTTCTCGTACCTGGTGGGCGAAGCCTGGAGTCGGGTGATTCTCGCGTATGATGAGTTCGAGGTCGTGCCCGGCATACGGACCTTTTGGATAGGCGGTCATACGGAGTGCTCCCAGGCGGTGGCGGTCGAGACCGCCAAGGGCACGGCGATTCTCGGCGGTGACACCGTTTTCATGTACGAAAACATCGAGTCCGACATTCCGGTTGCCTATGTCAGCAATCTTGCCGAGTGTTACCTGGCGATGGACAGGATTCGTCGGGAAGCGGACATCGTGCTGCCCAACCACGACCCTCTGGTTCTCGAACGGCACCCAGGTGGGGAGGTCGCGTGATCGGGTTCCCGTCAGGGCGCGCTTCCGAAATGATGCAGCAGAATCACGGTCCCGGTCCCAACGGAGACTGACACCCGGCTTGCGGCGGCCACGTTGCTTATTGTTTGAGTGCTGCCCAATGTAAGCGTGGCTCCGTCCAGCTTCCATTCAAGACCGTCCGTCGTAACGTCCGTGACGGTATCGCTGACCGGGACAAGGGAAACCGTGTCTCCAATCTCGGCGGCAAAGACTCGAGTGGCGTTGCTGACGCCCCACACCTCGAATGACTCGGTGAGCAATCGGATGTCCCGGTCCCGATATGACGGGCCAGCAAGAGCAGTACGTTGGCAAGTTCGTGATCGATGTGGGGCCCGCCGAACGCCCCGAGGACCGTAATCTCGGTGGCGCCTCTCGAGACGGCCTCGCCGACGGCCAAATCGGCGTCGGTTTGATCCTTTCGCGTTGGAAATCGGCGTATATCGGGTACCGCGCGTTGTAGTTCTTTGAGGCCGGCTTCGGATATCGAGTCGAGATCGCCGATGAGTACGTTCGGAACGAATCCCACGCGCCTGAGGCTCGCGGCGCCCCCATCGGCGGCGATCACCAAGTCTGCATCATCGAGCGTTGATTCGACCCTTGGACCTGCCACCAATTCGCCGGCCAGGACGACTGCGGCGTTCACACGCGCGATTCACATTTCGAACTCACGGGCAGGATGATATCCCGACGAGGGGTCGGTTCCGATTTGCGCCTGGAGATTCTGCACGGCGCGACACGAGCGACCGAATCTTTCCTTCTCAACTCAGAGGTTCGGATCGGCCGACGGGGGAGCTTTTTCGAAATATCGATGGGCGACAACGGTCGCGACGGCCGATTCGATTAAGCCGCCGCCGGTCCTGGCGAGCGCTCCGAGAGTCGCACCCGCGATGGCGATACCCGGGGCGAAGTAGAAAAGAATGGTCGCGATGACCGCAACTCTGAACAGGGAACCGATGCTGGCCAACCGCGTCTTCCCCCGGTGCAACAGAATGCTTGTATAGAACTGCCTCAGGGAGGCGAGCAGGGGAAGAAAGGCCATGATCCGCCAGGCCGGCAGCGCGGCGGCGGATACCTCTGGTGGAGCACCGATCAAGGTAACTAAAACGAAGTTCCCGGCAGGGCCAACGGACGATAGAAGCAGGAAGGCCGTAACGGTCGCGCCTGCAGCAAGCGAGAAGATTCGACCGCGTTTGTGGTCAACGGGATCCCGGGACATAACGAGGGTCGTTTGTCTCAGCATCATAATCGCGCCGAACCCGACAACCGCGAGACTCCAGGCGACTCGAAAGCCGGCAAGAGCGAGTTCGCCGTCGTTGAGACGCAGAATCCCCGCGGATACGAGCGGCGTGGTGCCTGCCATCACAAATTGAGTTATCAGCAACGGCCAGAGAAATCGCAGGATTCGACCGACGGTTGCGACCTGTTCGCCAGCAAAATCGCTGACCAGAAGATCGTCGGCGACCGTACGTCGCGCCACCAGCCAGAGCACGACCGTTTCGACGCTGGGCACCAGCACTTGAGCAAATGAAGCCACCGTGCTGGCCCGAAATGGAACGAACGGCGCGACTCCAAACGAAATCCCAACAAGGGCGACGACCCCGATGGTTGATGCAGTCCATACGGGTCTGGTCCTTCTATTGAGCACTAGAATTGATTGAAAGAACGCTCTGGCGATCATCACGATCGGATATACCAGCATTATCCGCAGGGCAGGCGTGACAAATTCGGATATCTCCGCCGAGGCTCCCATCGCGTCAAGGAATATAAAGTCGCCGATACCCGGTACCGTCAACAGGGTGCCCAGTGCCAGAAACGCCATCCCGTACCAGATCGAGAATTTCCGAATCCGATCGAACGAGTCCCTACCCTTCACAAACACGAGGACCAGACTCTGAAGCAGGTTTGAAGAGGCGGCGAGGACCATCATGACGCTGGAGATCACGGCGAACGCAGCCAGTGACTTGATGGGGAAGTTGCCTCGCGACATACCGGCGTCGAGCAGAGGACCGCGAAGTCCCTGAATCAGGGAGGAGGCGGCAAGCGGGAGATAGAACACGAGCAGTTCACGGTATCCGTGGTGGCTTTCGTCCAGCCGTTTACCGCTCGTTGCGACTCCCTATTTCTGTAATGCGGCCCTTTCGGAAGGCGTCCGTGATACGGCCAAACGGTCGGGGCTGAGCGTATCCTCTAGTGAGCCTGCTGAAATGGAATGCAGATTGGAGGGGACAACCGTGGCCAAGTACGTAATTCCTGTCAATTACACTGAGAAAGGCATCTCAAACATGAAGGAGTCGCCAGAGCGCCTCAAAGCGGTGCGTGCCGCGATTGAGGACGCGGGCGGGAAGCTGGAGAGCTTTTACCTCACGTTAGGTCAATACGACGCGGTCAGCATAGCCGATTTGCCGGATGACGCTACCCTCGCAACATTCCTTCTCAAGACGGCGTCGCAAGGTAACGTGCGGACGAGCACCCTTCGAGCTTTCGGCGAATCCGAGTACGAGGAAATCATCGATGCGCTATAGCCGCCGGGCATTGGGTATGGTCGAGCACGCGACAATTGGAAACCGATTTGTTCTGTCACTGGATTCTCAGTTCAGGCAGAGGATAGTGATGTTGGCGCCCGTTGAAACCTCGCACGAATCCCGTCGGAACCTGATCTGATCGCGGAAAACTAACAGTGATCTCACAGCAGGTTCTCCAGGGTCTTGCCCAAGAAGGCGATCAGAAGATGGTGCTGGTCGTCATCGACGGTCTCGGCGGGCTGCCCCATCGAGAGACGGGATTGAGCGAGCTTGAGACGGCCCGCATCCCCAATCTGGACGGTCTCGCTATGAATGGTATGACAGGGCTGAGCGTTCCAGTGGCTCCGGGAATAACCCCCGGAAGCGGACCGGGACACCTGGCGCTGTTTGGGTACGACCCGGTCGCCAGCAATATCGGGAGAGGTGCGCTCTCCGCGCTCGGCATCGGCTTGCCGCTCGCACCAGAAGATGTGGCTATCAGGATCAACTTTTGCACCGTTGATTCGGCGGGTAGCGTGTCCGATCGGCGAGCGGGGCGGATCCCGACGGAGTTGAATGCAGAGCTTGTGCGTGAGCTGGCGGATATCGAGATCGACGGTCTGACGTTCGATCTGGCGACCGAAAGCCAGCATCGGGCCGTTCTTGTACTCCGAGGCGACGGTCTGAGCACGTTGGTACAGGAAACTGACCCACAGCAGACCGGAGTTCCTCCACTACCCCCCGACGCGTTGGCTCCCGCCGCCGACCTTACAAGCAAGTACTTGCGCGAGTTCCTTTCGAAAGTAACCGAGCGGATCGGTGCGCGGGAACCGGCCAATTTCATACTGATGCGCGGCTACGCAGGTCTTCCGGACTTGGAGCCGATTTCGAGGCTTTACAGCATCCGTCCGGCGTGCGTCGCCTCATATCCGATGTACAAAGGGTTGGCTACCGTAGCCGGGATGACCGTACTACAAACAGGGGACACGCTGGATGGGCAGATTGCCACGCTCGGTGAGCGGTGGAGCGACTTTGACTACTTCTTCTTCCACTACAAATACACGGACTCGTTCGGTGAGGATGGAGACTTCGACGGAAAGGTCGGAGCACTGGAAGAGATCGACGCCGCAATCCCTGCGATCTTGGACCTTGAACCTGAAGTGATCGTGGTGACGGGTGATCATTCCAGTCCAGCGACGTTGAGTGCCCATTCGTGGCATCCCGTACCGTTTGCGTTTCTCGCGAAGTCAATGTTTCCGGACTCGGTCACGGCCTTCACCGAGCGGGCCTGCGCCGAGGGCGCTCTCGGCTCGTTTCCCGCACAGCAGACTTTTTCGCTGATGCTCGGGTATGCCGGGCGGCTCGCAAAATTCGGCGCTTAGAGCTGATCTGAGGTGGATGGAGTAGCGGCCGACCCGAGGCGGGCCATACCCTCGGTGGACGCGATCGTAACCCGCGTTGCGGAGACCGATCCGTCGCTGCCCGCGACGGTCGTCGTTCGAGAAGCGCGCAAGGAGATCGATCGAATACGCGCCGCCGTTGCCGATGGGGCGCAGTTACCGCCTGACGGCTCAGTTGCTGATGCGGCGGCGGCGGCGGCCTGGCTCGCGTTGCGGAATTCCCCTCGTGGAATCGTCAACGCGACGGGGATCATTATTCACACGAACCTGGGCAGAGCCCCGCTTTCCGACGATGCCATTGAGGCAGTTTCGGCGGCGTCTGTGGGGTATTCGGACCTCGAACTGAACGTGCAGGCGGGCGTGCGCGGTTCACGACGGATTCACGTCGAAGAATTGCTGCGAGACTTGACCGGCGCGGAAGCCGCACTCGTCGTCAACAACAATGCTGCCGCGGTTTTTCTCTGTCTCGCAGGGCTGGCAGAGGGTCGCGAGGTGGTCGTGAGCCGGGGTGAGGCGGTTGAGATCGGGGGCGCCTTTCGAATCCCCGAGATCCTGGAGAAGAGCGGCGCCGTATTGGTGGATGTCGGCACGACGAATCGCACTCGCGCCTCCGATTATGCGAACGCCGTCGGACCTGACACGGCGTTGTTCCTCAAGGTGCATCGCAGCAACTTCAAAGTGATTGGATTCGCCGAGGAAGTCGCCCTGCGTGAGCTCTGCGAAGTCGGAGCAAAGAGTGGCGTTGCGGTAATGAACGACCTTGGCAGCGGAACGCTCATCGACACGACCAAGTTCGGTCTCGAACGCGAGCCGACGGTGCAGCAGAGCGTCGAAGACGGCGCCGCGCTGACGACGTTTTCGGGAGACAAGCTTCTGGGGGGGCCGCAGGCGGGAATAATTGTAGGGCGGAGCGAGTTTGTCGATGCTGCGTCCAATCACCCGCTGGCCCGCGCGCTGCGGCCGGACAAAATGTGCATAGCGGCGCTTCGAGCAACGTTGCTGCATTATCTTCGAAGTGACGCGGTCGAGAAGATTCCCGTCTGGCGGATGATTGCGACACCTCAGGCGGCGATCGAGGAACGCGCAAAAGACTGGGGAAAGGCGGTACCAAGCCGTCTGAACTGGCGGGTGGTGTCCGTTAAGTCCGCTGTCGGCGGAGGATCGTTGCCGGGCGAGACGCTGCCTTCGTGGGCGTTGCGGCTCGAGCCGGGCCGGGATTCCGCAGATTCACTGGCTCTGGCATTGCGTGAGGCGAAGCCGCCCGTCGTGGCACGCATCGAGGACGGCGCGGTATTGCTCGATCCTCGAACGGTGCTGGAACGCGAAGAATCCGCCGTGATGTCCGCGCTGGAAGGTCTGTAGGCCAGATCGGGCCGCCGGCGAGACTCACGAGAGGTCCCGCGGGGCTAGAATCTCCGACTCCTAGATTTCTGAATCCGGGGTGAGCGACGTTTGAAGGGCCTCAAAGTAGGAATCTGCGGGTGGCACCGCTTCCAGAGTTTCTACCCGCCCCGGACTCGATCCGCCGACATGCTCGCCTACTACTCTCAGCATTTCTCGCTGGTCGAAGTTTCCACGACGTTTCAAGGAATTCCGAATGCCGATCGCGTGCGCGAGTGGGCGGAGTCGGTTCCGAGTGAATTCACGTTCGACGTTGTCGCATTTGGCGGTTTGACGCTGCATCAGCGGCGACCAGGGGTTTCCGCCAGTGAGGAGAAGTCGAGCTGGACGGATATTGCCGTTGAACCGCCCGAGGTCTTGTTCGATGAGTTCAAAGAGTCGATCTCTCCCCTTACGGAAGGAGATCTGCTCGGGCTCCTGATCTTGCAGTTCCCGCCATGGTTCGAGGCGGGCGACTCCGGTCTCGACTACCTATCGCGCTGTCGGTCCGAGTTCAAAGGACTGCGGTTAGGGGTCGAATTCCGAAACGAGACGTGGCTGGAACCCGCCGACCGGCTTGAATCGACTCTCGACAGGCTGATCGATCTTGAGATCGCGCTGGTGGCGCCGGACTTCCCCGATGCTGGCGAATTGGCTCCAAAACTTGCCGCCCACGTGAGCCTGGCTGAGATCGCGTCAGTGAGGCTGCACGGAAGGGCGACCGGCGTGTGGGATAAGGCCGGCCCTGACGGTGGATACGTTGCCGAATACTCGTACTCAGATGGCGATCTCGCTGCGCTCGTGCCGATCCTTCGGTCCCTCAGCGATGAGGTGGATGAGTTGCATATTTCATTTAACGTGTCGCCGGCCGATGGGGCCGTCGAATCGAGCAAACGGCTTTTGGAGTTGATCGAAGAGGCGGAAGAGGAGCCCGACTATACGCAATGGCACCCGCCCGCAGGGCGTTCATGACGGACCGTTTGAAAGGCTATTTGCGGCGGTTAATGAGCCGACGAGGCGTGAACGCTCAAGGTCTGCGGATGGAAGTCCGGGTCGTCGACTTTGAGCCATCGGTGGCGTAGCAGCCCCAGACTGATGAACGTAACCGCGAGTGAGGCGCCCATGTCCGCAAGTATGGCCATCGAGAGCGAGCTGTAGCCGGCGATCGCAATTACAACGACGACCGCCTTGCTTGTGAGCGCAAGCGCCGCGTTGAAGCGCACGGTCTGGACGGTCCTTCGGCCTAATGCGACCAGATCCGGAAGCCGGCACAGGTGATCGCCCATCAGCGCCACGTCGGCGGTTTCGATAGCCGCGTCCGTACCGGCGGCGCCCATCGCAATGCCCACGTCCGCCGCCGCCAAGGCGGGCGCATCGTTTACACCGTCGCCGACCATCGCAACCGGTCCGGCTGAGCGACTTAGCTCTTTGATTTGGCCGACTTTGTCTTCCGGCAAAAATTCCGCCCGGATGTTGGTTAAGGCCATATTTGACGCGGCTGCTTCTGCGGTCGCTCTGCGGTCGCCGGTCAGCATTACCAACTGCTGAACGCCTAGCTCTCGGAGGGCGCGCAGCGCCGGGGCGGCGTCCTCGCGGGGATCGTCGGCGATGCCTATGAGGCCGATGAGTCGGTTGTCGCGAGCTAGGAGTATCGGCGTTTGTCCGAGAGTCGTGAGTCGCTCGACGTCATCTTGGGCCGGTCGGATATCGATTCCCAGCCCGACGGCATATCCCAAACTTCCCAAGGCGAATCGGTGATTGTCGATGCCGGCGCTTATTCCGAGTCCCGCCGACATCTCAAGATCGTCCAGTTCAGGTAATGGAACATCGGCGATTGTAGAAACGGCGGAGCGCCGGATCGCCCTCGCCACAGGATGCTCGGAACGGCGCTCCAGCGCCGCGGCGTACCGCAGAATATCGGGCTTGCCAGGGCCACCGTATGCCACCACCTCCACCACGGCCGGCGATCCTTTGGTTAGCGTGCCGGTCTTGTCGAAGGCTATTGTCCGCAGTTTTCCGAGCGCTTCGAGGAACGCTCCGCCCTTAACGAGAATGCCGTGTCGGTGGGCGCTGGACAGCGCGGCGGCGATCGCTACGGGCGTGGATATCACAAGCGCGCACGGGCACGCGATTACCAGCAGAACGAGAGCCCGCAACAGCCACTCGTCAAAGCTTTGCCCGAAGACGAAAGGCGGCAGCAGCGCGACCAGGACGGCGATGACGACGACGACGGGGGTATAGACGCGAGCAAATCGGTCGATGAACCGTTGTATCGGCGCTCGCTGGGTCTGCGCCTCCTGGACCATCGAGATAATCCGCGATATCGCGGTATCGGTTCCGGGCCGTTCGGCGACCATTTCGACGAATCCGGACTGATTGACGGTGCCAGCAAAGACATGATCCCCCGCCGTCTTCGGCACTGGCCGAGATTCACCCGTTACGGGCCCCTCATCGACTGCGGTGGCCCCACTTGTCACGCGACCATCGGCAGGGAACCGCTCACCGGGTCGAACCGCGATGCGATTACCCACGGCGACCTCGGTGGCCCCGATCACGTGTTCGTGGCCGTCGTGAATCAGGCGGGCGCTTGCGGGAGCTCGACTCAGCAGCGACTTAATCGAACCGCGGGCGCGGTCGAGACCGTATTCCTCAAGGGATTCACCGATAGAGAACAGGACCACTACAACCGCCGCCTCAACCCACTGGTCGATCGCCATCGCGCCCAACACCGCCACGCTCATCAAAACGTTGATATCGAGCGATCGGCTGCTCCGAATGGCGCGAATTCCGCGGCGAGCCATCGGATATCCGCCGATGGCAATGGCAATCGCGAGGATTGTTCGCCAGAGCCATCCCGGCGAGGCCGTCAGCGCCACGGTCATGCCGCCGACGAGAAGCGCGGCGGCTAGCGCTGTTGTGGCGCGCTCACGATGCATGAGGAACCGCCAGATTGCACGGTCATGCGGTATCGATTCGAGATCGGATCTGAAAGCCGTCGCCCGATAACCGAGGTCGTTCACCATTCCGATCACATCGGCGTCTCGGGCGCCGTCTTCATTGAAGCTCACGCGGAGCCTGGAGGCGACGAAGTTCACCGAAGCATCGCTCACACCCGGCAGGCGTTTGACGCTTTTGGCGATGTTATTCCCGCAACTGGCGCAGTCCATTCCTTGAAGATTGAACAACGCGGTTCGGAGCGTCCGCTCCGGGTGCGATTGGGCGCGATCATCGTGCGTCCGGTCTCGCCTGGAATTCACGCTAGTCGATCCAGACCTCACGCACCCGTGGAACCTAGCTGCCCGCGCGGTCCGCCCATGCCGAACCGAACTCTTTTAGTCACGTTGGGGCGCCGGAGGCGCGTCCAGTTCGATGCTGTGGCCGAGGTGCTCAAGCGCGACCCCAACGATGTGCTCAATATGTTCGTCGATCAGAACATAGAAAACGTGCTGGCCGTCTCTGCGGTTGCGCACGAGCGATTGGCTACGCAGGATTCGAAGGTGCTGCGAAACGGCGGACTCAGTGACGCCGACTACCGCGGCAAGATCGGTGACGCACATTTCGTTGCGCATGAGCAGGCTCACGATTTTTGCCCTTGTGCTGTCGGCAAGGGCGCGAAACGTCTCCGCCAGCGCTATGTACACCTCGTCGGACTGCAAGTTGCGCCTGGCGGCCCTTACCTCGTCAGGGTGCCGGATGGCCGGCCGATCAGTGGCGATTTCCTTTGAATAGTCGGTCATTGATCGTTCCGCCGAGTTCATGTCGGTAGCAGCATTTCGATAAGCATTGTAGCAGGTACTTAAGTACTAATCCGTCATCCCGAGCTTCGCGAGGAATCTCGGTTTCCGCCGCGGACCACGAGATTCCTCGGCAGCCCTCCGAATGACGGTTGGGCGGCCCTCGAACACATAGGAATGACGTTAGGAATGGGTCGGGTTATTCAGTCCGAGGTGTTGTCGATCTGATCCCGACCAGGAGACCGGTCGGGCCATGGGGCCAGGGTTCCGATATCACCGCGCTCTAGAAGCGCCGCGGAATCTCTGCGAACCGTGAAGGCCAGCTAGCCCTGCCTGCGCCCGCCGTTCCGGAACTCCATAGGCCACCTACAAACGCCAGAAGACATTTCGGGATGAACTTAGTACGGTCCAGTATGGACGGAACGGAGGGGGGTCTCGGCCTTCATGTGGCAGAATTTAATTTATGTAAACTGCTGATTCGGCCGACCCTCTAGTTACCGGACTCCGATGCGTGTGAGCCGGGGTAGAAGGTTTACATCAGCTTGAGTTAGAGGCGACCATCGCCTCGAAGAAGTCATCCGCATGAGCAACGGCGATTCGGCCCAATACGTTCCCATCGACATAGCTGCAATTTAGCCCGAGTCGACGGCAGGGTTTTCGCTCTACGGCCACATGGTGAATTCGTCGGTCTTTACGCTGGCGCTGTGCACCCCGTTGGAGATCTTCGATCCGGCCGAAGCGTACACCTTGGCGCTGTCCGGGTTTTTTGCACGACATCGGGAAAACACAGCTTCCCGATCAGCTACTACACAACACCGGGGAGCTTTCGACGTCCGAATGGGCGCTGATGCGCCAGCATTCCCTGTTGGGTTACAACCTTTTGTCCAACATATCTGATATGCCCGCGGCGGTAACGGAAGCCGCCCGGAGCCACCACGAGCGAATGGACAGTCAGGGTTACCCAGACGGTCTGCGCGGGGATGAGATACCATTCGCCGCCCGCCTGGCGGCGGTGGTGGACGTTTTCAATGCGTTAACGACGGACACGGCATTTCGGAAGCGGATGACTTCGTTCGAGGCTATCACTGCGATGCGCGACGAGATGAAAGGCCAGTTTGACGTCGAAGTGCTCAAAGCGCTCATTCATTCCCTAGGCCAGCAGGCTCGAGCCGCCGCGAACTAGACAAGCAACGCCGGTCACCGGGGTTCGTGAGCGCTCCTGACAGCGCATCCGTCACGTGCGATAAGATCGTTAATTGCCAGAATTGAATCATGTCAATCGCATGCGATCGCTAATTCGCGACCTCAGGATCCGCCCAAAGTTTCACGCCCGGGGTGCGGTTCTATCTGTGTTGAGTTTGGTCCTTCTCGCAGTTAGCGCGGGCGCGGTCGTTTCCCGTGCCGATTACTCGCTGGCGGGGGAGTGGGGTGAATTGGGATCGGCCGACGGGCAGTTCCGTAGACCCACCGGAATCGACGTGGATCAAGCGGGAAACGTTTATGTGGCGGACATGCTCAATGGCCGCATCCAGAAGTTCGACTCCAGCGGCGCGCTGATGGCCGCCTGGGGCGGAATTGGAGTCAATGACGGCCAGTTCGATGAATTGATCGACGTGGATGTTGACTTCGCTGGAAACGTCTACGCGCTGGATATCAGGGGCAACACCGTTCAGCGCTTCGACGGCGCCGGTGGCTTCGTGACGAGCTGGCCCGCAAAACGGCCTGATCTCAACGTTCTCACGTCAATCACAGTCGGCGGGATTTCCACGGACTCGGCGGGCGACGTTTATGTGTCGATCTCGCCGCAAGCGGCTGTTCGAATCTTTGATGGAACGGGCAGAACTCATCGAGCGACGATAGACAGCACCTCCGGCGCGACCCTCGACGTACCAACCGGAATCACCGTGGCGAGCGACGGGACCATCTACGTCGCCGATTCGTTTAACCGTCGCATTCAGTCCTTCGGCGCAGATGGATCGGCCCTGGCTCAGATCTTGGGCTCCGCGACGCCCGACGGCGTTTTTCGCATGCTCGCAAGGGGTGACGTGGAGGTGGACGTGCAGGGGAGCCTGTACGTGGCCGATTTCGCGAACGGACGCGTTCATATTTTCAAATCCGATGGCACTTTTGACGATTCGTTCGAAATCCGTGACTCGTCGGGCCGGCTGGCCCTTCCCGGCGGCATCGCGGTTGACGCTGAAGGGAACGTTTACATCGCGGCGTACTACCTGGGCAAGGTCCTAAAGTTCGCGCGGCCCGCGTCTTCCTGAATCTTCAGCGGACGCGGCAGTCCGGCGAATTAAGATTCACGGCGTCGGCAGCTGGGCCTTTGGGAATTTGACGACTATCGTGTATTTGGGATCTACGACGTTTCCGACCCGAACTCGCCCGACCTGCGATAGAAGCTGAAATCCTTCCCATCGATCGAAGCCGTAATCGCGTTCGAGCCACAAAACCATCTCCGTCTTGGCGATCCTGACCGCATCGATCAGTGGCCGGGTGTTGCCGACGGTCATTATGTAGTCGTCATTTTCAAACCGCGGCCAGGCTATGGAGTAGTCCTTCACGACATCGACGGTTAGTTCGGTGATCGTGGGTGTTTCGAGGGCCACCCCACAGGCCTCGCCGTCCCCCTGCGCC
>PVBE011915374.1_pt1 | contig 12870 bp, 11 predicted proteins | sample 1631181 | NCBI WGS metagenome assembly PVBE01 (sample SAMN08397723, study PRJNA350692) | Marine metagenome, whole genome shotgun sequencing project. | isolation source: water | place: Pacific Ocean | collected 2012-04
CCCGCCCTCCCCGTCCAGCACCTCGCCGGCGGCGAGATCGCGTTTCGCGGTGGCGACGACGTCACCACGAAACCCGGTCGCCGCGCCTGTTGCTTCACCGCGCAGCGCTGCCGAAAGAATCGAGATATTCAGTTCCATGCCAATCAGGTGGTACGGCCGGTACAACGCCGCGTACCGGCCACTGGCGTCGGTCAACAGACCGTACTCACGAAAACAGGTTGTAGTGTACGAAGCCGGCGCTTCGAAAACGACATAGACACCCCACCGCAGGTCACGTTCAACGACACGGCGGTCGCGCTCGAGGCTGGAAATCACCTCGACCGTTCCCGATCGACTCAAGACGCCGCCATCCGCTTCGGGACAAAGGACCCGGGGCAGATCATCGACACTGCACGGCGGGAAGCTCAGGCCGGCGGACGGTGCAGCCAGTCCCGCGGCATTGACAACGGCGGCCATCTCGATCGCCGACTTGGTGCCGTCGAGAAAAGAATTGAACATCTGCGCATTCATGCCGCCGGCATCAGCCTCTTCAGCGGACAAGCCATAGTAGTCCCACACCGTCTCCGGTGTCGAGCTGTGGTATTCCGGCAGGTATTTCGTGCCCTTGCCGGCGGCAACCACTTTCATGCCGCAGGCCCGCGCCCAGTCCACCAGCTCACAGATCAGCGCCGGTTGATCGCCGTAGGCCATCGAGTAGACGACTCCCGCAGCAGCTGCTTCTTTCGCCAGCAACGGTCCGGCAAGGACATCCGCCTCGACGCTGACCATCACGACGGGTTTATGTGCCGCAATTGCCGCACGGGCGTGCGCAATGCCTGCCGGCGGGCTGCCGGTCGCTTCGACGACGACATCGACATCATCCCTGGCGATGAGAACTGCCGCATCATCGCTGAAATTGACCGGGGCGATATGGTCATCGTGCCAACCAACGGTACGGCATGCCGTACGGGCCCGGTCCGGGTCGAGATCGGCGATCGCGGAGACCTCCAGGCCAGCAGAATGCGGCACCTGGGCAAGGAACATCGAGCCGAATTTGCCGGCTCCGATCAGTCCGACCCGCACCGGCCCCTGCGCTGCCGCGCGTGCCTGCAGAAGAGCGTAAAGATTCATGGGCAACTGCTGGTTTTCGGAATCGGCTAGCTGCGGTTAATGCGTCGATCGATTCCTTGCCCGGCGCATCTGTGAATTGACGTTGACAAAATTCAGAGTCGGCTCTGTGTCCGTGTCTTTGAAAACCGCTTTCAGGTGTCAGTTCTCCCGATCACGCCGGGGCCGCTCCCAGCGTCAGCAGGTCGATCAGTCCGTCGGCACACCCCAGCGAGTCGCCGCTGGCACAGAGAAATGTACAGGACGCCGGCAGCTGGTCTGCCACATACGGCGTGCCCAGGAGAGCCACGACTACGTGCTTGCCGGCGTCCGTCAGCTTGTCTATGAGCTGCACTGCACCGTCGGTGAACTTGCCGACATACGGGTCGCCCGCGTAGTTCTTGACGATCGCCACCAGCACGGCCGTCGGTCGATCGGCAGCCGCCGCCAGGAGGCGCTCCTGTTCAGCTTCCGCGCAGACGCGTGAAACAGGCACCAGCGGCGCCGTCGGGTCGTGCCGCTGCAAGGCGTGTTGCAAATGGGCCAGCACCCCGGGCTCCCGCGTAAAGAACCGGGTCTCGTCGTTGCGCCACTGCACCAGGCAGGTGTAGTCACCGGGCTGCAGCGGCAGCTGCCCGCCGCCCCGCCTTACCTGCGCCGTGCGACGACCGATCTCCCGGGCCCGCTCATTGTCAGCCGCCAGGATCTCGCCGCGCGGCTGTTCGGCCAGCCACTGGCGGGCCCGTTCGAGGCGCCCGATCGAGGCATCGATCTGGTCCATCGTAATGCGCCCGGACTCGAGGGCCTGCAACATGGCGTCGATGGTGCCGGGATCATGGCTGGCCAGCAGGACGTCGCAGCCGGCTTCGAACGCCATCACGCAGCGCTCGGGTACGGTGGTGCCCGGCGCGGCGCCTTCCATGACCAGGCTGTCGCACATGATCAGGCCGTCGAAACCGAGACGGTCGCGCAGGATCCCGGTCAGCACCGGCCGCGAAAAGGTTGCGGCGCCCTCGTGCGGGTCAAGGAACGGCGCCCACGCGTGCCCGGTCATGACCACCGGCACGCCGGCCTCAATCAGTGCGGCAAACGGCGGCAGCGTCGAGATCTCCCAGGTTTCCAGGTCCCCCAGGTCGCGGGCCGGCCCGAGATGTGTGTCCGTATCGGTGTTTCCCGTACCCGGGAAATGCTTGGCTGTACACAGCACACCGGCGTCCCGGCACCCCTGGATGAACGCCCGCCCCATCCGGGTGACCAGTGGCTCGGTATCACCGAAACCGCGGATACCGATGATCGGATTGTCGCGGCAGAGGTTGACGTCGACGCATGGCGAGTACAGCCAGTTAATGCCCATCGCCGAGGCCTGGCGCGCCGTGATCTCCGCGGCGCATCGTGTCGTCTCCGGATCGTCGATGGCGCCCAGCCCCATCAGGTACGGCAGGTGGGCGCAGCCGTCGGCACAGTTGTAGCCCGGCCCCGATTCGAAGTCGGCGGCAATGAAAAGCGGCCGCGGCGCCAGTCCCTGCAGGTGCGCCGTGATGCCGGCGGCCACCTCGGGATTTGCGAAGTGCGGATATCCCAGGTAAACACCGGTTACTTCTCCAGCAGCAATGGCGGCACAGGTGTCCTCGTCCTCCGCACCGATGCCGCCGATGATGCCGCCGACATGCAGCAATTGTCCGATCTTTTCGCGAGTGGTCATATGCTCCGTGAGATTAAGCTGGAATCTTTCCGCAACACGCTCCTACTTCCAGTCCAGAACAACACCGGTATAGGTTCCCGGCTTCTTCAGCAGTCCTTCATAGGCATCCTTGATCTGCTCCGGTTTCATGCGATGCGACACCAGGGAGGCGACATCCAGCCTGCCGTCGGCAACCCAGTCGAAGATCATCTGCTGCTTGGAAAACTGTGAGAAGCCCCGGGTCCTCGGCACATCGTACATCGGCAGGCGCCACTCGAGCGCGCCGCGAACGACGACGCCCCTGAGATGTACGTCGGACAAAAACCTGGTGATATCCGTTTCGACAGAGGCCCGCGGCGAGCCGAGCAGGATCAGTTGGCCATAGTCGGCCGTAGCCGCCAGCGCTTCGATGGCGACCGCGCTGTGACCGACAGAGTCCACGGTGACGGCGGCCAGCCGACCGCCGGTCAGGGACTCGATCTCGGCTGGCACATCCACCGACTCACCGCCGATGACCTGCTCGATGCCGCAGGTGCGGGCAAGGTCGCGACGGCTCCCAACCGGATCGACGCCGATGACCCTGCAGCCGCGAATGCCGAACGCCTGGGCCGCCAGATTGCCGACGGGCCCCAGGCCATAGACCACGACCCACGGATTACCGACCAGCTCCGCAACAACCAGGGCGGTCAGCGAAACACCGGCCATGCGCGAGGCGGCCGCGAGATCGGGGGCGAGCGCCTCGGGGACCTCAATCAACAACTCGGTCTCGAGATCGACGATCACGAACGCCGCATGGCCGCCGTGGGAAAACACCCGCCGCCCCGGCCCGTAGGCGGTCACTGCCGAGCCAGTCGCACGCACGATGCCGACATTACCGTAACCGGGCCGATACGGGTAGCAGCACCAGGAACCCGGAACCCGCACCAGGGGCTCGACGGCGGTGTAGTTCGCCAGCTCGGTGCCGGCACTGATGAAGCTGCATTCGGTTTCGATCAGGACCTGGTGCGGTTCAAGGCTCTCGCTGTCGATCTCGAGATCCTGCAGCTCGACCTCGTTGGCACCGGTCACCACGACGTGGGTGGCTTTCATTTCAATCCCTTGTTGGTGCGATCGCAACGGATCGGGGCGATCAACCGAAAGCTACTCAACCATGGTCTCGATTGCCGCCCGAATGTCGCTCACTTGCGGAACGACTGCATCCTCGAGCGATTTCGAGAAGGGGATGGGCGAGTCCACGCCGCCAACGACCTGCGGCGCCTGCTGCAACAGTTCAAAACCGGCCTCGCACACCCGCCGCACAATGTCACCGCCGACACCGCAGCGAAGCGGCGATTCGTGCACGACCAGCAGGCGCCCGGTCTTGCGCACCGACCTCAGCACGGTATCGAGGTCGAACGGATGCAGCGTGCGCGGGTCGATGATCTCGACACTGACCCGGCCGTCGAGCTCGGCCGCCGCCGCCATCGCGCGGTGCATCATCAGCGAGTAGGCGACAACGGTGATGTCCCCGCCTTCCCGCCGCACCGCGGCTTCGCCGAGGGGCACGGTCCAGACGCCGTCGGGGACTTCTTCCTCGAGGTCGTACAGCGCCTTGTGCCACAGGTACATGACCGGGTTGTTGTCGCCGATGGCGGCGGTGAGCAACCCCTTCATGTCGTACACCGTGGATGGCATCACAACCTTGAGGCCGGGAGTGTTGAGGAACCACGCTTCCAGCGAATTCGAGTGCTGCGCCGCTTCGCTGGTGCCAGCGCCGCACGGCGCGATGATCGTCATCGGCAGGTCGAAGGCGCCGCCCGACATCAGGCGGATCTTCGCCGCCTGGTTCACCAGCTGGTCCATGGCGACGGTCATGAAGTCGACGTACATGATTTCGATCACCGGCCGCAACCCGGCCATCGCGGCACCGGCACAGGTGCCCATAATGGCGCACTCCGAAAGCGGTGTATCGAAGACACGGAGCTCGCCGTATTTCTTCTGCAGCCCTTTGCTCAGGGCCCAGACACCACCGTAGGCACCGATATCCTCGCCGAAAAGGACGACATCGTCATCCGCCGCCATGGCGGCGTCGAGCGCTTCGTTCATGGCCACGATCGGCTTGAGCTTGCGCCGCACAGTTGTTTCAGCCGGCATAAACCACCTCGGCAATTTCGGCAGGGTCCGGGAACGGGCTGTCCTGCATGAACGCCACCGCCGCCTTGAGTTGTTCCTGGACGTCGGCGTCCAGTTGCTCGATGGCGGCGGCATCGGCAATGCCGGCGGCGGTCAGGTGATCGCGCATCTGGTCGATGGGATCGCGGTTCGCCCAATGCTCGCGGTCCTTGCCGGGGCGATGCTCGGGGATCACCATGCAATGCGCCCGGTGCCGCCAGGTCTTGCACTCGATCAATGTCGGGCCTTCGCCGCCACGGGCGCGGCTGACCGCTGCCCCGGCCGTATCGACGACCTCGAAGAGGTTGTTGCCGTCGACCACCGGGCCGGGAATGCCGTAGGCTTTGGCGCGGTCACCGATGTCTTCGATCGGGCAGTTGACGGAAACATGGGTGGTGGCGGCATACTGGTTGTTTTCGCAGATGAAGATGATCGGGTACTTCTTGATCGCGGCCATGTTGATCGCTTCGTGGAAGGCGCCCTGCGAGGCCCCGCCGTCGCCGAAGTAGACCGCGGTGACCTGGTCGGTGCCGCGCTTGACAGCGGCATAGGCAGTGCCCAGGGCCAGCGGCAGGCCGGCGCCGACGATGCCGTTGCCGCCCATGAAGTTGATGCTCTTGTCGAACAGGTGCATCGAGCCGCCGTAGCCCCGCGATGCACCGGTGGCGCGGCCGTGCACCTCGGCAACCACCTTGTTGATCGGCATGCCCTTGGCGATGGCGTGGCCGTGGCCGCGATAGGTGCTGAAGACGTAATCGTCCGGGCGCAGCTGACTCGACACGCCAACGGCGATGGCCTCCTGGCCTTCCGAGGAATGCAGCGCCCCGGGGAAGTCGCCGCGCTTCATGCGCTCGGCAAAAATTTCAATCGAGTTCTGTTCGAACTTGCGGATCAGTACCATCGTGGTGTACATCCGCTTCAGTTCATCTGCGGTGAAGTTCATGGCCGGCGTTCGGTGGTTGGGGTTCTTGTTATTCCAGATCCATCAGCGGCTGGCCGATCGCCACGACGTCGCCCGGGGCGACGATGATATGCCTGACCGTTCCGGCGTGGGGCGATTCGATTTCGATGACGGCCTTCTCCATCTCCACGGTCATCACCGCGTCGCCGACACCTACCGCGTCGCCGACGGCGACGAGAAGCTCGTCGACCTGGCCGTCGTCACCGGCGTCATTCAATTGGGGCATGACGATCTGCACGTTGACCTGGTCTTTGTGTCATTGGCTGTTCCTGCAACACACGGAATATGCCGTCAGTTCAGAGAAATTGTAGTAATACGGCAGCCGCCGCTGGCTTCAACCTCCGGCCCGGCTTGATTATGAACGTGCCGGCATGCCGCCCCTTTCGCCATTTTGACGGAATTCGCAAATTAAGTTTGAGATTTGTCCAACTACTGTCTTATTTTCACGACCGACGGCCATGTCGGCCGGCAGCTTGTACCGGCGGCGGTTTCGGCAGTTTGTCGGCGCTGCATGGCGGCGCCAGTCCGGTCTCAACGGTCGAGCCGGGCGTTCTGTCAGCACTCGGTCAGTCAATCTTCGGCATCTCAACCACGGCAGGACATCAGATGCAACGAATCACCCGCGATCAAGCCCGTAAATTCGCCTTCAACCACCAGGACGAACCGTTGCTCCGTGTCAATTGCGGGGAGATTTTCGAAGTGGAAACGGATGACGCCGGCAGCGGCTATTTCAAGACGGAAGCGGACAAGGCAATACCCGGCCTGCGGGCCGGCTTCGATGTCGATCCGCCGCTCGGCAATCCGGTTGCCGGCCCGATATTCGTCGAAGGCGCCGAGCGCGGCGACACGCTGGTGGTCAGCATCGAGGATATCCTGGTCGACGACTACTCGTGGATCGCCGTCGGGCCGAAACGCGGGCCGCTCGGCGAATCCATCCGGTATCCGGAGCTTTCCAGTGAATACACCACGCGGATCATGCGGCACACAGCCGGGGCGGACGGCACGACGCGCCGCGGCACCATGCAATTCAACGACCGCATCTCGTGGCCGATCACGCCGTTTATCGGAACGATCGGCGTCGCACCGGACCGCGAGGTGGTGACCAGCCTCGACGGCCAGGGGCCCTGGGGCGGCAACCTGGATTGTCGCGACGTGGCCGTCGGCAACCGCATCATGCTGCCCGTCGGTCACCCGGGTGCCTTGTTCTACCTGGGCGACGTCCACGCCAGCCAGGGCGACACCGAGTTCACCGGGACAGCGGCCGAGACCCAGTCAACGGTCCGCCTGAGTCTCGAACTGATCAAGGGCAAGAGTATTCCGTGGATGCGCATTACCAAGCCAGAGTCGATCGTCTCGGTGTTCGCCTATCGGCCGCTGGAACTGGCGGTTGAAACCGCAACGATCAACCTGATCGACTGGCTGGTGCAGGAACACGGCTTCACGCCGACCGATGCCTATTGCCTGGTCAGCACCTGCCCCGACTTTCGCATCAACGTCTACCAGATGGTACGACTGGCCAAGCTCAACTGCGTTGCCGGCGCCGAGCTGCCGACGCGTTACCTGGAATAGCGCGGTGGGTGTCCCGCCACGAAGGCCGGGAAAATCACGAGGAGAATCAACCCGATCAAGTTGTTTCTCTCTTCGTTCCCATCGCGGTGGAATTTCTTCTTTGCCAGCTCAAGGCCGCCGGTCGGTGTAATCCTTTCCGCGCAGACCGGCTTCGCCGCGCACGAGGTACACGGGTATGGGATGCTCCCCGACATCGACCCATGCCGTGTCCGTGCTGCAGAAGCGGATCGTGTAACCGGCGCGCCGGCGGTCGCTGTGATTGATGCCGCCGCCATGGATGAGATGGGAATCATGAATCGACAAACTGCCGGCGCTCATCGTCATTGAGACAGCCGACGCTTCCTGCCGCGGCGTAATCTCCACCTTTTTCGACAGCCACTCTTTGGCGCCGGCCTCCACCGTCTCGAGCTGGCAATGCCCCTGGTGAGAACCGGGGATCAACTGCAGCGGCGCGTTCTCCTCGGCAACGTCGTCGATTGCCAGCCATACCGTGACCACGCCGGTGCCGTGGACGCTGGGCCAGAACGTCTTGTCCTGGTGCCAGCACACCGCCCTGTCGTCGCGCGGCTGTTTGATGAACATGCTCGAGAAAACAAGCACGAGATTCGGCCCGAGGACGGAGTCGACGGCGTCGAGCAACCGCGGGTGAATACAGGTTTCCAGCCAGAACACATCGGTCGTGTGGGGTTCACCATAGTAGTTCGGCAACCCACTCAACCCCGCCAATGTCGCGACCTGCAGCGACTGTCGCATCTTCTCTACCTGCGCCCGGTTGAAAACGTCGCGATAGAGGCAGTAGCCGGATTCCGGAAATTTCCTTGGGTCAGTGTTCAGCATGTCCTGTCAGCGGTTCAAGTTGACGGGCGAGTTTACCTTCGGTTTCCGGCAGATCAAATGAACGATTCTCAAAATCGACATTTCACCGGAATCAGTTGACGCCCAATCGTTGGCGAACGAAGTTTGACGATGTGAACAAAATGGCAAACAGCTGAGACAAGGCAAGTGACAAAATCAGCCGAAATGCAACCCCTGAATCATTTGCTCGACAATCCGCTGGCGCTCCGCCAGCGGGCCGACGAGGACGGCTTTCTTTTTTTCCGCAGCCTGGTTCCGGCGGACCCGATCCTTTCGTTGCGGCAACAGTTTCTGCAAATCTGTGACAAGTACGGGTGGATTGCCCCGGGCACGGCGTTGATCGACGGCATCGCCGACCCCTCGGCAGACGAGATCGAACCGGTACAGGCCAGCGGTGTCTCGATGGCTGGATATCAGGATGTCCAGAGGCTCGAGGCATTCCACCGGTTGTCGCATCATCCGGCAATCATCAGCATGCTCGAGACGTTGTTCGGCGAGACCGTCTTTGCGCACCCCCGCAATATCGGTCGCCTGATGATTCCCGCGAAATGCAACGTCCCGACGCCGCCGCACCAAGATTACATTTACATCCAGGGCACGAACTCCTTTTACTCGCTCTGGATGCCGCTTGGCAACTGCCCGCGCCCGCTCGGGGGGCTGTCGACGCTGCGGGGTTCGCACAAGTGGGGGATCCTGCCGACGCGCCCGGCCGCCGGCGCCGGCGGGCGGGCGGTGATTCTCGACGACATTGAACAGGAGTGGTTTGAAGTCGATTTCGAAACCGGCGATGCCCTGGTCTTTCACAGCCAGACAATACACAAGTCCCTGCCGAACCTCACGGGCAATCAGATCCGCCTGTCGGTTGACTACCGTTATCAGCCCGCTTCGCAGCCGATCGTCCAAAGTTCCAACAACCCGCACGGTGACGTCCTCACGTGGGAGGAAGTGTACGAGGACTGGGACTCGACCGAGCTGCTCTATTACTGGAAAGACTACCAGATGAGCATTGAGCCTTTCGACGGAGCGCTTGCCGAGCGCTAGGCCGGATGCCTCGGGCCGCCGCCGCCGCCCGGCCCTGCAGGCATGGCCGGGGCTTTATACATTTCGAATAGTTCAGCCCCGGGGGCATTCCGGTGCCCCGTGAAATCAACGACCTGATCCATGCCGTTCGGCATTGGTGCCTGGATTGAAAGGAATCTCACAATGAGCCGACAAAACGTGCGATGGGGCCTCTTGAGTACGGCCCGGATCAACGAACGCCTGATCCCGCCGATACGTGACTGCGAACGATCCGAGCTCGTCGCGGTTGCGAGCCGGACCCAGGGCAAGGCGGAGGCGTATGCCAGCGACTGGGGCATCCCCAAGGCCTACGGCAGCTACCAGGAAATGCTCGACGCCCCGGACATCGATGCGGTCTACATTTCGCTGCCCAACAGCCTGCACGCACAGTGGTGTATCCAGGCCGCCGCCGCCGGCAAGCACATCCTCTGTGAAAAGCCGCTGGCACTGTCGACCGAGGAAGTGGACCGCATCGACGCGGCCGTGCGGCAGCACAACGTCATTCTGCAGGAAGGCGCCATGTACCGGTACCATATGCAGACCGCGAATGTCTGTGAACTGATCAGTTCAGGCGTGATCGGCGATGTGCGGGCGGTCAACGGCACCCTCGCGTTCGTGCTCGACAACCCGGGCGACGTCCGCCTGGAGCCGGACCTGGGCGGCGGGGCACTTTGGGACCTGGGCTGCTACCCGGTTAGTTTCATACGGACCGTGCTGGATGCCGAGCCGACGGCGGTCGCCGCGGTTCAGGCGACGGACGCACGCGGCATCGATCTGAGCCTGACCGGCCTGCTGAGTTTCGCCGGTGGCGTCAGCGGTCGCTTCTTCTGCAGTTTCGCGGCACTGCCGCGTTGGCACGCGGAGATCATCGGCGATGCCGGCCGGATCGAGCTGGATCATCCGTGGCTGAACAACATCGGGGAACCGGCGCATCTTCATCTAACGACCCTCGCCCAGGAGGCGCCGGAATCCGTGTTCGGCGACAATGTGGCCAACCAGGTAACCGAGAGGCTGCGGTACGAAAACGTCAACCCGTACGTTGATGAGGTCGAAGCCATGGTCAGGGCTGTTCTCGATGGCGAGACCCCGGTCATCTCGCTGGCCAGCAGTCGCGGCAACATTGCGACACTGGTCGCGTTGTATCGCGCCGCTCGCGAAGGTACGGTTGTACCGCTTTCCTGATAATTATAATCGGAGTGTGATCATGGCAAGTGAGATCGGCATCGGGGTCATCGGCATGGGTTGGATGGGACAGGTGCACAGCCGCTCGTACCGGCAGATCCAGGATCGGTTCGTCGACCGCGGTATCCGGCCGCAACTGGTCATATGCGCCGATGAGGCGGAACCGCGCGCCCTCGACGGCCAATCACGTTTCGGGTTCGAGCGCACGACAACCGACTGGCGCGAGGTCATCGACGATCCGCGGGTTGGGGCGATCAGCGTTACCACCCCCAACAATGTGCACCTGGAAATCGCCGAAGCCGCCGCCGCCGCCGGCAAGCATATGTACTGCGAAAAACCGGTCGGCCGCAACCCGGCGGAAACGGCGGCAGTCGAAGCTTGTGCGCGGGCCGCCGGTGTACTGTCACTGGTGGGTTACAACTATCGCTGGGCGCCGCTGGTTCAGCATGCCCACAAGCTGATCGCCGCCGGCAAACTCGGTGAACTGACCCACTATCGCGGATGTTTCCTGATCGGCTACGCCAACAATCCCGACGGCGTCCTGTCGTGGCGGTTCCAGCGTGAACTGGCCGGGCTCGGCACCCTCGGAGACCTGATGTCGCACGTCATCGACATGGCCCATTTCCTCTACGGCCCGATCGCCCGGGTCGTCGGCAACCAGCGCACCTTCATCACCGATCGTCCGGTCGTGGAGCCGGGAACCACCACGCATTTCGCGGTCGCCAGCGGCGGCAAACGCGAGCCGGTCACCAACGAAGACTACGTCAGCGCCCTGGTGCAGTTCGAGAACGGCGCCCAGGGCACGTTCGAATCCTGCCGCGTGATCAGCGGCAAGCCGGCCCAGATGGCCTTCGAGCTCAACGGCTCCCAGGGGGCGCTCGGCTGGAACTACGAGCGCATGAACGAGCTCGAGGTGTATCTGCCCGGACAGGCCGGCGACGACCACGACGGCAACACCTGCCTGATGGCCGGGCCGCAGCACCCGATGTTCGACCGCTTCCTGCCCGGCGCCGGCAACATCATGGGGTACGAGGACCTGAAAGCAATCGAGGCCTATCACTTTCTGCAATCGGTCTGCGACGGCGAACAGGCCGTACCGGGATTCGCCGAGGCATTGGCGGTCGCCCGTGTCCACGCCGCCATCATCCGATCGTGTGATCACGGCGCCTGGGAAACGGTCACTGATTCTGTCGAATGCTGATTCCCGGCTTGCTTCCATCCCGCTGCCGTTCCTCTCCCAGCCGTTGCGGTTGATCAATCCGCTGACTGCCCTCCCCCACCCCCTCTTCAAGCATGGCCGTGACCGCAATCATCCTGGTGGTAATCTCCGCCGTGCTGCATGCCGGCTGGAACCTGCTGAGTAAACACGGGCACCCGACCGCGTCGTTTTTTCTACTGGCCAATCTGGCCGGAGCAGCGCTGCTGCTGCCGGTCCTGATAATGTCGGCCGACGTGCTGGACTGTTTCGTCACTGGCCGCGTCGGCCTGTTGCTGCTGGCCACCGGCTTCTTCATGGCGCTGTACTGGGCCGCGCTGGCCGGTGCTTACCGGGCCGGCGACATGTCGGTCGCCTATCCGCTGGCGCGGTCGTCGCCGGTCATTGTCGTGGCGGTTGTGACGCTGATCCTCGGCCGCGGCGACCAGGTGTCCGGGCAGTGTACAATCGGCATAGCGCTCGTCGTCGCCGGCTGCTTCCTGATTCCGCTGAAGCAGTTCACCGACTTCGGGATGCGCAACTACCTGTGCAGGATCTGCGGCCTGGCACTGCTTGCCGCGGTCGGCACCGCCGGTTACTCAATGCTCGACGACGAGGCGCTGAGGATCTTGCGGGAATCGCCGGAAATCAGCTACAGCGTGGTCCGGACAACGCTGTGCTATGCCTGCTTCGAGGCCCTGAGCGCCTCGCTGTGGTTGACGATATTCATCGTCTGCCGGCGCGACGGCCGCGCCAGCCTGCGGCGAACTGCCGGTGCACAGAAGCGCGACACCTTCATCACTGGCGTCAGCGTGTACGTGACCTACAGCATCGTTTTGATCGCCCTGGCTTTTGTCGACAACGTCAGTTATGTCGTCGCCTTCCGCCAGCTCAGCATCCCGCTGGGCGCCGCCTTCGGGATAGTGGCCCTGAAGGAACCCGGGCACCGGCCAAAGCTCGCCGGCATCCTGGTCATGTTCAGCGGGCTCGTGCTGGTGGCCACGGGATAGGCACCGCGGGTGCCGCGACGGCGCCGTGCCGGTGCATCCGGCGGCACGGCAACAATTGAACTTTACACCGGTGCCGGGCGGTCCGTATGCAAGAGAACGGGGTCATCGTGTTACATGCCGC